>ERZ857745.4475-NODE-4475-length-12194-cov-16.423099_pt1 | contig 12194 bp, 9 predicted proteins | sample MGYA00519699_ERZ857745 | MGnify/ENA primary metagenome ERZ857745 (study PRJEB31778, sample SAMEA3449357) | human gut metagenome | biome: human gut; feature: human-associated habitat; material: faeces | place: United Kingdom | collected 2010/2012 ...
CCATCCTGCTGCTGTATCTGGGACTGACCTTCGCGGGTGCGGCGGTCATCAGCGCAGCGGAGGGACTGCCGCTTGGCGTCTGCCTCTATGAAACGGCTTCCGCCGCCGGAACGGTAGGGCTGACACTGGGGCTGACGCCGCAGCTTGGCACGCTGTCACAGGCAGTGCTGATCCTGCTGATGTTTTTCGGACGCGTGGGTGGGCTGACGCTGATCTACGCCGCGTTTTCCGGGCACGATCTCACCTGCGCCCGGTGTCCCAAAGAAATGATCACCGTAGGCTGAAAGGAGCGCACGATGAAAAACGTATTATTGATCGGACTCGGCCGCTTCGGGCGGCATCTCGCCATGCAGCTGAGTGAGCTGGGGCATCAGGTCATGGCGGTGGACAGAGACGAGGAGCGCGTCAACGAGTGTATGCCCTTCGTCACCAACGCCCAGATCGGCGACAGTACCCGCGTGGATTTCCTGCGCTCGCTGGGCGTCAGCAACTACGATGTCTGCTATGTCACCATCAGCGGAAATTTCCAGAACTCGCTGGAAACGACATCTCTGCTCAAGGAGCTGGGGGCAAAGTATGTGGTGTCCCGCGCGGAGCGTGACGTGCAGGCAAAATTTCTGCTGCGCAACGGCGCGGACGCTGTGACATACCCGGAAAAACAGCTGGCGAAGTGGGCGGCCATCCGCTACACCGCCAACCACATCTTCAGCTACATAGAGCTGGACGAGAAGCACGCCATTATCGAGGTCGCTGTGCCGGACAGCTGGCAGGGGCACAGCATCGGCGAGCTGGATGTCCGCAAAAGGTACGGCGTCAACATCCTCGGCGTGAAGCGAAGCGGCAAAACCAACGTGACCATCTCGCCGGAAACGGTGCTGGACGACAGTCTGACGCTGCTGGTGCTGGGCGAGTATACGGCACTGAAAAAGTGCTTCCGCCTGTAGACTTCGGCGAAATTCACCGGCCTTTCTTTACCGTGCAAAAAGGACTGGCACAGCGCGTGCCAGTCCTTTTTTGTATCCCAAAAACCACTCGCTGGGTGAGTGGTTCGAGGCTTTTTTGACAAGCTGTACCCCCCGGCTATGCCGGGGGATATTTTTTATGTGCTTCCACCTGTACGGGGGCGGAAAAAGGCTTACTGCTTCAGCTCCAGCGTTCGCCGGTAGGCGGCGATGACGGCGTTCATGGCGGCGGCGCGCAGGCCGCCCTCCTCCAGCGCCCGTACACCGGCGATGGTGGTGCCGCCGGGGGAGCATATCTCGTCCTTCATCAGGCCGAAGGGCTTGCCGCTCTCCAGCGCCAGCTGCGCCGCGCCCAGCAGCATCTGGGCGGCGAAGGTGTTGGCCTTGGCGCGGGGCAGACCGCAGGTCACGGCGCCGTCCGCCAGCGCCTCCATGAACAGGCATGCGAACGCGCCGCCGCATCCGGCCACCGCGCTGCCGGCGTCGATCAGCTCCTCCGGCAGGGCTTCCAGCCGCCCGGAGGCGGCCATGTCGCGCAGAAGCGAGTCAAGCTGCTGCTGCGTCACGGCGCTGTTTGTGTCGTACAGCGTCAAGCCCGCGCCCACCGCGCAGGCGGTGTTGGGCATGATCCGCACCACGGCGCTGCCGGGCACGGCCTGCTCGATGGCCGCGATGGTCACGCCCGCCGCCATGGACACCAGCAGGGGCTTGTCCTCCCGCGCCGTCAGGGTCGGACGCAGCTGCGCCAGCACGCCTGGCAGCAAATGGGGCTTTACGCCCAGAAAAATGCAGCCGCAGGAGGAAGCGATGGTCTCCGCGTCCGCGCAGTGGGCGCCCAGCTCCGCGGCCAGCGCCTCCGCCCTGGCCATCGTGCGGTTGTTGAGAAAGATGTCGGCGGGGGACACCGTTTTGACCAGCGCCCGCGCCAGCGCGCCGCCCATGTTGCCTGTGCCGATAAATCCGTATGTCATGGTATGCACCTCGTTTCCGTTTTTCCCTATTATAATCCACCCGCCGCCGGAGCGCAACAGAAAGAAAGCCGCGTGCGTAAGAGAAAAGCCGTCCCGGGATCAACTCCGGAACGGCTTTTGTTATGTATCGATGGTATAAGTAACAGCGCAGCCCTCCGCCGCAAAGCGTTCGCCGATCATGTCTTCTATGCTCTCGACGGTGCTTTTGGCGATCTTGTTGGCCTTGGGATAGAGCCACTGGTCGATGGCGCCCACCTCCACCGTCCGCGCATCGGTGTGCAGCTTGACCGGCACGCCGATGCCGTGATCCTGCCATTTCAGGTACAGATACCCGTCCTCAACGGTCATGTCCCCGTGCTGCATTTTCTTGAAGCGTTTTATTGTTTTCCGGTTATTGGAATCCGGTTCGTCTCTCAGCTCCCGCCAAAAGCGCCACAGGGTCTGCTCGGGTTCAAGACCTACGATGGGAGGCAGCGTCTGCGGGGAGGCGGCATAGGGAAACCTGCCGCCGAACAGATACCGGCGGATGAGCCTTATACCGCGGTTTTTTACCGGATATCCGAAGCCCACATAGGGGAGCCGCATGCTGTCGAACGTGCAGCTGCGCCGCTCCAGATCGACCACGCAGGGCAGCGCCGCCGTTTCGAAGCCGTCGCCGCCGCCCTTGTCGACGATGTCGGACAGTCCGGCGCGGAGCTGCTCCTCCACGCGGTCTGCGAAGATCACGATCACGATGACCTGATGGAGGGACGCGCTTCGCTGCGCCCTGTCCAGAAACCGGTGCTTTTTCGCCCCCTTCAGCGCTCTGGCGTTGGCCTTTGCGGAGCTGACGATCAGGCGGTACTGCTCCTGATCCAGAAGCTCCACGGAGTAGACCGCCATGAGCTTTTCGATGCCGCTGGAATAGATGGTCATGGGGGCGCTGCTCTTATACCGCAGTATCTGGGGCTGCGGGGCGAGAGTGGTCGGCATGCACGGGTGCCCGAAGCGGGATATCCGCCGCCGGACGCTCTGTGCCGAGAAGGAGCGCGGCAGCGTGAAGCAGGCACGCGCTGTGTTGTGGCAGTGCAGTGTGGCAAACAGAATGTCCATTTCCATCAGGATACAGAAATTCCTGATGACGTATACCAGACAGCCGGCCATCGCCCCGATACAGGCCAGCGCCTTTATCCCATCGGGAACGAAGGGCAGCTTGACCACGATGACGGCGGGAACGGCGAACGTGCCTATAACGACCACATAGACCAGTATCCGGCAGAGCAGAGCGTTTTTCAGACGAGGGAAGGGCAAGCACATCACCCCTGTTCTTCAGCGGTATACGCTGTTTTTCTTCATTATACCCTGTCCGCCGCCGGAGCGCAACAGAAAGAAAACCGCGTATCGGGCGGACTCAGCCCGCCTGTTCGCCGGTGGACTGCGCCGCCAGAGCGATGGCATCCTGGATGTGCCGGCAGAAATTCTCACGTCCCACCTTGTCCACAAAGCCGGCGTGCTCCATCACATGCATGGGCTGCTCGTTGACGTGGGAGAAGATCACGCGGATGCCCTTTTTGGCGCACTCGTCATACAGGTTCTCCAGCGCATTGAAGGCCGTGACGTCCAGCGCGTTGACCATGTGCATGCGGATGACCAGACAGCGGGTGAACTCCTTGACGGTGATCTCACCGATGCGCTCAGCCATGCCGAAAAACAGGGGGCCGCGGATCTCGTACACCCGCACGTGGAGGGGCACCTCCGTCAGCTGATCCTCCGGCATGTCCTTGTACTTCCAGCCCCGGATCTCCGTCTCGTCGCTCATGCGCTTCATGAACAGCAGGGCGGCCAGCAGCATGCCCACCTCGATGGCCACCACCAGATCGAAGACCACCGTCAGCAGGAAGGTCAGCACCAGCACGAGGAGATCGCTGCGGGGCGCGCACCGGCAGAGCCGGACGAAGGCGCGCCATTGGCTCATGTTGTAGGCGACGCTGAACAGGATGGCGGCAATGCAGGGCATGGGGATCAGCGCGGCGTAGGGCATCAGCACCACCAGCACCAGCACCAGCACCAGCGCGTGCACCATACCGGCCACCGGCGTGCGGCCGCCGGACTTGATGTTGGCGGCGGTGCGGGCGATAGCGCCGGTGGCGGGGATGCCGCCGAACAGGGCGGAGCCGATGTTGCCGATGCCCTGGGCGATCAGCTCCGTGTTGGAGTTGTGGTGGGTGGCCACCATGCCGTCCGCCACCACGCAGGACAGAAGACTTTCAATGGCCGCCAGGATCGCAATGGTGAACGCGCTGGAGATCATACTCTCCATGGTGGAGAAGGAGAAGTCCGGCAGCGTGAAGCTGGGCAGCCTGTTGGAGATGGTATAGAGATCGCCGATGGTGTTCACCGGCAGCTCCAGCAGCTGCACCATGGCGATACCCACCAGCACGGCGATAAGGCTGCCGGGAATCAGGCGGTTGACCTTCGGCCAGAGGATCAGAATGGCCAGACAGACGGCGCCCACCAGCACCGCCCAGACATTGACGGTGCCCAGATTCCGGAAAAAGCAGGCGGCCTTTTCCATCGTCTCGATGGGCTTGTCCGCGTACGTCACGCCGAAAAAGTCCTTCCACTGGCCGATGAAGATGGTCACGGCGATACCGGCGGTAAAGCCGGTGGTGATGGTGTAGGGGATGAAGCGGATCAGGCTGCCCAGCCTCAGCACGCCCATCAGGATCAGAATGACGCCGGCCATGACGGTGGCCAGAGCCAGCCCGCCCATGCCGTGCTGCGCCACGATGCCAGCCACGATGGTGGCAAAGGCGGCGGTGGGGCCGGCGATCTGCACGCAGCTTCCCCCGAAGAAGGAGATCAGGAAGCCGGCGATGATGGCGGTGTAGATGCCCTGCTCAGGGCTGACGCCGCTGGCCAGAGCCAGAGCGATGGAAAGGGGCAGCGCGATGATGGCCACGATCACACCGGATACCAGATCCTTTGTGAACTGGCGGCCGGAGTAGTGCTTGAGACAGTCAAACAGCGCGGGGGTAAACACTTTCTTTTTCATATTCTCTTTCGCTCTCCTTTTGCCGCAGAGCGGCCTGTATATCATACCGCTTTTGCCCGTCCCGCCGCAATCCAAAAAACGGCGAAAATACCCGCTTTTCTGCCGATGCTCTGTGGATATGCAACAAAACCGGGCATTGGCACTCCGGACGGGCGTGCCGCGTAGGATAGACCGTACGGAGCCGCCCAATGCCGGGTATGCGCCGATACTGACTGAGGAAAGTGTGATGGTTACGGAAGTGCTGTGGGGGGTACTGCTCCCGTTTTTCGGCACGTCGCTGGGCGCGGCGTGCGTCTTTTTCCTGCACAAGCTGCCGGGCGACGGCCTGCAGCGGGTGCTGCTGGGCTTCGCCGCCGGGGTCATGGCCGCGGCGTCGGTGTGGAGCCTGCTGATCCCGGCCATTGAACGTGCCGCGCCGCTGGGCACATGGGCGTTTCTCCCGGCGGCGGTAGGGCTGTGGCTGGGCGTGCTGCTGCTGTACCGGATGGACAAAAAAGCGCCGGAGAGCAGTCATACCCATACGCTGACGCTGGCCGTCACGCTGCACAACGTGCCGGAGGGCATGGCGGTGGGCGCGGCCTACGCCGGGTGCCTGGCCGCGGGAGGCGATCTGGCGCCGGCGCTGACGCTGGCGCTGGCCATCGGCATCCAGAACGTGCCGGAGGGCGCGGTGATCTCCCTGCCCCTGCGGGCGGAGGGCAGGCCGAAGCCCCGCGCCTTTATCGCCGGGGTGCTGTCCGGCGCGGTGGAGCCGCTGGGCGCGGCGCTGACCATTGCGGCGGCGCAGCTGATCGTCCCGGCGCTGCCGTATCTGCTGGGCTTCGCCGCAGGCGCCATGCTGTATGTGGTGGCGGTGGAGCTGCTGCCCACTGCGGCGCGGGGCGGCGCACTGAGCGCGGCGGTGGGCTTCACGGTGATGATGGTGCTGGACGTGGCTCTGGGATGATGCGGGGTTGACATCCGGCGAGCATTGCTATATAATAAATAGAAATTAAATATCAGTCCGTCGATCCAATGTAGCCGATGCACGCAAAGCCCGGTCGGGCAGACGTCGGCATAAAAGGAAACGGGGTAGCCAAACCCCACGCGACCGGCACTGTGAGCGCAAGAATGCACCGAAGCGGCGCGAGCCGCCGGGACGAAAGTCCGCCATTGTGGGCAAGCCCATGAGAAGGTAGGCTGCAAACGGGGAGGAAGACCCTCCGGGGCGCGAGTCAGGAGAATTGCATTGAGTAGGACGAATGATGCAGCGGGCGTGTTCTCCGTGTGTGAAGGCTGTGCAAAGACGTACCGGGCGGTTTTGTGACCGGCGGCACTCTTTCCGCGGTACTGCACCCATATCGCCCGGCGTTCCGCCGGGCTTTTTTGCGCCCGCTCCGGCCCTGTCAAGCCAAGGGTGCTGCGCACCTGCTTTCCATAAGGGGCGGAGGCTTTGCCGAGCCTCCGCCCCTCCTCTTATCTCTTGCTGACTTTACCATATTGCTCTGAAAGGAGGCGATGACCGTGGACAGACTGCTGCGCGGCTGCCATCCGGCGGTGAGCTTCAGCTATTTCGCGCTGGTCATCGCCTGCGCCATGTTTTTCATGCACCCGTTGTGCCTTGCACTGTCGCTGCTGGGCGCGGGCTGCTGCGCCGCGCAGCTGGTGGGCGGGCGCGGCCTGCGGCAGCGGATCGTCTGGCTGCTGCCCATGGCGCTGCTGGCGGCGCTGGTGAACCCGGCCTTTGTCCATCAGGGCGCCACCATCCTGACGTATTTTCCCTCCGGCAATCCGCTGACGCTGGAGAGTATCCTCTACGGCTGCGCCTCCGGCGTGCTGCTGGCCGCCGTGGTGCTGTGGTTCGTGTGCGTCACGGACGTGATCACCTCCGACAAGGTGGTGTATCTGTTCGGGCGGATCATCCCGGCGCTGTCGCTGCTGCTGAGCATGACGCTGCGGTTTGTGCCGCAGTTTACCCGGCGGCTGCGGACGGTGGCGCAGGCGCAGCGCCGGCTGGGGCGGGATACCGGGCGCGGCTCTGTGCGCCGGCGGCTGCGGGAGGCCATGCGGGTGTTCTCCATCGTGGTCACATGGAGCCTGGAGAGCGGCCTGATCGCCGCCGACAGTATGCGCGGCCGGGGCTACGGCCTGCCGGGGCGCACCGCCTTCGCCCTGTACCGCCTTGACCGGCGGGACGCGGCCATGCTGCTGTGGCTGGGGTTCTGCGGGCTGTATCTGCTGGGCGGCGCTCTGGCGGGAGGACTGGCCTTTCAGTACTATCCGCTGCTGTCCGCCGGGGCGGTGACGCCGCTGACCGTCAGCTTTTTCGCGGTATACGGATTACTATGCTTTACGCCGGTGCTGGTGGGCGCTGCGTCCCGCCGGCTGTATCTCACACGGAAGGGAGGGGATCATCATGCCTGAGCTGGTGCGGTTGGAGCACTATGGCTTCACCTATCCGCAGCAGACGCGCCCGGCGCTGTCGGACGTGGAGCTGACCATCCGGGACGGGGAGTTCTGGGTGCTGTGCGGCACCTCCGGCTGCGGCAAGACCACCCTCCTGCGGCAGCTGAAGCCGTCCCTGCGCCCCCACGGGGCGGTGCAGGGCTGCGTGTGGTTCGATGGGCAGCCGCTGGAGCAGCTGCCGCCCCGCCGCCAGACGGCGGATATCGGCTTTGTGCTGCAATCCCCGGAGGAGCAGACCGTCACCGACAAGGTGTGGCACGAGCTGGCCTTCGGGCTGGAGAGTCTGGGCTATGACACGCCCGCCATCCGCCGCCGGGTGGCGGAGATGGCGTCGTTCTTCGGCATACAGGACTGGTTCCACCGGCGGGTGGACGAGCTGTCCGGCGGACAGAAGCAGCTGCTGGCGCTGGCCTCCGTGATGGTGATGCAGCCGCGGCTGCTGATACTGGACGAGCCCACCAGCCAGCTGGATCCCATCGCCGCCGCCGACTTTTTGCAGACGGTGGGGCGGCTGAACCGGGAGCTGGGCGTTACCGTGCTGCTGACGGAGCACCGGCTGGAGGAGGCGCTGCCTCTGGCCACCCACGCCGCCGTGCTGGACGGCGGGCGGCTGCTGTGCGCCGGTGCGCCGGAGGAGGTATGCCGTGCTCTGCGCGGGCAGGGACACGACATGTTTCTGGCCATGCCCGCCGCCGTGCGCGTCTGGGCATCTGTGGACGCGGACGCGTCCTGCCCCATCACCGTGCGGGAGGGGCGGGACTTCCTGACGGACTGGTGCGGATCGCATCCGCTGCGCCCGCTGCCGTCGGAGCCGGCCTATCCCGCCGGGGAGCCGGTGCTCACCGGCGAGGGACTGTGGTTCCGGTACGACGGCCAAACGGAGGACGTGGTGCGGGGATTGGATATCCAATTGCGCCGGGGCGAGCTGCTGGCGCTGCTGGGCGGCAACGGCGCGGGCAAATCCACCACGCTGGGTCTGCTGTCCGGAGCGCTGACGCCCCAGCGGGGCGCCGTGTCCCACACCGGGCGGCTGGGCGTGCTGCCGCAGGATCCCCGGTGCCTGTTCGTGAAAAACACCGTCCGGCAGGATCTGTACGAGTCCTTCGACGGCACGGCTGTGGCTCCGGAGGAGCGGCAGCACCGCATGGAGCAGGCGGTGGCGCTGTGCCGCCTGACGGAGCTGCTGGATCACCACCCCTACGACCTGTCCGGCGGCGAGCAGCAGCGGGCGGCGCTGGCCAAGGTGCTGCTGCACCGGCCGGATATCCTGCTGCTGGACGAGCCTACCAAAGGGCTGGACGCCGCCTTCAAGCAGAGCTTTGCCGCCATCCTGTCGGCGCTGACGGCGAGCGGCGTGTCTGTGCTGATGGTCAGCCACGACGTGGCCTTCTGCGCCCAATACGCCCACCGCTGCGCCCTGTTCTTCGACGGGAGCATCGTCACCTGCGGCACGCCGCGTGCGTTCTTCTCCGGCAACAGCTTTTACACCACCTCTGCCAACCGCATGGCGCGGACGCTGTGCCCCGAGGCGGTGACGCCGGAGGACGTGATGACCGTTATCGGCGGTACGGTGCCGCCCCAGCCGGAGCCGGAGACGGCCTATCAGCCGCTGCCGCCGGTGGCGGAGGAGTCCGCCGCGTGGAAGCCGAAAAAGCTTCCGTGGTGGCGGAAGGCGGCCGCCGTCCTGTGCGGCGGCGGGGCGCTGGCCATCTTCTGGCATGCCGCCCAAAACACCGACCTGACCCGGCTGGTGGGCGGCGGCGCTCTTTCGCAGGAGGGCTGGCGGACGCTGGCACTGTACGGGCTGTTCATCGCCCTGCTGTTCGGCTGTATCGCCGCCGTGGGGCGGCGTTCCCGGCCTTTGACCATGCTTCCCACGCCGGTGCAGAGGCGGCGGCTGTCCAAGCGTACCCGTGCGGCGGCGCTGCTGATCCTGCTGTGTATCCCGGCCACGCTGTATCTGGGCTTCCGCTGGCTGGGGAATACGGGCTATTACCCGGTGGCCTTCGCGGTGCTGCTGGAATGTATGGCGCCCTTCTTCCTTGTGTTCGAGGGACGCCGTCCCCAGGCGCGGGAGCTGGTGCTGGTGGCCACCCTGTGCGCGCTGGGCGTGGCGGGCCGGGCGGCGTTCTTCATGCTGCCCCAGTTCAAGCCGGTGCTGGCGCTGACCATTATCTCCGGCGTGGCGCTGGGCGGCGAGACGGGCTTCCTGGTGGGCGCTGTGACCATGCTGGCCAGCAACGTGCTGTTCTCCCAGGGGCCGTGGACGCCGTTCCAGATGTTCGCCATGGGCATCATCGGCTTTCTGGCGGGCGTGCTGTTCCGCCGGGGCTGGCTGCGCCGCAGCCGCGCCGCCCTGTGCGTGTTCGGCGCCATCGCCGCCGTGGTGATCTACGGCGGCATCATGAACCCGGTGTCGGCGCTGCTCTACGCCCGGACGCTGGAGTGGAAGGTCATCGCCGCCTATTACGTCACCGGCTTCCCGATGGACTGCGTCCATGCGGCGGCCACGGTGTTCTTCCTGTGGGTGCTGGCGGAGCCGATGTTGGAAAAGCTGGACAGGATCAAGGTCAAGTACGGCCTTGTGGAATAAGCGAACGCCCGTATGCCTGCTGGCATACGGGCGATTTTGCGGCGCAACCTGAAGTTTCCGTGGTTTTTTGCCGCCGCAACCGGAAGTTGGTGGACAATCCGCGCCGCGTCCTGTATAATGGCGGCAAGGACACCGGAAGGGAGGAGTGCGTATGGCATCCATCCGCTGCAAGGCCTGCGGCAAAACATACGACTATCGCAAGGAGGGCTTCTGCCCCAAGTGCGGCGCCTATAACCGTCCGCCCCGGCAGGAGTGGGTGGACGCGGAGGGCACTGTCCACTACGCCGGGCAGGAGAAGGAGTGCTACGAGGAGAAGGTCTGCTACGAGGAGCAGACCCGCCGCCCCAAGCCCTACATCCGGCAGCATGTGCCGAAAAAGGGGATAATAGGCGCGGTGATCGCCGTGGTCATCGTCATCATGGCCATCAACCTGCCGCGGTACACTGCTTTGAATTTTGGCAGCCTCGTCGGCGGCAAGGAGGAGCTGACGCCCAACTATCCCGACTACGGCTGGGAGCAGGAAGCACCCGCCGAGGAGATCGAATCCACAGCGCGGGAGTACGCGGAGCTGGGCGCGGTGTTTACGTTGGGAGAGGACGAGGATGACTTCACCACCGTGAACGATGTGTGGATGGATGACAATGATCGGCTCCACGTCATCGTGACGCAGGAGGAGACATACCAGTCGTTCCCCAACCTGTGCAGCATGGACAGTGACGGAAACGAGAACTGGCTCTGGCTGGAGGATATAAAGGACACGGATAAGGGCGAGTACACGTTTGAGTGCGTATATGACCTGTCGTATGCGCCCCACGACAATATGTGGCTGGTGTTCTATGGCGTAGACAGAGAAGTGTGGATGGGCATCGAACCGACAATATAAAACAAGACGGCCGCATGGCCGTCTTGTTGCAAATAAGCTGTACTTGCCGGTATTAAAGATATTATTGGAAGCCATCGAGAATTTGAACAAAATGCTCGATTTCTTTTCGTATATCCCTTAATATCTCGTTTTGGAAAACCCTATATTTCCGCAGAAGAGGTATGAAGGAAATAAATGTTATGTTCTCGAAAAATGAGCATATAGTCTCATCAATTTCAATTAAATTACCGTTAGAATCCGCAAAATCGACTTGTAACATTGCAGTATATCCATCGAATGGACTGCTTCGCAGTTTATCTGTTGTGTCGATCCAACGATGTATACTGACGGTGTAATTCCAACCATGTGAGTTAGATGCACTTAAACATAGGGAGCCGAATTCCCTTTGGAATTTTGCCAATTGCTGATCCTCATACCGTTGAATATCTGCGAATACGGATTCATCTATTTCACAATAATAGCGAAACATGAATTACCTCCAATTGTCGTCCTCCTTTAGTTATCCAAAATCCACACAGCACATGCCGTGATTCTGGTAGGCAGAATAGCTAATATCTAACTTTTGGGCGGCGACTGGTTATTGAACCTATCTTGTTTTTTTGCTATTCGCTTCGCTCGTTCCTTGGCTCGGCGCCTTTTTTGTACAGCCGGTAACAGGGAAATCTCGCATCCAACGCAAAGCATAAAGATGCCGGTAAATACTGCGCCGATCGAAACGAGAGTCACTCTGCTATTCTTCCTTTCTCTGTTAGAATCACGCAGTGAAAAGCACAGCTTGCCATCAGATTCCAGTTCTGCTATTTCGGGAGTCGTATCCCAGGGGCGCCAATTATAGCCGGTATAGATACAGATACGAATCGAATGAGGAGCGCTGTTGAAATCGGAAGGAAGCTTCTTGTAGCACGAAAAACCAAAGGTGTATTCCGTTCCGTCCGCGCATATCAACAGCGGAATAGGATATAATCTGCACTCTTGACTGGACATCAGTGCCTTTTCGGATTCTGCATAGATTTCCGTGGTGTTTTCTTTCGTATATGTCGGCTGTGTCAGCCCCATAAAGAAAAACACTCCGCCTAATACCAGCCCCAGCAGGTACTTGAAAAATTCCCGCATCCGTTGCTTCTGTGCCGATTTTTTCCTTGAGGACACTTGCCTACACCTCCGATGTCATAGGAGCCTTTGCGATTACGCTACGACAGGATTTTCAACAGAGCAAGCAGCCGCACACCGAGGTGTGCGGCTGCTTTTATATCTCAGAACTTATCCTTATTGAATATCCGCAGGATCTCGTCGAAGGACTTGTCCA
>ERZ857745.4479-NODE-4479-length-12186-cov-2.707856_pt1 | contig 12186 bp, 10 predicted proteins | sample MGYA00519699_ERZ857745 | MGnify/ENA primary metagenome ERZ857745 (study PRJEB31778, sample SAMEA3449357) | human gut metagenome | biome: human gut; feature: human-associated habitat; material: faeces | place: United Kingdom | collected 2010/2012 ...
TCCATGGGTGAAAAAACAGGTAAAAGATATTGGATATAAAGTATTATCTTATGAATCGAAACCTTATGAGAAAAAAGAAAAGAAAGGTTTCTTCCATTTTGGAAAGAAATAAGAAACCGGGAATATGCAGTGAAAAGCCGACAATTACGACAGAGGAAATTCTGTTGTAGCTGCCGGCTTTTTCTTTATGCATTCAGATGTTGCAGTCCATGGAAGATAATTTTATGAAAAAACAGAATGCACGGCAAAGAACCATAGTTGGGAATAAGAAGCAACCGGCGGCTTCGTTGTGCATTTTGTATATGAATAAAGCCGAGATTCTGTAAAAAATTTCATGGCAGGATTTGTCGAATCATTGTATAATAAATCTATATGCAAAAAACAGGAGAGACGAAGGATGAACTGGAAGAATGTACAGATTGTCCCAACATTTGTAGATCAGGGCGTATCCTGCTATCAACTGGAGGGCGGAGACTTTAAAAATGAATATTATATTGTGTCAGAAGCGGAGACACGGAAATTATTAAATAATCCGGAGATCGTTGGATATGAGACTTATTATTGTCTGATTCCGTCCACTTCCCAGATGTTGTATTATTTCAAAGAACAGAAGAAGGTGACAACCGCCAACATTCTGTCTATTCTGCGTGGCGCGTTAAACTATCCGCTGGAGGAGAGCTGCTATCGTGAGCATATCCGTGTGCATGACATCAGTTTTCTGTCCAGTGAGCGTGTGTTCCATGAAGATGAGATTGCCGGTCTTGAGATTAAATACAGCAAGCTGACGATGGTGCCTGGAAGTACCTTGTTGATCGGTGATATTATTGCTACCGGAGAGACATTGATCCATTGTCTGCGATATGTGACTGATTTTTACCGCGCACACGGAGCAAAACTGCGCAATATTATCATCTTTACGATCGGTGGGACAAAAGGCATTGAGATTTTAGAACGCCTGACCGAGGAAATCCGTGAATACTGGCCGGATTTTGAGGGATTTATTACAGTATTTTATGAAGGTGTTTTTGCAACTTACCAGGATAAAGGTGTATCCGGCATCAACCTTCCGGATGTCGATTTCTACTGGAAAGGTGGTATCATTGCGCCGGAATTCAGACGTCAGACACTTTCCATGTGCAACCCGTTATTTGAGAAATGCATCATCTATGATGGTGGCGCACGTCGTTACGAAATCCATGAGCATGTAGAGGAAGTGCTGGAATTCTGGAACGGCATGCTGGAGCGTGCAGATGAGATCGATCTGAAGGAATTGCTGGATGAGAAACTTGGTTATCCGGCTCCTTTGGCATACAATGACTGGGTGGAAGCAAACCATTATCAGGAGTTGAACGACGCACAGAAAAACTGGCTGTATCGTCAGGAACTTGGCTATATCGAGAGCTTAAAAGGAATGACTGTGCGCGAGATCGCAGAACAGAGAATCGAAGAGATTACAACAGCATTGAGAAAATATATGCTATAATAAATCTGTCAATAGCTGCATGATACGACTGCTTGCAGGCAGTATCATGCAGCTATTTGACGGATAAACACACATGAGCATGTAGGGAGATAGCCTGGAATGCGAATGTGTGTTGCGGATTCGAGAGTTCGAAGAACGTAGAAGCCGCATTTATTATAAAAGTAGAAATAGAAAAAGATACGACTGCTCGCAGGCAGTATCATGCAGCTATTTGACGGATAAATAGAAAAGATTGCGAGGAAAAATATGACCAAAAAGCAACGGGCGCTTGAAATCATCAATCGTCTGAAAACAGAATATCCGGATGCAGACTGTACATTGGATTATGATCAGGCCTGGAAACTGTTGGTCAGTGTCCGGCTGGCGGCGCAATGTACGGATGCGAGAGTCAATATGATCGTTCCGACGTTATTTGAAAAATACCCAGGCGTGGAAGCACTGGCGGATGCTGATGTGGCAGATATCGAGGAGATTGTCCGTCCCTGTGGACTTGGCAAGAGCAAAGCCAGAGATATCAGTGCCTGCATGAAGATGCTCCGGGACGAGTTTGATGGAAAAGTGCCGAAGGATTTTAACGCCTTGCTGAAACTTCCGGGTGTGGGACGAAAAAGTGCCAATCTGATCATGGGAGATGTGTTCGGGCAACCAGCCATCGTGACAGATACCCACTGCATCCGTCTGGTGAACCGTATGGGATTGGTGGATGGCATTAAGGAGCCGAAAAAAGTTGAGATGGAATTGTGGAAGATCATTCCACCGGAGGAAGGCAGCGATTTCTGCCATCGTCTTGTATTGCACGGGCGAGAAGTCTGTACTGCACGGACACAGCCGTATTGCGATAAATGCTGTCTGAATGATATCTGTAAAAAACGCATCTGATGTTAGTGATATTGTTAAGATGCGATAAATTCAAGTCGAACGTACGTGAGACTTGGTGCGTGATTCTGGTCAGCGAAAGCTGACATATTCTTTTCAGAATCACTGCACATCCACGCGGAGCGTTTATCTCAGTCGGAGATTGTACTCCCACTGAGAAAGACTTGTTTTTACTCACCACTTGCAGAAGTGGGAGTCTTCTCGACTGAGATAAAAATCCCTGTGTAAAAGCGAAGATTATATTCGCAGCAAAATGGGGGATGAATAAAGCTTTGTATGAAAGAAAACTTTGAAATCATTGTAAAAAAAGGAGAACATGAATGCTGGAAATCAAAGAGTATGTGAAGGCAGAAAGTCTGGAACAGGCATTTGAACTGAATCAGAAGCGCACCAATCAGATCATTGGTGGAATGCTCTGGATGAAAATGGGAGATCACAGAATACAGACTGCGATAGATCTGTCGGGTCTTGGTCTTGATACGATCGAGGAAGATGAGACACAATTTTCCATCGGGTGTATGACATCCTTACGACAGCTGGAGCTACATGAAGGACTGAATCAGTGGAGCGACGGAGCAGTGCGCGAGAGTGTACGTCATATTGTAGGTGTACAGTTTCGAAATCTGGCCACTGTGGGAGGAAGTATTTTCGGAAGATTTGGTTTTTCGGATGTACTGACCTGCTTCCTGGCAATGGATACCTATGTGGAACTGCATCACAGTGGAATTCTGTCTCTGGCAGATTTTGTGAATCTTCCAAGAGATAATGATGTACTGATTCGCCTGATCGGAAAAAAGACACCGGGTAAATGTGTTTATCTGTCCCAGAGAAATACAAAAACAGATTTTCCAGTATTAACCTGTGCTGTCTGTCGGGATGAAAGAGGAATCAGAGTCGCTGTAGGTGCGAGACCACAGAAAGCGATGCTGCTGACGTTATCAGAGACACAGAATGCAGATCTTGCACAGAATCGTGCAGATGCAGCTGCAAAAATCGCAGACGAACTTGTGGCTCAGATTCCAACGCAGGATAACATGCGTGCCAGTGCTGCATATCGGACACATCTTGCCAAGGTGCTGATCCGTCGTGCGTTGCTGACCGTGACAAAGGAGGTGCAGTAAGATGGTTGTGACGATTACATTAAATGGAAAAAAAGTGGAAGCACTTGTAAAACCGGATACATTACTTATTGACTTTGTGCGTGACCATGGTTGTTACAGTGTAAAGCGTGGCTGTGAGACATCTAACTGTGGACTTTGTACTGTATTCGTAAATGATAAACCGGTACTTTCCTGTTCCATGCTGGTGGCACGGGTAAACGGATGTAAAGTAGATACTTTGGAAGGACTTCAGAAAGAGGCCGAAGAATTTGGTGCATTTATTGCAGATCAGGGGGCAGAGCAGTGTGGGTTCTGCAATCCGGGAATGATCATGAATGCCATTGCATTATTCCGGGAAAATCCGGATCCTTCTGATGAAGAAATCAAAGAATATTTAGCAGGAAATCTTTGCAGATGTTCCGGATATGAAGGACAGATGCGTGGAATCAAAGCTTTTCTGGAATACAAAAAGAATGGAGGCAGCAGATGAAAGCAGTAAATCAGCCAATTCGAAAAAAAGATGCCATGGCGCTGGTGACAGGAAAACCGGTTTTTATGGACGATCTGGTTCCGAAGGACTGTCTGATCGTCAAATTACTGCGCAGTCCCCATGTCAATGCAATCATAAAAGAAATCAATAAGACTGCAGCGGAAAAAGTACCGGGAATTGAAGCAATCTATACCTGGGAAGATGTTCCGCAGCAGCGTTTTACCACAGCGGGACAGACCTATCCGGAAGCGACACCTTATGATCGTCTGATCCTGGACCGGCATGTACGTTTTGTGGGTGATCCGGTGGCGATCATTGCCGGTGAGGATGAAGCCTGCGTGGAAAAAGCCATGCGTCTGATCAAAGTGAAATATGAAGTGCTTCCGGCAATTCTGGATTTTCATGTGGCAAAAGATAATGAAATCCTGATTCATCCGGAGGATAACTGGAGATCACTCTGTCCGGTTGGCGCGGACAATAAACGGAATCTCTGCGCCACAGCCAGATCGGAAGAAGGCGATGTGGACGGTGTGATGGCAGAATGTGATACCATTGTGGAGCATACTTATCATACTGTCGCAGATCAGCAGGCGATGATGGAGACATTCCGTACTTACTGTTCTGTGGATGCCTATGGCAGACTGAATATTTTCAGTTCCACACAGATTGTATTCCATGTGCGAAGAATTGTATCAAATGCTCTTGGTATTCCGAAGTCTCAGATCCGTGTGTCAAAACCGCGTGTGGGCGGTGGGTTTGGAGCAAAACAGACCGCAGTTTCTGAAGTGTATCCGGCATTTGTAACCTGGATGACAAAGAAACCGTCCAAAATCATTTTTACCAGGGAGGAATCCCAGATTGCATCCTCACCGCGTCATGATATGGCGGTGACGGTTCGCATGGGAGCAGATAAAGAGGGAAATATCCGGGCAATTGATCTGTATACACTTTCTAACACAGGAGCATACGGGGAACATGGACCGACAACGGTCGGACTTTCCGGACATAAGGCGATTCCGCTTTATGGTTCATTAGATGCATACCGGTTCCGTTACGATGTGGTCTATACCAACCGGATGGCAGCAGGAGCTTATCGTGGATATGGTGCGACGCAGGGAATCTTTGCGGTTGAGACATCTGTTAACGAACTGGCAGAAAAACTTGGCATGGATCCGATGGAGATCCGTATGAAGAATATGGTCAAAGAAGGACAGTTCATGCCGGCATATTATGGGGAGACAGCGAATAGCTGTGCACTTGATAAATGCCTTGCGAGAGTAAAAGAAATGTCCGGATGGGATGAAAAGTATCCAAGAAAAGTTATGCCGGATGGCAAAATCCGCAGCGTCGGAGTAGCACTTGCCATGCAGGGATCCTGCATTTCCAATGTAGATGTCGGATCTGCGACGATCAAACTGGGCGAGGATGGTGTCTACAATATGTCAATCGCGGCAGCGGACATGGGAACCGGGTGTGATACGATTCTTGCACAGATGGCAGCAGAATGTCTGGACTGTGATCTGGATGATATTGCAGTATCCGGAGCAGATACCGATACTTCACCGTATGATTCAGGCTCTTATGCATCAAGTACGACTTATGTGACCGGTATGGCGGTGACAAGAGCCGGTGAGGAACTGAAAAAGCGGATCGTCAGACAGGCAGCGAAGATGCTGAAATGTGAAGTGGATGAGGTTGATTTCGATGGACACATTGCAAGAAGCGATAAGACCGGAGAAGAGGTGACACTTGCGGCAATCGGAGCAGGGGCAATGTGCGGAAGTGATATTGCGCTTCAGGTAACAGAAAGCCACAGTTCGCCGGTATCTCCGCCGCCTTATATGGCAGGCGCTGTTGAAATCGAATTGGATCCGGAGACAGGACATGTCGAGATCCTGGATTACTATGCAGTGGTTGACTGCGGAACTGTTATTAACCCGAATCTTGCGAGGGTACAGGCGGAAGGCGGAATCGTGCAAGGAATCGGCATGACTCTTTATGAGAATATTCAGTACACGGAAAAAGGACAGCTTCTGAACAATTCATTTATGCAGTACAAGATTCCGACCCGAATGGATATGGGAAATCTGCATGTGGAATTTGAGAGCAGCTATGAGCCGACCGGACCATTTGGTGCAAAATCGATTGGCGAAATCGTCATCAATACACCGGCTCCGGCATTGACGCATGCAATCGCAAATGCAACAGGTCTGTGGTTCCGTGAACTTCCGATTACAAGTGAACAGATTGCAATGGGAATTATGGAAAATGAAAATTAAACTGATTTATCTGGCGGCTGGAAACAGCCGCCGTTTTAACAGCCAAAGGATGCAAAATACAGAACCGCCACAATCAGAAGCAGAGAACAAACTACTTTATCTGTTGGGTGAAAAGCCGATGTTCCGCTATTTATTCGACCGTCTGGTAAAAGTCTGTCAAAGGCATCCGGAATGGGAAATGATTGTGGTAACACAGTATCCGGAGATTGAGCATCAGGTAAAAGCACTTCAGGAAAACGAGCAGCAAGGTGAACGTTTCCCGGTAAAAACAGTGATTTCAAAAGACAGCTATAAAGGAGCAGCCTATTCGGTAAAAGCAGGGATCCGTGCGGCAGGAGATGCTGATGCCTATGCATTTTTTGTGGCGGATCAGCCTTATTTTACAGAAGAAAGCGTGGAAGGATTCCTGGAAAAGATGGAGCGGGAGGCAAAAGTTGTACCGGGATGTGTGACCTGGAATGGACAGGAAGGCAATCCGGTCTGGTTTCCAGCAAAGTACGGGAAAGAACTTCTGGAACTGGAAGGAGATGCCGGAGGAAGAAAGGTGTTCCGCAGATACCGGGAAAAAGCAGTATTTTACGAGGTGAGCCTGGAAAAAGAGCTGGAAGATATTGATTATATGCCGGAAATAGAAAAAATGCGGATAACAGAAGGAGGCACAGAGAAAACTTTCCATGTATATGTCATCGAAAATGGAAAGCTTCAAAGGAAAGAGTCTCTGCTTATGGCACTTGGACTTACGGAGCAGATGGTACCGAGAATTGCTGCCGTGGGTGCGGGAGGTAAGACTTCTCTTTTGAAACAGCTGCTTGCTGAATACCAAGAGAAGGGTGCCCTCCCGGTTCTGGTGACTACAACCCATATGAAAAAAGAGACTGCCCCTTATTTTGTAATGGAGGATTCTATCGGAAAAATTCTGGAAGTGCATAAAAGAGAAGGCATGGTGATCGCCGGTCTGGATGCAGGAGGAGGCAGGATCAAAAGCCTTTCTGTACCGGTAATGGAAAAGATCTGGGAGCTTCCTGCGCCGGTTCTTGTGGAAGCGGATGGTGCACGGATGCTTCCGGCGAAAGTGCCGGGGGAGAAAGAACCGGTTATTCCAAAGCAGATCCAGATAGTCCTTTCTGTATATGGACTCGATGCCATCGGACAAAGGATAAAAGACTGCTGTTTCCGGCCTGAGCTTGTGGCACAGGTACTTGGAAAAGCAGTGGAAGAGGTCCTGACGGAGGAGGATCTGGCAGGGCTGGCTGTTTCGACAAAAGGCGGGAAAAAGAATGTCCTGCCGGAAATGGATTTCTATATTGTGCTAAACAAAGCAGATGACGAAAAACGTCTGAAAATGGCAGAGAGAATCGCCTTAAGAGTAGAACGGGATTCTGGTGAAAAAGTACGGATTACATCGTTTCGTTAATATTTTGGAAAAATAAAGCAATTGTGTGTTGAAAAACGGAACATTGCCGAATTGTCATTGAAAACTATTCGTGCTATCATAGATACGATAGCTTTGACAACGAAAGTTGTAAGTGGGTAGAGAAGGAGGCAAAAAAGTGAGTACGAAGAATAGTAATACTTCACAGGAACTATTTAACCTTAACGGAAAACCATCCTTTGGTCAGGCACTTCCGCTGGCATTCCAGCATGTAGTGGCGATGATCATTGGCTGTGTTGCACCGGCGATCATTCTTGCTGGTGTGTCCGGACTTTCAGAATCAGATACGGTTGTCCTGATTCAGGCATCTCTTGCAATGTCAGCGATTTCGACATTCATCCAGCTTTTTCCGTTTATCAAATTTAAGTCTTATCAGATAGGAGCCGGGCTTCCGGTTATTATGGGAATCAGCTTTGCGTATGTGCCGATTATGCAGTCAATTGCACAGGATGCAGATGTTGGAACAATACTTGGTGCACAGATCGTGGGCGGTATTGTTGCGATTATTGTAGGAATATTTATCAAGCAGATCCGTCATCTTTTCCCGCCGCTGGTTACGGGAACGGTTGTATTTGCAATCGGACTTTCGCTGTATCCGACCGCAGTCAATTATATGGCAGGTGGAGCAGGAAGTGCGGATTATGGTTCATGGCAGAACTGGCTTGTTGCGATCATCACACTGGTAGTCGTAACAGGACTGAATCATTTTGGAAAGGGCTTTTTAAAGCTTTCTTCCGTTCTGATCGGAATCATAGTTGGATATGTAGTTGCGCTTGGCTTTGGAATGGTGGATTTTTCTTCCGTATTAACGGCAAAATGGGTACAGTTTCCACAGCCGATGCATTTCGGAATTAAATTCGAGCCATCCTCATGTGTTGCGATTGCGGTATTGTTCGCAATCAGCTCTATTCAGGCAATCGGAGACTTTTCAGCAACGACGACCGGAGGAATGGACCGTATGCCGACGGATGAGGAATTAAGCGGTGGTATCATTGGTTATGGAGTCAGCAATATTGTCTGCGCATTTTTCAGCGGACTCCCGACAGCAACCTACAGTCAGAATGTCGGAATCGTAAGTTCTACGAAAGTAGTAGCAAAGAGAGTATTTGGAATTGCAGCGATGATCATGCTGGTTGCAGGAATCATGCCAAAGATCGCATACATTCTTCTAACTATTCCGTCATGTGTGCTTGGAGGCGCAACAATCTCTGTATTTGCAATGATTTCCATGACGGGTATCAAACTGATCAATAATTCAAAGATGAATTATAGAAATACATCCATCGTAGGACTTGCCATTGCACTTGGAATGGGTGTGACACAGGCAAATGCAGCACTTGCGCAGCTCCCTGCATGGGTAACAACCATTTTCGGTAAATCACCGGTTGCACTGTCTACTCTGGTTGCAGTGTTCCTGAATCTGGTTTTACCAAAGGAGAAAGAAGAGTAAATGAAGATCCTGATAAGAGGAGCCGGGGATCTTGCCACAGGAATTGCGGCAGAGCTGTGGGAAAGAGGACATCAGATCCTGATGACGGATGTTGCCATCCCACTCACCGTCAGACGTGAGGTGGCATTTTCAAGAGCGGTGTACGAAGAACATGCAGTGGTAGAAGGAATAGAAGCAGTTCTTGCCGACAATTTTGAAGAAGCAGAAACAATTATGGCAACGCGGAAAATTGCTGTCATGGTGGATGAAAAAGCAGAAGTGCGGAAAGAATATCTGCCGGATGTACTGGTTGACGGGATCATGGCAAAAAAGAATCTTGGGACCCGGATCAGTGACGCTCCTCTTGTTATCGGTATCGGACCGGGCTTTACGGCAGCCGGAGACTGCCATTTTGTGATTGAAACGCAAAGAGGTGAGCATCTGGGCGAAGTGATCCGCGAGGGAAGTGCAATCCCCAACACCGGAATTCCGGGAAATATTGGCGGCTATACGGTGGAACGCCTTTTAAAGGCATCCGCAGACGGAATCATGCATCCGGTCGCGAGAATTGGTGATGTGGTGAAAAAAGGGCAGATTGTTGCAAGGTGCGGAGATGAACCTGTCTATGCGAGGCTCCACGGGATTGTCCGTGGGATGCTCCAGGAAGGTGTACCGGTCAAAAAAGGATTGAAGATCGGAGATGTGGATGCAAGGATAGAGGGAAAACTTTGTTATACGATTTCGGATAAAGCACGAAAGATCGGAAACGGAGTTGCGGAAGCAATCGATCTTGTCTATAAAACAAAATAAAAAGTTGTCTGGACAACTTATTTATCCATCCTTTTTATGGTAAAATATAAAAAGGCTTGGGCAGAATACCTGCCGCAGTGACGGCAGGTATTTTTATGCCATAATCCATATAAAGTGAGGAACAAAAAATGAAACTGGTAAGAACAGAAGATGCAGTGGGGCAGGTGCTGTGCCATGACATTACACAGATTATTCCGGGAGTTGTAAAGGATGCTGTTTTCCGGAAGGGACATATTGTTACCGAAGAAGACATTCCGGTACTTTTATCTGTGGGAAAAGAGAATCTTTATATCTGGGAAAAACAGGAAGGTATGCTTCATGAAAATGAGGCGGCTGAGATCTTGCGTCAGATCTGTCAGGGTGAGCATATGCATCCTTCCGAAGTGAAGGAAGGAAAAATCGAACTGATCGCCGACTGTGAAGGGGTATTGAAGATCAATACCGAAAAGCTGAATGCGGTGAACAATCTTGGTGAGATGATGATCGCATCCAGACATGGAAATTTTCCGGTGAAAACCGGAGATAAGATTGCAGGAACAAGGATCATTCCGCTTGTGATCGAAGAAGAAAAGATGCAGAAGGCCTGTGAAGTGGCAGGAAAAGAACCGATTTTCCGGATTCTTCCGTACCAGAAGAAAAAAGCGGGAATCGTAACGACGGGAAGCGAAGTGTATTATCACCGGATCGAGGATAAATTTACTCCGGTTGTGATCGAAAAACTGAAAGAATGTGGCGTTACAGAGGTGAAGCAGATCCAGTGCAACGATGATCATGAGATGATCATGGAAGCAATCCAGACTCTGATCGAGGATGGTTCTGACCTGATCGTCTGTACCGGTGGAATGAGTGTAGATCCGGATGACAGGACTCCGCTTGCGATCAAAAATGCCTGTACGGAAGTGGTGACTTATGGGGCACCGGTTCTTCCGGGAGCCATGTTTATGCTTGCTTATTGTGAAAAAGAAGGCAGACAGATTCCGGTCATGGGTCTTCCGGGATGCGTGATGTATGCAAAACGGACGATTTTTGATCTGGCACTGCCCCGTCTGCTGGCAGATGATGAGATCACAGCAGAGGAACTGGCAGCGTTGGGAGAGGGCGGTCTGTGCCTGAACTGTCCGGTCTGTACGTATCCAAACTGTGGTTTTGGAAAAGGGTGGTAACAGGAAGATGCTGGATCGGTATGGAAGAGTGATCAATTATCTGCGTATATCCGTTACGGATCGTTGCAATCTGCGATGCTGCTACTGTATGCCGGAAGGCGTTCAGGATGTAGGAATGAAAAACATCCTGACTTTTGAGGAAATCTGGGAGATTGTGAGAACAGGCGTAAGCCTTGGTATCACGCACATCCGTATTACAGGCGGGGAACCGCTGATGCGAAAAGGCTGTGTGGATCTGATCCGTGGAATCAGGGAGATTCCCGGGGTAGAGACTATCACTATGACGACCAATGGTGTTTTGCTTGAAAATTATGGGAAACAGTTAAAAGAAGCCGGTGTGGACGGTGTGAATATCAGCCTGGACACACTGGATCCGGAAGAATTCTATAAGATTACCGGAAAACGGGAACTGCAGGAAGTCCTGGCAGGAATCCGGGCGGCGAAGACTGCCGGATTGCCGGTAAAGCTGAATGCAGTGAATAGAAAAGAACTGGATCCGATTCCACTGGTGCGTTATGCACAGGAAGAAAACCTGCCCATTCGTTTTATTGAAATGATGCCAGTCGGATATGGCAAAAAATACGTGGGGAGAAGCAATGAAGAACTGCGGGAGACACTGGAGGCAGTCTGTGGAAATGCAGAATGTATGACCAATCGGGAAGAACTTTCCCGGATGGGCAGTGGGCCGGCGGTGTATTATCAGTTTTCAGATCTGAAAGTTCCGGTTGGGTTTATCAGTGCCATACACGGAAAATTCTGTGATACCTGTAACCGGGTCCGACTGACGGCAGAAGGATATCTGAAACTGTGTCTGTGCTATGATGAGGGGGAGGATCTTCGCCGGGTGCTCCGCGAAGGAGAGAAGGAAAATCTGCGAACAATCATGGAGCAGACGATTTTCCGAAAACCGGCGGCACACTGCTTTGAACATCCGGCCGAGATGACAGAGACACATGAAATGGTAAAAATTGGTGGATAGAGTAGACACAATAGAAAGGAACAGTTTTGGGAGTAATTAAAGGAATCTGTATCAGTGAAAAACGTGGTACAGCGAAACATGAAATCGAAGAGGCCATTTTGGCAAAGGACTGGGGGATTCAGGGAGACGCTCATGCGGGACACTG
>ERZ857745.4485-NODE-4485-length-12164-cov-5.789991_pt1 | contig 12164 bp, 7 predicted proteins | sample MGYA00519699_ERZ857745 | MGnify/ENA primary metagenome ERZ857745 (study PRJEB31778, sample SAMEA3449357) | human gut metagenome | biome: human gut; feature: human-associated habitat; material: faeces | place: United Kingdom | collected 2010/2012 ...
TACGGGCTTTGTACCCTGCAAAATCAACGCGACGCCGCTAGGCGAGATGAGACTATCGCCATAGTTTGCGCCGTCAACCCCTCAGTCAGCCTTACGGCTGCCAGCTCCCCTTACACAGGGGAGCCTTTGGGGTGGTACGGTGCCACGCCCTTTACACAAGGGAGGCTAAGGGTTGGCGCGCTGCCGATTTGTTACCCCTTACACAGGGGGTGCGGGAGATTATTTTTTCTCCCGGCGGAAGCGGCGGGCCAGACCAGGCTTGACGGTCTGCTCGGCGCGGGCGATGAGCATGGCGTCCTCGGGGACATCCCGGGTGACGGTGGCCCCGGCGGCGGTGTAGGCGCCGGCCCCGATGGTGACGGGGGCGACAAGATTGGTATTGCAGCCGAGGAAAGCGCCATCGCCGATGGTGGTGCGGAACTTTTCCTTGCCGTTAAAATTGGCGATGGCCACGCCGCAGCCGAAATTCACCCCGCTGCCGCAGTCGGTATCGCCGACATAGGTGAGGTGGGCAATGGCGGTCTTTTGGCCAATATGGGAGTTTTTGACCTCCACGAAGTCGCCGATTTTGCACCCCGCGGCGATGTGGCAGCCGGGGCGGACCTGAGAAAACGGCCCGATGGAGACATTCTCCTCCAGGGTGGATTCGGTGATATAGGTATTTTTAACAGTGCAGTTTTTGCCGATGACGGCATCGGTGAGGACACTGCCGGGGCCGATGACCGAGCCGGCGGCGATGGTGGTATTGCCCCGCAGGACGCAGCCCGGCAGGATGGTGGCGCCGGGAGCGATGCGGACGGTTTCCTCGATGAGGATGCCATCCCACAGGGGGATGGAAACGCCGGAGGCCTCCAGCGCGGTGAGCAGCGCCTCGCGGGCGGGGTCGGTTTTGGGCATGGGGATTCTCCTTTTCTGATAAATTAGGAGGGGGAGGGGGCACCGCAAGGCGGCGAGGGCTATGACCCGCCAAGGGTGGCGGCGGGCCGCAGGCCGCACGGGGACATTATCTATTTAATATTATGGGCTGTTTGGCGGGCTTTTGCAAGGGGAGAAGCGGCTAAAGAGGGAGAAAAAATGCCGCCGCCGGGCAGGAAAATTAGGCGTTATCCACAGAGGAAAGGAGAGCTTTGGCCTGGGAAGGGGGGAAATAAGGCATTTTTGCAGCAACTTATAGGAGAAATCCTATGAAAACAGACCGAAAATCTATCAAAAAAACTGTGGCATTCGCATGAAAGCGTGTTATAATAATAACAATGGTGCCAATGCGCCAATGTGCCGGACAGGCATTTCCCCCGCAGCCTGACCGGAGAATTTAATTTATCTAAGGAGGACAACGCTAAAATGTTTGGGAAGAAACACGCTGCGGAAAGCGGCAAGAAAAAGTACCTCTATATGTTTGAAGAGGGCAACAAGGACATGCGTGAGCTGCTGGGCGGCAAGGGTGCCAACCTGGCCGAGATGACCAATGCCGGCATGCCCGTGCCCCCCGGATTTACCATTACCACCGAGGCCTGCACCCAGTACTACACCGATGGCCGCCAGATCAATGAGGATATCATGGCTGACATCTTTGTATACCTGGAGAAGCTGGAAAAGAAGGTTGGCAAGAAGTTTGGCGATGTGGAGAGCCCCCTGCTGGTCTCCGTGCGTTCCGGCGCCCGCGCTTCCATGCCCGGCATGATGGACACTATTCTTAACCTCGGTCTTAACGAGGAAGTCGTTGAGGCTATCGCAGAGAAGTCCGGCAATCCCCGTTGGGCTTGGGACTGCTACAGAAGATTCATTCAGATGTATTCCGACGTCGTTATGGAGGTCGGTAAGAAGTATTTCGAGCAGCTCATCGACGCTATGAAGACGAAGAAGGGCGTGACCCAGGACGTCGAGCTTACCGCTGACGATCTCAAGGAGCTCGCTTCTCAGTTCAAGGCTGAGTACAAGGCAAAGATCGGCACCGATTTCCCGACCGATCCCAAGGAGCAGCTCATGGGCGCTATCAAGGCTGTTTTCCGTTCGTGGGACAACCCCCGCGCAAACGTCTATCGCCGCGACAACGATATCCCCTATTCGTGGGGTACTGCCGTTAACGTCCAGTCCATGGCGTTCGGCAACATGGGCGATGACTGCGGTACCGGCGTTGCGTTCACCCGCGACCCCGCAACCGGCGCCAAGGGTCTGTTCGGTGAGTTCCTCACCAACGCACAGGGCGAGGACGTCGTCGCAGGCGTCCGTACTCCCATGAAGATCGCTGAGATGGAGCAGAAGTTCCCCGAGGCGTTCGCAGAGTTCAAGAAGGTCTGCAAGATTCTTGAAGACCATTACAGAGATATGCAGGACATGGAGTTCACCGTCGAGCACGGCAAGCTCTTCATGCTTCAGACCCGTAACGGTAAGAGAACCGCTCAGGCAGCTCTCAAGATCGCCTGCGATCTCGTTGACGAGGGTATGAGAACCGAGGAAGAGGCTGTTCTTATGATCGAGCCCAGAAACCTCGACACCCTCCTTCATCCCCAGTTTGACGCAAAGGCACTCAAGGCCGCTACCCCGATCGGTAAGGGTCTTGGCGCTTCTCCCGGCGCTGCATGCGGCAAGATTGTCTTCACCGCTGACGACGCTGAGGCTTGGAAGGCAAGAGGCGAGAAGGTTGTCCTTGTCCGCCTTGAGACTTCTCCCGAGGACATCACCGGCATGAAGGCATCTCAGGGTATCCTGACTGTCCGCGGCGGTATGACATCTCACGCAGCCGTTGTTGCCCGTGGTATGGGTACCTGCTGTGTCTCCGGCTGCTCCGAGATCATCATGGACGAGGAGAACAAGAAGTTCACCCTTGCAGGCAAGACCTTCCATGAGGGCGACTTCATCTCCATCGACGGCTCCACCGGTAACATCTATGACGGCATCATCCCGACTGTCGACGCTTCCATCGCAGGCGAGTTCGGCAGAATCATGGGCTGGGCTGATAAGTACAGAACCCTTCAGGTTCGCACCAACGCAGACACCCCGCGCGACGCAGCCAAGGCTGTTGAGCTCGGCGCAGAGGGCATCGGCCTTTGCCGTACAGAGCATATGTTCTTCGAGGCTGACAGAATCGCTGCTTTCCGCGAGATGATCTGCTCCGATACTGTTGAAGAGAGAGAAGAAGCTCTTGAGAAGATTCTTCCCTATCAGCAGGGCGACTTCGAGAAGCTCTATGAGACCCTTGAGGGCAAGCCGGTAACCATCCGCTTCCTTGATCCGCCTCTCCATGAGTTTGTTCCCACCGAGGAGGCTGACATCGAGGCTCTTGCGGCTGCGAAGCACAAGTCCGTTGATGAGATCAAGGCTATCATCGCTTCTCTCCACGAGTTCAACCCGATGATGGGTCACCGCGGCTGCCGCCTGACCGTCACCTATCCCGAAATCGCAAAGATGCAGACCGCTGCCGTTATCCGCGCTGCTATCAATGTTCAGAAGAAGCATCCCGATTGGAAGATCGTTCCCGAGATCATGATCCCGCTTGTCGGCGACGTCAAGGAGTTCAAGTTCGTCAAGAAGATCGTTGTCGAGGTTGCCGACGCTGAGATAAAGGCTGCCGGTATTGATCTCGAGTATGAGGTCGGCACCATGATCGAGATCCCGAGAGCGGCTCTCACCGCCGACGAGATCGCTGCTGAGGCTGATTTCTTCTGCTTCGGTACCAACGACCTGACTCAGATGACCTTCGGCTTCAGCCGTGACGATGCAGGCAAGTTCCTCAACGCTTACTATGACACCAAGATCTTTGAGAACGATCCGTTCGCAAAGCTTGATCAGAACGGCGTCGGCAAGCTCATGCAGATGACCATTGCGCTCAGCAAGCCCGTCAACCCGAAGCTCCACTGCGGTATCTGCGGTGAGCACGGCGGCGACCCGAGCTCTGTCGAGTTCTGCAACGATATCGGCCTTGATTATGTCTCCTGCTCGCCCTTCCGCGTGCCGATCGCACGCCTCAGCGCAGCTCAGGCAGCTATTCGCAAAAAGCACTAATCACAAGTTTGGGGCTTTTAGCATAGCAATATAGCTTAAGAATACGGTCACACAGTTCTCTGAATTGTGTGACCGTTATTTTTTTATTTACAATGAATAGAAAGATTTTAGCCGTTGCTTTTAACCTAGAAGCAACGGCTTTTTTTCGTTCATAAAAAGTTTACAAACTTTTTTGCTTTAGGTAGTCCACAAATAGGCCTTCTCGCTGCCTACCTATTGAGGGATAAATTATTATCCTCGTGAACCTTGACAAATGAATACACATTCAATAGGTACATTCCTGATCGGAGACAAAAAAGTCTTAGCCGAATGAAGGCGCGCCAAGAACTTCCTTACCATAGAGGTTATTACGGAAAGAAAGGTTGATAGCGATTCCGAGCCATTCAGAAATATCCGACTGCTACGGATAAGGCGATGAAACGATCAAGGGACAATGATACTTCCCTAAGGGGCTGGCGGAGTACCCGGCAGAGGTGAAATTCCTATGAGTTCGGTCAGCAGCCGAACGCCTATTGATTTCCTTTTATGTTTTTGGGGGATGAGATCGAATTAAATGCAGCTATCAAAGCATAGGACATATGCCTGTGTTTTGATGGTCTAATGATCCAAATTTATAAGAAGGAGGAAAAGCGAATATGCCAAACTGTAAAACCATAGCGATATGTAATCAGAAGGGCGGTGTGGGCAAAACGACTACTGCGGTAAATCTTGGAGTAGGTCTTGCTATGCAGGATAAAAAAGTACTTCTTGTTGATGCAGACCCGCAAGGAGATTTAACTACTTGCCTCGGTTGGCAAGATACGGACAGCTTAACGCATACACTGGCCAATAAACTGTTGGCGGTGATGCGAGAAGAACAGCAGGATCCGCTTGTCGGTATGCTCAATCACAAGGAAAAAGTTGATCTTGTTCCCTCGAATCTTGAACTTGCTTCGACAGAAATGAGCCTTGTTACTGCGATGAACAGAGAACGTATTATGAAAAGTTATCTTGACCAGGTGAAAGACAAATATGACTATATACTTATAGATTGTATGCCCTCGCTTGGCATGATAACGCTTAATGCTCTCACAGCGGCAGATAGCGTAATTATACCCGTGCAAGCACAGTATTTGCCCGCCAAAGGTATGACACAGCTTTTAACGACAATTGCAAAAGTAAAAAAGCATACTAATCCCAATCTGCATGTAGACGGTGTTTTGCTGACACTTGTAGATGGAAGAACAAATCTTGCAAAAAGTACCGTAGAAACATTACGAAATCATTTTGGAAGTTACATTAAAATCTATAAGACGAGCATACCCATTGCCGTGAAAGCTGCCGAAGTATCCTCAAAAGGGAAAAGCATATATGCATATGAACCAAACAGTATTGTGTCAAAAGCCTATGCAGACTTTACGAGGGAGGTGTTAGCTGATGACAGAAAGAAAGAGCGACTTCACGTTACCCACGAATATGCTCGATGATCTGTTTTCTACACAGGAGGAACGAGATGATGCAAAGCTTAGCAAAATACGGGATATTCCATTAATAGAGATTGATGATTTTCCCGAGCATCCGTTTAAGGTGCGCGATGATGAAGATATGATACAGCTTGTGGAGAGTGTAAAGAAACGAGGAGTTATTACTCCAGCTACTGTTCGTCAAAAAGAGGATGGCAGATATGAACTTGTCTCAGGACACAGACGAAAAAGAGCTTGTGAGCTTGCCGGGTTTGAATTCCTCCGTTGCGAGATTGTAAACCTTGATCGTGATGCTGCGACCGTTCTTATGGTAGAGAGTAACTACCAACGTTCGCAGATACTACCCTCAGAAAAGGCGTTTGCCTACAAAATGAGGCTTGAAGCTATGAAGCGGCAAGCAGGTAGACCAAGTAAAGATAATTTAGTCCCAGTGGGACTAAATTCTTCACGGGTAGAGCTTGCCGAACAAAGCGGCGAGAGTCAAACTCAAATTCAGCGGTATATTCGTTTAACTAACCTTGTTCAAGAACTGCTTGATCTTGTGGACGATGGTAGAATCAAGATGCGTCCAGCTGTGGAACTTTCATATTTGGACGAGGACTGCCAGCGGGCGATTGTTGATGAAATTGACCTGAACCAATGTACCCCGTCCCATGATCAATCTATTCGCATGAGAAAAATGTTTGAAGAGGGAAAACTTACGACGGAAGCAATTACAGCTATCATGACCGAGCAAAAGCCCAATCAGCGCGAGCGCTTTATTATTCGAGGAGATAGGGTAAGAAGTCTTATACCCAAAAGTGTTCCGTTAGATCAGACAGAGGAATATATTGTAAAAGCACTCAAATATTATGCTGATTTTATGCGAAAGCGCACGGAGCGGGACAGCCGTTAGAAAAGGAGTATGTTTGTTGTGACTTCCCCTTTCTCACACTCTATCCCCTTTATAACTACCACATACTAACCGAAAAACAATCTGTTTTAAATTAAACTCTATCTTACTTAAGCAAATAAGAGTTCTGCATTTGAATTTGTGGAAAAGCCAATGTTAAATGGTCGGCGTGGTTGAATAATTGAGAAGAAATGTGAAAAAGGGCAAGCTCTGAACATATATTTGTACTTTGCGATTGGCAGACAATGCCTTGCACATCACGAATAGGCTCGCCCCTGTTTTTCGGGTAGTAAAAAAAGTTTCAAAATAACCCAACAGGCTCGAGACAAATAGAAAATGGAGGTTAAGGCCATTGGCAAAAAATTTTTTAACGGGTCAAAAATATAAAACAGATTATCAAATTAAATAAATTTGTTTAGACACATCGTATCATATGGTGTGTTTCTTGTTTTTTAGGAGGTAAAAACAAAATGAAAACACATTCGTTTAAGCGTTGGATTGCAGGACTGCTTTCTGCCGCGTTGTGCCTTTCCGCATTTTTGGGACTTGGTATAACTAAAGCCTTTGCTAAAGGTGAGCAGGCGGAAGTGTGTTTGGTTTCATTTCCCCGCGAGGGTGATGCTAATTATAGTACAACCACATGGGGACATGATGATATAAAACTTATGAACGGTTGGTTCTTTCAGAAAGGAAAGTATCTTACGGTTTATTCAATGGGTTCATATAACGGTAAAATATGTTACTGTATCGAACCCAGTACCATGGTGAAAAGCGGAGATAGATTATCTTCGACCAATGAAACATATTGGGATAATTATCCAGATAAATACAATAAGACGATTTCTGGGGAAAATGTTAAGCTAATTATAGGGCGCATTCTACAGTATGGCTATACTGGAACTATAAGCACATCATGGCGTTCACAGAATTCAGAGGATGCAGCGAAACTTTCCAATGCTACAGCCACGCAGCTTCTAATATGGGAAACTATCGTTGGTGAGCGCGATGCGGAGTTTAACCATGTTGCTCCAAAGAATTGTAGTTCAGTTCTTGACTATATACGGGCAGACAATCCACTTCGCTCAGAGATATTGAACTATTATAATCATATTGTTGATAGGGTTCAGAGACATACGAAATTGCCGTCCTTTTGCTCTGCTACAATTGATGGAGCCCAGAATATTGAACTTAAGTGGGACGGGAACTCTTATACCGCCGCACTTACAGATACTAACAATGTCCTTCAGGATTACACTTTTTCCAGTGGTTCTTCTGGAGTTCAGATTAAAGTCAGCGGAAGAAATCTGATTGTTACTTCATCAGAAGCACCATCATCACCGATTACAATTGTTGCTAAGAAAAACGATTCACAGAGAAAAGGTCTTGTCGTATGGGGCGATGGAGTTTATGCGCCGGGTGAAGGTGTACAGGACCTTGTAACATATGTGCAAGAGGTTGATGATCTTGTACAAGGGTTTGTTAATTTAAACGTATCCTATGGTTCTGCTAAGATTGTAAAGACTTCTGAAGACGGTCATATTGACAATATTACCTTTACTGTTATAGGTAATGGCGTTAATCAGACAGTTAAGACAAATTCTAAGGGCGAGATACGGATTGACAATCTAATGCCTGGTGACTATAGCGTGACCGAAATGAGCTATGACAAATATGAGCCACAGGAGTCTCATCATGTAACTGTTGTATCAGGAAAAACAGCTACAGTGACTTTTAATAATAAGCTCAGACGTGGAGATTTAAAAATCATAAAGACTTCGGAAGATAACCTCAACGAGGGCGTGACCTTCCACCTCTACGGTACCTCGCTCTCGGGCATTGCTGTGGACGAATATGCCGTGACTGATGCGGACGGCGTGGCGACTTTTGAAGATGTCCTTATTTCCGGTTCTACGCCTTATACGGTCGAGGAAGTGGATACCGCTATTCGCTATGTTGTTCCCGAATCGCAGTCTGCGCCTATCCGCTGGAACGAGGTCGCAAACCGCAGTTTTCTCAACATTCTAAAGAAGTTCTCCGTTACCGTTACCAAGAGCGACGCTGAAACCGGTACGGCGCAGGGAGATGCTTCTCTTGCCGGTGCGGTCTATGGCATCTATAAGGGCGAAACGCTTGTGGATACCTATATTACCGACAAGAACGGGCAGTTCGTCACCAAGGAATATATCTGCGATGACGATTGGACGGTGCGTGAGATTAATCCGTCTGAGGGTTATCTTCTTGATACTACCGTTCATAAGGTCGGCGCAGAGCCGCAGCTTTATACCGTGGAGCATAATCAGACGGCAAATGATGTGACCGAGCAGGTCGCAAAGGGCAATGTTGCCATCATCAAGCACACCGATAACGGCGATACGCAGATCGAAACACCCGAAAATGGCGCTGAGTTTGCCGTGTACCTGAAAGCCGTAGGCTCTTATGATAATGCAAAGGATACAGAGCGTGACTATCTCACCTGTGACGAAAACGGCTTTGCACAGACGAAGGATCTGCCTTACGGCATCTACACCGTCCATCAGGTGTCCGGCTGGGAAGGCAGCGAGCTGATGCCCGACTTTGATGTGTTCATTTCTCAGAATGGGGCGACCTATCGCTATCTCATCAACAATGCTCCCTTCAACAGCTTTATCAAAATCGTGAAGCAGGACGTAGAAACCGGTAAGACCATTCCTTATGCAGGTGCAGGATTCAAGATTTATGACCCGGACGGGAATCCTGTGACAATGACCTTCACCTATCCGACATCGACCAATATTGATGTGTTCTATACCGATGATGAGGGTTCACTGATTACACCTGAAAAACTGCCTTACGGCAGGGGGTATTCCATTGTTGAAGTGCAGGCTCCCTATGGATATGTACTTGATGAAACACCTATTTATTTTGACGTGACACAGGAAAACTCTATAGAAGAAAGTGGGGTTACAATAATAAAAGTAAATAAAAAGAATTTTGCACAGAAGGGCACAATTGCAGTAGAAAAGACGGGAGAAGTGTTCTTTGGGGTTTCAGTTTCAGGAGGCATAGATGAAAGTGGCAATGAACTACCTATCATATATCAGCCGCAGTACGAAAAGCGTAGGCTTCCTGGTGCGGTCTATGAGATCGTTGCCGCAGAGGATATTATTACCCCTGATGGTACCGTCAGAAATCATAAGGGCGATGTTGTTGATACCATTATTACCGATGAAAATGGAATAGCTATGAGCTGTGAACTCTACCTTGGTGAATATGAGGTGCGTGAAGTCACTGCTCCTAACGGTATGGTTCTCAATCCTGAATCCCGTTTCGTGGAGCTTGTCTATGCCGGTCAGAATGTGGCTGTGACCGAAACTGCGACTTCTTTCGAAAACGAACGTCAGAAGGTGGAAATCAGTCTTGTGAAGTCCATTGAGCAGAATGAACACTTCGGCATTGGCACAAACGGTGAAATGAAAAACATTTCCTTTGGGCTGTTTTCTGCCGAAGAAATCGTATCGACCAGCGGCACTTTTATTCCAGCGGATGGCCTTATCGAGATTGTTTCTCTCAATGAGGATGGAACGGCAACGATTAAGACAGACCTTCCTTATGGAAGATACTATGTGCAGGAAATTGCTACAGATAGCCACTACAAGCTTTCTGACGCTAAGTATCCTATAATTTTTGAGTATGTCGGTCAGGATACGGCGGTCGTAAAGATTGCTGTCAATGATGGTAAGGCAATCAAAAATGACCTGATTTATGGTTCTGTTTCCGGCAAGAAGGTTGATGAGGACGGAAACGCTCTCGGCGGTGCGATGATTGGGCTGTTTCGCACGGATGACGGCGAGTTTACAAAGGAAAACGCTCTGATGACTACCACTTCTGCCGAAGATGGTAGTTTTTCTTTTGAGAATATCCCTTGCGGCACTTGGTATGTCCGTGAGATTGAACAGCCCACAGGCTTCGTGCTGGATGATACCATCTATCCTGTGACGATTGGCACAGACGGCCAGGTCGTAGAGATTGAGATTGTCAACGAGTATGGCCGTGGCAACATTCATCTGACCAAGGTGGATTCCGAGTATCCCGATAACAAGCTGACTGGAGCAGTATTTGAGGTTTACAAGGACAGCAATAACAATGGCAAGCTGGACGACAGCGATGAGCTGCTCGGCACACTGACCGAAAAGGAAACCGGTGAATACGGAATGAACGACCTGTTCTACGGTCGCTACTTTATCAAGGAAACCAAAGCACCGGAGGGCTTTGTCCTCGATATCGGCGTGTATGAGGTGATGATCGACACAGACGGCAAGACTTATGATGTCGAAAACAAAGCGGGTGTCGGCTTTATCAATGAGGCGATGCGTGGCAACCTGAAGATTGTTAAGACCTCATCTGATGGTAAGGTCAATGGCTTTGCGTTCCGCATTACTGGCGCAAACGGCTATGAGATTATCCTTGAAACCGATGAGAATGGCGAGATTTTTATAGAGGGGCTTCGTATTGGAGACTATACCGTATCTGAGATGAATAATTTCGCTTCTTCTATGTATGTTTTGCCTGATGATAAAACGGCAACGGTTAAGAGTGGTGCCACTACTATTGTGGAGATACACAATGTGGTGCGTGAAACGCCCAATACTGGAGAACCCGATAATTTATCGCTTGTACTCACGCTTATAGGACTGTCCACGCTGGGAATTGCTGCGAGTAGTTTTCTCAGATTTAAAAATAAAAAGAAAGAAGAGGGTAATTAATGGAATTTAAAACTATTGTAGCTATTGTATTGGTAGTTGTTATTGTTGGCGGCTTTATCTTCTTGCAGATTAGATCAAAAAACAAGAAGTGAGCTGATTATCCAAGGGGCGGAGCAAAAAACTCCGCCCCTTTTCTACTACCCGAAGGAGGGATTCAATGAATCAACAGAAAACGGTGGAAAGCCGGGTGCTTTCTATCTTGAAGGACTGTCCGAGAGCAAGGTTCGACGATATGATCCTTATTATGCACTACTACAACCGCTATGCAAATTTCCTGCGAGCCGGTGAACAGCCCCTCTGTGACCTTGCGTTCAACTACAAAAGCTACGGACTTCCGTGTTTTGAAACCATCCGCAGGGCAAGGCAGCGTGTGCAGTCACTTTTTCCTGAGTATTCCCGTAGTGCCGACAATGATGACAATAGCGTTATCATTATCGGTATTTCCTAAGTTAGGGGGTAAATAACTATGCCAACAAAGAAAACCACAGCCGAACAGGGCTTACAGCAGAAAATAAAAGTTCTGACAAAGCTTTTTGATGCCGGCTGCAAAACCGAAAAGGCTTTGAAGTCACTGACCTTGTCGACGATACTGAAAATTCCCGATGTAACCGTGCCGGATATGACGGTCATCATTGAGCTTCAGGAGCATGTCGTAAAGAACCGCCTTTTCTCTTATTTGGGAGGTGGGATGGATGGGTCGAGTGACACGAGCGAGTGACCGCCACATCATTTGGAGCAACCGAAGCCTTGATGTGGACGACTGGCGAGAGGATTACAAGGAGTTCCTTGAAGATAATGAGCTGGACGACGACCCGAATGATGAGCAGGCGCTCTATGAGTGGATGGTGGAAACCAATGACGACTACCTCTCCGATGAGCGAATGAACCTGAATGTGCAGCTCTCCCAGCCAATCATTGTTATCGGTGACATCGGCAGATGGAACGGCAGAGTGATGGGCTACAAGGATATCCTCTCCGGCAACATCCGAGATTGCCTATATGCCGACACTGACTATACCGAATGGTATGTAGATAAGTACGGCGATCTTCGTGCCGATGCTACTC
>ERZ857745.4491-NODE-4491-length-12152-cov-2.665041_pt1 | contig 12152 bp, 9 predicted proteins | sample MGYA00519699_ERZ857745 | MGnify/ENA primary metagenome ERZ857745 (study PRJEB31778, sample SAMEA3449357) | human gut metagenome | biome: human gut; feature: human-associated habitat; material: faeces | place: United Kingdom | collected 2010/2012 ...
TCTACGGAATAATCGAATGCCTCGGTATAACCCTGTTCCCTATAATAGTCGAATAACCAAGGATCGGCAGGGATTAAGGCGGAGATAGCGATCTCACGCCGTTCCATTTCCTCGAATGTCTCTTGCAAGAGTTGTCGCATAAGCCCTTGCCCTCTTTCTTCCGGAGTCGTGCACGCCCCAGAGATATAGCCTACCGAGATCTCGGTACCCAAATAAGTCATCGTATGAGGAACTATCTGCAAGGCAGAAACTATTTTACCGTCCTTCTCGATGGTCATTGCGTTCTCGTCCTTGTAAACACGATCAAAATAAAGGCTGATAAATGCCTCGGAATCCCCGAAGCAGGTACGCCATAAGTTTACGATTTGTTGTTTCTTGTCCATAATTTATTTAGTTTGCGTAAGTTGCTTTTTTATTGCGGCACTCTTCTCTAATAGTATGGTAGGCTGATAAGAAAGCTTCGCTTGGCGCAACCCCGGTATGCCGAGATCCTCCTCCCGGTTCACGTAAGTATACTGTTCCGGAAGGTGAGAAGCGAACTCTTGGTTAATCACCGTATAGGCACCGTCGAAATTCACGTCCGCTTTCTCCACGTGAACCCCGAATGTATTATGGTTGATGGGGGCCCCGAAAGAGAAAGCGATAATCTCGTTATCCACCCGGAGAGCGCCACCGATCAGGCCTAGGCTGTCAAAATGATGCAAGGCATAGGTAAGGGAGCGACGTTCGTCATTAAGCTCTTCCTCGTCATTATCTCCATTATTTGCCTTATACCATTTACATTCCAGTTTCAGGCATTGGGGGACGATATCCGGCGTGATAGGGACATACTCGTACGAATATTGTTTCTTGAAATTATTGATATGATTACGTTTGGATTGGTATTTCTTACCCCGTAAGGTCGCTAAATCCTCCCGTAAATAAATGTAATCGAAATAATCCCGTTCTGGGATATAAAAAAAGCTTCCGGGAAGTGCGCCTTCCAGTTGCTCCTTGGCGTCGGGGGTGATACCCAGCATACAGAGCGGATGTCCATATTTTAAGGAATCCTCTTCCAGCAAACGAACGGCACCCGCTAAATCTCCATCCCCGACAGGCAGCATATAGGCGAAACGGCTCTTGTCCTCGATCATGAAACGGATTAATAAATAGCCATCCACGATAGCGAATTCACTGTCATATAAGAAACGCCAACTGCACATGTTCGCGAATGAGAAATCACAATTGCGATAATCGCTGGGAAATGTAAATGAGGTTATGATCTCTTTGTCTTCTAACCTGATCGGTTTAAACGGTATATCCATAAATTTTCTTGTACTGTTTTACAAACTGCAAATATAAAACTAAAATGCGTGTGCGAATGTTTAGAATGGGAATAATAAAGGTAATATAAATACCATAACGATTCCCATCACGATTTGTAAAGGCAACCCCACCTTTACATAGTCCATAAATGTATATTTTCCGGCGGACATAACGAGTGCGTTGGGTGGCGTAGAGAAGGGGGAGGCGAAGCACATGCTGGCACCTACCGTCACCGCCAGCAGGAACGGATAAGGGCTAACGTTGATGGCTATGGCGGATTGAAGGGCAATAGGGGCTACCAGTACCGCCGTGGCCGTGTTGCTGATAAACATGGTCAGTAGCGAGGTGGTGAAATAAATTCCGGCCATCAAGACGAGCGGTCCGTAATCGCCTAGTCCGCTCACCAATTTCTCCGAGATAAGATTGGAGGCGCCTGTCTTCTCTAAGGCTAGCGACATGGGTAACATGGCGGCGATCAAGACTACGCTTTCCCAATTAATCGTTTTATAAGCCTCTTCCACGTTACGGAAACATCCGGTTAATACCATCAATATTCCCGCTATGATTACCGCCGCTACCGGAGGAATCGGGATGAAGTCGAATACCATGGCGGCAATCATTAAGACCATGATCAAGGCGGCGACAGGGGCTTTATAATCCAGAGTGACTTTAGAGGCCTCTTCTAAGGGCTGGCCCAATACCACCCATTGCGATTGTTTCTGGCTCATGCGAGCGATACTGTCCCATGTGCCTTGTATTAGAAGGATATCGCCGGCATGCATCTTTATATCTTTTATATCATTCAGTATATATTCCCCTTTCCGTTGGATGCCTAAGATATTCACGGAATATTTATCCCTGAAACCAGAGTCCTTTACCGCCTTATTTATCAATTTCGAGTCGGGCATTAATAAGACCTCGGCGATACCGATCTCCCGAACGCTCAGCTTTTCAACCTCCGCCCCTTCAACATATTCGGATACGTGGGTATCCGTAAGCTCCAGATTCTGTTCTTTGGCGAATTGGTTTACTTTCTCGAACGGGCCGAACACATAGAGGATATCGTTCTCCTGTAATTCCGTATGTGGGCCGGCTAAGGACTGGTCTACGGTTTTAAGGAAACGTCCTTGAGAGGACGACTGCCGGCGTATCTCCAGAATGGAGAGATTATAAGCCTGCGTAATATTTAATTCTTGCAATTTTTTCCCTCCGATCCGGGAACCGGGCCTGATCTGTATCCGATATAGATTATCCGATAATTGGTATTTCTTGGCTAACTCTTTTGGGGAGTGCCCGGTTGTAGTCTTCGTGTCTTTGCCATCCTCCTTTTTTACCAAGAAGAATTTGCTTAGGGGAATCAACCAAGCCGATAAGCACACAAATAACCCCGATAGGCGTAAACGAGAAAAACGATAGATCCGTGAATCCGGCGTTGGATAGCACCTCATCTACCACGAGGTTCGGAGGCGTACCGATCAGCGTGGCCATTCCGCCCATGCTACTAGCGAAAGCCAAGGGCATCAAGAACCTCCCGGGACTGATATTGGCGCTTGCCGCCATGCTCACTACGATCGGAAGCATGAGGGCCACGGTACCCGTATTACTGACGAACGCCCCGATAAAAGCGGTGACCATCATGATCAATATGAATAATTTCAATTCGCTTTTTCCCGCTAGACGGAGTATCTTGCTGCTGATCATCTTGGCCAATCCCGTTTTAAAGATAGCTCCTCCTACGACAAATAACCCGACCATCATGATGACGATAGGATTGGAGAAGCCGGAAAGCGCTTCTTCGGGTGTAAGTATGTTGAATACGATTAATAAGACGAGGGCGCATAGAGCAACAAGATCGGAACGTAATTTTCCATTAACAAAGAAAACGGCTGATAGGGCCAGTATTATAAGTGTTGTGATCATAGGGTATAAATATTATAGGTAAAGAACAAAAAATAGGGGGTATTTGTTCGTTACTTTCTTGTTTCGGGAAAAATGGCTAAACTTATAGGTTGAACAGCCATTTTGTAAAATAGGGGCTGGAGCTATTTTTGCGATATGAAATTCGCAACAATTAGGTTAAAACGAATGTTATTTTAATGTCTAACGAAAAGAAGATAAATCAGAGATGAAAAAGTACGACGCGATTATTATTGGTTTTGGGAAAGGTGGAAAAACCTTGGCGGCGGATTTGGCTAACCATGGATGGAATGTAGCTGTGGTGGAGCGTTCGACGGGTATGTACGGAGGCACTTGTATCAATATCGGCTGTATACCGACGAAAGCGCTTGTACATTACGCTCAAGTGACAGGGTATCGCAGACCTTCTACCTTCGAGCAATATGCGGAGGAGTTTAAACAGGCTATCCTCGCCAAGGAGAAACTGACCTCTTTGCTTCGTGAGAAGAATTTCAAGAATCTGGATGATCGGGAGACCGTAACGGTCTATACCGGAGAGGCTTCTTTTCGTTCCCCTTATGAGATTGTCGTGAAAACGGATACGGACTCTTTCTTGCTGGAAGGCGAGAAGATATTCATCAATACCGGAGCCACGACGATTATTCCTACGATAAGCGGTATCGAGGATAATCCTTACGTATATACAAGTACTTCCATTATGGAACTGGAGAAACTGCCACGGCATCTGGTTATTGTCGGAGGCGGATATATCGGGCTGGAATTCGCTTCCATGTTCGCCGGTTTTGGATCGAAGGTAACGATCTTGGAGGCAGGGGAGGTGTTTATCCCTCGTGAGGACCGGGACATCGCCGATTCGGTGAAGTCTACGCTAGAGAAAAAAGGGATCACCATTCATTTGAATACGGTCGTGCAGACGATCGAGCAGGATGCCGAGCGGGCTACGGTGATCTGCCGTAACGCTATCTCGGGAGATACCTTGCGGCTGGATGCCGAGGCGGTGCTTTTGGCTACCGGCCGTAAACCGAATACGGAAAGCCTAAATCTGCAAGCCGCCGGAATACAGACGACTAATCGTGGCGCTATCGAGGTGGATAGTAAGTTGCGTACCAATATCCCTAATATCTGGGCGATCGGGGATGTACATGGCGGATTGCAATTCACCTATCTGTCCTTGGATGATTACCGTATTATCCGGGAAGAGCTGTTTGGTAACGGTTTCCGGAGCTTGGACGATCGGGAAGCTGTGGCTTATTCCGTATTCATCGATCCTCCGTTGGCCCATGTCGGGTTGAACGAGACGCAAGCCCGTAAGATGGAGAAAAATATAAAGGTGGCCAGCCTGCCCGCCGCCGCCATGCCTCGTACCCGTACCATCGAGCAGACGGATGGCTTGCTGAAGGCCGTGGTAGATGCGGATACCGGGAAGATCCTAGGATGTACCTTATTCTGCGCCGAGTCCAGCGAAGTCATAAATACGGTTAGCTTGGCGATGCGTCTCGGGCAAGATTACACGTTCCTCCGGGATTCGATATTCACCCATCCGTCGATGAGTGAGGCTTTAAATGATCTATTTGGATTAATAAAATAAAAACATAAATATGAAAACATCAGACATTGGATTAATCGGCTTGGCCGTGATGGGCGAGAACCTTGCGTTGAATATGGAAAGCAAGGGGTTCACCGTATCCGTTTATAATCGTACGGCGCCGGGAGAGGAAGGCGTGGTAGATCGCTTCATGAGCGGTCGTGGAAAAGGAAAGAATTTTATAGGAACCCATACGATACAGGAATTTGTCGAGTCTATCGAGCGTCCTCGCAAGATTATGCTGATGGTAAAAGCGGGTGCCCCGGTGGATGAGCTGATGGCTCAATTGATCCCTTACTTATCACCCGGTGACGTGATTATTGATGGTGGTAACTCAGACTTCCATGATACGGAACGACGGGTGAAGGAGATGGAGGCGCATGGGATGTACTTCGTAGGTACCGGAATCTCCGGAGGCGAGATCGGTGCCTTGTACGGACCTTCGGTGATGCCGGGTGGTTCGCCTGCCGCTTGGCCTTTGGTGAAGGATGTCTTGCAAAGCATCGCCGCCAAGCTGGACGACGGGACGCCTTGTTGCCAATGGATTGGTCCGGGTGGAGCCGGCCATTTCGTGAAAATGGTACACAATGGTATCGAGTATGGAGATATGCAGTTGATTTCCGAGGCGTATTCCTTATTGAAGAATCGTCTGGATCTGGACAATGAGGCCTTGGCTCGTATCTTTGAGGATTGGAACACGGGAGAGCTGGATAGCTACCTGATCGGTATTACGGCCGATATTCTCCGCTTCAAGGACGAGGCGGGGGAGGGCTACCTGCTAGATAAGATATTGGATGCCGCCGGCCAGAAGGGTACCGGTAAATGGAGCGCTATCGCCGCTATGGACGAGAATGATCCGCTGACATTGATTACCGAGGCTGTTTATGCCCGTATGCTTTCTTCCATGCAGGAAGAACGGAAAAAAGCGTCCTCGCTTTATCCGAAGAGTGGCGTGCTGGGGCAGACCTTGATCTCGGAGAAAGAGATCAAGCAGGCTTTGTATGCCGCTAAGTTGGTTTCCTATGCGCAGGGATTCTCTTTGTTGTACCAAGCCTCTAAGCGATATGATTGGCAGTTGGATTACGGTACGATCGCCAAGATTTGGCGGAAGGGATGTATCATACGCTCTGTCTTTTTGGAGAAAATTACGCAGGCTTATGAGAAGAACCGGAATCTGGAGAACCTCTTATTCGATGAGTTCTTTATTCAAAAGATCGAGTCTTCCTTGTTGGCTTGGCGGCAAGTGGTAGCCGAGGGTGCCTTGCATGGAGTGGCTTTGCCGGCGATGAGCTCGGGGTTGAGCTATTTCGATGGACTGTCTACCCCGCATTCCGCCGCTAACTTGATTCAGGCCCAGCGGGATTATTTCGGGGCTCATACTTATGAGCGGGTCGATTGGGAGCGTGGTAAGTTTTTCCATACTAACTGGACGGGTGAGGGAGGAAAGACGGTTTCTGGAACTTATAACGTATAAAGACATGAAGAAAGCAGATAATCAATTATTAGTTATATTCGGGGCGTCGGGCGATCTTACCAGTCGCAAGTTGCTTCCCTCTTTGTTCGAGTTATATGTCCGGGGCTTGCTGCCCGACCGCTTCTGCATCTTGGGGGCCGCCCGTACCGCTTATGGTGATGAGGAGTTCCGTGCGGAGCAACATACGCATATCTTGGAGGCACAGAAGGGAAAGACTTACGACGAGGGCTTGATCGATGACTTCTTGGAGAATGTCTATTACCTCGCCTTCGATTCCACGAACGCCGATGAATACTACAAATTGCGTGAGCGCATCGAGTTCTTGCAAGAGAAACATGACTTGCCGGATAAGATCATCTATTACTTGGCTACCCCGCCGGTGATGTACGAGATCGTCCCGCAATGTTTGCTGGAGAGCGGTTTGAACAAGACCGAGTCTCCAGATGGTTTCAGGCGGATCATCGTAGAGAAGCCGTTCGGTACCAGCTTGGAGTCTGCCCGCCAGTTGAACGATCATTTACGACATATCTTCCATGAGGAGGAGATTTATCGTATCGACCATTATCTGGGGAAAGAGACCGTGCAGAATATCTTGGTATTGCGTTTCTCAAACGGTATTTTCGAGCCATTGTGGAATCATAATTATATCGATTCCATCGAGATCAGCGCTACCGAGACTTTGGGGGTGGAGAATCGAGGGAAATATTATGATGGAGCCGGGGCGATGCGGGATATGATCCAGAATCACTTGATGCAATTGATGTCGTTTATCGCCATGGAATCTCCCTCTATATTCGAGCCGGAACCGATTCGTGACGAGATCGTGAAAGTATTCCGCTCCATACGTCCGTATACGGTGTTGGATATGGATAAGATGGTTGTCCGCGGACAATATATCGGTTATCGGGAAGAGAAGAACGTAGCTCCCGACTCGAATACCGAGACGTATGTGGCGATGAAATTCTTCATCGATAACTGGCGCTGGAGCGGTGTGCCCTTCTATTTCTATACGGGAAAGAAGTTGCCGGAGAAGTCATCGGAGGTAGTGATCCACTTCAAGTCTACGCCCCATCAACTGTTTGTCGGTCAATGTTCGGGAGGTTCCTGCAATAAATTGACCATCCGTATCCAACCGAACGAGAGTATATCCTTGAAGTTCGGGCTGAAAATGCCGGGAGCCGGTTTCGAGGTGAAGCAAGTCAGCATGGACTTCCGCTACGATTCCCTCTCGAAGAGCTATCTTCCTGACGCTTACGAGCGTCTGTTGCTGGATGCCATGCTGGGCGATTCCACCCTGTATGCTCGTAGCGACGCTTTGGAGGCTAGCTGGAAATTTATCGATCCGATCTTGCTCCATTGGAAAGAGGAGGGTTCGAAGAACTTATTCTTCTATGAGCCGGGCGAGGACGGACCGGAGGAAACTGTTATTTTAGGTGCGGAAAAGAAAGTCTGCGCCTGCCAAAGAAGATAATTTTATGGAAATAAAGAGATATAATGAGATGAAAGAGGCGCTTCGGTCGATGACGGAGGATATGATGGCGATGATTCGCCGGAAAGACTTCGCTCCGTTTAACCTAGCGCTCTCGGGAGGGGAGACGGCGAAGCATATGTTTTCCCTCTGGGTAGATGAGTATAAGGATAAGATTGACTGGAATAACATCCGTTTCTTCTGGGTGGACGAGCGTTGCGTTCCACCAACGAGTCCAGATAGTAATTACGGTCATGCGAATCATTTGCTTTTTAAGCCTTTGCGTATCCCGGCGGACCATATCCACCGGATCAAGGGCGAGAACGAGCCGGGTACCGAGGCGATGCGTTATTCATGGGTCGTAAAGGAATTCTTGCCGTTGTTCAATCAAATGCCTACGTTCGATTGCATCATCCTCGGCGTAGGTGAGGATTCCCATACGGCATCCATTTTCCCTACCACCATGGAGCTATTGTCGGATAGCCGTAACTATGCGGTATCCCAGCAACCTTCTACCGGCCAATACCGGATCACCATGACGGGACCGCTTATCTTGAACGGCGCCCCCTTATTGGTCCCGATACTGGGCACGAACAAGGAACCCGTAATCCAGAGGCTCTCCAAAGGCTATTCCCCCTCAAACGACACGCCTGCGGCCTATATCTTATCGCATGCCGTACAGGCTACGATTTATGGGCTGAACCCATGATTTTGCTACATGCCGAGTCCTTCCCAAAAACATGTACGTGTTTTCGAAAAAACACGTACATATACTCCTCTCCTTGGAGAAGATATACTGCAAGTACCCTAGGAGATATACTTCACCGTCCAAGTAAGTACAACTTCTCGTGATATCCTATTAGTATATACAAGACTATTGCCCACATTTAAAGTGAATGTATTTGTTGGATTCATGTTTTTTTGCGAAGTTTGTTGCCTGAAAAGTAAGCTTTGAGACATGAATATGAGAAATATTGTACTGTGTATATTATATTTGTTTTTGGTGCCGATGGGAGGGTTTGCCCAATCTGAGGTCGTTGTCTTGTATCCCGATACTGAAAATAAGGATTTGGATGAAGCTGTATACCAAAAAATCTTTTTGGCCGGCACGATCGATATGGGGAAAAGCGTGGATTGGCAGAAGGCTACCTGCGACTGGTTCCGGGCGCTTCCGGAGGGACGGTATCTCTTGTTCAATCCTCGTAGAGATAAAGGGTTGAGCGGGGAGATGTCCGATTTTGAGCATCAAGTGAATTGGGAACTGGAGCATCTGGAGAAAGCCGATCTGATTATCATGAACATTCTGGCGAGCAGCAAATCCCCGATAACTTTATTGGAGATGGGGCTGTTTATGCGCTCCGGAAAGTTGCGGGTGATTTGCGAGCCCGGCTTTTACCGCTATGATAATGTGCGCTTAACTTGTGCGCGCTATGGCGTCCCATTGTATCAGAATATGGACGATTTTTTGAAAACCATGCGCTAATCTATTATTATTTGTTTAACTTTGTATAGTTTTAGGGACGGTGTGGAATCGATCCTAAGCGAGTATTGTCGAACAAAATGGAAAGAATATGAAAGGTATAGTTTTAGCCGGTGGATCGGGTACCCGCTTGTATCCGATCACTAAAGGAGTTTCCAAGCAACTTCTACCTATTTATGATAAGCCGATGATTTTTTATCCGGTATCCGTGCTCATGCTGGCAGGGATACGGGAGATTCTTATTATATCGACCCCTCAGGATTTGCCGGGCTTTCGTCGTTTACTGGGCGATGGCTCCGATTATGGCGTTCGTTTTGAATATGCCGAGCAGCCTTCACCGGACGGATTGGCGCAAGCTTTCATCATTGGAGAGCGTTTTATCGGCGATGACTCCGTTTGCTTGGTACTTGGCGATAATATCTTTTACGGACAGAGCTTTACCCGTATGTTAAAAGAGGCCGTTGACAAGGCGGAGAACGAACAAAAAGCGACCGTGTTCGGTTACTACGTAAACGATCCGGAACGCTATGGCGTGGCCGAGTTCGATGCGGATGGGAACGTCTTCAGTATCGAGGAGAAACCGAAGGAACCGAAGTCGAATTACGCCGTGGTAGGGTTGTATTTCTATCCGAACAAGGTGGTGGGCGTGGCCAAGAATATCAAGCCATCCGCCCGTGGAGAGCTGGAGATCACTACCGTGAACCAGTGGTTCTTGAAGGATGGGGAGTTGAAAGTGCAGCTATTGGGACGTGGATTCGCTTGGTTGGATACCGGGACTCACGACTCGTTGTCTGAGGCATCTACTTTCGTGGAGGTGATCGAGAAGAGACAGGGACTGAAGGTGGCTTGTCTGGAGGAGATCGCTTTCAAGCAAGGATGGATTGATGAGAAGCGACTTGAGCAAGTGGCTTTGCCGATGATTAAGAATCAGTACGGCCAGTATTTGATGAGGTTGATTAATAAGTAGAAGTAGTTCAGAATACGAGATATCGATGGAAAAAGACAGTAAAATATTTGTTGCCGGTCACCGGGGCTTGGTAGGCTCCGCCATCCTGAATAATTTGCGTAGCAAAGGGTATACGAACTTCCTGCTTCGTACGCATGCGGAACTGGATCTGACGGATCAAGCCGCTGTGAACGAGTTCTTTGCAGCCGAGCGGCCGGACTATGTGTTCTTGTCGGCGGCGCACGTCGGCGGTATCATGGCGAACAGTCTGTACCGTGCCGATTTTATCTACAATAATTTGATGATCCAGAATAATGTCATTCATGCCTCTTGGAAAAACAATGTAAAGAAATTATTATTCTTGGGAAGCACCTGCATCTATCCCCGTGAGGCTCCGCAGCCGATGCCGGAGGATTGCTTGCTGACATCTCCCTTGGAATATTCCAACGAGCCTTACGCGATCGCCAAGATAGCGGGTATCAAGATGTGCGAGAGTTACAACCTGCAATACGGTACGAACTATATCGCCGTGATGCCTACCAACCTCTACGGGCCGAATGATAATTTCAATCTGGAGACCTCGCATGTGTTGCCAGCCATGATCCGTAAGATCCATCTGGCGAAATGCCTGCATACAGGAGATTGGGAGGCCTTGCGTAAGGATATGGACATTCGTCCGGAAGAGGGCGTGTCTGGGAAGGCCTCCGAGCCGGAGATACTCTCCGTATTGGATAAACAGGGTATCCGTCCGGGCGAGGTGGAGCTGTGGGGAACCGGCAAGCCGCTTCGTGAGTTTTTATGGAGCGAGGAGATGGCCGACGCTTCTGTTTATATCATGGAACACGTGGATTTCGAGGATGTCCGCCAGAAGGAGGGCGAGGTCCGGAATACACATATTAATATAGGTACGGGTATCGAGCTTTCGATCCGTGAGGTCGCCGAACTGATCCGGCGAGAGATCGGGTTCGAGGGCGAGTTGAGGTTTAACTCGTCCAAGCCGGACGGTACGCTTCGTAAGCTGACGGATGTAAGCAAGTTGCATGCCTTGGGTTGGCGCCATACGATCGAGATCGAGGAGGGCGTGAAGCGACTCTATGAATGGTACTTGGGAATTGAAAAATGAGAATTGAAAATTGAAAATTAGAGAAATGGGCAAAGTAGCGTTAATAACGGGTATTACGGGACAGGATGGGGCTTATCTTACCGAGTTCTTGATCAAGAAAGGATATACGGTACACGGTATCAAGCGTCGTTCTTCCATGTTCAATACGGACCGTATCGATCATTTGTATCAAGACCCGCATGTGGAAAACCGTAATTTGATTTTGCATTATGGCGATTTAACGGATAGTTTGAATCTTACACGTATCATTGGCGAGGTTCAACCGGACGAGATCTATAATCTGGCCGCCATGAGCCATGTAAAAGTAAGTTTCGACACTCCCGAATATACTGCGAATGCGGATGGTTTGGGCGTATTGCGTATCCTAGAGGCGGTCCGTTTGCTGAACTTGATCCCGAAGACGCGTATTTACCAGGCATCTACATCCGAGTTGTATGGCTTGGTGCAAGAGGTGCCGCAGAGGGAGACTACTCCTTTCTATCCGAGAAGCCCTTATGCGGTAGCGAAACTATACGGTTACTGGATTACGGTGAATTACAGGGAAGCCTATCATATGCACGCTTCCAATGGCATCTTGTTTAATCATGAGTCTCCATTAAGGGGAGAGACATTCGTGACCCGTAAGGTAACCCGGGCGGTTTCACGTATCGTTTTGGGTATGCAAAAAAAGGTTTATATGGGTAATCTTTCCTCCAAACGGGATTGGGGACACGCAAAAGATTACGTGCGTGCCATGTACGCTATTTTGCAACAAGATGAACCCTCGGATTATGTCATAGCTACCGGGATTACTACCACGATTCGGGACTTTATCCGTATGGCTTTTGAGGAAATTGGCGTGGGAATCCGCTTTA
>ERZ857745.4493-NODE-4493-length-12150-cov-6.314262_pt1 | contig 12150 bp, 9 predicted proteins | sample MGYA00519699_ERZ857745 | MGnify/ENA primary metagenome ERZ857745 (study PRJEB31778, sample SAMEA3449357) | human gut metagenome | biome: human gut; feature: human-associated habitat; material: faeces | place: United Kingdom | collected 2010/2012 ...
CGCCCCTTTTGCGTCTCCCTCTAATCAACGTGGAAGGGAAGAAAACCGATGAAAATCCTGATGGTCAATAAGTTCTTGTACCCGCGCGGCGGGGCGGAAACGTATATGCTCCGCATTGGGGAAGAACTGACGAGACGCGGTCATCAGGTGGAATATTTCGGCATGTACGACGAGAAAAACACCGTCGGGAACGCCGAAGGGCTGACGACTGTCAACATGGACTTCCACGCGTCCGGCGCGGAAAAGCTGCTGTACCCCTTCCGCATCATCTATTCCGGCGAGGCGCGGCGCAAAATGCGGCAGGTCATCGACCGCTTCCACCCGGACATCATCCACTTCAACAACATCAATTTCCAGCTTACCCCGTCCGTCATTCTGGCGGGGGCAGAGAAAAATATCCCGATGGTGCAGACCGTCCACGATTTGCAGATGCTCTGCCCGAACCATATGATGATGGAATTCGGGACGTGGAAACTCTGCGAGGAGTGCAGCGGGAAGAAGTGCAAAATGGCGTGCGTGCGCAAAAAGTGCATCCACGGATCGCGCGCGAAGAGCCTCATCGGCGCGATAGAAGGCACGATTTATACCAGCAGCCATGTGTATGACCGCGTGGCGCGCTACATCTGCCCCAGCCGCTTCATCGAGGAAAAACTGCTGACCGTCCCACGTTACGCCGGAAAAACCACCATGATTCATAACTTCTTGAGCAAGACGGCGGAGATCGACGTGCCCAAGGGCGATTATGTCCTGTATTTCGGGCGCTTGTCGGAGGAAAAGGGCATCGACCGCATCCTTGCCGCCTGCCGCCTGCTGCCGGAGATTCCGTTCGTCATTGCGGGCGGCGGGCCGCTGGAGGAACTCTGCCGAACGTGCGGTTTGCCCAACGTGCGCTTCGTCGGCTTCAAGACTGGAAAAGAACTGCAGGAGCTTGTCGCGGCGGCGCGCTTCACCCTCCACCTCTCCCTGTGGTACGAAAACTGTCCGCTGGCGCTGCTGGAATCGCAGTCGCTGGGCACGCCGGTGCTGTGCAACCGCATCGGTGGAATGCCGGAGCTGGTGGAAGAGGGCAAAACGGGCGTCCTCAACGACACCTTCACCCCCGAAGCCTATGCGGAGAAGATTCGCACGCTGTATAGCGATTCGGCGCTGCTGGATGAAATGGCGCGCAACTGCCGCGCGAAGAAGGAAAGCATGATGACGCTCGACCGCTACTGCGACCGGCTGCTGGAAATCTACATGGAGGAAATCGGAGGAAAACGCGCGTGATGGATGGCAAAAAGCGCAAAGTAATGTTCCTGATTTACAGCCTGTGCGGGGGGCGGCGCGGAGCGGGTGCTGGTGGAAACAGTCAACCGCCTCCCCAAAGACCGCTACGACGTGACGCTCATGACGCTTTTCCACGACGATACCCGCGCCGGGATGCTGTCGCCGGAGGTGCATTACCGCCCGGCGCTGCGCGTGAAGAACGGCAGGGCGCAGAAAATCCTCAGCGGCATCATGCAGTACATCATCCCGCCGAAATGGCTGTACCGCTGGTTCTTCAAGAGCGACGCGGATGTGGAAGTCGCCTTCATGGAGGCGTTCCCGACAAAAATCCTCGCGTACTCCACCAATCAGCACGCGAAAAAGTACGCGTGGGTGCATATCGACGTGCAGACGTACACCAAGCAGGATCGCCTGTTCCGCTCCATGCGGCATCAAAAGGCGTGCTATGAGCGGTTTGACGGCATCTACTGTGTGTCGGAGAACGTACAGGAAGCGTTTTCCGCGAAATTCGGCTTGACGGAGCGCGTCCATGTCGCCTATAATATGCTGGATGAACAGGCAATCCGCCGCCGGAAGGACGAGCCGGTGGACGACATCCCGAAGGGCGAGTTCCTGATGGTCAGTGTCGGCAGCCTGATTCCGCGCAAGGGGTTTGAGCGGCTGATTCATGTCTGCGGGCTGCTCAAAAGCCGTGGCTACCACTTCCACCTGCTGATTCTGGGCAAGGGGGAGCTGTACGAAGATCTGGCGGAGCAGGTGATTGACGAGCATTTGCAGGATAGCGTGCAGCTGCTGGGCTTCCGCGATAACCCATACCCGTATATGGCGGCGGCGGATTTGTACGTCTGCCCATCCTACGTCGAGGGGTTCAGCACGGTGGTGAGCGAAGCCGTTGTGCTGGAAACGCCCGTCGTGACGACGGACTGCTCCGGAATGCGCGAGATTCTGGGCGACAGCGAGTATGGCCTGATTACGCAGAACACCGAAGAATCGCTCTTCGAGGGCTTGCGGACGATGCTGGACAAGCCGGAAGTCTACCAATACTACCAGCAGCGCGTCCGCGAGCGCGCACCGTTCTTCTATATGGAAGAAAGGCTGAAGGCGTATGAGGAGATTCTTGACCAGTAAGGAAAACATGTTATGAGCGACATCCTGCGAAAATTCCGCCGCGGCGCCACCCTGCTGGGCGAACTGATCAAGTACGAGGCGGCAGCCCTCTGCGCCGGCGTGCTGAAAGTCACCAATCCGCGGTACCGCCACGTTTGGCTTGTGTCCGAGCGCGGCAGGGAGGCCCGTGACAACGGCTACCACTATTTCGCGTATCTTCGGCAGGCGCACCCCGAAATCAACGCCGTCTACGTTGCAGACCCCAAGCTGCCCGACTATGACCGCGTCGCGCAGCTGGGCAGCGTCGTGCCGTATCGCAGCTGGCAGCACTACCTGCTCTGCGCCGCGTCGGAAATGAAGGTTTCCACCCATGTTTCCGGTTATACGCCTGATATTGAACGCTATTATATGCTTGATAAGCTCCACATCGTGCGCGGAAAAAAGGTGTTTTTGCAGCATGGCATCATGATTGACGATATGAAGTGGTACCATTACCCCAACGTCGTCATGGATTTGTTTGTCACGACGCTGCAAAAGGAGCGTGATTTCGTCGAGTCGGCGTTCGGGTATCCGAAAGGCGTCGTCCGCCGATTGGGGCTGTGCCGATATGACGCGCTTCTGCATCCGCACGAGACGAAGCGGCAGGTGCTGTTTATGCCGACGTGGCGGACGTACGCCGTGGAGGGCAAAACACAGGCGGAGTTTGAGCAGACGGACTATTTCCAGCACTGGCAGGCGGTCATTTCCGACCCGAAGCTGGAGAAGCTGCTGACGAAATACGGCTATGACGCCGTGTTCTACCCGCATTTCGAGGTGCAGCGCTTCCTGTCCGCCTTCCACACGGAGAATCCGCACGTCAAAATCGGCGCGCTGGGGCAGATGGATGTGCAGACGCTGCTGATGGCCTCCGCGCTGCTGATAACGGACTTCTCCAGCATCCAGTTCGACTTCGCGTATATGCTCAAGCCCGAAATCTACTACCAGTTTGACGAGGCGCGGTACTGGGGCACGCACCACGACCGCGGCTATTTCGACTATCGCGTGGACGGCTTCGGGGAGGTCGTGACGACGCAGGAGGCGCTGTTGACAGCCATCGAAACCGCGCTTGCGTCGGAGTGCGCCGTCACGCCGGAAATGCAGAAGCACATCCGCGATACCTTCGGCGCGCTCGACGACCACAACTGCGAGCGAAATCATCAGGCAATCAGGGAGCTGATGTCATGAAAGCAAACGACGGGCGGGTGAACCTCATTCTGCTGGACAGCGCGCCGCAGCCGGAATGGAACTTTGCGGCGCTGATGGAAGCGGAGACAGGGGAAAAGTGGAACATCTGGCACATTGACAGCCATTTTTCGGACAGCGCATGGAAGAAGAAGGCGAAATTCTTCCTTTTTCCGCTCAAAGTCCTGCGCCACCGCAAGGAATTTGGCACTATTCTGTCCTACCAGCAGTTTTACGGGCTGTTTTTCGCTTTTTACAGCGCCATTTTCCACCTGAAAAAGCACTGCCATCTTATCGTCACCACGTTCATCTACTGCCCCAAGCAGGGCTGGAAGGGCAAACTGTACGCGTGGTTCATGCGCAAGGCGGTGAACAGCCCCGCGCTGGACAAAATCGTCTGCTTTTCCAGCAGCGAACCGGCGTATTACCAGTCCATTTTCGGCACGGACAAGTTCACCTATGTGCCGCTGGGGCTGGGCGATTTGAATCGCGGCGGGCGCATTCCGCAGGGGGAGGAGCGATTCATCCTTGCGGCGGGAAAGAGCAACCGCGACTATGACTTCCTTGTGGATGCGCTGAAGGACACGCCGTATCAGGTACGCATTCTGTCCGATGCGTACAACCACCCGAACCCCGGCAGCAACATCCGCATTTATCACGATGTGTTCGGCGAGAAGTATTATCAAATGCTGTCAGAATGCTGCTGCGTGATTGTGCCGCTTGCCGATGCGCGCATTTCGGCGGGGCAGCTGGTGTTCCTGCAAGCGATGATGTTCGCCAAGCCGATTATCACCACGGAATCGGACACCGTGCGCGACTACATCGAATCGGGCAAAAACGGTCTGATCATTCCCAAACAGCGTGATGCGCTGCGGGACGCAGTTCGCCGGCTCTACGAGGATGAAGCGCTGTACCGCGGCATGGCAAAGGAGGGCAGATGCCGATTCTTGGAAAACTATTCTGTGGCAAGCATGGCGCGGCAAATTGGGTCGATCTGGCGGAAGCTGGACGAAAAGAAATGCTGAAAAAGGACATTCAACCGCGCCCGGCGTATCTGAAATGGGCGTATATCGGCATGATGACCATCGGTTTTGTGGATGGCGGCGGATTTCCACTGCCATGGTTCACAAAATATGTGATGCAAGTCGGCGTGCTGGGCATGGCGCTGCTGTTTATGCTGGTGACGGGCGACTTCCGGCGGCTGAAAACGGTGGGGCAGTTTGCGGTCATGTTCGGCTTGCCGTTCCTGATGATGGTGTCGCTGTCGATGCTGTACTGGGCATTGGATTTTCAGCAGCTTAACTACATGTCGCGCGGCTGCTCGACGATTCTCTACCATGTCATATCGCTCAGCGCAATGTGCAGCGCGGTGTATCTCTTCGGGCGCAGGAGCATTGACTATACGTTCTATGCCATGTGCGCGGGAAATATGGGCATTGTACTGATGTCCATCAAGACGCATGGCGTGGGGGCGTTTGTAACGGGGCTGATTGCGTTTGCAAAGTCCGGCGGGATTGACACGAACGCCGCCATCAAGGCGCTGGAAGTGCATGACCTGACGTTTGCCTTCGGGCTGATGCTGCTGTTCGCCCTGTGCTGCGAGCGAGGCAAAAAACGCCTGATTTATGCCGGCTTATCGGGGCTGTTCTTCTTTCTGGGCCTCAAACGCATCGCGCTGATTGGCTTAGTCGGCGTGTTTTTGATGGGCGAGTTCATCCGCAGGAGAAAACCGAAAGCCCAAAGCATCCTGATTATCCTCATTTCCATTGGCGCTATTGCGATTTGCTTCGGGTATGTGTACCTGATTCAGTCGGGGCTGTTCAACGAAATCGTCCACGCGCTGGAGATTGACACAATGGGGCGCGACAAGCTCTATGCCGCGTTTCAGGAGGTCTACGATTTTTCCCCCGCCTTCCGAGGGTATGGCATTGGCTATGTTACACGCTATATCAGCATCATGACGGAAGCAGGCGTTGGCGTATTCGGCACGCACAACTTCGGCGGAATGCACAACGATATTGTTACCATGTACATCGAGTTAGGCTTCTGGGGCTTCGCGTTCTGGATTTGGTACAGCTGGAACGGGCGCATTGTGTGGTGCCAGAAGGAGTTTGGGATGCAGACAGCCCTGCTGCTGCTGTACGAAACGATTTACGGCTTCATTACCTACGCCACCGACAACACGGTGTTCTACTGCTATATCAACACGGTCTTTATGCTGCTGCCGATTGCGATGGCGATTGGCGAGCAGGAACAAGGCGAGGAGAAAGGCAAGCATGAAAGAAAAGAACCGGAAACGAGCAAGGAGCGGCGTGTGGTCGCTTCTTGAGCGGATGCTGCAGGGTGTGTGGAGATACCGCCTGCTTTGCCTGCTGCTGATCATCGCGGCGATGGTGACCACCAGCGCCCTGATGCATCCGGGAAAGATGCAGTCGGCAACCGCCCTCATTGCCCTGAACTATGAGGAAGCGACAAGGGGACTTTATCCGAATCAGACGCGATTCAACATTTCGCTGCTCAAGTCTGATGAGGTGCTTTCGCGTGCGCTCGAAAAGGCGGGCGTGACGAACATGGAGCCCCTTGCGCTGGCGGAGCACATCAGCGTAAGCGCATCAAGCGTCGGCGGCATGTCGATTGATTCCGGCAGCGCCAGCGCCTACAAGATTGCCACCACCTACACCGTCTCCTACAAGCGCAATGAGGAACTGCCGGCAAGCATCAGCACCGGCGACATGCTCCAGCTGATTATCGAGGCGTACAAGGAAGTGTTCTACGAGAACTACACCTACGTCGATACGGCGCTCAATCCGAACTGGAATGAACTGGATGAACTGGAGTATGTGGAAATCGGCACGTTCTTCGAGAAAGAAATCGGCAAAGTCAGCCGCTTTTTGAAGAGCCGCGCGAACGAGAACGGCACGTTCCGTTCCTCAGCCAACAGCGAGACGTTTATCTCTTTACAGAAGAAGGCACAGAATTTCTCTAACATTGACCTTGAAAAGTACACCGCGTATGTGCGGCAGAGCGGGTTATCCAAAAATCGCGACCGCTATGTGTCCAAGCTGAAATATCAGAATCAGCTGCGCAACATTGAGTATCAGAAATTCATGAGCCACTATCAGAACCATCTTGCAACGATTGATATGTACGATTCCGCGCTGACAAGCGTTGTGCTGATTCCGACGCTGGATACGCAGGCAAACTTCTATATGTCGCGCACGAAGGTGGCGATTGACTATCAGGCAAGCTCCGCTGAGACGGAAAACTTCCATGCCCATGATACAAAGGAGAAAATCAAGGACAATGAGTACACCATCGAGAAGATGCTCGCGGAAGACGCCAATGCGGCGGAGAACATCGTCACGGCGGAGATGCTGATTGATACCATGAAGACCAAATTGGCGGATTTGATTGAACGCACAAATGTCATCAACCGCGAGTATGTCCGCTATAAGACGCGCAACTACCTTACCGTGTCCTATGAGCAGATGAGCGCGATGGATGAATACAGCATCAAGTGGTCGATCTTGATGGGCGGCGTGACGTTCTGCGTCTGCTGCGTGCTGTTGCTGGTGATTGAGGGCAGAAAAAAGCATGAGAAAGTTTAACATCATCCGCTACTTAAAGCGCTGGTGGCCGCTGATTGCGCTGATGTCCATCTTTGCCGGCGCGTTCTTCATGCGCTATGCCAGCAACAATCAGGCGTACACGGCGCAGGCTGTCATTAAGTACACCTACGACGCGGTGTCGGAGGGCTTGACCCCGAACGGCGAGCCGCTGGACGTTTCCGAAATCTTTTCCTCGACGGTCGTCAAGGAAGCGATTGAGCGCCTCGGCTATTCCGTCAATGTCGATACCATCCGCTCCGGCGGCACGGTGACGGGCATCACCCCTGCCGATGTGCAGACGCGGCAGGATGCGCTGGCGGAAAAGGGTGAAGAGGTGGAGGAATACTATCCGACAGAATACGTTGTCAAGCTGACCGTTGGCAGCAGCCGAAGCGCTGAGTTCGCGCGCTTGATGCTGGATGAAATTTTGAGCTGCTATTTTGCCAGCTTCGGGGAGAAATATGTGGATTACTCCACCATCCCCAACAACGCGGAAAACGTGCTGGCGGGCGGTTATGATTACATTGAGCAGGCGGAAATTCTCAGCAATTCCGTGGATGAGATTATCGCGCAGTTAGGCAGCCGCCAAAGCGCTGCGCCGGATTTCACCTCGTCGCGCACGGGGCTGTCCGTCTCCGACCTGTTTGATGAATACAGCTATATCCAGTCGGTGCGGATTCCGTACCTGTTTTCGGAGATTTTGGGCGAAAGGCTGACGCAGAACCGCGAAATTCTGCTGAAAAAGTATCAGGCGCGGTATGCGAATTACATGCTGACAAGCGGCACCGATGGAGATAAGGTGGCAAGCGTCAAGGAAGTCATTGAAAGCTATGGCAATAAGAATAAGGAAGGCTCGCTGTACTATGCCGGAACGAACGGCACGGACACGAATGGGCAGAACGGCTTCGTGCTGGGCGACGTCTACGAAGAGTACGACGCGAACGGCAAGATTAAAGACCGAACCACCGTTTACGATACGCTCATCAGCGACTATGTGACGCTGCTCAACCGCAAGTCCGACAGCCTGATTGATGCGGCGTACTGCCAGTACATCATCGACACCTTCTCCGAAGCGCCGGACGCGACGGAGAACACCGCCGAAGCCCGCGCGTCGGTGGAGGCGGAAATCAGCGCGCTGCAAACCCGGCTGGATGACCTCTATCAGGTGCTGCTGGTGACGATGGAGGAGTACAACGAGTACATGGGCGCGGTGAACGTGGGCGTGCTGTCCACCACAGCGGTGAGCGCGCGCGTCAACGTCAAGCTGTACATGATGTTGGGCGTTGTCGTGTTCTTCATCCTCGGCGTCTGCGGCGCCATCCTGCTGGGGCGAATCCAGGACTTCGTGGAGTACCTGTTCTTCACCGAGCAGGCGCTGGAAATGCCGAACCGTACGGCGTGCGACCTGTACATCAAGAACAACACCGAGCGCGTGCTGGGCGACGACAACGTGTGCGTTGTGCTGGAGCTGACGAACCTGAGCCACATCAACAACGAGCTGGGGCGCGTGAAGGGCAACGAAGTGTTGCGACGGTTCGCGGACTTCATCAAGGAAGCGTCCACAACCTGCGGTACGGTGTATTACAACGGCGGCTGGCAGTTCATCGGCTTCTTTGAGCAGTGCCGCCGCGAGGACGCGGAGAGCTTTGCGGACTACATGCACCGCCTCGTGCACGCCTACAACGAGGAAAGCGGCGACGCGAAGATGGAATACAGCCTTGGCATGGCGGAAAGCCGCACCGCCAACGCCCATACGCTGCGTACCCTGCTGCGCGGCGCAATGATGGACCGCAGAAAGCAGGAGGACTAAGCCATGAAAAAGTGGAAAAAAGTGCTGCTGTATGTGCTGACGGTGCTGCTGGTGATGGCGGGCGTTTGCGGATACTTCCCCTTCCTGTATCCGCATGAGCAGGACTTTGTGGAAAGCTACTACAAAGTACAGTCGGATAAGCTGACGAGCCATCTGCGGATTGTGCAGCTCTCCGACCTGCACCTGCGGGAGTTCGGCGAGAACAACTGCGATTTGGTGGCGCGGATTCGTGCCTTGAAGCCGGACATCATCGCCATCACGGGCGATATGAACGACAAGAAAAGCGACGACACGCACGTCGTGACGGACTTGTGCGCGCAGCTGGTGGAAATTGCCCCGGTGTACTATGTGCCGGGCAATCACGAGTGGCCGAAAATCGTGTTCGAGGGCAGCACACTCGCGTCGGATTTGGAAGCGCTGGGCGTGCACTTTCTGGCGGATAAGTACGAAACTGTAACCATCGGCAGCAATACGCTGCTCATCGGCGGCATTGCGGAAGCGCCGGTATCCTATGAGAAGTACGCCAGCGGATTCCTAGAGGATTTCGCCGCCCAGCCGGGCTACAAGATGCTGCTCGTCCACTATCCGGAATACTACGCGGAGGATACGGGCGCGCTGATTGGCAAGGACATCGACATGGCGCTCTGCGGCCATGCGCACGGCGGTCAGGTTCGGCTGCCGTTCCTCGGCGCGCTCTACACGCCGGATCAGGGCTTCCTGCCCGATTTGACCGAAGGCGTGCAGACGATTTCCGGCACGAAGGTCATCATCAGCCGCGGACTGGGGGACGACGTGGGGCAGATTCTGCCGCGCATCAATAATCCGCCAGAACTGGTGATTATTGACGCGAACTGGTATTGATACCTTCATTTTCAGGAGGATGGAATCAATATGCGTGAAGCAGACAAATTGGTCAGCGTCATTATTCCGGTTTACAAGGTGGAAACGTACCTGCCGATGTGCGTGGACAGCGTGCTGAATCAGACATATCAGAACTTAGAGGTTATTCTGGTAGACGACGGTTCGCCGGACGACTGCCCCGCCATCTGCGACGAATATGCCAAAAAGGACAAGCGAATCCGCGTCATCCACCAGAAAAACGCAGGGTTGTCAATGGCGCGCAATGCTGGATTGGACATCTGCACAGGCGACTATATCACCTTTGTGGACAGCGACGACGCGCTGCATGTTGCCTTTGTGGCGCGCTTGCTGGCGGCGTGCGAGGAGAACGGCGCGGAAATCGCTGTCGGGGATTACATGAAGGCGACACCAGCGGAATATCTGCCGAAAATAGCCGCGCCGTTGGCGAATAAGCCTGTGCGCGTGGTGGATGGGCGCGAGGCAAACATGATGCTTTACCGCAGGTCGGAATGGGTGCGGATGGTGACGGCGTGGGGGAAGATGTTTCGGCGCGAAATGCTGGAAACGGAACGCTTCCCGGACGTAAAGCTGCATGAGGACGAGGCGCTGATATACAAGCTGCTTTACCGAAGCCGGCAGGTGGTAATGGTGGATGGCGCCCTGTACCTCTACACGGCGAATCAGGCCGGCCTGATGGCGAACCGCTTTACCCCGGAGCGCATGACGATGCTGGATATTCTCGATGAGCGGCTGGCGTTCTACCGCGAAAACGGCGAAACCGGCGACTTAATCCGCTTTACGCAAAACCGGCAGTTTATGTTTGCGGCAGAATACTATCTGCATACGGCGGATAACAAGCCTTTCCGCCGCAAGGCGCGCAAAAAGCAGTGGGCGCTGTATTGGCCGCTGATGCGCTCCTCGTACTGGCTGCGCAGGAAACTCGTGTATACCTATGCCATGCTGCTGCCCGGACATTTCAAGAAGCTGTATTTCTAAGGCACCACCTCATTTGTGCGGTGTTACCCTAATGCAGCGGCTGGAATCCACGAAAGGAAGAAAAAGGATGAATCAAGTCAGCATCATCATTCCCGTGCACAACACGCCGGAGGAATACCTGCGCGAATGCTTGCATTCCGTCCTGCGGCAGGATTACACGAATTGGGAAGCCATCCTGATTGACGACGGCTCGACCAGCGGCGCGGAGCGTATCTGCGACGAATACGCGGCAAAGGATGCGCGCTTTTGCGTGATTCATCAGCGGCAAAGCGGCGTATCTGCGGCGCGCAACGCGGGCATGGCGGCGGCAAATGGCGACTGGCTGATTTTTCTGGATTCCGACGACTGGTGGGAGGACAATCTGCTGTCATCCGCAATGAAAAAGCTGGCGGAGGAACCGGCGGATCTGCTGGTGTTTAATTTCAAAACGTTTTCGCAGCAGAAAACGGACGAGACAGCACCGCCCGCAGAAAAGAAGCGGCACGCAGGCACCTCCATAATGGAGGAAATGCAGCTGGGCTTGCTGGATCGGAATGAACGGTATGCTGCAAACTACTTTGGCGGACCGTGCATACAGCTGATTCGCCGGACAATCGTCGTCGAGCATCAGCTTGCGTTTCCGGAAGCGATTCATCAAAGCGAAGATGCGCTGTTCAATATGCAGATGCTGGAGTACGTCAAGTCCGTGGATTTTCTGCATGAAACGCTGACAACGTACAGGGTTTGGGGCATGTCATCGTTTCAGCGGTTTCATGCGGATTTGCCGCAGCAGATGGAGCAGGTGAATCAGCAATTCCTGACATTCGGGAAAGTGCACCACAAGGGCGATTTCTATTGGAATGCCTATGAAGTGTGGCTGATGGAAACCTACATCCGCCTGCTGAAGCGCTACTTCTATCACCCGAATAATCCGCAGTCGGAGGCGGAAAAGAAGCGGGCATGGAAGGCGCTGCTGACAACCTGCCCGTCGCTGAAGCAGCTGCGCCGCGCAAGCTGGAAGAAGATGTACCAGTCTCGCAAGTCGTATCCGCTGCTGCTGTTTTTCCTGTTGTACTGCCGCTGCTACGCGCTCAATCGGCGCGTGATGGAATGGCTTCTGCGGACGGACAGATACTGACAAAAAGGGTTCTTCGCGGAAAGTTGGGGAAGCAAACAAGGGCTTAGGCGAAGCCACAAAAAGCTGCACGCGGAAGGAGCATGAAAGCGCGACCAACTCAATCGCGCGGAGGGGTCAAGGGGCAATTGCCCCTTGCAGGGTCAAGGGACAGCGTCCCTTGTGGG
>ERZ857745.4496-NODE-4496-length-12145-cov-10.221423_pt1 | contig 12145 bp, 14 predicted proteins | sample MGYA00519699_ERZ857745 | MGnify/ENA primary metagenome ERZ857745 (study PRJEB31778, sample SAMEA3449357) | human gut metagenome | biome: human gut; feature: human-associated habitat; material: faeces | place: United Kingdom | collected 2010/2012 ...
GTGTTACCAAGGTTGTTAAAGGTGGTCGTAACTTCCGTTTCACAGCTTTAGTTGTAGTAGGTGACGGCAACGGACATGTTGGTGCAGGTTTAGGAAAGGCAGCAGAAATTCCGGAAGCAATCCGCAAAGGAAAAGAAGATGCCATGAAAAAACTGGTTACAGTTGCAAGAGATGAAAACAATTCCATCACTCATGACTATGTAGGTAAATTCGGAAGTGCTGAAATGCTTCTGAAACGTGCTCCGGAAGGTACTGGTGTTATCGCTGGTGGTCCGGCCCGTGCAGTTATTGAGCTTGCAGGAATCAAAAACATCCGTACAAAATGTATGGGATCCAGAAACAAACAGAACGTTGTTATGGCTACCATCGAAGGATTAAGCAAACTGAAAACTCCGGAAGAAGTTGCAAAACTTCGCGGAAAATCTGTAGAAGAGATTCTGGCATAAGGAGGACAAAATAATGGCAAACACATTAAAAGTTACACTTGTTAAGTCTCCAATCGGTGCAGTTCCGAAACACAAAAAAACTGTAACAGCTATGGGACTTACAAAAATGCACAAAACAGTTGAAATGCCTGACAATGCTGCTACAAGAGGAATGATCCAGCAGGTTCAGCATCTTGTAAAAGTAGAAGAAGCATAATAATTTCCAGAGATTGAATAATAAAAGGAGGTGCCAAAGATGGAATTATCAAACTTAAGACCAGCAGAAGGTTCTAAACACAGTGATAACTTCAGAAGAGGCCGTGGACATGGTTCCGGAAACGGCAAAACAGCCGGAAAAGGACATAAAGGACAGTTAGCTCGTTCCGGACACAAGAAACCGGGATTTGAAGGTGGACAGATGCCTTTATACAGACGTCTTCCGAAGAGAGGTTTCAAGAACAGAAACTCTAAAGAAATCATTGCAATCAATGTAGATGTTCTTAATCGTTTTGAAGACGGTACAGAAGTTACAGTAGACGCTTTACTGGCTAGCAAAGCAATTTCCAAAGCCGGAGACGGTGTTAAAATTCTTGGAAATGGTGAACTGACAAAGAAACTTACTGTTAAAGTAAATGCTGTCAGCGAAACCGCAAAAGCAAAAATCGAAGCTGCAGGTGGTACAGTAGAGGTGATCTAATGTTTGAGACTCTTAAAAGCGTTTTTAGAGTAAAAGAGATGCGTCGTAAGCTGTTGTATCTGTTAGCGATGATCTTCATCATCCGAATCGGTTCACAGCTTCCCATCCCAGGTGTGGATAGCAGCGTTTTCAAACAGTGGTTCAAGAGTAATACCGGTGATGCATTCAATTTCTTTGATGCTTTCACCGGTGGCTCTTTTGAGAGTATGTCTGTATTTGCACTGAATATCACACCATACATTACATCTTCCATTATCATTCAGCTTCTCACGATTGCAATTCCTGCTCTGGAGGAAATGCACAGAGATGGTGAAGAGGGAAGAAAAAAAATGACTGCAATTACCCGTTATGTCACCGTTGGTCTTGCTCTTTTTGAGTCAATTGCCATGACAGTCGGTTTTACCCGTGGAAATATCGTTAAAGATATGAACTTCTTAAAGGGTGTTGTAGTAATTGTTAGCCTGACAGCCGGTTCCGCGATGCTGATGTGGATCGGTGAGCGTATCACTGAAAAAGGTGTCGGAAATGGTATTTCTATTGTACTTGCAGTAAATATCGTATCCCGAATTCCAAGTGATATGACAACTCTTTATGAGAACTTTATTAAGGGAAAAACAATTGCAAAAGGAATGCTTGCAGGAGTGGTCATTTTTGCAATCATTATGGTAGTAGTTGTATTTGTCCTTATTCTTAATGGAGCAGAGAGAAGAATTCCTGTTCAGTATTCTAAGAAGATGGTTGGTAGGAAGATGATGGGCGGTCAGACCACCAATATTCCTCTGAAAGTTAACACTGCTGGTGTTATCCCGATCATTTTTGCTTCTTCTATTATGTCTTTCCCTGGTGTTATCGCACAGTTTGCAGGAAAGGCAAATGGAACTGGTATTGGAAGTGAAATCCTGAGAGGTCTCTCTTCAAGTAACTGGTGTAACCCGTCTCAGCCACAGTACAGCTGGGGACTTCTGGTATATGTAGTGCTTTGTGTATTCTTCGCATATTTCTACACATCCATTACATTTAACCCGCTGGAAGTTGCTGACAACATCAAGAAGCAGGGTGGTTTTATCCCGGGTATCCGTCCAGGAAAACCTACATCAGATTATTTGACTAATATGCTTAATTATATTATATTTATAGGTGCGGTAGGCCTGATTATTGTGGCAGTAATTCCGTTCTTCTTCAATGGCGTATTCGGAGCAAATGTTTCCTTCGGTGGAACATCCATCATCATCGTTGTTGGTGTCGTTCTTGAAACCTTGAACCAGATCGAGTCTCAGTTGCTTGTCCGCAATTACAAAGGCTTTCTGAACAGCTAAAACGAAGGCTGTGGTGTGAAAGCATCACAGTCTTTTTTGTTTTTGCTTCATAAAGAAAAGGAGGGTATTTTTATGCGTATTATTATGTTGGGTGCACCGGGAGCCGGAAAAGGAACTCAGGCAAAGAAGATTGCCGAGAAATATGGTATTCCACATATTTCAACAGGAGACATTTTCCGCGCAAACATCAAAAATGGTACAGAATTGGGTAAAAAAGCAAAAACTTATATGGATCAGGGTCTTTTGGTACCAGATGAATTAACCTGTGATCTTGTAGTAGACAGAATTCAGCAGGATGATGCAAAGAACGGATATGTACTGGATGGATTCCCGAGAACGATTCCTCAGGCAGAATGCCTCACAGCAGCGCTTGAGAAACTGGGAAGCAAAATTGATTATGCAATTGATGTAGATGTACCGGATGAAAACATTGTAAACCGTATGTCCGGCAGAAGAGCCTGCCTGAAGTGCGGAGCAACTTATCATATCGTGTATGCTGCACCAAAGACAGAAAATGTTTGCGATACTTGTGGAGAAACACTGGTACTTCGTGATGATGACAAGCCGGAAACTGTTTCCAAACGTCTGAAAGTGTATCATGAGCAGACACAGCCGCTGATCGATTACTACACAAAGCAGGGTGTTTTAAAGACTGTAGACGGAACCTGCGCACTGGATGAAGTGTTTAAGGCAATCGTTGAAATCTTGGGAGAATAAAGATGTCAGTTTCAATTAAGTCAGAACATGAAATTGAGCTTATGAGACATGCCGGTCATTTACTGGAACAGGTTCATAATGAACTGGCTTCTCACATTAAGCCGGGAATCAGCACAAAAGAACTGGATCGCATCGGAGAGGACATGATCCGTTCCATGGGTTGCATTCCGAACTTTAAAAATTATCAGGGCTTTCCAGCATCATTCTGTATCAGTCTGAATGATGAAGTAGTTCATGGGATCCCGTCCAGACAGAAGATTATTCAGGAAGGTGATCTTGTCAAGATCGATGCCGGACTGATCTACAAGGGTTACCATTCAGATGCTGCCCGTACTTATGCAGTAGGTGAGGTTTCACCGGAAGCAAGACAGCTCATGGAAGTGACAAAGCAGAGCTTCTTTGAGGGTATAAAATTTGCAAAAGCAGGAAATCATCTGAATGATATTTCCAAGGCAATCGGTGCTTATGCAGCGAAATTCAACTATGGTATCGTTCGTGACCTGGTTGGTCATGGAATCGGAACTCATCTCCATGAAGATCCGCAGATACCGAACTTCCCGCAGAAGCGCAGAGGCATCAAACTGATGCCGGGTATGACACTTGCAATTGAACCAATGATCAATCTGGGACGCGCAGATGTTGCGTGGGAGGATGATGAGTGGACAGTTGTAACAATGGACGGATCTCTTTCTGCACATTATGAAAATACCATTCTGATCACGGATGGAGAACCGGAAATTCTGACTCTTACAAAATGACAGGTGACACAGGAGGTTTATAATGTCAAAAGCAGACGTAATTGAAGTGGAAGGTACTGTATTAGAGAAGCTGCCTAATGCGATGTTCAAAGTAGAACTTGAAAACAAGCATGTAGTGCTGGCACATATCAGCGGAAAGCTGCGTATGAACTTTATTCGTATTCTTCCTGGAGATAAAGTAACAATTGAACTTTCTCCATATGACCTTTCCAAGGGAAGGATTATCTGGAGAGATAAGTAAGACCGTGAGGGGGACAGGCTCGAAGTTACGCGAAGGCCGCATGTCCCCCTCACACTCCCCCTCTCGGCCACGCGTGTGGTGGTGTGGGGGAGTGTGTTGGTTGGATAAAACCGAAAGAACCGGTGATTCGTATAGAGTCTCTGGTTCTTTTTTTTTATATAAAAATATAATGTAGATACTGTCAGAAGTGATAGTGAAAAGACAGGAATGTTATGTATAATAATAAATAATAAAGAAAAGAATTCTGAAAAATAACAAGGCATTTTTATGGGATCCTATGAACAATATAAGAAAGAGAAAGGAGATGTGTTTATGAGTAAAAAAATGAGATTCTGGATGATGGGTGTAATGGGAGTTATGATGGCGGGGCTGGTGTGTGTAAATGTCTATGCATTGGACGATAAGGATGTAGTCGGCACATGGTATGCTAACAGTCTTACCATAGATGGCCTAAATGTATTTCACCCAAGTGCGATCATGATGGAAATGTCAATGGAGTTCAAAGAAGGCGGCAAAGGCGAAGTGACAACTTCTTCTGAGGAGTCAGAACCGGATGTTGATGAGTTTGAGTGGAAGATCGACGGAGATAACATTGTCATTACTTCAGATGATGAAGTCATGGAAGGTGTTTATTCAGATGGAAATATATCCATTGATATGGACGGGATGACCGTGGCGCTTGGACAGGAAAAAGAAGAATATGTACCTTATGAACCCGGGAAAGCACTTGAAGATGTCAAACTCGAAGATTTTGATGGCGAATGGAACAGTACACTGATGTCTGCTTTTGGAATGCAGGTACCCACAGGAACACTTTTTGATATGAAACTGGATATTACTATTTCAGGCGGCAAAGCAACTCTTGTAACAACCGAAGGTGGAACAGAAACGACAATAGAACTTGAGGGTGAACTGGACCAAAATGCACTGATCTTAAATGCCACAACCGAGAAAGAGGTTGAAGAGGATTCTGAGGACTATTCTTTGTTCAGTACAGATACGATGAGATTCTATTTGCTGGAAGACGGTAAATTATGTTTCACGACAGGAGACAGTCTGGAGGCAGAAGCGACTGATGCTGAGGCAGAAGAAGATGATGATTCCATGGACTTTACGATTAAGGTATATTTTGACAAATTAGTTGCGGAATAGGTTAGACCAAGTTGCTGTGAACGGAGTGAGCAGTAACACGTTTCTCTGATGGAAGGGAGTTCAGGTATGGGATTATTTGATAAAAAAAACTGTGATATCTGCGGTGAGAAGATTGGTATTATGGGAAACCGGAAATTGGATAATGGTAATCTGTGTAAGAAGTGTGCAGGAAAACTTTCACCGTGGTTCGAGGAGAGGCGTCATAGCACCGTAGATGACATCAAAGAGCAGCTGGCTTATAGAGAAGAAAACAAGAATGCAGTACGAAATTTTAAGATTACACGTGAGTTTTCAGGGGACAGATATCATGTATTTATAGATGATAACAAAGGGATGTTTGCTGTGGCATTTAACATGAGTGAACAGAATAATCCGGATATCGTGCCGCTGTCAGCAATAACCTTATGCCGACTGGAGATTGATGAACAGCGGGAGGAAGAGGAATATACAGATCAGGACGGAGAAACAAGATCTTATGTACCACCGAGGTACACATATTCCTATGATTATAAGATAAAACTGAGTGTCAATACACCGTGGTTCGATGATATGGATTTTCAGTTGAATACTTTTTCCGTAGAGGATCGGGAACGTGCCAAAATGATGAAATATGAACAGCTTGGAAATCAGATCGTGTCAGCACTTACAGGTGTTCCTGTACCGGCATACGAAGGAATGATGAATCAGGGATACCCGCAGCAGGGAGGAATGATGAATCAGGGATGTTCACAGCAGGAAGCAGGTGATACCTGGATATGTAGCTGCGGTGCTGTAAATACGGGGCGTTTCTGTGAATACTGTGGAACACCGAAACCATGATACTATGAAAGATCTGTGTGAGATTGGCTGCGGTTCGATAAAGCGATGATCTGAAATGGATTTTGACCAAGTTGCTCTGAACGGAGTGAACAGTAACGAACTATGAGGGAAAGGGGAAACAGTATATGTCTGATATTATAGAATATAAGTGCCCGGCCTGCGGTGGTGCAATGGTATTTGATTCAAAATCTCAACATATGAAGTGTCCGTACTGTGATACGGAAATGACGATCGAAGAATTTCAGCGCACACAGAAATCCGAGGATATACAGACGGATGAAAAGAAAAATTCTGAAGAAAACTGGCGCTCTATGAGCACCGGAGAATGGCAGAATGATGAGCTCAGTGGTATGCGTGTTTACAGTTGTAAGTCCTGTGGCAGTGAAATTGTTGCTGATGAAACGACAGGAGCCACGACCTGTCCGTTCTGTAATAATAAAATAACAGTAAAAGGTCAGTTTGCCGGTGACCTGAAGCCGGATTATATCATTCCGTTTAAACTGGATAAGAAGGCAGCAAAAGAGAAGTATTATAAACATCTGGAAGGTAAGAAATATCTTCCGAAGGTATTCAAAAAAGAAAACCATGTAGATGAAATCAAAGGGGTATATATCCCGTTCTGGCTGTTTGATGCAGATGCAGATGCCCGGATAACATATGAAGCAGAAAAAGTCCATGTTTCAAGAAGCGGTGATACTGAGTATACAACTCGTGAAATATATCAGGTCTATCGTGAAGGAACGATAAGTTTCGATCATGTTCCCGCGGATGGTTCCAGAAAAATGGATGATACACTGATGGAATCAATAGAACCTTATGATTTTAAAGATGCTGTTCCATTTCAGCAGGCCTATCTGGCAGGTTATCTTGCTGACCGTTATGATGTGAATGTAGATGAACGTATAGACAGAGCACGTGAGAGAATCCGTGTCTGTACCGAACAGGCTTTTCGAAAGACCGTTCGGGGATATAATGGCAGTACATCTGTAAAAGACAGCAATGTGCAGATACATAATGCGAGTTACTGGTATGCCATGTATCCGGTATGGCTTCTGAATACGACCTGGAAGGGAGAACAATTTATCTTTGCAATGAATGGTCAGACCGGAAAAATGGTCGGCGATCTTCCGATAGACAGATCAAGCTTCTGGAAATCTGTGGGTATTCGTACACTTCTGATCTGGGGCGTATTGTACGGTCTGAAGTGTTTATTTATGATGTAGCAGGAGGGAGCGGATAAAATGAAGACAAAAAAGAAAATATGGTGTTGCCTGTTTTCGCTTCTCTGGATGTTTGTTCTGATATTTCCGGTAATGGCTTCTGAGATTCCTGATATTCCGACAGAACGTCAAAAGCCTCTTCTTGTAGATGAAGCCGGTTTGCTTAGTGAAGAAGAGAGCAGTACACTTATAAATAAGCTTGAAGAGATCAGTCAGAGACAGAAGAATGAGGTTGCTGTTGTTACCGTTAATTCTTTGGAGGGAAAAACAGCTGAGGCATACGCCGATGATTATTATGATTATAATGGTTATGGTTATGGAGAAAAAGATGATGGCCTTTTACTTCTGGTAAGTATGGGAGAAAGAGAGTGGGCGGTCACAACCTATGGCTACTGTCATACCGTAGCGTTTACAGATGCAGGACTGGATTATATCAGCAGCGAATTTCGAAGGAAACTCAGCAGCGGAGAGTATGCAAAGGCATTTGACTGTTTTGCAGATCTGTGTGATGATTTCCTGACACAGGCAGCAACCGGTGAACCTTATGATGTCGACAATATGCCAAAAGGGAAGGTTTCTCCCTTTTGGTTATACACAGATTTAGTTGTTGCCTTTTTTATTTCTTTTGGAATCGTTAAAGGAAAATCAAGGAATCTGAAATCTGTAAAAAAACAGGAGTCAGCGAAAGCATATGAACGCAGGGGGTCATTGTCACTGCGAAGATCGACGGACAGTTTTGTCAACAGAATTGTTACGCAAAAAACAATCCGAAATGAAAAGAACAGTTCTTCTGGTTCTTCGGGCGGAAGTTCTTCACATATCAGTTCTTCCGGAAGGTCTCACGGTGGAACCAGCGGTAAGTTCTGATTGCTCAGGATTCAGCCGCTGGTGTATAATGGTAATAAATAATTCTTTCTGAAAGGGATTGAAATGACTTACCAAAAAAAGAAAACCGTATCCTGCATGATAATTCTGCTGTGTGTCTTGCTGGCATACATGTGCAGAATGCTGAGACCGGAGGGTTACTTGCTGCGAACACTGGCAGATCAGCTTCGTACCTGCCTTTATCTGGGAATATACTGTGCCTGGGTCATCTATCTGAATAAGCATATCGTGCATAAAAGTATGCGTCAGCATCTGACAGCAATTGGCTGCATGATGGTATTCTGGTTTTTCCTGCGCACGGTGAAATATCATATTTTTAAGACTCCACTTGGGGGACATGTATGCTGGTATCTGTATTATGTACCAATGATATTGATCCCGACATTGGGACTGACAGCCACTGTGTTGTTGGAAGAAAGAGATGAAAAAAGAATAAAAAGAATCAGTGCTGCATTGTTGTTACCGGCAGTAGTACTGATTGTGTGTGTCCTTACCAATGATCTGCATCAGCAGGTTTTTTGCTTTTTGATGGAACCACCGTATTCAGATGAAAACTATCATTATGGAAAGATTTTTTTTGTAATCCAGATGTGGATCATCATTTGTCTGGCCGCAATGGAAGTAATACTTGTTTTTAAGAGCAGGATTCCCGGAAGAAAGCAGTTCTGGCTGCCAATCATTCCAGGTATTCTGCTTCTGGTATGGAACATCTTCAATATTCTTCGAGTACCATTTGTGCTGAGCGTTGCAGGAGATATGACCGCTGTCTGCTGTCTGCTTATCGCAGCAATTTTTCAGAGCTGCATCCTGTGCGGACTGATACCTATCAACAGTCGTTATTTTGAACTGTTTCAGGCAACGGGCGGACTTCATGCAGAAATAACGGATAATTCTTTTCAACGCTATTATTACTCAGGAGAATTTCCCAGACTGTCCAGGGAAATGAGGGAGTGTATCATTGCAAAATCAACCATTCAGGAGCAAGGTACACAGATCAGGCATATTCCGGTCAAAGGCGGACATTTGTTCTGGGCAGAAGATATCTCGGTCCTTCTTGATCAGTATCAGGATATCCAGGAGCAGCAGGAAGAACTGACTGCACGAAATCATCTTTTGCAGAAAGCTTATCAAAAAGAGGCTGAGCGGAGAAAGACAGAAGAACAGAACCGGCTTTTAAATATGATACAGAGTCAGACCTTAAGGCAGTATGAACTGCTTTCAACATATATGAAAAGTCTGGAGCAGACGAAAACCAGGGAAGAATATAACAGGATCCTGAGCAAAGTGGTAGTAGTAGGAACATATCTGAAACGGTGGAAAAATCTGATCCTGACCAGGTACAGTTCACAGGAGGATGCACTGACCATGGAGGATCTGAAGCAAAGTCTGGCAGAATCCTGCGAAAGTCTGAAGCTATGCAGGATCCGTGCAGCTTATTTTGTCCAGGACAGAGAAAAACAGCTTCATGCAGATGATGTCCTGAAATGTTATGAATTTTTTGAATGGCTGACAGAGCAACTGTTTGATGTTGTGACCTCAGTCTTTTTCCGCGTGACCCAGATCGAAGAAAAGCTGCAGATTTCCGTTCATGTCGTATGTGTATGTCAGGAAGATATTCGTATTTATCTGGCAGAGAAGCCGGAACTCTTGATACAGCAGGAGGAGGAACAGGAATGGTTTATTCGATGTCCGGTTTCATAGAAAGCAGCATAATACTTCAGAACATCATTATGTTCATCATGGAAATTTGTCTGATCCTTGAATTGATCCTGTTGATTTTCAGAATCATGAGTCTGGTGGAAAAAAAGAAGATATTGGTGAGTGCAGCCGAATTGTTTTTTTCATTTCTTTTTATGACGGGACTTTTGAATGATCACCGCTGCAGTATGGGAGATAAAAGATACAAACCATTGTTTCGTTTATTTCCGGCAGATATAATGTTAGTTCTTGTAATTCTTCTGACCGTTTATCTTATCCGGGCACTCTACAGAGAACTGAAAGAATACAGAAATGCTCTGTCGCCCTGGTCGGTTCATGAGGCAGTGAATAATGTTCCATGTGGTGTCTGTATTTCAGATCCTCTTGGACGTATTATACTGTGTAACATTAAGATGCAGGAACTGAGCAGAGTGCTTATCGGAAATTATCTGCAGAATTATCATACGCTGCACAGCGTACTAAATGCAGATTCTGTGAAAAAGCCGGTCCGGAAATTAAGTTCGGACAGTAATGTGTTTTATTTCCCGGATGGTTCTGTCTGGCTGTTTCAGGAGTATCAGTTGAAAGAGGCTTCTTTGACAGGATACATCCAGACGGTGGCGGTTGATGTATCTGAAATTTATCACAACAGTGAAGAAATCAGAAGAAACAATGAAAAACTGGAACTTTTGAATCGAAAACTGGAAAAAATGTATGAAAAGATAGGCGATGAAATACGTGAGAAGGAAACTCTGGCGATGAAAATGAAGGTACATGACAGCTTCGGCAGAAGTCTTCTGTCTATCCGAAGAATCCTGGAAAATAAGGAAGAACCGGAAAACATGGAAAAGCAGATGGAAACACTGAAACAGCTGGTCTACATTCTTACAGGCACAACCGTCAAAAATGAAGGAGAGCAGTATAAAGATACAGAAAAACATGCGGAAGAGCTTGGAATTTCAGTTCAGATCCGGGGCAGCTATCCGAAACATCCAATCTACAGGTTTCTTACAGATAAAGCAATCCGTGAATGCGTGACAAACTGTGCCCGTCATGCACACGGAAGCGTAGTGTATGTAAATATGAAAGAAAACAGGGACGGATATCAGATTCGGATTACCAACGATGGTGAACCGCCAGTGAAAAATGCAAAAGAAGGCGGTGGATTATCTGCACTCAGGAAAGCAGTAGAAGCAGAACAGGGGACTATGAAGATATTTTTTGAACCTGCTTTTTACCTGTTTCTGAATTTTCCGTAACTGTTCACAGGTAATATCCCGCGAGGTGTTTTGCCATGAATATAGCAAAATCCCGAGACATACGGGGCAAAATCCCATCACCGAAGGTGATTTGGAATGGATTTTGACCAAGTTGCTGTGAACGGAGTGAACAGTAACAATTTTCCGTTAAAGATATAAAAATATCAGGATACTTCAGTAGGAGAAGGGAATGATGTTATGGTACGGGTAGTTATTGTAGAAGATCAGAAGATCATGCAGAAATATTTTGAATATATTATTTTGAAGAACCCGGAATTTAAATTGGTAGATACGGTCTCGGATGCCAGGGAAGCAGTAAAAATCTGTAATTATTCAGTGATCGATCTGGTATTGATGGACGTTCAGACCTTTCATAATCACGATGGGCTGGCAGCAGGAAAGACTATAAAGAAGGAACATCCGGGTACGAAGATACTTATTGTAACCTCGCTGATTGATCCCAAAGTACTGGAGCGTGCAAAATCAGGATGTGCAGACAGTCTGTGGTATAAGGATCACGGAGAAGAGGAAATCAGTGATGTAATCAGCAGGACACTGAAGGGGGAAAGGGTTTTCCGGATATGACACCTGATGTGGAATTAAACTGGATCACCAGTGGAGAAGTAAGTCCAAGACAGCTGGAGATGCTGCGTCTTTATATCTGTGGAATGTCCTACTCGGAAATCGCAAAAAAAATGAACTGCTCCACATCAGGAGTACGATGGAATTTTCAGGAGATGATCGCCAGGGCAGGATACAGCTGTAAAGAGGATCTGATCGCAGCTGCATTAGAGAGTAAACTGATCGTAACTACACTGAAATAAAAAAATAAAAAAATTAAATTGAGGGGTTGTATTTTTCGGAAAGGAATGTTATTATACTGGTTGTATGCGCTGAGAGTGCGTGTATGAACTGCAGATTCAAGCCTATATTACGGAAAAGGAGGATTTCCAGTGAA
>ERZ857745.4497-NODE-4497-length-12140-cov-3.686140_pt1 | contig 12140 bp, 9 predicted proteins | sample MGYA00519699_ERZ857745 | MGnify/ENA primary metagenome ERZ857745 (study PRJEB31778, sample SAMEA3449357) | human gut metagenome | biome: human gut; feature: human-associated habitat; material: faeces | place: United Kingdom | collected 2010/2012 ...
CTGCTTCCCCAGGTCATGCTCATGGGCGCCACCGAAATCGGCGAGGACAGCGTCGTCGGCCCGAACACGCGCCTGACCGACACGAAGGTCGGCCGCGGCTGCGTCATCGAGGAGACGGTGTCCATCGAGGCGCAGATCGACGACGCCGCAACCGCCGGCCCGCGCGCCTACCTGCGCCCGGGCACGCACCTGTGCGAGGGCGCGAAGGCCGGCACGCACGTGGAGATCAAGAAGTCCACCATCGGCCGCGGCAGCAAGGTGCCGCACCTCAGCTACATCGGCGACACCACCATGGGCGAGGGCGTCAACATCGGCGCCGGCTCCATCACCTGCAACTACGACGGCAAGAAGAAGTGGCCCACCACCATCGGCGATAACGTGTTCGTGGGCAGCGACACCATGATGGTGGCCCCCGTGACCATCGGCGACGGCGCCATCATCGGCGCGGCGTCTTGCATCACCAAGGAGGTGGAGCCCGACGCGCTCGCGCTCACGCGCCCCGAGCAGAAGGAGATCCCCGGCTGGGCGGCCAAGAAACGCGCCCGCCAGGCCGCTGAAGGCAAGTAAACCGCGTCTGCCATAAGCCTTTCGCAATCCGCAGGGCCGGCTGGCCGTGAAGTCCTCATAGAGGGTTCGCGTGGCAGCTGGCCTTTTCCTTTTCCGCCAGGTAGAATGACTTCCGTATGAACAACTGCGAAGCGATGCGAAGGAGCACGCGCATGACTGCGGAAATGGAAAAGCGTAAGAGGATGGCAGTGTTTTCGGGTTCCTCGAACCTGAAGCTGGCCGATGAGATCGCACAGGAGCTGGGCATCTCCCTGGGCAATGTGAAGCTGGAGAAGTTCGCCAACGGCGAAATCTACGCTCGCTACCAGGAAAGCGTCCGCGGCGCCGATGTGTTCATCGTGCAGTCCGTGTGCTCGAGCCCCAACGGCTTCGACGTCAACGACAACCTCATGGAGCTGCTCATCATGATCGACGCCGCTAAGCGCGCCAGCGCGCACAGCGTCAGCGCCGTCATCACGCATTACGGTTACGCGCGCCAGGACCGCAAGGCCGCCCCGCGCGAGCCCATCACCGCCAAGCTGGTGGCCGACCTGCTCACCGCCGCCGGCGCCGACAACATCATCGCCATCGACCTGCATCAGGACGCCATCCAGGGCTTCTTCGACAAGCCGGTCAACCACATGACGGCAATGCCCATCTTCGTGGACTACTTCAAGCAGATGGGCTTCAAGTCCGAGGAGCTGTGCGTGGTGTCCCCCGACGTGGGTCGCGCAAAGGCCGCCAAGAAGTTCTCCACGCTGCTTGATTGCGACATCGCCATCATGCACAAGGACCGCCCGAAGCACAATCAGGCCGAGATCACGGCCCTGATCGGCGACGTGAAGGACAAGATCTGCATCCTCAACGACGACATGATCGATACCGCCGGCAGCCTGGTGGCCGCAGCCACCACGCTCAAGGCAAAGGGCGCAAAGAAGATCTACGCCTGCGCAACGCACGGCCTGTTCAGCGGCCCTGCCTACGATCGTCTTGAGAACTCCTGCATCGAGGAGGTCGTGGTCACCAACGCCGTGCCCGTGCCGCTCGAGCGCCAGACCGGCAAGATCAAGGTTGTCACGCTGGCCCCGCTGTTTGCGCAGACCATCAAGAACGTGTACAACAACGGCTCCGTCGCCTCTCTCTTCGAGTAGCCGTATCCGCCGGCGCGTTGCCGGTAGCATATACGACACTGCGGGCGCTTCTGCAGCTTGCCTTCGCCGTATGCCGAAACCAGGGCGAACCCTGTGTTCGGTTTTGGGCGAAAGCGCGGCGCAGAAGCGCCCCTTTCTAACTGTTGCGCATCGGTGATTTGGAAGGACCTATGTTTCTAATCGTTGGCCTGGGAAATCCAAGCGAGGAATATGAGCACACGCGCCACAACGCCGGCTTCGATTCGCTTGATCTAGTGGCGGAAGAAGTGGGCGCGCGCTATTGGAAGACCGAGTGCGGCGCGCTCACGGCCAAGGGCGTGTGGCGCGATCACGATGTGGTGCTGGCAAAGCCGCAAAGCTATATGAACACGTCGGGCGGGCCGGTGAAGCAGCTGATGAACGCATATGGCGTGAAGGCCGACCATCTGATCGTCATCCATGACGAGCTGGATATCGATTCGGGTACCATCCGCGTGAAGTTCGGCGGCGGCCACGCCGGTCATAACGGGCTTCGCAGCATCTGCGACAAGCTGGGCACGCGCGACTGGTTCCGCGTGCGCTGCGGCATCGGCCGCCCGCCGGGACGCATGCCGGTGGTCGATTGGGTGCTCGGCCGCCCGAAGAAGGAGCAGGCCGACGATTTCGCCCAGGCCACGCATCTGGCAAGCCAAGCCGCCCTGGGCCTGGTCACGGATGGTCTGGAGAAAACCCAGCAACGCTTCAACTAACGAGCGCCGTGCGGGTGGATAGGGGGCGGGGGCGCGTTCGCGGTGGCCCTTCGGGGGCGCAGGGTTTTCACTGTAAACGTACTCCGTCCCCTGTTCGCTAGCTTCTCCGCTTGCTTGTTTCGCCGTGCCTGAGCGGCTTTCGAAAGGAGGGCCTTTTGCCTGCAATCGACAAACGCGCTGCATATGCGCTGTTCGCTCTCGTGGTGCTTACCACGGCGTGCGGCAACCTGTCGCAAACCGCCGTGAACGCCATGATGATGGGCATCGTGGCCGATATGGGCGTTACCGTGGAGCTTGGGCAGTGGTTGAGCACCGGCTATATGCTCATGCTCGGGGTTGCCGTGCCGGCGGTCACGTGGATCTCCAAGCGCTTCAGTGCTCGACAGCATGTCCTGCTTGGCATGGGGCTTTCCCTTGCGGGCTCGCTCATATGCTTGGCGGCGCCCTGCTTCTGGGTGCTGCTGGCAGGGCGCGTTCTGCAGGCGGTTTCCACCGGTATTCTCTTGCCGTTCATGACCACCATCGCCATGGTCAGCTTCCCTCCGGGCCGTCAGGCCACGGCCATGGGCATCGCGGGGGTGGCAATGGGTTTCGCGCCCAACATCGGGCCCACCGTGGGCGGCGCCATGGCATCGGCGTGGGGCTGGCGCAGCTTCTTCGTCCTACTGACGGCGTTGACCTGCTTGTTGGCGGTGTGCGCCTTGGCGCTGGTGAAACCGTCGAAGCCGCATGATGCCGCTGCCCGCCTGGACGCGGTCTCGCTTTCCTTGTCCACCCTGGGCCTGGGAGGCGTGCTGCTGGGCTTCAGCAACGCATCGTCCTTCGCGCTGATCAGCCCCTATGTATGGGGCCCGCTTGTCGTGGGCGCAGCTTTGTGCGCGGCGTTTGTCGTGCGCCAAAAACGTTTGGACAACCCGCTCATCGACCTGGGCGTGTTCCGCTCGCGCCGATTCAGCGCCGGCTTCGCGGCGCAGAACCTGCTGTTCGCCTCCTTCATGGGCGTCACGTTGGTGGTGCCTCTTTACGTGGAAGGCCTCTGCGGCGGCACGGCGCTTCAGGCGGGCATGGTGTTGCTGCCGGGTACCGTCGCCGCGCTCGTGCTCAACCCGCTTGGCGGCGTGCTGACCGATCGCTTGGGCGCGCGGCGGGTTTGCTTGGTGGGCGGGCTTATGCTCTCAGCCGGCGCCGTGCCCATGTGCTTTTTGGACGCCGCCTCGCCGCTGTGGCAGGCGGTCGTGTTCCAAGGCGTGCGCGCATGCGGCGTGTCGCTGCTCATCGGGCCGCTTACCCAGTGGAGCCTGGCGGACCTGCCGCGGCCGCTCGTGCCGCACGGCAGCTCGCTGTCCATCGCGGTGCGCCAGGCCTGCGCCAGCTTCGGCACGTCGGCCATGGTGCTGGCGATCTCGGTGGGGCAGGGGATCGCGTCCCGTGGCGGGTTAGCCGACGGCCTGCGATCTGCGCCGGATTTGCTCGCGGCGCTGCCGTACCACTTGGCGTTCGGCTTCTCGGCAGTGCTGTCGCTATGCTTGCTCTTAGCCATCGCGTGGAGGGTCCGTTAGCGTATCTTGTGCCGTTCGCGGTCGTTTTCGCGCCAGCGGTTGCACGTTCCTGCGCGTCTGGTATACTTCACTTCAGCACTCTACTGTGATAAAGTGATTGCTAAGGAACCAAGCAGCCATGCCCACGGGCATGCGCGGAAGGGAAGGGAACATGAAGAAGAAGCTCCTCGGCCTGGTGGCATGCGTGGCCACGCTGGCCCTGTCCGGCGCCCTGCTGGCGGGTTGCTCGGGCTCTGCCGACAAGACCGGCGGCGACTCCGCTGACGGCAAGGAAACCCTGACGGTCGGCTTCGACCAAAGCTATCCGCCGTACGGCTTCGTCGGCGACGACGGCAAGTTCACCGGCTTCGACCTGGATCTGGCTCAGGCCGTGTGCGACAAGAACGGCTGGGAGCTGAAGCTGTCCGCCATCGACTGGGATGCCAAGGACGCGCTGCTGGCCCAGGGCAACATCAACTGCATCTGGAACGGCTTCACCATGGAGGGTCGCGAGGATGGCTACACCTTCTCCGATCCCTACATGCTCAATGAGCAGGTCATCGTCGTGAAGGCCGGTAGCGACATCTCCGATTTCGCTGGCCTGTCCGGCAAGACCGTCATGACCCAGGTCGACTCCGCGGCGCTTGACGTGCTCGAGGGCGACCAGGCCGCCGTTGCCGCCACCTTCAAGGGCGGCGCTGCCCAGACCATCGGCGACTACAACAACGCCTTCATGCAGCTTGACTCCGGCATGATCGACGCCGTCGCCTGTGACCTGTCCATCGCGCAGTACCAGATCGCCGCGAACCCCGACAAGTACGTGCAGCTGCCCACCGCCCTGTCCACCGAGCACTACGCCGTGGGCTTCAAGAAGGGCGACACCGAGCTGGCTCAGAAGGTCTCCGAGACCCTGAAGCAGCTCGACGCCGACGGCACCGTCAAGCAGCTGTGCGAGAAGTACGCCAGCTACGGCATCAGCTACGACAACTGGGTGCTCGGCAAGTAATGCTTCCGCTTGCCCCCGGCAAGCAGCTTGATAGCGTATCCTATTAGGGCCGGAGATGCGTACCTTTGCCCCTCTGCACGATGCGGCGCGAATCCAACGGCGTTCATGTGCATGGCGGGCAGGGGAAGCTTCCCCGGCCTTCCGGCTGCTTTTTCCCGCCAACCTGCGAAGGTTGGCATTCGGCGTGTTAAGACAAGAGCGTTTCTCTTGGAAGGAGACCAATGGAATTCGGAACCATGATGGGGCTGCTGCTCTCCGGCCTGCAGTTCACCGCCATCATCTTCGTGGTCACGCTTGTGGGTGCGTTGCCCCTTGGCGTGCTGGTGGCGCTTGGCCGCATGAGCAAGTTCAAGCCGCTGTCGCTTTTGGTGCAGTTCTATATATCGGTCATGCGCGGCACGCCGCTTATGCTGCAGCTGATGATGTGGATGTTCGGTCCGTTCTACCTGTTCGGCGCCTCCATGGGCCCGGATTGGAAGTACTTCGCCTGCTGCATCGGCTTCATCCTGAACTACGCGGCTTACTTCGGCGAGATCTACCGCAGCGGCATCCAGTCCATCCCGCGCGGCCAGTACGAGGCCGCCGAGGTGCTCGGCTACACGCGCACGCAGACCTTCATGAAGATCATCCTGCCGCAGGTGTTCAAGCGCATCCTTCCCGCCATGGGCAACGAGGTCATCACGCTGGTCAAGGACACGTCGCTGGCGTTCGTGCTCGGCATCATGGAGATGTTCACGCAGGCCAAGGCCATCGCCGCCGCGCAAACCAGCATGATGCCCTACGTCATCGCCGGCCTGATCTACTGGGTGTTCAACTTCGTGGTGGTCATGGTGCTCAACCGCGTCGAGAAAAGGATGAACTACTATCATGACTAACCCCCTTGTTTCCCTTTCGCACGCACGCAAAAGCTTCGGTAAAACCGAGGTGCTCAAAGATATCTCCCTGTCGGTGGAGCAGGGTCAGGTCGTTGCCATCATCGGTCCTTCCGGCGGCGGCAAATCCACGCTTCTGCGCTGCATGACGCTGCTTGAAACCCTTGACGGCGGCAGCCTGTCCTATGGCGATCTTGCCGTGGCTACCGACGGCGGCTCCGGTTCCGTGTACGGCGGCAAGTCCGTGCTCTCGCAGGCGAAAACGCGCTTCGGCCTGGTGTTCCAGAACTTCAACCTGTTCCCGCACTACACGGTGCTGAAGAACATCACCGACGCGCCGCTGTCCGTGCAGAAGCGCCCGAAGGACCAGGTCATGGCCCAGGCGCACGAGCTTCTGGCGAAAATGGGGCTGGAGGGCAAGGAGAACATGGTTCCCTGCGAGCTCTCCGGCGGCCAGCAGCAGCGCGTGGCCATCGCCCGTGCCCTGGCATTGAACCCCGACGTGCTGTTCTTCGACGAGCCCACCAGCGCCCTTGACCCCGAGCTCACCAAGGGCGTGCTCAAGGTCATCCGCGACCTTGCCGACGAGCACATGACCATGGTCATCGTCACGCATGAGATGAGCTTCGCCCGCGACGTCGCCGACCACATCATCTTCATGGATGGCGGCTATATCGTGGAGGAGGGCCCTGCCGAGCAGGTGATCAACAACCCGCAACAGGAGCGCACGAAGCTGTTCCTGGCAAACTACGGGGATTAAGGAAACGGTTTGCGGCGCGCAATGCGCTGTAAGGGAAAGCGCCCGGGCATCCGGGCGCTTTTGCATGGGAAAGGCGGAAACTTGGAAGAGAAGGACCCTAAGGCGTCGTTGGCCTCGGGCAACGGCACGGTGACGTTCTATATCACGCGGCATGGGCAGACGGTCTACAACGTTGCAAGCCGTGTGCAGGGCTGGTGTGACTCGCAGCTTACTGATGAGGGCATCCGCGTGGCGCGCTTGCTGGGCCGCGGCCTGGCGGAGGTCCCGTTCGCGCAGGCCTACTGCAGCGATGCCGGTCGCGCCGTGCAAACGCTCAACGCGGTGCTTGCCGCTAGGATCAAGGAGAATCCGCAGGCAGAGTTGCCGTTCATCCACGTTCCCGACCCGCGCCTTCGCGAATGGTGCTATGGCAACCTTGAAGCGGGGCCGGGGGCCGAGCTGCACTCGGCGCTCACCCGTGGCTTCGGCGAGGACCTGCCCTTCGACGAGTTGAACCGGCGCCTGCCTCAGGTGGCCGAGGTGCTGGCCGACCAGGACGACACCGGGCGCGCGGAGCGCTTCGACCAGGTGAAGGCGCGTCTGGAAAGCTTCTTCAGCGAAGCGGGCAAGCAGGCGCTTTCTGCAGGCGGCGGCAACGTGCTGGTGGTCACGCATTCGTTCGTGGTGCGATCGGTCATGTATCTGCTGGATCCTTCGCGCGTGAACGACCCGCTCAAGATCAAGAACGCCAGCGTCACCCAGGTGACCTACGACGGCGAAACCTTCACGCTAGGGGAGACGGCATCTACCCGCTGGCTGGGCGAGATGCCGCCGGAAGCCAACGCCATCCCCTTCGGGTTCCGCATGTAAACAGGGAACGCAAAAGGCCCGGGGACGTGTCCCCGGGCCTTTTGCGTGGCGTATGAACTGCGTTGCCATTACTGGTGATACTTCGTCAGCGTTGGCGTGGTTGCCAGCTGCAGGTCGCCCTCGACGCCTGCTGGCAGGGTGACCGTGTAGCTATAGGTCACGGTGGACTCCACGGGCAGCGGGTTGTTCGGCTTGGGCAGCACCGAGAAGTCGCCCACCTGGCAGGTGAAGGTGACGTCAAGACCCTGATAGGTTGCCTTGCCGAGCGTGGCGCCGTTCGATGCCGTCACGTCGGAGATCGTGCCGCCTGCAGGAGCGTAGAAGTAGATGAACGGGTCGGCATCGCCCAGGCTCTTGTCGTTGTCCGAGACGATGTAGCCGCCGCCTTGCTTCGCTTCCTGCGCAGTCATGAAGTTCGTCAGCGTAGTGGTCACGTGATAGGTGCGGGACCCGTCGTTGCCCGTGACGGGGCTGGAGACCTGGGTGTCCATGCCCAGCCACCAGCCAAGCTTGCTGCCAGCCCAGAAGTTGACGAACACGCCAAGGGTGGGCTCCTGCTGCGATGCGGCGGTCATGGAGCCCGAATAGCCCATGTCCTCGATGTAGCCCTGCTCGGTGGCGTCGGCCAGCCAGATCATGACGCGGCGATCCTCAAGGCCGCCCATCATGGTGGAGACCAGCTTCATGAGCGAGGACGCGTTCATGTTCTCCAGAGCCGAATCAAACGCGTACTCTGCTGCTTCGGCGAACAGGGCATCGCACACGTCGTTGCTTTCAGATGTGCTGGAGCCGCTGGAGAAGTACTTCCAGTACAGATCGTGTTGCAGCACCTTCGTGGCGTTCGTGCCGTCGATGGCGGTGCCGTCTGAAAGCGTGAAGCTGTCACCCGTGGTGGCCAGCAGGTCCTGGACCATGGTGGGGGTGATGGAGATGACGCCGTCGACGGACTGGTCGGTCTTCTCCTGATAGGCGGCTGCCCAGATGCCGGCGACACGCGGGTAGTCGGGGTTGAAGCTGTTATCCCAGGAATACTGCGTGTACCAGGGATAGAACAGCGCGTTCTCCTCGTCGGTGATGGCGCACTGCGCGGGCGTTTCCTCGGCCATCATGTCGTAGACCTTGGTGAAATCGCCCAGTTCGATAGCGCCATTGTCGATGGAAACCGTGCCCATTGATCCGGGGAAGCCGCCGGAGGCGCGGATCTCGGCGGTGTTCTGCGCGGCCAGCAGGTACGTGCGGTTGCCGTTCGCGCCGAGCATGGAGCCGATGATGGGCGCGAAGGTGTTCGCCTCCTGGAAGACGTCGTTGATGCCCGTGATCTTCTCCTGGGCGGGCCCCACCAGCTTCTGCAGCTTCTCGATATGGAAGGCGGGAAGCGAGGACAGCTCGTCGGTGCAGCGCTGCATGGCCGGGGCGCCGTTTTGGATGGCGCCGAGCAGCGTGGTGATGGCGGCGATGTTCAGCTTGCCGTCGGCATCGATGCAGGCGGACGGCGGCGTGGTGGACAGGCTGCTGGTCAGCGGCACGATGGCGTTGTCGGATGCGTCGGCCAGTGCGGAGGCGATGGCCTGCACGCCCTTCACGTCGCTGCCTACGACGGGCAGCATGGCGGCCACGTCCCAAACGGGGGAGGAGAGCTCCTCGTTCATGGCCTGTGCCGAAGACTGCAGGTTGGAGGCGTTCTTCGCCGCCGTTGCGAAGTCCTGCCCGGCGATGGCGGTTTGGATGCCGTTGACGTTGGAAAGCGCGGTCTCGGCCTGGGCTTTCACGTTCTTGGCGGACAGCGCCAACGCCGCGCCGTAGCCGCACGCGCCCACCAGCAGGCATGCGATGACGATGAGGCAGATAATGAGCTTGGTATGCTTCTTGCGGCGCTTCTTCTTCACGCGGATCATGCCGTCGTGCTCGTGATTGCTCGGAAGAGGCTGGAAGTTGAAATCCTGCCTTCCGTATGGGTTGCCGTACCCGTTTTGCGGCGGCTGCTGCCCAGGTTGCTGGGCGTAGCGCGGCTGCTGATACGGGGGGCGCTGATATGCTTGCTGGCCGTATGGCTGTTGCGGGCGCGCCGGTGCTTGTCGGCCCATGTCGGCGGGTCGGTTCGCTTGCTGCCCATATCCCTTGTCCGGGCGCGAATGCTTTCCGTGGTTCTGCATAACACTCCTGACTTGCCTGTAACTACAAGGGAAAAGTGTATCACGCACAATGTCGGCGGGGGACATATGCACGCGAAGCCCAGATGACGGGTTTATCGGGAAGCCATCTGCCGATGGACCTGTCATCAACGACGGCTTTTGCGCTATATGCGAGCGTTCGCCAAGCATGCGGGTTTCGGACGCATAACGCTACGTCTCCAAGTGTCAGACGGGAAACGATCAGCGAACGCAGAAAGCCTGGGAATAGGCCCCGGGCCTTTTGCGCGCTATGTGCGTCCTGTTTATCAGTGGTTCTCGATGACGTGCGGGATGACGCGGTGCCACGCCGTTCCGGTCTCCTGATCGTAGATGACGTCGTTGGCCATCTCGTCGATATAGAAGGAGATGTACACCCCGCTCGAGTCCCTCGTCAGGCAGGAGCATCTTCCCTGGTTCAGCATCATGTCGACGACGCCGTTGCAGAATTCGAACTTCACGGGCGCGGAAGGTTGGGGCCTGCCAAGGGCGGCCGAGTCGATGAGCGAGTAATAGTCGTAGGTCACCAGATCGCCCTTTGCAAGGAAATCGATATAGCGGGGCTCCTGGGCGTTCGGGTCGGGGCTCCAAAGGCCCACGATCATGTCGTTCGTCAGCGTGGTCTCGGGCATGGGCGCCGTCTGGCCGCTGCTGGAAGCGCTTGACCCGCTGTTAGCGGAGCTACCGCCGCTCGATCCGCTCGACTTGCTCTCGGTTGCGGGCAGGCCGCTGTTGGCGGAGCTTTCGCCGATCGATCCGCTCGACTTCAATTCGGTCTCCTTGCCCGTGCTCGAGTTGTTCGAGCTGCTCGTCGAGCCGGAACTCGAGCTGCTTTCGGCGGGTTTGTCCTGGGTTTTGCCCTTGCTCGCCGAGTCTGCCTGCACCTTGAGGTCTCCGGCCTCGGTTCCGCCGAACAGCTTCACCTTGACGTTGCGCTGCGATTCGATGAAGTTGGCGTCCGCGCCCACGCGCTCAAGATATTCGGCGGAATCGTTCCCGATGGTTCTCTTCGCCGTGCTCAGGCTTTTCGACAGCGTAGGGTAGTTGCCGTTCTCGTCGGGGGTCAAAAACGTAGTCAGCACGCCCTGGAGCATGGCGACGTTGTAGACGTGCGAGATCGACCCGGTGTTGCCGAAGACGGCCGTAGCGCCGTTGTCCAGGAACGCGTCGGCCAGCTGGCTATCCTCTCCCGTGCTGCAGGCGCACAGGTAGACGACCGACCCGCTCATGCCGCGCACGTAGCGCTTGACGAAGGCGGGCGTGATTGCAAGGTGGCTGTCGGGATCCCCGGCCACGTTGACGATCGTGGCGCGGTCGTTCTTGATCTCGATAAGCTGGGCTTTGTCGCTTAGGTCTGAATCGATCCCGGTGTCAAGGACGCTGCCGGTCTTGCGGTTGTACCCGCCGTGGCCGGCCCAGATGAGCAGCTGCTGCTTGCCGCCGAGCTCTTTAAGCCCGGCAAGCGTGATGTTGCTCGGGGTTTTCGCCGTGGAGGCGGACCATTTCGAGGAAGTTGCGGAAAACGCGCTGGTGATAGTACTGATCGCCGCGAGCGAATCGGTTCGTCCCGTGGTCTCCACCGAGCAGACGGTGGCTTCGGAATCGGTGCTCAAGGCATCGGTTCCCTCGGGCGCGGCTATGTAGAGATACGACAGGCCGTTCTCGAACTTGAAGTACACGCTGTTGTCGTCGGCGGTGTAAGAGGATACGATCCCCTGCGCCTCAAGCTCCTTCGCGTAGGACTTTTGCGCTGCTATGGCGTTTTTGATGTCTTCCTCGGTTTGAAATCCACCCGATGCGTACGTCGCGGCGTTCTGGTCGATTTGATCGAGGGTCTCCTCGAATTCGGCGATCTCGGCATTGGAGAGCTCGGGAGCGGTGAATTCCTCCCAGATATCTAAGGCGAAGTTCGTTCCCGTGAGGAAGTATTGCACCGCAAGGACGACGATCGCGGCGATGACGATGAACGCCACGGTATTATCGCCGCTGCCGTTCTTAGAACCGTTCGATGAGCTTTGCGAGGGCTTGTCGGGCGTTGCCATAGCTTCTCCTTGGCGTTCGTCTGCATGATGGAGCGTCGCTTCGTATCATACGAGATGAACGCGTTGTTTTGGAGAGCTTTGTGCACGTTGGCGAACTTTCGATCCTGGGCGGCGATGGGTTGCCAGGCGCCGCGGGCCCTGGGTTTGGTGCCGGTGCTTATCCGGTTCATGCTCCCCAGGCGGGGCGGGTTTAAGACCGAGCGATTGCCGCTTGCCCGGCCCGGTGGATTTCACTTTCCGTGTGCTTATAGACTGCAAAACGAAAAACGCCCCGGATTGGTTCCGGGGCGTTGGCTTCGCGTTGGCGGTCGTCGTCGACGCTTATGGCTTGAGGCAGTCCGGCGACCGCTTTCGTTCTTATCGCGCGGCTTTCGCGATGCTACTTGGAGAAGCGGCTGTAGTCGTAACCGCCCTCGCCGCCGCGCTTCTTGTTGTTGGCCTTGTACGGGTTGCCGTTCTGGGCCTTGCGCTCCTTCTTGT
>ERZ857745.4523-NODE-4523-length-12085-cov-2.697756_pt1 | contig 12085 bp, 14 predicted proteins | sample MGYA00519699_ERZ857745 | MGnify/ENA primary metagenome ERZ857745 (study PRJEB31778, sample SAMEA3449357) | human gut metagenome | biome: human gut; feature: human-associated habitat; material: faeces | place: United Kingdom | collected 2010/2012 ...
ATATTGGCTTTTCCATGGGCACTGGCAGCGCCGAAACGGCAGGAACGGAAAATACCGGCGATAAAGGTTACATAGTTATCCATCAGGTCTTTATTCTGAATCACTCCCCACTCCGCGAGTTTGGTGATGCAGAATAACCCCAGGATATCTGCCTTTCCTTCTTCGATAGAAGTATAATTATCCTTTAGAGCACCCCGGACATCCTGGTTGCCTTGCAAGGTATACTTTACGCCGAGGCCATGGGCTACTTCATGAAACATCGTATTTTCAAAAAAAGCGTCGAAACGAATGTGTTTTTGTTGTTCCGGGTCGATGACGAGTCGGGCGATAGGCACTACCATTTTGTCGAATTTGGCTTGCATGGAATTTTTTAGTTGCAGTTTCCGGCTTCCTTTGGCTGCATGTACACGGGGATCGTTAGGTAGGTTTATGGCGATATTTTTACTACCGGCATTGCAATCACCGGCATAATAAATGACGTCGTAAGCGTTCATATCCGGATTTGCGTTGGCTTTCTCTTTTTTGTAAGCTGCGGGTACAGGGAGATTCTCCTGTAGTTTAGGAAGATATTGGGCATATAAAGAGAGTTTTTTACTCCAATCTTTATCTTTTACCAGGATCTGTCCCGAGTGAGAGGCTTTGTATCCGAACAGAGCGTCTTCATAGGTTTCGATAGGACCGATAACAATGTCTAACGTATTGTCTTTCATATCCATCCACGCCAGGTCACTTTTCAGATAATCATCGGTCAGCAAGGCTTCGGAACGGAGAGTCAGATAGTTGCGCAGACCTTCGTCTTCAGCTAGCTGCGCTGCCTGTTTTAAAAGAGAAGCGGCTTTTCTGATTTGTTCGGGATAAGCTTCGTGGTAAGGGATTACTTTCAATGCTCCTTTATCATCCCTGCGAACGATGCTGTACCAGTCGGTTTTACGCGGGTCCTGAAGAGCTTCGAATTCTGATTTGGTCATATCCTGAGGGTAGAAATTGGCACCGAGAGGTTTAGGACCGGCAGTTTCGAGAAAGGGCCGGTTGGCGTCGAGCCTATCCCAGGGACCGTAGTTGATGGAAAGGTATTTGAGCAGGGCAGGGTCTGTAATACCCTCGAAAAGTTGTTCTTTATCTCCGTAGGCTGTCTGCCAGTAGATCGCTTCCATCTGATCGGCAGCTTCGATAAGCAGAGGGAGCATTTGCTTTTCTTTTTCCGTTAGTTTACTCAAATCGGTAGTCAGGGGAAATTCAGCATATTGATCTGCTAATTCCTGATAGGGGGAGGCGGTCCGATCGGAAGCTTTTTTAGCTTCTTTGCAGGCTCCTAGAAGGAGGAGGGTAGCTAATAAGAAAGTTATTCTTCTCATATTTTCTCTATATTTAATGGTTTATTATATTTCTGTTCAATTCTCCGATCAATAGAGCTTTATCGAATAAGAGAATTCCTTCGGAAGCAACGACGATATACCGGCTACCGACTACGTATAGGGCAGAACCGAACAAACTGGAATCGATGGTTTCAAGCGTTACCAATCTAAGGTTTTCCCCGAACTCGGAAAGCGTGAGAGCAACGGAATCTATTGGCTGATTCAGGTCGGTGCGGGTGACTGGATAGCCTTGTTCTGTTTTCATCGGTTCGGTTGTTAGCCGAAGAGGCTACTTGGCCGAAAATCTTCCGGTTGATAGCCTCTTCAGATTGATTATTTTTACTTCAGCCATTTATCCAGCCATGCTTTAAAGGTCCGCTGCCAGAGAATGCCGTCCTGACAGCCGGTTACCCAGTGACATTCGTTGGGGAAATAGAGGAATTGAGCCGGAACTCCGCGCATGCGTGCAGCATTGAAAGCCGCCATTCCTTGAGATACGTCGATCCGGAAATCTTTCTGCCCATGGATGACTAAAATAGGAGTATCCCAATTACCGACGAACAAATCCGGCGAATTAGCGAAGGTACGCTGAGCTGTTTTGTTATTCTTTTCCCAGGGAGCACCACCCATATCCCAGTTGGCGAACCACATTTCCTCGGTCGTATTGTATTGCATTTTTAAGTCGAAAATCCCACAGTGTGCAATAAATGCTTTGAAACGTTTATCGTGATGGCCGGCTAAATAATATACCGAATATCCCCCGTAAGAGGCCCCTACACATCCGAGCCGGTTTTCATCGATATAAGGTTCTTTTTTAGCTTCGTCGATAGCGGAAAGGTAATCCTTGATGTTCTGACCGGAATAATCCCCGCTGATTTGTTCCAGCCATTCCTGGCCGAATCCCGGCAGACCACGACGGTTAGGAGCTACAATAATATAACCGTTCGCAGCCATCTGCTGGAAGTTCCAGCGATAACTCCAGAATTGACTGACTGTACTCTGAGGACCGCCTTCACAATACAGGATGGCCGGATATTTCCGATTAGGATCGAAATGCGGAGGATATATCATCCATACCAACATGTCTTTATTATCCGTTGTTTTGATCCACCGTTTTTCTACTTTTCCCATAGTCAATTGGTCCAGAATAGGTTTATTGACAAATGATAATTCCTCGTCTTTGCCTGTAGCCGGATCCACTTTGTAGATTTCGGCCGGTTTACTCATAGACACTTTGGTGGCAAGTAACATTTTTCCGGTCGGAATCACGGAAGTATAATTGTGAACTCCATCGGTATGTTTGGTGATTCTTCCGGTCGGAATATCCAGAGAGTAAATTTCATCGGTAGCATGCCAGTCGGAGATAAACCAGATGGTATTATCGTCTCCCCATTTCAGGCCTTCTGCGTTCTGGTCGAAACCTTCGCTGAAATCATTTTTTTCTCCGGTGGTCAGATCCATGACATAGAGACGGATTTTATCCGCTTCATAGCCTTCCCGTTCCATACTTTCCCAAGCCATGTACCGGCCATTGGGAGAGATGACCGGATTCTTGTCATATCCCATCATGCCTTCGGTCAGGTTGACAGTTTCCCCGTTCTCCGTATTATAGGCATACAGATCGGTATTCGTAGATTCGGCATAGTCGATACCGATCTTTTTGCGACAGGTATAAATTAGTTTTTTCCCGTCTTTCGTCCAGGCCAATTGTTCTACACCTCCCCAGGGACGTACCGGAGATTCCCAACGTTCACCTTCCATGATGTCTTTTCCGGTAGTAATCGGTTGTGCCGGCACGTAATCGGCTATAAAAAGATGGGTGTAAGCATCTACCCAATCGTTCCAATGGCGGTAAAATTGATCGTCGACGATGCGGGCTTTCGCTTTGGGTAGATCAGGATACAGGTCCTGTACCGTGGGTTCGAGCTGTACATCTTTCAGATAAACGATCTTAGACATATCGGGTGCATAGACGTATCCGTTGATTCCGTCCGGTATATCGGTTACCTGGCGGGGATTACTGCCGTCGGGATTCATTTCCCAAAGCTGCCCTTTGGCCAGGTAAGTAATGAATTTACCATCCGGTGTCCATCCCGCGTCCGATTCGTTGTAGTCGGTATCGGTGAGACGGGTGGTCTGGCCCTCCGACAGATTCATCAGGTATAAATCGCTATACCCCCGGTCTTCTTCTTTATTGAAATAAGTAATATCGTATACGGCTTTACTACCGTCCGGCGATACGCTAACGTTTCCGATTCTTCCGAAAGACCAAAGTACTTCCGGAGTCATGACGTCGGAGGAAAGTTTTATTGCGGGGGGAGTATACCCGTTTTGATTTTGAGAATTGTCGTTTGGTACATGACAAGCCATACAAGACAATAAAATAAGTGATGGAATGATCGATTTTTTCATAGTTATAAATAATGAAATATACAAGGACCGATCTTGATTTTGTTTATAAAGTCATTGCACACCCTACGCGCCCTTTTTTCAGGGCTACAGCGGTCATTCGTTTTCATAACTTTTGTAACCTCTGTAACCCTTGTAACTTCTATAACTTTAGTAATCCGACCGGCACACACGCTTAATTGTCTGTCTCTTCATTTGCAGATTCCGCTAATTCCGGTTCATCTGTTTTGCCATTGAAGGTGGCGACAATTTTTTGTTTCAGCTCTTCAGCCAGTTCCGGATTGTCCATGATCAATTGTTTCACCGTTTCCCGTCCTTGGCCCAGTTTGTTTTCACCATACGAGAACCAGCTACCGCTTTTTTTGATTACGTTACACTCTACCCCCAGATCGACAATTTCTCCGGAGAGAGAGATGCCTTCACCGTACATGATGTCGAATTCTGCTTTCCGGAATGGAGGCGCAACTTTGTTTTTCACGACTTTCACCCGGGTATGGTTGCCCAGAATTTCTTCGCCGTCTTTGATCGGGCCGATTTTACGAATATCCAAACGTACGGAAGAATAGAATTTCAGGGCATTTCCACCGGTCGTGGTTTCGGGATTTCCGAACATCACTCCGATCTTATCCCGCAACTGGTTGATAAAAATACAACAAGTATTGGTTTTACTGATCGTGCTGGTCAGTTTGCGTAATGCCTGTGACATCAGGCGGGCCTGTAAGCCCATGACACTGTCTCCCATGTTACCTTCTATCTCGGCTTTAGGGGTCAGAGCAGCGACAGAGTCGATCACGATGATATCTATGGCTGCCGAACGGATCAGCTGATCTGCAATTTCCAGGGCTTGTTCACCGTTATCCGGCTGTGAAATAAACAAATTTTCGACGTCTACACCTAATTTCTCCGCATAAGAACGGTCGAAAGCATGTTCGGCATCGATGATTGCCGCTATACCTCCCTGTTTTTGGGCTTCGGCAATAGCATGAATAGCTAATGTCGTTTTACCGGAAGATTCCGGTCCGTAAATTTCGATGACCCGGCCTTTGGGATATCCACCAACACCTAATGCTTTATCGAGTGCAATGGAACCCGAAGGAATTACCGGAATGTTCTCTACCTGATTGTCGCCAAGCTTCATGATACTTCCTTTTCCGAAGTTTTTTTCAATCTTGTCGAGAGTCAGTTGGAGCGCTTTCAGTTTTTCAAGATTCGTTTCTTTTAATGCCATAATATTTGTTTAGTTACTGAGTTTCTGAGTTTCTAAGTTTCTGAGTTTCTAAGTTTCTGAGTTGAATTTTGATTCATTTCTTTAATATCTGTTCTGCTGCATTTTTGGTATTTACCTTAGTGATGACTCTTTCGATGATTCCTTGCTCATCGATGATAAAAGTGGTCCGAAGGACGCCCATATATTTTCGTCCGTACATGGATTTTTCAGCCCATACTCCATAGTCTTCTAAGATTTTTTTATCCGTATCGGCTATCAGATTGAAAGCTAAATTGTATTTGGCGATGAACTTTTGGTGTGAACCGGCGGAGTCCGGGCTAATCCCGACCACTTCATATCCTTGTGCAGTCAGCGTGTCATAATTGTCGTTCAGGCTGCAAGCTTCGGCCGTACATCCGGAAGTGTTATCCTTCGGATAAAAATAAAGGACTAATTTTTTACCTTTGAAATCTTCTGAGGTGATTTCTTTACCATCCTGGTTTATGCCTTTGAAAAAAGGCGCTTTATCTCCTTCTTTTAGCGATGTCATGATATCTTGGGATTTTAATGCTATATTACAAAAGTAGCGATTTTTTGCTGAATTCCGATATTTTTTATTCAATAATGTGATTCTGTTTTAGCCATAGAAATAGAACAAATGTTACGGCTACTGAAATAAATTGCAAGCCAGTACAATACGAAAAATAATATGAACCCGGAAAAAGAAGAAAAAGAAGGTTTCTATGTCCGAAGAAGAACTGTTTTTGATGAGAAAGCTTTATCTTTGGAAGATGAATGAAAAACCATTTTAAAACTTATTTAATCTGTCATGATGGAGTTTATCGATTCTTATAATTTAACCGGACTTGTGATCGGAATCAGTACTTTTTTAATCATAGGCTTGTTTCATCCGGTAGTGATCAAATGTGAATATTATTTCGGAACGCGTTGTTGGTGGATATTCCTGATTTTCGGTATTTTAAGTATCATTGCTGCTTTGTATGTCCGGCAAGTCTTGTGGTCGTCTTTATTGGGGGTTTTCGCCTTTTCTTCTTTTTGGACGATCCTGGAGGTCTTCGAACAAAAAGGAAGGGTAAAGAAGGGATGGTTTCCGATGAATCCGAAACGGAAAAAGGAATATGAATCATGAAAAAAATAATTCGGTGTTTTTATGGAAGAGGTTTTAAAACAATTGAATGAGCTGTGCCGGGATACGCTGGTTGACAATTTGGGTATGGTATTTACTGCGGCCGGGGAAGGATGGCTGGAAGCCAGGATGCCTATCGACCGGCGTACCTGTCGTCCGGACGGAGCTTTACACGGTGGTGCTAATATGGCTTTGGCCGAGACGGTCGGAGGAGCTTTGAGTTCTATGTCGGTTCCGCCCGAAAACCGTTTCCACGTATTCGGTATCGAGGTGAATGGAAACCATATGAAACAGGCACAAGGAGGATATGTCGTCGCTAAGGGTACTTTTATTCATCAGGGAAAACGTACCCACGTCGTTCAGGTCGAAATACGGGACGAATACGGAACACTGGTAACGGTCAACCGGGTGACGAATATGATTGTCTGAGGAGTGATTTGCACAATATGATTTCTTTTTACATCCATTAAAAAAACATGGCATAAAAGTTGATAATTTTTTTACGGGAAAATAAAAATTAGTGTTCCATTAAAAACAATTTAAGTATGAAAAGATTATTTATTTTCGGGGTATGCGCCCTCGTGGTGCTGTGCATGGCCTCTTGTTATCCGGAAGGACCGGATTATGTCCATGAAAAGGACATTGCTTTGACTCATTATGATGAAAAAGCGGATTTTTCTACTTTAAAAACATTCGTTATTCCGGATTCTGTCGTGTATGTTCAGGGAGATTCTAATGCGACGGGATTGGCTAACGAATTGAAGGAGGAGATACTTTCTCTGGTAAAGCAAAATTTCGAAGCGTATAATTACCAGCTGCTGAGGAAGCTGAAGCTCAGACGCCTGATTTTGTCGTAACGGTAACTGCTTTTGCAACTCCGACTTTCAGCTACAATTCCTGGGGAAACTATTGGGGCTGGTATCCCGGTTGGGATTGGTTCGGCTGGGGAGGAGTCTGGGGTGGTTGGTATCCTTGGTATCCCTGGTATAGCGGAGGATATTATTATGCTTATGACAAAGGTACGGTGGTTATCGATATGCTGGATGCGAAAAAGGCCGATAAAGAAACCAAACGGGTACCGGTATTGTGGACAGGGATGGTCGATGGTATCCTGGCCGGAAATCAGAACTATCTTGCCGAACGCCTGGAGAAAAATATCAACCAGTGTTTTATTCAATCCCCTTATCTGAAAACGACTAAATAAAGAAAGCGATGAAAAAGATTATAATGATACTATTGGTTGTGTTCGGCCTGGGTGTTGGAAGCCGGGCACAGGCTCAGATGCTGAATCTAAATTATCAGATGTCCTTACCTTTGGGCGATCAGCATGATTTTATCTCTAAAATGAGTTTTCGTGGGTTTTCCATGGATTATCACTATTTCCTGAGCGAGCGTCTGGCGGTCGGTGCCAGCCTGGGATGGAATACTTTGTATAAGCATCTGGATTATGCAACCGGTCATTTTACCATGAACGGGGAGAAAGTGACCATCTCCGGGGACCAGTTCAGATACCTGAACGTTGTACCCCTGATGGCCAGTGTCCGTTATTTTTTTACGGATGGAGATGCTGTCCTGCTACCATATGCCGGTATCGGTATCGGAACCAACTGGGCTGAAATGCGGCTGGAAGTGGGAGACCTGCTGGCTAAAGAAAAAGGCTGGCAGTTCGCTTTTGCCCCTGAAGTCGGAGTAGTGGTACCTTTCTCCGAATCGGTCGGATTGAATGTGGGGGCACAATACCGCTACAGTGTAAAAGCCAGTGGCTTACCCACGCTTCAGGATCTCGGGATTAAAGTCGGGTTATCTTTTAACTGGTAAATAAATGGTTGTCCATAAAGTCAAGTACTTTAATGGACAACCTTTCTTTTTATTCCAGTTTATAGTCCCATTGTTTCAAGGCATAATCCCAATGTTTTTCGACTAATTCGACGGTTCGGGTTTCGTATTTATAAGCGTTTTTCTTGTAGCCTTTTTTCTTGTCTAAATAAGCCGCAATGTCTGCTTTGGCGGCTTCAAAACCCGGAATGGCAAGTGTCCGGTAAATCTTTTCGGTCATCGCCAGGGCATCCGCCTCGAAATCTTCGAATTTTATTTCGATCAGATTACCTGCCGGGATCAGCTTTTTATCTTCTTTATTGACATCAATTACCTGAACCTGGATTCTCCTGTTCAGATATTCATTGGTATCCTCCACATAATTCAGGGCCAGCTTGGAAGCAGGGATAAATCCGCGCACACCTTCTACATAGGCAACTGCCCCTCCGTTTACCACCCCTTTTACCACTACATCCAGCACTTCTTTTGTATCTTTCAGTTCTCTTAATCTGTCCCATGCAAGAACATCAGTAGCCTCTACTTTGGAAAGGAGGATATTTCCGTTTCCGTCATCTTTTCTTACCACAGTTGCAGAAACCTCATCTCCCACTTTAACTTCCTCTTTCAGTGAAAATCCAGGCTCTCTGCTGTAATCTTCAGCAGGAATGATTCCCTCTGCATAATATTTCAGATCAACTGTTACTTCTTTTTCATCTACACTGATCACAGTACCTGTAAGAATATCACCTTCCTCAATTTTCTTGAAGGAAGCTTCCAGTTCATTTTCATAATCTTTCATTGATTCAGCCATTATCTGTTCTCCTTTACCCGAAAAATTATATAACGTCAATATTTTGGCAACATTATAGCACAACCCCGAGAATAATGGAAATCTGAATTTCCAAACGAAAGGTTATATGGTATAATAAACTTGTATTTTTTTTCATACAGAAAGGAACCAACAGATGAATTATGATTCCGTCCCTCTGCGGGACTTCAAAGAACTGAACGACTGGGAGACTGTCATGTTCGTATACCAGTCAGCCCTGAAACAGATCAATACGAAAATTGACATCTTAAACGATGAATTTCAGCACCGTCATAAATATAATCCTATCGAGCATGTGAAATCCAGGATCAAAACTCCTGAAAGCATTGTGAAGAAACTGAAACGTCACGGTTATGATTCCAGCATAGAGAACATGGTCCGCTATGTGAACGATATTGCAGGCATCCGGATCAGCTGTTCTTTTACCTCTGATATCTACCTCATTGCAGATATGATCTCCAAACAGAACGACCTGACTATCCTCGCTAGACGCGATTATATGAAAAACCCCAAGAAAAGCGGTTACAGAAGCTACCATATGCTGGTAACCACTCCGGTCTTCCTCTCAGACAGCATTATTGACACGAAAGTGGAGATCCAGATCCGTACTGTAGCCCAGGATTTCTGGGCCACACTGGAGCATAAAATGCATTACAAATTCGAAGGTGACGGACCTGACTACATTACGAAGGAACTTCGTGAATGTGCAAGATATGTCGCAGAGCTTGACCAGCGTATGGAGGAACTGAACAACGAAATCCAGAAATACGGAAAAATAAATAAAACTCCTGAGGTGTAACTTCAGGAGCTTTTATATGCAGAAAATCCCCGTAAAACGAGGAGTGCCCCGGCAGTGGTTTACCGGGGCTATTATTATGAAAAAAATTTATGTGTAATGATAACACATTACAACGTCTTTCGTAGGTTCTTTCGAACTGTTTATATAATAGCAATTAGTTATGAATAAATTATGAACGCGCGGTTAACTTTCCGTTTATTTGCACAATTTTCTATTTGATTTTATATTTTTTTTATAATTTTTCACATATATTTCTTATATCAGTTCAAAAGGCTCTTAGCGAAATCAACCAGCTTGTGCAGGATTCCTTTTACCTCTTCTTTGCCGATTCCCATCTCCTGCAGTTTGTCATAAACCTTTGTTACTGTACTTCTCAGCTGTTCTTCATCGATGTTGGTATCTTTCACTTTTTTCACAATAGTGATCAGTTTATTCTCTTCTTCCTCTGTAAGACTTACTCCCGCAGTATTCTCTCCTGCCTGGATGATCTCCCGGATCTGATCATCAGAAATATCCTGCTGTGCGATCTGATCCTTGGCATACATGATGATATCCACTACTGCATCCGGATCTGAAGCCAGGGAATCAATTTCATTATCTGTGATGATTTCCTGTACTGTATCGGCAGCATCAGACGCCATAACAGATGCCGCCGGTGCTGTACACATAAGTACACCTGCCATGATCAGTGCTCCAATTTTCTTTATTTTCATTTTAATTACCTCCATAATTACAATCGATCTGAAGACCTGTTTCAATTTACCGGGACATTATAACACACCTTCCGGATCTTCTGTAAAATCAATATCCTTCACAAAACCTTTGACGTTTGTTCAAATTTTTTTCACAAGTTACACACGATTCTATCATAATTTCCCTATATACTAACAGTTGTAAAAGTAATACAGCCAACGTTATTTTTACAAAATTTCTTTTTCATATGTTGATTGCCCAAAAGGCAATTAACTCTCCTTCCTTTTAAAAAATAAATTTGAACGTAACAAAAAAGCATCCGACCAGCCATCGGATGCTTTTTCCGTTATTCAAAAGCTATTCAAATGCATTTGCCAGCTGCGCAAACTGCTCCAGTGTAAGAGCCTCTCCTCTTACAGTCAGTGACAGTCCACAATTGACTAAGGCCTGTTCTATTTCCTCTTTGGAGAAATGAAGTTCCGGGGAATTCTTCAGTCCGTTTACCAGAGTTTTTCTTCTCTGGTTAAAAGATGCCCGGATCAGTCTGAACATCAGTTTCTCATCCTTTACCTGAACCGGTGGCTGTTCATATCTTTCCAGACGGATCACTGCACTTCCCACCTTCGGTCTTGGCATAAAACAGTTCGGCGGTACATTTGCCACGATCTCAGGTCTGGCATAATACTGCACAGCCAGGGACAAAGCCCCGTAATCCTTGGTGCCCGGACCTACCTGCATCCTGTCTGCCACTTCTTTCTGCACCATAATGGTAATGGACTCAATAGGAACCTGATTCTCAAACAATCCCATAATAATAGGGGTAGTAATGTAATACGGCAGATTTGCCACCACCTTAATGGGACGTCCCTGATTCTTCTCCAGTGCCAGCTGCCTGATGTCCACCTTCAGGATGTCATTATTGATAACTGTTACGTTATTCCATTCCTTCAGTGTGTCCTGAAGGATAGGAATCAGTGTTTTATCGATTTCTACTGCTGCAACTTCTCTTGCCGCTTCTGCAAGATACTGTGTCATGGTTCCGATTCCAGGACCGATCTCCAGCACAAAATCCTCCTTCGTGATCTCTGCAGATGCGATTATTTTCTCCAGAACATGGGTATCGATCAGAAAGTTCTGACCAAACCGTTTCTGGAATGCAAAGTTATATTTCTGAAGTACCTCTATGGTACGTTTCGGATCTCCGAGATAAGGTCTGGCCATACTCATTACTTCCCTTTCATCTGATTTAATGTCTGTTTTTATTTATAAAATCTTTCTTATTTACTGAAATCTTTCTCATACAGAACGATATATCCGTCTTTATCTATACGTTTTTTGGAAATATTACGCTGGAATTTACGGATTCCTCCCTGTGATTTCACAATCGCAGCATCGATCAGATCCTTAACTGCACCTACATTCATAGGCTGGTCTTCTTTCTGATTAATGCCGATAAGATTATATAATGCCAGCATTCCCATCTGATCTATTGCATATCCGTTCTCTTTCGTATACACTCTGGCGAAATTCACAAGTTCATCATTGGTAAATACCGGAATATTTATCATTGAAGTAAACTTCTGTGCCAATTTCGGGAATCTGGCCATAAACTTACGCATTCCGATCTTTTCGTCTTCTACGATCACAGTCAGTCCGTCTGTATTGGCTTCCATCGCCTTATCCAGCATTTCCACTGTTTCCTGGGTCAGCTGGTTAGCATTCTCAATTACAAGAAAACCTCCGGAAAGCTTTTCAAAAATCTGATCTATCGGTTTACCATTGATCTGATCTGCAAATACATAGGCAACTTTGGATGCATCCAGATTCAGCT
>ERZ857745.4526-NODE-4526-length-12080-cov-21.204491_pt1 | contig 12080 bp, 18 predicted proteins | sample MGYA00519699_ERZ857745 | MGnify/ENA primary metagenome ERZ857745 (study PRJEB31778, sample SAMEA3449357) | human gut metagenome | biome: human gut; feature: human-associated habitat; material: faeces | place: United Kingdom | collected 2010/2012 ...
TAGATTAACAAAACAATCAAAAAATATCAAGGATTTAATTGGGTAAACGTAAAAACATAGCCCATTTTTGAGGTACTGTAATATAAACTGTGTTAGGCTATAATATTATAAGTTTAACACAGCTTTATTATTTCCTTTAGTCTCCTGACTTCGTCATTGCTTCACCCAAAAATCTTCATCAAAGAGTTTGGCGATTTTCTGATGCCTTGCCATCAACATTGTCTGAGTGTATACATCCTTGTTCAGAGGTAGCTTAATTTGTATGGTGGTGATGGTCTTTGCTAATGCAAGTATCTTGTCTACGCTCATCTTAATCTCTGAGACTTTCAACATACGTCCAATTCTTTGTACACTTTTAAAGCCACAAAGCATATACATATATGAGCCTTGATGCGTTTGCGTGTAAAATGAAACATAGGACGTATCTCTATCTTTGATTTGGCTATACGGAAGGCCCGTTCTACATACCAAAGGTTGTGGTATGCAGCATAAACGTCTTGTATTGGTATATCCGTATTGGTGAGATATCCCTTTAGACCATCCCATTTGGAGTCGTCGGCAACACAGTCATAGTTGATGGCTACCTTCACTTCACCATCCATGGATAAAAACTTATTGTAACCTCTTTTGTTGATATTACCTTTAGTGAGCGCACCATGCTTGTATGCCTTTTCCAATCTGCGTATTCCCTTTTCTCGGTTATAGGCATCTTTCTTAGCACGGTCGTCTGTATAGCCGACCAAGAGCCGACGGCCACCTCCTTTGTCATATTCAACCATCTGGCAGTCGCGCTTTGGCTGTTCCAATATCCAGTTCTTGTAATCTTACTGATTGCTCGTAATATACTGATAATCAATACTAATTGGAATGGTAAAATGACGAAAGAAACAAATTAGGAACAACAAAATCAAGAAACCCCAAAATGAAAGCATGAGAAAACATAAATTAACACTGAAAACAATGATAAATTTCCGATTTTGACATTTTAAGAACATGGCAAAGAGAACAAATATTCATGAACGCATATATGTATCTTGCCATGTTGGGAAATCAATTGCTTAGTCCCATTTTTGCAGATTATATTTCTATTTTGTCTAAATTACGACGGAATACAGCAGATATTCAAGGGATTTGGATGGATTATCACGATAAAATATTATTTTTGTAGCGTAAAAACGATAAAAACATGAAGTTAAATCGCATAAGAGCAGTCTTAGAGGACAAAGGGATAAGCCAAACATGGCTTGCAAAGAAGTTAGGAAGGAGTTTCAGTACGGTCAATGCTTACGTATGCAACCGTTCTCAACCCAACCTTACAACGCTTCTTGAAATTGCACAGTTCTTGTCTGTGGATATGAAAGAACTTATCACGGACAAAAAGGAACGCAATGATTGAAGAGATTATGAGAGACAAAATAATATCATAGCATCATTTTGTGGATAAACTAAAATATAGTATTTGCAAAATAAATTGAACTTTTCTCATAAGAAAAGAAATATACTATAAGAGTTCATATCTCTCTACATGTTAAATTATTAATTGCTGATAACTATGAGACTGAAGCCAAAACTCCTCAATGCAATAATATTAGGATTGACAATGTTCCTTTCAATGCAAACCACTTGTGCTGCTTGCAACCCATCAATGGCCATTCAGCAAAAGAAAGTGGCAACTGTTGGCAAAAAGAGGGTTGCCATTAGCAAAAAGAGAGTTGTCAAGAGCAAGAAGAGAACCTATCGCAAGGCTTCGGCGCGTAAATATTCGCATAGGGAACTGAACGCCATTATGCGGATACTTGAGCGGAAGTTCCTGTCGGAAGACAAGACCCCGGCCTTGCGAAATGTTGTTGGATTTGGAATGGGATCCAACTCCATTGATGTTGCGCTCCGTTGGAACACGAAGGAGAAGCAGCTGGAGTTTCGTAGGCAGATTTACAACTCGCCCGCCATCAGGTTTGAGGGCAAGTTGGACCCTATCATCGACAACAGGGAAGGCGTGAGCACCTACCAAGGCATCTCCCTCAAGGCGGAGAAGCCTTCCTATCCATTGGGCACCACGGAAATCAGATTCACGATTACCAACCATAGTGGCGAGGAATTTGTGTATGGCGATGCCTATAGCATCACAGCCCAAGGAGCGGATGGCAATTGGTTTGTTGTGCCCACCGATTGCTCGTTCACGGCCATCGGTCATGTTTTAAACGATGGTCAAAGCGGCACCATTACAGCCCATCTTTTTCCCGATATTCTGCCAAACAATCCTGGCGTCTATCGCTTCTTCTACGAAGAAAACATAGATGGCAATAAGGTGTTGCTTATGGCAACCTTTGAGTTGAAGTAAATAAAAAGAATTGTTGCTTATGAAAATACTCTTCAGTTTATTGGCATTTTGTTTATTTGCCTCATGCGTCCATTCCCAAGAGGCGGTGGACACGGTAAGTGTGCGTGTACAATACAGAGTAAAATATAATGAACGTAATATGAAACTAAGAGATAAAGATACAAAGAAATATTTGCTCACAGTATTTGTGGCTACATTTGTTGCCTATATTATTCCTGCAGTGGTCTTGTACTTGGGACATTTTATGGGCATTATGCTTACGATTTGTATTTCCTTGTTTAACTTGAGTATGGCTTTGCTTGCTTGGCTTTGGGCAAAATCTGTTAGAAAGGAATTTTTGCTGAAAAGACAAATAATATTGAATAGTCTTGTGACGTTGCTTTTGATAGGCATTATTTCCTTAGTTGTAACCAATGGTGCTGCCTTATCTTTGAGTCTTATGGTGTTTGTATGGTTGGGGATATTCAATCTCTTGCCCATTTGTATCCACTATGCCATTTATTCTTTTATTTCCAAAAGAACCAATTCAAAGAAAGAGAGGCCTATATGAAGTATATAGAATTGTTTTGGAATAGGCTATATTATTGCATTTTTAACTGCGATAAGAAAACGCAAACTCTTTTAAACAGATTTTTTGAATGTTTGTTTTACTATTTGAAGTTTTACAGAAATCGTAAAGGGAACAACACAAGAATACCTTATAACGAAACTGTAGGAATATGTGTATCGGATTATATCATGATTGGATTTACTTGTCTGTTGATATGGACTTTATTCAATCTCGTATCCATATTATTTTCATGTGTTTCTTTACTGCCTTTAGGCAAGACTGCGTTTATCCTTGTCTCAGTAGTACCTTGCCTCTTTATAAATTACTTTTTCTTATGGAGAAAGGATAAATATCTTAGGTACTGGGAGGTGTTTGCTAAAGATACGCCAGGAATCAGACGAGTATGGTATTGCATAACTTGCGTATGTTTGCTCCTCGTCTGGCCTATATTTATATTTAGCATGATAATAATGTCTGACTAAGAAGAATCAAATAATGGAATATTTACGTCTTTGGGGAATCCTTTCTTTTATAACAGGTATAGCCTTATTGTTCCACACAATAAGAAAGCGAAAATCAATAGGTCTCATTTTGTATGTTACTTATTTGATTTTTGCCATCACTTGTGTCTGCTTAGGAATTTACTGCATTATCCGTAACCAATACGACGAGTTGTGCGCCATCATTTTCGGCATAGCATTCACAGTCTTTACTTATAAGGACAAAGACGAGTTTCCTCCAAGTTTTACCATTAACTATATCAATTATCTTCAAGGATACTTTGTTGGCTTAGGCTCGATATTTTATGGTTTGGTCAAAGGCTTTTTGAAGTAATGGAAAGACTGTAATATGAAATCGTTTGAACCCTTACAAGAAAGATATTTATGAAAAGAAGTGAGTTTATTCTTGAAATTGCGCAGTTGTTGTCTGTGGATATGAAAGAACTTATTACGAATGAAAAAGAACGTAATGTTTAACGTGATTATGGGAAGAAGAAAAGCTATCATTTTGACAAGCATCACCATACTGTTTCTATGCAGTATGGGATGTCAATCAGCTACTTTTGGAAAAGGTATATGTTGTTATGTCGGAGATGTGAAACTTTCTGACACAACAATATCTGTAAAACTTACATTTGATGATGCCAACATTGGCACATTGATAATTTCCAAATGGAACAAAAGGCTTGGCAAAACCAAAATTGAAGAATTTTATTTTGCCTCATTAGAGGCTGATACGCTAACTTTGACTGGCGAAATCTTCTATGATATAAAATACTTGTTTAAAAGAGGGCGAGAAAAATGTTATATCTATCCACTAAACGCTTCTACTGATGGAGTCCTTTTCTGTGACAAAAGCATAAGAAGGATAGAATTGAAAGGCAAGAAAGAAACGAATACCGACAGCCTATTTCTCAGCCGAATCATAGATGGTGATTTCTTTGCCCAAGAACATTCCGAAGAACAGGACTACAATTTGGTGATAAGGCATTGCTGGTCTCATACCGACGAGTCGTATGACGAGACCCTTTCTGAGGGATTAAGCCGAATGCTACGGAAGTATCCCAAAAAGATAGAAGGACTGCGGAAAGCATTGAAACGATTGCCACCCAAACAGAGGGAAAAGGCAAACGAAATGCAGGTGGTATTAGTGGTGCTGAGCTTATAAAGAAATAAAATATGGAAAACTTTAAAATTGATTTATTTGAAAAAGAAACGGGGGAGTTATTTCCCTCGTTTCAAAAATTGAATCAAACTGACTGTAATATATGCTACCAACATTTTCGAAAGAATATTAAAGTATATGATTTACATGAGTCTGTTTTTGATAATTTTCAATCAAATGGTTCTTTTATAGAAAAGTATAATGCACTTGATGACCACTTTTCATTATTAGAATTATTTGCAGATTTGAATTTATGTTGTGATGTTATCTGTATTAATTGGGATGAGTTTAAAACAATAGATGTATTCCGTACAATAGATTTATATAATTATTTTAGTGATATATGGTTTCCTTCCGCCGATAATATAATAGTATTTCCCAGGAATATGACTATATTTATTATGATTAGGCATGATGGTGCAATCTATTATGTCAAATGTGATTAAATAATTGTAGAACTACCATATATAGAGAAACTTTTAATGAGTGAAACGCTGTTTCCAAAAATCATCTTTCTACAAAGGAATCAGCGAGCTGTTGGACAACAAAGAATAATTCGTCAACAACCAGTCATACAGACACATACAGCACTCTCCATATAAGGAAGCCCCGACAAGGCTTCCTTATTTGTACGCTCGGCATGAGCATTATCTAACGGGTGCAAGTCCCTAACAAGCCCTAATAGCGGGAATTGTATAGCCAATAGCAAGGGTGTCCCACTGCGAGGTGGAATCAGAAAGAAGCTGGCGGCAAACATTCGAAAGAGGAATATGACAACAGAATCATAGAAGCGAATGCGACAAACATGGAAGCGAAAAAAAGAAAAAAAATGTGTCTGCACATTCACGCCAAGAAGCATGGGGCACTTCTGTTATTGACCGTATCAGCGAACAGTTACATCGTGAGCTTCCTGGTCTTCGTGGATTCTCTTCGCAGAACATTCGTAATATGCGTTCTTTCTACGAATATTGGAGGCAATATATAATTTGCTCGCCATGGCGAGCAAATTACAAAAGTGTTGCGGAATTAAGGTTCCCTATTTTTGAATTTCAAATTTAGGGAAATAAAAGAGTGAATAAATTGCGTATCTGATACTACCAAGTCATGAGAGTGTTAAAAATGAGGTCTGATTTGATAAAAAACCGAATTTTGTATCGCCGTTTGGAAACAAATCGTTATCTTTGTACCATAATTCAAAACAAAATGGGCATCAACAAGCTAAAAGTGGTGTTGACAGAAGAAGCACAAGCCTTTTTGGATGCGCAGCCATTCAAAGCTCAGCAGAAGATATACTACAACATCTTCAAGGTTGAGGAAGGAGTGATGAAAGTTGACATCTTCAAGAAACTGGAGAATACTGAGATATGGGAGTTTCGAACTCTCTACAATGGTATATGCTACAGGCTTTTCTCCTTTTGGGATACTGAGGAAGAGACCTTGGTTATTGCCACACATGGCATAGTCAAGAAAACTCAGAAGACACCACTAAAGGAAATTGCCAAAGCAGAAGAAATAAGAAAAGAGTACTTTAATAATAAAAATAAATAGCATTATGGCACAGATGAAATTGATACCAGCAGACAATATGAAAGATAAACTTTGGGGTAGAAGAGGAACACCAGAGCGTGAAGCAATGGAAACTAAACTCAAAGAAGATGTGAACGCCTATATTGTAGGCGAAGCCATACGCAAGGCTCGATTGGCACAAAACCTCACACAAGAACAACTTGGTGAACGTATCGGTGTGCAGCGTGCTCAAATTTCAAAGTTGGAGAAAGGTACAAGTGTTATCACATTGCCAACAATGAGTCGTGTATTCCAAGCTTTGGGTATCGCAACAGCCACTCTTGATTTGGGTATTGCAGGCAAGATTGCGTTGTGGTAAGATAGTTAATAAATAAACAGAATGATTTAACAAGGAAAATCCCCTCCTATACGTTAAATCTTTTTAAAAGTGAGGCATTTCAGCACAGATAGATTTGTTATTCGATAAATATTATGTAATTTTGCACCCCGAAAGCCCAGAAAAGGGCAATAATTACAGAAAAGTTTAGTTCGTTGGGGCTCGAAAAAGAGCTGGCACGAAGCCAGACGCCTCGCGGAAAAACCCGTTTATAAAATAAAAAATGTACGCAATCGTAGAAATTAACGGTCAGCAGTTCAAGGCAGAGGAGGGCAAGAAGCTCTTCGTACATCACATCAAGGATGTAGAAGCTGGCAAGACTGTTGAATTCGACAAGGTGCTGCTCGTTGACAAAGACGGCGCAGTGACAGTCGGTGCACCTACAGTAGAGGGTGCGAAAGTAGTAGTAGAAGTAGTGAACCCACTCGTAAAGGGTGACAAGGTCATCGTCTTCAAGATGAAGCGCCGCAAGGACTATCGCAAGAAGAACGGTCACCGTGCACAGTTCACTGAGGTAACAATCAAATCTGTAATCGCTTAAAATTAGGAGGAATTAGAAATGGCACATAAAAAAGGTGTTGGTAGTTCTAAGAACGGCCGTGAATCAGCTTCACAAAGATTAGGCGTTAAGATCTGGGGTGGTCAGTCAATCATCGCAGGTAACATCATCGTTCGCCAGCGTGGCAACAAGCACTTCCCAGGTGAGAACGTAGCTCAGGGTAAGGACGACACACTGTATGCTTTGGCAGACGGTATCGTTTATTTCCACAAGGGCCGCAAGGACAAGAGCACAGTATCTGTTCTCTCTCCAGAGGTTTACGCTGAGAAGACTAAAAAAGCTGACGCTTAATTAAAAAGTAAACAAACTATTCCAAACAAACATATGAAGCCTGTTCTCTTATCGAGAGCAGGCTTTCTGCTTTTTTAACGAAAAACACGTTTAATTCCACCCAAACATTCACTTTTTCTCGCCTTTTATTGTGCTATAAGAAATATTTTTTGTAATTTTGTCTTCAAATAGTAAATCAATTTATAAATAGTTATCTTATGCTTACACTTAAACTTATCAGCGAAGAGACTGAACGTGTAATTAAAGGTCTTGAGAAAAAGCATTTTCCTAATGCGCGCGAGGCCGTAGAGAAAGTTTTGGAGTACGACAAGATCCGTCGTGAAGCCCAGCAGAAGCTGGACACCAACAAGCAGCAGGCCAACCAGTTTGCCAAGCAGATTGGTGCTCTGATGAAGGAAGGAAAGAAAGAGGAAGCCGAAGCCGCCAAGGCACAGGTTGCCAATCTGAAAGCAGACGGCAAGGCCTTGGAGGAAATCATGGAGAAGGCTCAGCAAGATATGACCAATGTACTGCTCGAAATCCCTAACATACCTTGCGACGAGGTACCTGAGGGTAAGGATGCGGCAGACAACGTAGTGGTAAAGGAAGGCGGCGAGAAGCCTAACCTGGGTCCTGACGCACTCTGCCACTGGGACTTGCTGAAGAAGTACAACCTGGTAGACTTCGACCTGGGTGTGAAGATTACCGGTGCAGGCTTCCCTGTATATATCGGCAAGATGGCCCGCTTCCAGCGCGCTTTGGAGGCTTTCTTCCTCGACGAGGCACGCAAGAGCGGATACTTGGAGATACAGCCTCCTTACGTTGTCAACGAGGCTTCGGGTCTGGGTACAGGTCAGCTGCCTGACAAGGAAGGCCAGATGTATCATGCCAACCTCGACAACCTGTTCCTCATCCCTACTGCTGAGGTTCCTGTCACCAACATCTTCCGCGATGTGATCCTCGACGAGAAGGATCTGCCTATCAAGCGTTGCGCTTACTCAGCTTGTTTCCGCCGCGAGAGATCGGAGAGCATCAGTTTGACAAGGTGGAGATTGTACGCATCGACAAGCCTGGTCACTCTTACGAGTCATTGAAGGAAATGCTCGACCACGTAGAAGGCTTGCTCAAGAAGCTGGAGTTGCCTTATCACATCCTCCGTCTCTGCGGTGGCGATATGAGCTTCACCTCTTCTATCTGCTACGACTTCGAGACATGGAGTGCCGCCCAGCAGCGATGGTTGGAGGTTTCTTCAGTTTCCAACTTCGAGAGCTATCAGGCCAACCGTCTGCACTGCCGTTACCGCCATGCTGACGACAAGAAGATAGAGCTCTGCCACACCCTGAACGGTTCGGCTCTGGCTCTGCCACGCATCGTAGCCTCTATCCTGGAGAATAACCAAACTCCTGAGGGCATCCGCGTACCAAAGGTATTGGTACCATACTGCGGATTCGAGATGCTCGACGACAAGAACTTTGAATAAAAAGTTTCGTCATATTTCACAGACTCTCTGACCGGCAATGCTGCTGGCCAACAATATGAAGTACGAGGATAACATTGGTTGCAGAAATGCTGCCAACGTTATCCTTTTGCTTTTAAAATGAGTTGTCCCTTTCAAAAATTATTAGAGAAGTAAAGGGAAGTTAGAACTTGATAAAGCTCAACAGTCGAATACAAAAACATAAATAATAACCCAAACCAACTAAAAAACCCAAAGAAACAGAATGAACAAGATTATCAGAAAAATACAATATTCCGAGAAGGTTTATCGTTTCGACGTAGAGGCACCTCTGATCGCCAAAAGCCGTAAGGCTGGCAACTTTGTCATCATCCGAGTAGATGCCAACAGTGAGCGAATGCCACTGACCATCGCAGATGCCGACACAGAGAAAGGCACCATCACACTGGTAGTACAGAAAGTGGGACTCTCCTCCACCAAGCTCTGCAACCTGAACGAGGGAGATGAGATCCACGACGTGGTAGGCCCCTTGGGCAACCCTACCCACATAGAGAACTTCGGAACTGTACTCTGCGCCGGAGGCGGTGTGGGCGTAGCTCCTATGCTGCCTATCATCAAAGCCCTGAAAGCTGCCGGCAACCGAGTTCTCTCGGTGATAGCCGGACGAAGCAAGGACCTTGTCATCATGGAAGATGAGGTACGCGCATCAAGCGACGAGCTGATCATCATGACCGACGACGGCAGCTATGGCGAGAAGGGTGTGGTAACTGTAGGAATGGAAAAACTCATCCAGCAGGAACACATCGATAAAGCCTTCGCCATCGGTCCTCCTATCATGATGAAATTCTGCTGTCTGCTGACACAAAAGTACAACCTACCTACAGATGTATCGCTCAACACCATCATGGTGGACGGAACTGGTATGTGCGGTGCCTGCCGACTCACCATCGGTGGCAAGACCAAGTTTGTGTGCATCGATGGTCCTGAGTTTGACGGTGCCCTGGTAGACTGGGACGAGATGTTCAAGCGCATGGGAACCTTCAAGGATGTGGAGCGCGAGGAGATGGAACACTTCGAGGAACATCTCGCCACTGTGGAAGCAGCCAAGAAGAAAGAGAGCACAGACGTGACAATGGATGTGGAGCCTACCAACGAGAGCGTGGCAGAGCTGACCAATCGTGACGCTGAGTGGCGCAAGGCACTGCGTGCCTCCATGAAACCCAAGGAGCGTACAGCCATAGAGCGTGTGAAGATGCCTGAGCTCGACCCCGTATACCGTGCCACTACCCGTACTGAGGAGGTGAACATCGGTCTTACCAAGGAGATGGCTCTCACCGAGGCCAAGCGCTGTCTGGACTGTCCTAAACCTTCCTGTATGGAGGGATGCCCTGTAAACATCAACATTCCTTCGTTTGTCAAGAACATAGAGCGCGGTCAGTTCCTGGCTGCCGCCAAGGTACTGAAGAACACCTCTGCCCTGCCTGCTGTCTGCGGACGTGTATGTCCACAGGAGAAACAGTGCGAGAGCCGTTGCGTGCACCTGAAGATGAACAAGCCAGCCGTAGCCATAGGTTATCTGGAGCGCTTTGCTGCCGACTATGAGCGCCAGAGCGGAAACATATCCATCCCAGAGAAGGATCCTGCCAACGGCATCAAGGTGGCTGTAGTGGGCTCGGGGCCTGCGGGTCTGAGCTTTGCTGGAGACATGGCTAAGAAGGGATTCGACGTCACTGTGTTCGAGGCACTGCACGAGATTGGCGGTGTGCTGAAATATGGTATTCCTGAGTTCCGTCTGCCCAACGCCATCGTGGATGTAGAGATAGAGAACCTGCAGAAGATGGGTGTGAAGTTTGTTGCCGACTGTATCGTGGGCAAGACCATCGGTGTGAAAGAACTGGAGAAGCAGGGCTTCAAGGGCATCTTCGTTGCTTCGGGAGCCGGTCTGCCCAACTTTATGAACATTCCTGGCGAGAATGCGCTCAACATCATGTCGTCCAACGAGTATCTCACCCGTGTCAACCTGATGGACGCTGCCAATCCTCATACAGATACCCCTATCAACTTAGGCAAGAATGTAGTTGTGGTAGGTGGCGGAAATACAGCCATGGACAGCTGCCGCACAGCCAAGCGCTTAGGTGCCAACGTAACATTGGTTTACCGTCGTTCGGAGGCAGAGATGCCGGCCCGTCTGGAAGAGGTGAAGCATGCCAAGGAAGAGGGCATCACCTTCCTCACACTGCATAATCCAAAGGAGTATGAGGCCGACGAGAAGGGAGCCGTGAAGTCTGTCATCCTCGACGTGATGCAGCTTGGCGAACCTGACGCCAGCGGACGTCGCCGTCCTGAGGCTACAGGCGAGACCATCAAGCTGGAGTGCGACCAGGTGATTGTGGCAGTGGGTGTGAGTCCTAACCCTCTCGTGCCTCAGAGCATCGAAGGTCTGGAGTTAGGCCGCAAGAATACCATTGCCGTCAACGAGCAGATGCAGAGCTCACAGCCTACCATCTATGCCGGCGGTGACATTGTGCGCGGTGGTGCTACTGTTATCCTCGCCATGGGTGATGGCCGCAAGGCTGCTCTCAACATGGCACAGCAGCTGAAGCCAGAAGCATAACAGCAGGAAGAAAATATGACAGCTGAAACGAAAGTACGACAGCTGAAACGAAAATACAACAACTGATAAAAGAATAAAAAAGGGCGATTGCCATTTCCTTTACGGATAATGAGCAATCGCCCTTTAACTTTTTCAACTTCCCCATTTGCGAAAGTTGAAACCTAAATTATTTCCAAGGATTCTCTGTTGGGTAAGGCAAGCTTGCTGGCTGGTTGTAAGCGATGTCCTTAATGCCCAAGAACTTGAAGGCCTCGAAGAGTGTCTTGCCTACATGAGAGAAGGCTACGGCACCATGATGAGGATAACCCTTCTGAATCAATACGTGACGATAGAAGCGACCCATCTCTGGAATAGCGAAGATACCGATACCACCGAAAGAACGTGTAGGAACATCGAGCACCTCGCCCTCAGCGATGTAAGAACGCAAGTTGCCCTCTGAGTCACACTGCAGACGATAGAATGTGATGTCGCTGGCAGCAATGTCACCCTCCAAAGTACCACGTGTGAAGTCTGGCTTGCCACCATTCTCCAACAGACGGTTCTGGATGAGCTGATACTTGATGGCACGTGTAGAGCACATCTTGCACTGAGGTGTGTTGCCACAGTGGAAGCCCATGAAGGTATCTGTCAACTTATAGTCGTACTTGCCAACAATATCCTCATCGTAGATATACTGAGGAACAGAATTGTTGATGTCGAGCAATGTCACTGTATCATCAGAA
>ERZ857745.4533-NODE-4533-length-12065-cov-2.738551_pt1 | contig 12065 bp, 6 predicted proteins | sample MGYA00519699_ERZ857745 | MGnify/ENA primary metagenome ERZ857745 (study PRJEB31778, sample SAMEA3449357) | human gut metagenome | biome: human gut; feature: human-associated habitat; material: faeces | place: United Kingdom | collected 2010/2012 ...
GCCACAGGAACAGCCGACGGAATACAGCTCGTCGATGCAGGCGCGGATGGCGACCTTGCGGTGGCTGGTCGGCTGATTGCCGCCCTTGACGATATCCGGGATGATGATGACGACGGTGCTGCCCTTGTGCGCCAGCTCGCGCAGCGGCTTCATGCCAATCGGGTTGCGGATGCTCTTGAGCGTCTCGCCATACAGGGTATCCCAATCCTGCGGCAGGCACTCGGGGTCGGGCACGGTCTCGCCCGGCACAAAGATATCGGTGTTGTCCGGCAGATTGGCGCTCATCAGGCCCTGCCCATATTCAAAATCGAGCTTCATCTTTCTTCTCCTTTACGCTGGGCTGCTGCCCAGACTCCCTTCTTCGATTCGCGGTGGTTTGAATCATCTTTACATCCATTTATCGCAGCGCGATAAATGAAGGGGAAGGTCAAGGGAACTCAGTTCCCTTGCGGGCGTGTGAGGGCAGAGCCCTCATCGTTTCTCATTTGCCCAGATACCGGCGGATGATGTCGAGGTACTCGTCAGGGTAGAAGCCAATCTCGCCGCTGAAGCGCGTCAGCGCGATCAGGCCGCCGTCGATCTCGTCAATCGAGGCCAGCATGGCCGCGTTGTCCTGCTTGAGGCCGCCGCCGTATACCACGTCCAGCCCGCCCGTGCGCGCCTTCACAAAGCGCGCGATCTTGGTGATGTAGGGCTTGTCCGCCGGGGTTTTTCCTGGGCCAATCGACCAGATCGGCTCGTAGGCAATCACCACGCTGCTCTTATCCACGCCGTCAAGGCCGATGTCGAGCTGCGCGCCGAGCACGTTCTCCCAATCCGCCTGCTCCTCGCTCTTTTCGCCGATGCAGTAGAGCACCGTCAGCCCGGCCGCCTGCGCGCACTTGATCTCCTGGTTGAGGATGCGGTTTACGGCTTCCGTCGCCGCCTTGCCCGTCACGCCCGCTTCCGCAAGGATTCCACGGTTGGGTAGCACGTTCGGCACGATGCTGTATCGGCACGGGTTGTCGGGAAGATCGATTTCGACGTGGCTGAGCACGCTGCGATAGTGGCGCGGCTGCTCTTGCGGCGCGATAGCGACGAATTTCTTCGGATCGTAACGGCCGGAACCGGAATCGTCGTCGCGGGCGATGATGGTCGAACCGTCGTAACTTGCTTTTTTGCCTACAAGAATTGTGGTACATGACATGGTTTCGATTGTAGGCACACCAACACTCCGAAGGCCATTTCGACGCCCGTCCGACGCCCGTGGTGGCGATTGGTCCGAATATGCTGTATACTGTGTTGCTGTTGCCCCTCTAGCTCAACGGTTAGAGCAGCGTCCTTTTAAGTCGTGGGTTGTGGGTTCGAATCCCACGGGGGGCACAGGTTCGAAGTCTTGGAAGCCGATGGTTCTCAGGACTTTTTCATTTGTTTCGGGATGAGGTCTCAGCACTTCAATACGGAACGCACCATATCGCGCACCACCTTTCGCTCACGAATCGCAATTTCGGTTGATTATTTCGCGACGTGCGCCGAAAAGTATGGAAAATAAGGCGATTTATACCCCCTACAGCACTATGCGGCACCACCTTTCGCTCACAATCGTAAGAAAACGAGCGAAATCGCAATATGTGTTCCGAAATGAACAGCGAACAGCCCGCGGGCGATTCGCGGACGGACCATACGCATGCAACCGGCGTGGCGCAATCGAGGATAATGATAGACTCGAATATATCGAACATTTGTTCGTATAGATTCGGTATTACGGGAAATTCCCCACTATATACAGTGGGCAAACGTACGAAACGCCACTACGGGTAGTGTATACTGATGAACGGCCCGAGCAGCCGGGCAAAATCGAAAAACGTGGCCGACAAGATCTTCCGCACCAAAGGAAGCCGATTGCATAGGGAGGAAAAGTAATGACCGTGACCGTCTTCACCAATCCGAACAATCCTCAATGCGAGGCCACCGAACAAGAGCTTTCCAAACTGGGAGTGCGGTACGTGGCGGTCGATTTGACGCAGAATCCGTCCACATTCGAACAGATCAAGGACGCCGGCTTCAAGCAAATTCCGGTCGTCATCTCACCGAATTCCTCATGGAGCGGACATCGCCCCGACCTCATCCGCCAGCTGGCGCAAAGCATCGCGGCGTAGGCGCGGCAACAGCAGTCAAGCATCCAGACAGCCGGAAGGCACGAATCCCAAACGGCAATAATCCGGAAGAATCAAATCCCCCGCGGCAAAACCCGCAACAAAACCCACTGCAATCGTCCGAAATCGTTCAAAATCAGCCACCCAAAGCAAAGCGGCCAGCCGGAACATCGCCCGACCAGCCGCTTAGCAAAACCCGCAAAACGCAAAAACCAGCCTACATACGACCGGCAGTGGACGGGTCGATCTTCATGGTCTGGAATCGGTGGGCCATGAAATCGTCATTGAAATACGTGGCGAAGAACTGCGAAACGGGCGAATTCTGCGCAACCCCAGCCATGCGGGAATACCAAGCGTCAAGCGCCATCAGCGTCATCACGCCATCGACGAAAATGAGTATGAAACAGACCAGCGTCAACGAATAGCGAATCTTCCACGGAATACGCTGGATCAATCGCAATAATCGCGGCAGAATCAACTTGACCCAAACCAAGCCAAGGACGCCCCAGAAGAACATGTATTTGCCGGATGTACGCCCGTCAATCGAAAGCCATTGCCCCGTGTAATCCCATGCGCGAATACCGAACGCGGCCTGCATGAACCAGCTGGTGAAATATTCGAACGCGCCACCGATCACCGCGCTTGAGCAGAAAATCAGCAACCAATTCGACTGCCACAAATGGTTGAGCAACACGGTGACGATCACCACGCCAAAACCATAGATGGGCGAGAACGGCCCCCATAGGAAGCCCGCACGGTCCTGGTATTCGCCAAACAGGATGAAATGGTAGATGGTTTCGATCACCAAACCGAACACACAACCAATGGTGAACAGCCAGAACAGATTGAAGAAATCCAGCGAAATATAGCCTTTGCCGGTCAGGTCGCGGCCGGCCATGCCTTGGGAGGCGGCGTTCTCATACGCGCTGCGGGCGTCCATGCGCCGCAACGCGAACTGCAGCCGGCGCTCCTCCCGCAGCGATGGGTCGGCGGTGATGTGCAGGGCGATCAGCACGACAAGCTGGACAGCCGGGCTGACAAGGTTCAGGCCAAGCCCCTTCAACGCCAGCGACAGCAGGCCTTCGGCGAGCGTAAGCGGAATCAGCAGGTACGTCCATTGCGCGATGTGCCGGCGTTTGTTCCTGAAAAGCAGCACGCCGAACACCGTCAGGCACGCGGTGGTGACCATCAGCACGACCGCGTGAATCGCCGACAGAATCGTGGTGAGGCTCAGCGCGTCGAACGTCATATCGCCGGAAAGCACGGCCTGCACGACGTACAGGCACGACAGCACGATGAACGGCAGCGTCACCACGCCTTCAATAAGCATGACGATGCCGTAAATGCGAACGATTAACGGCAGACGACGGTCAGCGGGATTGCCGACTTCGCCAGTGCCCTGCTTTCCACCTTCTTCGATAGCCGCGATTTCGGTTTCGGCGGCAATCGCCTTGATTTCTCCATCCGTCTTGCCCGCGGCGGAATCCTCGGATCGTGATTCAGATTGTGCGGTTTCGCTCATATGCCGCTCCTTCCTTCAGCCCACGCTACCAAACGTAGGCAATATCCGCCGCAAGAAAAGCGGTTCAGGTGCGATTATTGGCGGACGCGAGCAAAAGAGGGGGACGTCAGCTGGCTGCAATCGCCATTCGCACACCACCTTTCGCTCACGTCCGCAAGAAATGGCGATGTATAGCGCATCGTGAGCGAATGGGGGTATAAATACGGACGGAAAATAGCGATTTATTACCACCTTTCGCTCACGGACATACAGAAATGGCGATTTGTCACGGACGTGAGCGGAAGGGGCTACGTCAGCCGGCGATGGTTTTGCCGAGGCTTTGCCGCAGTACTCGACCCGATTTCCGTCATCCATGAAACGCGATGGCGATTGTCCAAGAGCACGGTATACGATACGAACCGCGTAGCGCTACGGAACACGTATCGCCATATAAGGGAATTGATTCGCCAAACCGGAGAGACAATGCACAACGTACTGCAGATCCTGCGCCGTGACTTCAAACGATTGGTCACCGTACCCGCCACGTGGGTGATTATGATCGGCCTGATTCTCATTCCCCCGCTATACGCATGGTTCAACATCTACGGGTTCTGGAATCCCTATGGCAACACGGACAGCATCAAAGTGGCCGTGGCCAACATGGACGAAGGCACAGACAACGCGCTGCTTGGCAAAGTCAATCTCGGCGATCAAATCGAAGGCACGCTGAAGAGCAACGACCAGCTCGGCTGGAAGTTCATGGGCAAAGCCAACGCGATGGAAGCGGTGGAGTCGGGCGACTGCTACGCCGCAATCGTCATCCCTTCCGACTTCAGCGAAGATCTGGCCAACGTCGTCACCAACAGCAAGCATCGCCCCACGCTCGAATATTACGTGAACGAGAAGGCGAGTCCGATTTCGCCGAAAATCACCGACCAAGGCGCGACCGTGGTCGACCGCACCGTCAACAACACCTTCGTCTCCACCGTCAGCGACGTGCTCGTCAAAGCCGTCAACTCGGCCAACGGCACCATCAGCGGCAACACCAACACCATCGCCAACGAAACCATCGGCGAACTCGACAACACCAAGCGGAACGTAGGCACGATCCGCTCCGCAATCGCGGATCTCGACACCCAGTTAGCCAATGTGCCACAGCAGACAAAAGCAGCACGCAATGCCCTGAACGACGTGCAGCTGGCCGCGGCGAGCGCAGGCAGAGGACTAGCAGGCGCATCCACCGCCATCGGCACAGCGCAAACCCAGCTCAACACGCTTTCGTCCAACGCCAACAGCGCGCTGGAAACCGGATCCGGACTTGTTTCCCAAGCGACGGCGCAATCCACAGCCAGCATCAACCAGATCTCGTCGGCGGTATCCGCGGCAAGTGGATCGGCGCAGCAGGCGGTGACCGGCATGCAAAACATCACCGACAGCAATGCGAAACTGCTCGAGAAGCTCAAATCCGCCAGCGACAACGCGCAATACCAGCAAATCATCAGCAAACTGGAGAATACCAACAACACGGCAGCCGGAACACTCGCCGACCTCAAAACCCTGAGCGAGAACACACAGGCCACAGCCGGCAGCGTATCCAAACTGTCCACCGATTTCAACATAGGCACGCAGAACTCGCTCAAAAGCGCAGGCACGGCGCGCAACGCCATCAATTCAGGCGCACTGCCGCGACTGAATTCCGCGCTGGGCTCGCTGGCTGGGACGGCCGGAACACTTGCCGGCACCGTGACCAGCCAGGACAGCGTGGTCAGGCAAACCAACATCGTGCTCGACCAACTCGACCAAGTGGCGTCAGACACCCGCATCGGCCTTGAGCAAACCGACCAGCAGCTGGCGAAGATGGAGACGAAGCTCACCACCGTCAGCACCGACCTGAAGGCGCTGGGCACTACGGATCTGCTCGCATCGTTGACCGGCAGCAGTTCGCTTGACGCGGATAAGATCGCCTCGTTCATGGAGTCCCCGACCGTAATCGACACGAAGAACGTGTATCCCGTCAACTCCTACGGCTCCGGCATGGCTCCGCTGATGACCAATCTGGCACTGTGGGTGGGCGCGTTCGCCTTTGTGGTGATCTACAAAGTGGAGGTGGACGACGAGGGGCTTGAGGGTCTCGATCCGACCGCAACCGAAAAGTATCTGGCCCGATACCTGTTGCTCGGCACGATGGGCGTCATTCAAGGCGCGATCTGCACCGTTGGCGATCTGATACTCGGCGTGCAGACGGCTTGCGCGCCACTGTTCATACTGACCGGCATGATCACATCGCTGGTATATCTGAGCATCACGTACGCGCTGTCCACCACGTTCATGCACATCGGCAAGGGCCTGTGCGTGGCGTTGGTGATCGTGCAGATTCCAGGCGCTTCCGGCCTGTATCCGATCGAGATGATGCCGAAGTTCTTCCGCATGGTCTATCCGTTCGTGCCATTCAGCTATTCGATAGACGCATTCCGCGAGACCATTGCCGGCTTCTACGACGGCCATTGGACCAAGGCGATCGGCACGCTGCTGCTGTTTGCCGCCATGGCGTTCGTCATCGGTCTAGCGGTCCGTCCTCTGTTGGTCAACCTCAACCGACTCTTCGCCCGCGAAATCAAGGAAAGCGACATGATTATCGGCGAGGAAGTGGAGCTTCCGGAACGCGGATACAACATGTCCCAAGCCATTCAGGTGCTGGCCGACAAAGGCGGTTACCGCGAGGTGATCGAGGAACGCGCAAGTCGGTTCGCGGAACTGTACCCGAAACTCAAGCGCGGAGCTCTGGTGATCGGATTCGTAGTTCCGGTAACTCTGGCGGCGGTGTTCTCGTTCACCAACGGAGAGAAAGTGGTGGTACTGGCCACGTGGGTCGTCTGGATTCTGCTCATCATGGGCTTCCTCATGGTCATCGAATACATGCGCGACAATCTGAACCGTCAAGCGGAGCTCGGCCATTTGAGCGATGAAACGATCCAATCCATGCTGGTGGAGCGCCAAGCGGCACGCATCCGTCGCAAAAAGCGGGCGCAACAGGAACGGCGGAACAGACTGCTGCGCAAAACGCGGAGACGCACCAGCGGCAAACGCACGACATCCGATAATCGCAATACCAGCGTCATCAAAGAAACGACGGAAAACGTGACGGGCGTCAACCACAATGAAGATGACGGAATCGCCATACTGGTGCAGAAAATGCAGAAAATGCAGACGACCGGTCCAAGCGAACGATGCCGCCACGGACACCGCCGAGACCGCCGAGACAACCGAGACAACCGAAAACAACGAAAACAACGAGGAAAGGAGCAACGCATGAAAACCATCTGGAAACTGTTCGTCGGCGACATCCGGCGAATCACCAGCAACGTCGTCTCCATCATCATCGTCATCGGACTCGTTGTGATCCCCGGCATCTTCACATGGTTCAACGTGGCCGCCAGCTGGGACCCGTTCGCCAATACCGGCAATCTGAAATTCGCCGTAGCCAATGAGGACGACGGATACCGGTCCGACCTCATTCCAGTGAAGATCAACATCGGCGACCAAGTGGTTAACACGCTGCGTTCCAACGATCAGCTCGACTGGACCTTCACCACCAAAAAAGAAGCCATCAACGGCACCAAATCCGGCAAATATTACGCAGCTGTGGTGATTCCAAAGAACTTCAGCACCCGTATGATGACGTTCTTCGCATCCGATGGCGACCACGCCGAAATCGCCTACTACAACAATGAAAAGAAGAACGCCTTGGCTCCGAAGATCACAGGCCAAGGCGCCGATACGGTCAGCGCGCAGGTCAACGAGACGTTCTCCGAAACACTGACCAGCACCGCGCTGAGTGTGGCATCGCAGCTCGCCAACCAACTCGACAAGCCAGCCGCGCAGGAACAACTCACGCAGTTCAACGGCAATATCAGCGACTTCGCGGAAACGCTCACCGACGCTTCCGGAACGCTCCGCACGTTCAGCACGCTGACCCAAAGCGCACGGCATCTGCTTGAGTCCTCCGACGGTCTGATCGCCAATGTCAGCGGCAATGCGAAAAGCGTAGGAACAACACTCAAGCAAGCCGGCAGCGGCGTGGAGGATCTGACGGGCGCGTTGAAGACCGGCACCACCGCGCTGGGCACGGCTCTGACTGATTCCGCCAACAGCTTCACAGCCATGGAAGCAGATGTGGACAGCCTATTCGGCAATGCGGGCACGCAGGCCGGCAACACCGCCAACGCATTACGCAACCAGGCCACGAACATCAGCAAGCAGGCGCAAAGCTACCAGCAGATCTATGATTCGCTCGACGCGCTCAGCGCAAACGAAAAGCTGCCGGAAGCGGTGAGGAACGCCATCGACCATCTCAAAACCAACGTCGGCACCACCATCACACAGCTCAACGACCTAGCATCGGCGCTGAATGGCAGCGCCGACAACATCGACGCCAAAGTAAGCGATACCACGGCCGAACGTGCGGAGATCAAGAAACTGGCGCAGCAGGCGGCAACGTCCGTCAGTGGCATCAAAACCGACTATGAGAGCCAACTGAAACCGCAACTTGACGATATCGCCACGTCCATTACCAGCACCACCACCGCGCTCAATGCCACAGCGGCCGATCTGAAAGGCGCGCTGGGCAATCTGAACGGCACCACCAAGACCGCGGATAAGAATCTGACCGCCATCAGCAGCGTGTTGGATTCCACCGCCGATAGTCTGGCCGGCGCGGGCAAAAAACTGGGCGCATTCACAGGAACATTGACCGATGCGCTGAACAGCGGCGATATGAGCGCCGTCAAAGATGTGCTCAGCGATAATACCGACTCGTTGGCCGCCGCGCTTGCAGCCCCTGTAAAAGTGAAACGCAACGCGGTGTTCCCAGTCAAGAATTTCGGTTCGCAGATGGCACCGTTCTACACGATCCTGCCACTGTGGGTCGGTTCGCTGCTCATGGCAGTGACGCTCAAGACCACCGTCTCGCGTAAGGTGCGCAAGGAACTCGGCGACCCGAAACCGCATCAGCTGTTTCTCGGACATTACGGTGTGTTCGGCGTGATCGGACTATTGCAGAGCACGTTCTCCTTGGGAGGCAGTCTGCTGTTCCTCCATGTCCAGGCGGTGCATCCGCTGCTGTTCATGCTGTCCGGCTGGGTGAGCAGCCTAGTGTTCTCGTTCTTCACCTACACGCTCGTGGCCAGCTTCGGCAACGTCGGCAAAGCCATCGGCGTGCTGTTTCTCGTCATGCAGATCTCCGGAGCGAACGGCGCATATCCGCTGGCCGTGCTGCCGAAAATCATCAGCGGCATCAGCCCGTTCCTGCCTGCGACGCATTCAATCACAGCAATGCGTGCGGCGATCGGCGGAATCTACAGTAACGATTACTGGTTTGCGATTGGCGCGCTACTGCTGTTCATTCCGCCGCTGCTGCTGATAGGCCTGTTACTGCGCATTCCACTGGTCAAGTTCAACCATTGGTACGTAAGCAAGCTGGAAAGCACGAAAGTGATCGCGGCATGATGGGCGGAACCACGCAAGAGGGCACGCGAAAGACGGTGCAAAAAACCACGCAGGAAGACGTCGGCACAGTACGTGGCCGACGTGAGCGATTACGGGAGCAAACCGACCGCAAAATCATGAAAGCCACATTGGGGATAGTGATTTCCGATGGTATCGGAGCGGTGACCATCGAAGAGGTCGCACGACGTTCAGGGGTAGCAAAGACCACAATCTACCGACGCTACCGAAACGCCGACGATTTATTGCAACGCATCCAACCGGAAGTTGCCGGACTACCGAATTTCAACGATTTGAAGCCGTCGCGGAGCGGACTGGCCACCATGCTGCGACGCATCCAGGACTGCTTCGACAGCGAACTCGGATTGAAAGCCGTGGGCGTGGTGCTGTCTTCCGACAACGCCACGCTGAAGGCGATCGCAGCACAAGTGCTAGCGCCGGCCGAAGAACGGTTCGTGGGGTTCATGGAACGTGGCATCGCCGACGGAGTGTTTCAAAACCGTTTGGACTACACGTTCCTGTTCAGCACGGTGCTGGGTTCCATGCTGGCTTGCAAAGCGTTGGCGGGACAGGAAACCGGAGGGGAACGGCAATCCGGCAAGGAACGCAAGTCTGATTCCTGGGCCGAGAACATGGCCACGTTGCTCTGGCCGAACGTATGCGCCGAATCCGCACGGTAACCACAGGAAAACCGTCCGCACCGACGCAAGACGGACATGCCGTGTCGGTTTCAGAAGGAATGGGCTATTGGATTGACGCTTCCTGACGCGCCACTTCCAACGCCTTGTTGAAGGCTTCGGAGGTCCAGCTGGCGCCGGCGAGCTTGTCTACTTTAAGGTCCTTCAACGGCTTGCCGACCACCGCGTCCGGCACGGCTTTGGCGAAGTCGTTCTGATGCTTTTTGGAGATGGACGTGAACGGATGGCCGACGATCTTCACGGCCGTCACGTTCTGGTCTTTGACGGTCAGTTGCACGTCGATGGTGTCCTCGCCGACCGGGCCGTACTGGCCGTTGACCGAATAATCGCCATCCGCGTAGTTGCCGGTGTCCTGCTTGCTGGACGTCGTGGAATTCGCGTCATCGGCATGGTTTTTGGTGGTGGCGTCGCCGCCGGCCGTATTGTCAGCCGCCTTGCCGTCGGTTTTCGACTTATTTTCCTGCGATTGCACGCTTTCGCCGGAATTGCCGGCGTATTCGTCGTCCATCGGCGTGGCTTTCGGCTCGCCGCATGCCGACAGCAGCGCGATGCTCGCCGCGGATAGCGCGATGACTTTGACTGCGTTCGATTGTGCGGTGCTCATGCCTGCTCCCCTTCCGTGCCGTCCGCGTCCGTATCTCCGGTTTTTGCGGCCTTCGTAGGGTCGACGAACAAAATCGCGACACCGCCGTTCTGTGCGCCTTCCTCGGCGGAACCGGTGTGCGCAGGCTTGCCACCGGCCGCCTCGTACGCACGTTTCGCCTCCTCGTCATTCCACTGTTCACCGACGAGCACACCATGGTTGAGCATGATTTCGCGTTGTGCGCAGGAGGCGACGAGCGCATCGTGCGTCACGACGATGATCGTAGTGCCCTGCTCGTGCAGCTGACGGAACAGGTCGAGCACGATCTTCTCATTCCTCTCATCGAGATTGCCGGTCGGCTCGTCGGCGAGAATCAGCTTCGGGCAGTTGATGAGCGCTCGGGCGATGCACACGCGCTGCTGCTCACCGCCGGACAGCTGGCCGGGCAGGTGATGCGCACGCTCCTTCAATCCCACTCGTTCCAGCGCTTCCATCGCCTGCTTCTCGTCGACCACGGAATGGTAGTATTGCGCCACCATCACGTTCTCCACCGCCGTCAGATGAGGCACGAGGTAAAACTTTTGGAACACTAGTCCTATCATGTTCTTGCGCACGTCGGCGAGCTGGCGGGCGTTCAAATCCTCCAATCGCCGGCCTTCAAGCATGACGGAACCCTTCGACGGCGTATCCATGCAGCCGATCATGTTCATCAGCGTGGTTTTGCCGGAACCGGACGAGCCGACAATCGCCAGCCATTGCCCTTGCGGAACGGTCAGACTCAGGTCGTCGACGGCGTGCAGATCGCCGTAAATCTTGGAAATGTGGTCGAGTTCCAGCAGCATATGTTCGTTGTCCATGATTATTCCTCCCTCAAAACGATGGCGGGGTCGATACGGGTGGCGCGGCGGACCGGCGGAATGGAGGCGATGACGGCGATCGCCACGGAAAGCAACAGCGATCCAACGCAAAGCAGCCAGTTGAGGCCGAGCGCACGGCCGAAAACGGTGGAGCACAGCACACGCGCCAGCACATAGCCGATAGCAGTGCCGAGCAGACCGCCGATCAAGCCGTAGATGCCGGATTCCACGTAGAATTCGACGCCGATGGCGCGTGAATCGGCGCCGAGGGCCTTGCGCAGGCCGATTTCGTTGCGACGCTGGCTCACAATGGAGCTGATGGTGGTGCCCACGCCGACGAGCGTCAGCACGAGCACGACGAGCGAGACAATCCAGAACAGGGTCTGCAGCATGGCGATGATGCGGGTGTCGGACGAGGTGATTCTGGTGACGGTCTGCGCTTTGACGGCGCTGTTCGGGTTTTTGTCGGCACTGCGATTGATGTTGTTGACGATGTCGTTGAGCTCATCCCCCATGGCGTTCACGGAGTATTCGACCACGTCGGCGCCGCGCTTGGAACCGGCGAGTTTGGCCACGTCCGCGGTGGTGGCGTAGATGATGGAATCCTCGTTGCCGCCGGTGTCGACGATGCCGGAGATGCGGCCCCGGACGCGGCCATTGACAAAGACCGTGCCGGTGGCCCGCCGCCGGGCTTCGGGAACGGGCACGCGGAAGCTGGTCTTCTCCACGATGGTGTCACCCAGCAGCAGGATCTGCGGCAGGACGAACATGACCAGGAACATGGAGATG
>ERZ857745.4540-NODE-4540-length-12052-cov-6.028257_pt1 | contig 12052 bp, 9 predicted proteins | sample MGYA00519699_ERZ857745 | MGnify/ENA primary metagenome ERZ857745 (study PRJEB31778, sample SAMEA3449357) | human gut metagenome | biome: human gut; feature: human-associated habitat; material: faeces | place: United Kingdom | collected 2010/2012 ...
CATAGGAATGATGGCAACGATGATAACAGGCTGTTCACAAGAGGTACAAACTACCAATGTGGACGGCCTTAATTCATATAAAAATGCGTCAAAGAGGTGGTAATGCAGCTTGCTGCAAAGGAAACACTCAGATGTGCTGATATCGTTGAAGAAATGTTTGTAAATTTGCATGAATGTATTGACAAAAAAGGCAAAAATATCGAAAATGAACTTAAGAGTGCACGGACATTGCAGAAGCATTATGTGCTGTGCGGTATAGCGAGAATTGGAATATTATCAGATGATATCAACGGAGAGGTAAATATTGCATAGGGAAAGAGTTTTGAAGGCACTTGCGGGGCTGCTTGTCGGGGTGGAAAAAAAGCTTCATCTGGCAGACAGAAGGAGACGCCGTGAGGATAAACTGATAGAGCGGGCAAGGCTGCTTGAAATACAGCGGGCACAAAATAAAACGAACTTAAAAGACGCGGATGCGAATGGAAAAATATCATATAGAATAGGAGCATATATGCAGATGAAAAAACTGGAAGAAGTTTACACAAACAGGGAGCTGTCATGGTTACAGTTCAATGAGCGAGTATTAAATGAGGCGGGCAATCCAAGAGTACCGCTTGCAGAGAGACTGACCTTTGCATCAATTTACCAGACAAATCTGGATGAGTTTTTCATGGTAAGAGTCGGATCACTCATGATGCAGATGAATTCAAAGGAAAAGATTTTCGAGAACAAGACAAAGATGTCGAGTGAGGAGCAGGTATCGGCAATCCTTGACAGAGTATGCGAGCTTGAGAAGAAAAAAGCAAGGATTTACGAGCAGCTCATGGGTGAGCTTGAGCCAAAGGGCGTGCGCATAATCAATTTCAACAAGCTGTCAAAGGATGAGGGAGATTTGCTGGAGGCATATTTTGATGCACACATTGCACCTTTCCTCTCTCCGATGATTATAGGAAAGCAGCAGCCGTTCCCATTCCTTGCCAATAAACAGCTCTATGCGGTAGTGCTTTTAACCACGCAGAAGGGTAAGAAAAAGACAGGTATCGTGCCATGCTCAAACAGCGTATTCAAACGTCTTATCGAGATACCTACAAGACCGGGCACATTTATGCTGTCAGAGGAGCTTATTTTACACTTTGTATCCAAGCTCTATCCAAAGTATGTAATCCGTGAGAAATCAATCATGCGTGTGACACGTAATGCGGATATCGATGCGCAGAGCATGTATGATGAGGATATGGATTACCGTAATATGATGGAGGAGCTCATCAAGAAGAGAGTGCGTCTTGACCCTGTAAGAGTTGAGCTATCAAGAAAAATCAACCGCAAGGCGATTGACGAGCTCTCGAGCTTCCTTGAGATTGGCAAAAAGCATTTTATCAGTGTAAAAACACCGCTTGATATGTCATTCGTATTCCAGCTTCAGCACTATCTGCGGGATAAGCAGGAGCTTTTCTTTGAGAAGCGTACACCGCGTGACACACCTGAGCTTTCGCTCAAGGAGAGTATACTTGGACAGGTTGAGAAAAAGGACGTGCTTCTTTCATATCCGTTTGAGAGCATGAAGCCGTTTATCAAGATGCTTAACGATGCAGCAGAGGATCCTGATGTAGTTTCTATCAAGATGACACTATACAGAGTGGCAGACAAGAGCCAGATTATCGATGCACTTATAGAGGCTGCAGAAAACGGCAAGGAAGTTATCGTGCTTGTCGAGCTGCGTGCGAGGTTTGATGAGGCTAACAACATAGAGATGTCACACCGCCTTGAGGACGCAGGCTGTCAGATACTTTACGGACTCGGTGATTACAAGGTACACTCAAAGCTCTGCCTCATCACAAAGAAAAAGGGCGATGGCTTTGAGTACATCACTCAGATTGGTACAGGAAACTACAACGAGAAGACCTCGCGTCTTTATACAGATTTATCCCTCATCACTGCAAATCAGGAGATTGGAGCAGATGCATCAAGGGTGTTTATGGCGCTTCAGAGAGGTGAGACTGTTTCGGACGGAGATGTAAAACATCTGCTTGTTGCCCCAAAATGCCTGCAGAATAAGATTGTTGACATGATTGATGAGCAGATTGCCAATAAGAATGCAGGAAAACCGGCATACATCGGAGTTAAGATTAACTCTCTCACTGATAAGGTGCTTATAGACAAGCTTATCGATGCTTCTCAGGCAGGCGTGAAGGTTGAGCTTATTGTCAGAGGAATATGCTGTGTGAAGCCGCAGGTTGAGAATGCCACAGAAAACATCACTGTAATAAGTGTTGTAGGAAGATATCTTGAGCATTCACGTATATACAGATTTGGTGTGGGCGATGATGAGAAGATTTACATTGCGTCAGCAGATTTTATGACCAGAAATACCGTAAGACGTGTGGAGGTTGCAACACCGGTATACGATGCACATGCTAAGGACAAGATCCGCCATATCTTCGATACAATCATGACAGATGACGAGAAGGGCAAGGAGCTTTGCGCTGATGGTGAGTATGTGGACAGAAAGATAAACAGCACACCGATAGATTCGCAGGAGCAGTTCTTTGAGGAAGCATACAAAAATGCCGATAAGAGTGCGGACAATCAGTAAAATGAGATAATTGCATGAAGGCTGCTACATACGTGTAAAAGTGTATGTAGCAGCCTTTATTGTTTACGATATTACTAGATGTCAGACCGACTGTTATAGGACCGATATTCTATGATGTTCGATGCCGCACATAAAACTATGACTGCAAGTATTTTTCCGGCGCTTTAAGCAGGTAAAAAACCTGGACAAAAAGATAGAATATAATAGACTTTTTAACACGATTTACATATGTTTTACACAATAAAATTCGTTTTTATGTAGAATATAAAATAAGAAATATGTAGTTATACTACAAACATTATTTATAAAATTTGTAGTATAACTACAAGCCTGAGAATGTACAAGAACAGTTACCGGAAATATATAATATGTGGAAAGGAAAATTAATGAACGAAAAAGAAAATATAGATTATAAAATCAGGACAATGTATTCAGAAATGCGGAAATCAGAGAAGAAGGTGGCAGACTATGTACTCAAAAATGAGCTTGAATGTGGAAGGATTTCCCTTGAAAAACTGGCAAAGAGGAGTGATGTGAGCCAGCCTACGGTGGTACGATTCGTAAAGGCACTTGGATATGACAGCTTTAAGGAGTTCCGCTACAGCCTTGTCAGGGAAATATCGGAGCTTGAGAGCAGAAGAATGAAGGATTATTCACTGCAAAACTACAGTATAAATCCGGGGGATGATTTAAAGTATGTGCCGGCGAAGGTGATTGCATCGACAGTCGGAATATTGGAGAATATGTTAAAGAGCATATCGCAGGATGAGTTTAAAAAGGCAATAAGGATGATCGCAAAGGCAAAAAAGATTGTGATATGTGCTGTAGAAAATTCAACAGCAGTGGCAAATGATTTGAACACAAAGCTCTTATACCTGGGGTATGATTGTCGGTTTGATGAGGACTATTATATACAGCATATTCAGGTTGCTGCAATGACAGAGAATGATCTGGTGATAGGTATATCATATTCCGGTCAGTCAAAGGATACCGTGGATGCGATGAAGCTGGCAAAGAAATCAAAAGCGCAGACAATTTGTATTACAAATTTTGCCGAGTCGAGAATATCCAGATGGGGTGATGTGGTGCTGTGCAGTTCGCAGAAGCAATGGATGTATGGCGACTGTATTTTCTCAAGAAGTTCTCAGATGGTTATAAACGATATGATATACATGGGGCTTATCACATTCGATTATAACCGGTGCACGGAAAACCTGGACAAGAACAGTGAAATAATACAAAACAGAGGATATGACCTGTAGTTTTTCTACAACAGGTCATATCCTTTTTTGTTACATGTGTTTACGAGTTCGTTACAAAAGCCTTACTGGGATTTGATTGTATTTAATGTGTGGTAAATCTATACTCAAGTCAGCTTGAAGGAAAGCAACAGAAAAAGGAGATAAATATGCTTGAGTTAGAACATATCAAAAAGGCATATGACGGCGTAACAATCTTAAATGACATAAATTTACAGATAAATGATGGTGAGATTGTTTCCATACTCGGACCGTCAGGATGCGGTAAGACAACATTATTAAATCTTATATTGGGATTGGTTAATGCAGATGGAGGTAAAATTATTTTCAACGGAAATGACATCACAGACACTCCGATGGAAAAGAGAGGCTTTAATATAGTATTTCAGGATTACGCTCTTTTCCCAAACTTAAATGTTATTAAAAATATCAGGTACGGCTTGAAAAATAAACCCGGTATTTCATCTGAAAAGGAAATCAATGATTTGATAGAACTGCTTGGGTTAAAGGAGCATCTGAATAAGAGGATTGAACAGCTTTCAGGAGGACAGAAGCAGAGAGTGGCACTTGCAAGAACTCTTGTAATGAAGCCTAAAATATTATTGCTGGATGAGCCACTTAGTGCCCTTGATGGTGTTATAAAAGAATCAATCAAAGCAAAAATCAGGGAGATAGCAAGAGAGTATCATCTTACAACAGTTATTGTCACACATGATCCGGAGGAGGCACTTACGCTTTCAAATCATGTCATGATAATAAATAAGGGAAGCATCTCACAGTTTGGAACCCCGGACGAAATAGTGAATACACCGAAAAATGATTTTGTTGAGAAATTTATTTTGCAGCAGCTTGAGATTAAACGAAACAATATCTATACATTATTTGAGTCACCCGAGCTGATAACAGGTGTTGGAGCATAGAGGTGTCAATGGTGAAAAGAAAAAGTAAAGAAATAAAGATAATCATTGCATTGATAACAATACTTTTTGCAGCGTTTTTAGCCTATCCGGCTGCAAGACTTCTGGTTAAATCCTTTGTCAATGACAGCGGACTGACATTGAGTATATATAAGGAAGTATTTGCAGGAAAAGGGTTTCTTAAAGCATTATTAAACAGCTTTAAGGTAGCCGGCGCAAGTGGAATTGTTACTACGTTTATTGCATTTTGCATGGCTTATACAGTTCATTATACAAACTCACCGGCCATAGTTAAAAGGCTTATAAAAATAATCGCAGCACTGCCAATGCTTCTTCCGACACTGACCTATGGATTTGCAATCATCTATTCATTCGGAAAACAAGGACTTTTAACAAGACTTTTTGGCAGACAGCTTTTTAACATATATGGATTCAATGGGCTTTTGATTGGATATGTAATATACACACTTCCGGTTGCGTTTATGCTCATAAACAATACATTGGGATATGTTGACAAAAAATTCACTGTAGTGTCACGTCTGATGGGCGATAGTGCGTTTAAGAATTTTATGATGACAGTAATCAGACCATTGCTTGGCACATTTGCAACCGCATTTATACAGTGTTTTTTCCTTTGCTTCACAGATTTTGGTATTCCGGCATCTGTTGGGGGCAAATACGAGGTCATTGCAAGCGTACTCTACAGGCAGATGCTTGGAAGCGTGCCTGATTTTGGGAAGGGCAGTGTGGTAGCCATTATCATGCTTGTGCCGTCAGTAGTGAGCATTATTATTCTGACATACCTTGAAAGGTACAATATCAGATATAACAGGGTGTCATCAGTGGAGCTTAAAAAGAGCTATGTAAGGGATACAGTATGCAGTATATTAAGCGTTTTGTTCTGCGTATGTGTGGTATCAATTTTTGCAGTAATATTTGTCATTCCGTTTGTACAGGACTGGCCGTATAAAACATCATTTTCAATAGTTCATTTTAAAACAGCATTGCTTAATGAAGGACTTTCAGAGGTATACAAAAACTCTATTATAGTTGCGATATTGACTGCTGTTATCGGAACGGCTATGGCATATGCAGCTGCACTTGTGACAGCGCGGAGCAATGCAGCGGCTAAATCAAAAAAGGTGATTGATTATATAGCGATGGTTACAAACACAATACCGGGAATGGTTCTGGGACTGGCATTTTTGTTCACATTTTCAGGAACATTTTTGCAGGGAACATTTGCAATAATCATCATATGTAACATAATACATTATTTTTCAACACCATATCTTATGATTAAGGGCTCGCTTGAGAAGATGAATGCTTCATGGGAGACAACGGCGATGCTGATGGGAGATAACTGGATTAAGACAATTTTCAGGGTTGTTACACCAAATGCAGCATCAACGCTAATAGAGGTGTTTGGATACTACTTTGTAAATGCAATGGTTACTATAAGCGCGGTTATTTTTATCGCAGGTGCAAGAACCATGGTGCTTACGACGAAGATAAAAGAGCTTCAGTATTATAACAAGTTCAATGAAGTATTCGTGCTTTCGTTGCTTATACTTGCTACCAATCTGACTGCAAAGCTTGTGATTGGCCTGCTGTCAGATGTAAATAAAGTCAAAGAATTTAAGGAGAAAATTAAAATGAAAAAAGGAATATTAAGAAGAGCTGCATGCGCAGGAATTGTAGGTGTGGTAGGGCTGTCAACGTTGTTTGTCGGTGGTTGTGGCAGCAAAAAAAGTGAAGATTCGCAGGTGGTTATATATTCAAATGCTGATGATGAGGCAGTGGCTGCAATGAAGGATGCACTTGATTCAAATGGCTTCAAGAACCAGTATATTTTCCAAACCTTCGGAACATCGGAGCTTGGAGGAAAGCTTTTGGCAGAGGGCAAAAACATAGAGGCTGACCTTGTTACCATGAGTACATTTTATGTGGAGAGTGCACAGGAACAGAACAAGATGTTTAAGGCTCTTGATTTTGAACACAATACACTTGAGGAATATCCTTCGTATTGCACACCTATCACTGCGCAGGAAGGTACAATCATCGTAAATACAGAGCTGATGAAGGAAAACAAGCTTGACAATCCGACATCACTTAAGGATCTTGCAAAGCCTGAGTATAAGGGACAGATTGCAGTGACAGATATCGCATCATCATCTACGGCATGGCTTTTAATTCAAGGGCTTGTATCAGAATATGGTGAGGATGGCGCAAAGGATGTATTAAAGGGAATATATGAGAATGCGGGTGACCATATAGAGGAATCCGGTTCGGGACCACTTAAGCTTGTCAGAGCAGGTGAGGCTGCTGTGGGCTTTGGCCTCAGACAGCAGGCGGTGGCAGATAAGGAGTCAGGTCTTCCGATTGATTATATAGATCCGAAAGAAGGCAACTTTACTCTCACAGAATCAGCAGCAGTTGTAGATAAGGGTGATAAGACAAATTCTAAGGCGATGGAGATGGCAAAATGCATCATTGAAAAGGGCAGGGCAAAGCTTTTAGAGAGTTATCCAATTCCGTTATATGATGGTGAGACAGTTGCAGATTCGGAAAAATCAGGCAACCCAAAGAAATTCTCAGAGCCGCTCACAGTTGATTTGTTAAAGAAGCATCAGGCTCTTTCGGAGGAGTGCAAGCCACAGTAGGCTGATAAATGAAAATATCAAATAAATATATTATTACAGAAGGAAGATTGAATTGATAATGAAAAACTATAAATTACTTACACCGGGACCACTTACCACAACAGATACAGTAAAAAAGGAGATGCTTTTTGACCATTGCACATGGGATGATGATTACAAAGCCATCACGCAGGAAATTCGCTCAAAGCTTTTAAAGCTGGCACATGTGTCAGAGGATGAGTACACAGCGGTACTTATGCAGGGAAGCGGAACCTTTGGTGTGGAGGCTGTTATAACCGGTGTAATTGGCGAAGGTGAGAAGCTTTTAATCTGTGCAAACGGAGCCTATGGCGAAAGAATGGAGGATATTGCAAAGCATGCACATATTTCTTATACCGTATATCATGAGGATTATGACAAAGTACCTGATGCAGTAGAGGTTGGTAAAATTTTGGACAGTGACCCTGATATCACACATGTCTCAATGGTTCACAGTGAGACAACCTCAGGTATTTTAAATGATATTGAGTCAGTAAGCCGTGTAGTAAAGGCGCATAGGAGGACTATGATTGTAGATGCAATGAGCAGCTTTGGAGGCGTGGATATACCTGTAGCAGACTGGGGCATTGATTTTATCATCAGCAGTGCCAACAAGTGTATCCAGGGTGTTCCGGGGTTTTCGTTTATCATTGCCAATAAAGAGAAGCTTATCGCCTCAAAGGGAAAAGCCACAAGTCTCTCATTAGATATCTACGACCAATGGGAGACAATGAGCAAGGACGGAAAATGGAGATTTACGTCACCTACACATGTTGTGCTTGCATTTGCCCAAGCGCTTCGAGAGCTGGAACAAGAGGGAGGAATTACAGCAAGACATAAGAGATATTCGGACAACAATAAGCTTCTTATCAGTAGAATGAGAGAACTTGGATTTAAAACATATATTGATGAGGCACACCAGGGACCGATTATCACAACCTTTTTATATCCTGAAAACCGTAAATTTGATTTTGCTGATATGTATGAATATATTAAGGAAAGAGGATATGCAATCTATCCGGGCAAGGTGACAGAAGCGGACACATTCCGTATCGGAAATATCGGTGAGATTTATGAGGAGGATATTATTAAGGTTACAGATATTATAAGAGACTTTCTGGCTGAATAAGCAGAAAATATAGTTACAATACAGGGAGGAAACATGAAACAGGAAAACAGATTTGATGCAGTAATTTTTGATTGGGCGGGAACAACAGTGGATTACGGTTGTTTTGCACCGGTACAGGCCTTTATTGAGGTGTTTAAGCACTTTGGTATAGAACCGACTATGGAAGAGGTTAGAAAACCGATGGGAATGTTAAAAAGAGACCATATAAAGACAATGCTTTCAATGGACAGAATCTCAAATGAGTGGCAGAAAAAGTATGGACGTAATTGGAGAGAGGAGGATGTGGACGCGCTCTATGCACTTTTTGAGGAGAGGCTTCTTGGTATCCTGGATGGCTTTACAGATGTAAAGCCATATGTGCTTGAGACAGTTGATGAGCTTAGAAAACGCGGTATAAGGATTGGTTCAACAACAGGCTACACAGATAAAATGATGGAAATAGTAGTATCAAAAGCGAAGGAAAACGGATATGAGCCTGATGCCTGGTTTTCACCGGATTCAACAGGTAACTTTGGAAGGCCATATCCATATATGATTTTTAAAAACATGCAAAGACTCGGTGTTATGTCGGTAGAGCGTGTGATAAAGGTTGGAGATACAGTTTCAGATATCAGAGAAGGAAGGAATGCAGGTGTATATACAGTAGGAATTGTTGAAGGAAGTTCGGAGATGGGGCTGACAAAAGAAGAATATGATAATATGGGGGACATCGAGAGAATTGCCCGTGTCGAGGCGGTGAAGGAAAGGTTTCTTAAGGCCGGTGCTGATGAGGTAGTGCTTAATATGAGAAGTCTTATGGCTATAATGTAAAGTCTGTATTTTGACACCCGGTGAAAGCCGGGTGTTTGTTATACGAAAAAATAGTAAAATTGCCTTATTGCTAACAGTAATCTCTTAGTGTGCCGGAACGGTTAATGGTAAAAGTTGGAACCAGTGTAAATGAAGCTATAGAAATTGATAGTGGAAAAATTGTTTACGATATCAGATTTCCGTTGTATTATAATAACAAGGAACACATCTTTATAATAAATATCGAAGAGAAAAAAGTATAAAAGCGTCGAAGCTTGGATATGGAATATATCTTAAGCTTGTTGGAGGAAAGATAGTATAATGGGCAAAAAAGAAGCAAAGACAAATGCAATAAGAATACTGGAAACAATGAAGATTCCATATGAGGCACGCACATACGAGTGCGATGACTTTGTGGATGCAGCTCAGATAGCGGACAAGCTTGGACTTGACCATGCAGGCATGTACAAGACTATCACGACAGTCGGCAAAAGCGGTGGATACTATGTGTTTGTGGTACCGATAGATGACGAAATTGATTTCAAAAAAGCCGCAAAGGCAGCAGGTGAGAAGTCCATAGAGATGCTGCATCTCAAGGATTTGACAAAGGTTACAGGCTATATAAGGGGCGGCTGTACATCAATCGGAATGAAAAAACAGTATCCTACATTTATCCATGAGGCAGCTAAGGAGCAGGACAAAATCACGGTCAGCGGAGGCAGGCTTGGGCTTCAGATTACGCTGTCACCGGATGATTTGTGCAGGGCGGCAAAGGCAGAGTATGCAGATATTATAAAATAATTAAAATGAGAGTTCTTTTTCCTAGGCTTTTACACGTCAGTGTGTTATAATAAAGAAAGCTGGCGATTGCTAAGACAGACGGTTTGGCGAATAAACCTACAATGCAATCGTAATAATAGAACTAAAGCAGAGGAATAATAGAGATGGAAAAAATTATTTTAACAGGAGACAGACCAACAGGAAGACTCCATATAGGACATTACGTGGGCTCACTTCGCAGAAGAGTTGAGCTTCAGAATTCAGGAGAGTATGACAAAATATTTATCATGATTGCCGATGCACAGGCACTCACAGACAATTTTGACAACCCTGAGAAAATCAGACAGAATATCATAGAGGTAGCACTTGATTACCTCTCAGCGGGACTCGACCCGGCCAAGTCTACACTGTTTGTGCAGTCACAGATACCGGAGCTTACTGAGCTTACATTTTTCTACTCAAATCTCGTTACAGTATCGAGACTTCAGAGAAACCCTACAGTAAAGAACGAGATCAAGCTTAGAAATTTCGAGGCAAGTATACCGGTTGGCTTTTTCAATTATCCAATCAGCCAGGCAGCAGATATCACTGCCTTCAAGGCTACAACTGTTCCGGTTGGAGAGGACCAGCTCCCAATGATAGAGCAGACCAGGGAGATTGTCAGAAAGTTTAATTCTATCTATGATGAGGTGCTCGTTGAGCCGGATGTGCTTTTACCTGAGAATGAGGCATGCTGCAGACTTCCGGGTACAGACGGTGGACAGAAGATGAGCAAATCATTAGGCAACTGTATCTATCTGGCAGATACAGAGGCAGATGTAAAGAAGAAAATCATGAGCATGTATACAGATCCGACTCATATCCAGATTTCAGATCCGGGACATGTGGAGGGCAATACAGTATTCACATATCTTGATGCTTTCTCTAAGCCGGGACATTTTGAGGAGTATCTGCCGGAGTATGCTAACCTTCAGGAGCTTAAGGATCACTATACAAGGGGCGGTCTTGGCGATGTGAAGATTAAGAAATTCCTCAACAACATCATGCAGGAGGAGCTTTCACCTATCCGCGCAAGAAGAGCAGAGTATGAGAAGGATATTCCGGCTGTATATGAGATACTAAGGAAGGGCAGCGAGACAGCAAGAGAGGCTGCAGCACAGACAATGGCAGAGGTTAAGCGTGCCATGAGGATAAATTACTTTGAGGATGCAGAGCTTATAAAGAGCCAGAGTCAGAAATACGCGGAGAAGTAATATCTTTTATTTCAAAGACAATACGTTAGTGATGTCAAAATATTTTGTGGCATTATGTGTGTCATAAAAGCCACGGGGAGGCACCATGGTCAAGTTTTACAGGACAGATGACAAATTAATACATGAGCTGGATACGCTGCAGGGAGGTACCTGGATACAGATGGTCAACCCTTCTGTAGCAGAGGGACAGATGGTAGCGGATGAACTGAATGTTGATATTGAGGACGTACTTGCAGCACTCGATGAGGAGGAGAGCTCCCGTATAGAACTGCAGGATGGGTATACGTTGATTCTTGTGGATATACCTTCGATAGAGACTAGGCATGACAAGGAGTCATATACCACAATCCCGCTTGGCATCATACTTACAGATGATGAGATAGTGACAGTCTGTACAGAGGATACACCGGTGCTTCAGGTATTTTTAAATAACCGTGTAAAGGAATTTTCCACCAAGAAAAAGATGCGCTTTGTATACCAGATTCTTTACAGGATATCTGTACTGTATCAGAACGATCTGCGCATAATCGATAAGATGCGTACAGAGATTGAGGAGAGAGTCGGAGAGGATACAGAGGAGGACGATTTGATCGCACTTCACGAGTTGGAATCCACACTCGTATACTTTGCCACATCGCTTCGTGCCAATGGAGT
>ERZ857745.4544-NODE-4544-length-12045-cov-16.508590_pt1 | contig 12045 bp, 7 predicted proteins | sample MGYA00519699_ERZ857745 | MGnify/ENA primary metagenome ERZ857745 (study PRJEB31778, sample SAMEA3449357) | human gut metagenome | biome: human gut; feature: human-associated habitat; material: faeces | place: United Kingdom | collected 2010/2012 ...
TCCAATGCATATTCAATGATTTCTTTTACCATGGATTTAAATTCGTTGTTTTCTAAACATGTCTTAAATGGTTTTGAAATCTTCTTGTCTTCAATAAAAATACAATCTTTAAACGTATTTTTTCCAGAACCAGTAGGGAATTCATTGGTGAAGATGTTTAATACATTTGTTTGTGATATGTCATTTGAGAAAGTATATTCTTGATCATTGATTAAATCTTTTAGTGTTTCAAGCTCTATCTTTCTTTTTCCATTGGCAAGTTTTGTACAAATAAACTTAATAAAGTTTTCTTCAAATTCATTCAATCTGATCTTATAATCCTTTTCATATTTCTTTAAAAAGGCATAATAAGATCCTAGTGATTTGTTGTCGAAAATTCTTTGTACGTCAATTTCTCCATAGGTTTCAAAATCCATAAGAGTAGGGATTCTTCCAAGTTTATTCTTTAGATTTTTATAGCTATCCTTAATGAGCTTGATATCCGCAAAATTGGCGGTGTCAATCGACGCAAAAATTTGTTTCTTACTGATTTCATCAAAGTGAATCGTACTCGATCCTGGAATAATTCTTTCACCTTCAAGAACATATCGTCTTATATTGTCTTTGTTGTAAGAACGATCTCCAGATAGGGCGATTGGAATCATGAAGTTGTTTTTGTAGTTTCCAATGAAGTCTAGAATGACAACATATTCTTTGCCTTTTGATTTTCTTAGGCCTCGGCCTAATTGTTGGACAAAGACAATGGGCGATTGTGTGGGTCTTAATAGTACAACTTGATTGATTTCAGGAATGTCGACACCTTCATTAAAAATATCTACAGTTAAAATGTATTGTAGATAGTCACTTCTTGTATCGGATACTAAGCGATCAATCGCATCTTCTCTTTTTTCTTGAGAATCCTCTCCACTTAAAGCGATGGTTCGATACCCTCTTAGATTTAATCTTTCACTAAGGGCAGCCGCTTCTTTCTTGGAACTGCAAAACATGAGTCCTTTGACTCTTTCTCCACTGTATCCATAGTAATTGGTTTGTTCGATAATGTAATCAACTCTTTGGTTGGATGTAAGGTAGTTGAAATCTGTAAAATCGGTTTCGTTTCCGTTGGTTAAAAAGTCAGTAATACCAAAATAGTGGAATGGACATAATAAGTTTTCTTCTAGAGCTTGTTGAAGACGAATTTCATAGGCAATATTATGGTCGAAGGCTGCATATACATCAAAGTCATCGGTTCTTTCTGGGCTTGCGCTCATTCCTAGCCAAAACTTTGGTTTAAAGTAGTCCATGATTTCTTGATAGCTTTTAGCTCCAATGCGATGTGCCTCATCAATGATGATGGTATCGAATGTATCAGGGGCAAAACTTGAATACACTTCTTTTTTAGACATCGTTTGCATGGTTGCAAACAAGTAGTCTACATCTGTATCCTTGCTGTTTCCAGATAAAAGCCCAAATGTTTTTGTATTTTTAAATACATTTTTGTAGCTTTGAAGAGCTTGTTTGGCAATCTGCTCTCTATGCACTAAAAATAGGGCTTTCTTGGGATTCTGATCTTGTAAGGCAAAGGCTGAGGCATACGTTTTTCCTGTTCCTGTGGCTGAAATCAACAAACTCTTTGATTCATTCTCATTGCGAAGCTTTCTAAGATTGGAAATAAAGGCTTTCTGCATAGAATTTGGGATCAACTGTTTAGAAGGTAATTTAATGTCTTCTTTTTGTTTCACCTTTTTGTATTCTTCATAATGCACTCTATATGCACCAATAAATGCATTGTAGGAATATGTATTTGGATGATTCCATAATTCTTCAAATTCATCTAACATTTCAGAAACGAATTCTCCGGATTTTGTGGACACAATTTTTGTATTCCATTCTCGATTTGTAGTAAGTGCTGTATTTGTCATATTACTAGAACCCACAAGGATCTTGTAGATTTCATCGGATTGAAAGATATATCCCTTGGTATGAAAACCATTCTTTGAGTCGGGTACTAGATACATTTTAAGTTCAATATTCGAAAATGTAGCGAGTTTATCTAACGCTTTAGGATCACTAAATGCCAAATAGTCCGTTGTTAGAATCTTTCCATGGATGCCTTTATCTTCTAGAGTACGAAGCGTTTGAAGTAAGGGGGTAATTCCTCCCATCGTAATGAAGGCTACACTGATTAGAAAAGAGTCGCAGTGTAATAGTTCATCTTCAATGGTGCTTAGTACTTTTCTTCCATTCTTATAGTCGTTTGAAATAAATTGAGGTCGATATAATACGTTGGAAGATATATTTTTGTCTAGAAATGCGGTGGATAATCCGCTTTGTATATTTTGATAGTTCATACCTAACATTATACCAGCATTAAAATGAAATCATAGATCGAAAAGGTTATAATATTTGGTAGAAAGAACATGGGTATGAATATGGAATTTATAAAGAACGATGCGTATTCTGGAGAACTGGATTATCGAGCTTTTGGGAGTATGTTGGATCATCCTACGCAGTGTTACAAATTTTATTGGTTAGAAGCCATTATGAATTTGATGCTGAAAAAATATCGTTTTTCATTTGACGAAATCTTTGATGAAATGATTGTGTCAGCTTGGTATACAGTAACACAGTATCATTTGTTTTTGGGTCCAATGATTGAAGAAGAAAGAAGAGATGCAATCAATCGAGCTATTGATGTCTTGATTGAAAATACGTCTTTAAATGAGAATTCTAAACCAGATGAAATTCGTAGTGTATTAAAAGAGCAGAATCATTTGGTTTTGGAATATAAGCGAAAGTTGGCAAAGAATGTTCCCTATAAACTATTGAGTAGTTTTTCATCTGAACTTACTAAGGATAAAGGGGATGTGTATCGTATTGAATATATTCAAATGTTGAATCAAGAAATTCATTTTCCCTATATTATTGAGAATGGGATGGGCATACATAAATATGTTGTTTTGCAGGAAGCTTGGATTCCTTTCTTAGTGGATAATTATATGATCATTAAAAATTGGATTCAGTATAATAAGATTCAATTTCTTCAAATGATCAATCCGGGCGTGCCGGGAATTATTAATAAGTTGGATGATGAAAGGAATAATGTAAGACATTTAGAAAGAGTGCGTGATTTGTGGAATGCGCATATTGAAGTGTCAAATAAAGAAATTGTGGACATATATTCAGGTAATAAATTAGAACCCACATTTGATGTGGATCACTTCATTCCGTGGTCTTATGTAGCACATGATGAAATGTGGAATTTGATACCGAGCAATGCGAGCGCAAATCGCTCAAAGAGTAATCATTTACCAGAGTGGGATTTGTACTTTAATAAGATGGCGAATATGGAGTATGACTTATATAAGAGTGTTGTAGAATATGATTCAATTCATAAGCTATTTGAGAAGTGCTATGCCAAGAATCTTCAGTCTTTGTGGGCTATTGAAGAATTGTATGTCAAAGAAAATACGGAATATGAGTTTAAGCATAAGTTAGAAGCGCATATACATCCTTTGTATGAGGCGGCTAGAATGCAGGGGTATAGTGAATGGAAAATATAATAATTTCAAAAGAGTTTCTAGATTGGTATGAATATTATAATGAGTGTAAAGAAAAGTATTCAAGTTTAGTAAATGATGTAGAGGATAAACTGATTCGTGGTGAATATAAAGATATTGAACTTCCTTTTTCAAATATGAATACGAATAATCTGAATCGTGATGCTTCAAGTCTTGAAAAAATTTGTGTACTTAAAATGCAGGGAAGTACATCGCAATTGGAAGTTGAAGTTGAATTAGTGAAAGAAAAGATGTTAGAGTCTTGTTTAAATGTAAACTTTGGTATATTGTGCAATCCTTTGGCGAGTACTCTATATCGTATGATTTTAGATTCGAGTAAAACAAAGAAGCATATGGAGGATGTTTCTAAACAATGTAAAGAAAATGATTTCTACATTTCTGTATTTATTCCTGTTTACTTAAGACATTTTTATGCATCTATTTGCGAAGAGTGTATTAAGGGATATAGTTCGTATGAGTTTGTTCAATCTGTTGATTCTTTAATTGAAGAAGATAAGTTTAGTGAAGCTTGTAGTCTTTGTCCTATCTATGAAGATATTTATATTCAGGCTAATAAGAAGGGTTTACTTACAAATGAGTTAATACAGGTAATGCAGCAGTATGGTGTGGATGTACCTGTTTCCAAGAAGAAGGAGACAAAGCAGCCTCAGATACCTGTTTTTGAAAAGAAGAAAGAAACACCGAAAAAGTCAAAATTAGATATAGAAACGCGTAAAAAGATTGTGGGAGATGGCGTTAAGGAAATCTTGGATATGAGTGATGATGAGCTGATTCGTAGATATGATGGTAAGTCAGAGGATGAAATTAAGACAATGTTAAAGAATGATCCTTGTTTTGATTCATCCTTAATGGATGAATCGATGTTTGAGTTTCTTAGCTTATTAACTTGTTTTAGTATTGAATTTGAGGATGCTTTTATTGATTGGTTAGCCGGTTTTATCCTTAGAAGATTATATGATATACATTTAAGGTTTTCGGTGAATATCCCACCAAAAGTTCAAACAACAAAGAAACAAAGTGATTATTCAAATCAGGAAAGAGTTTTGCCTGAAGCTGATCCTAGTGAAAATTATCAGGAAAAAAAGGTCATTCAACCAAATAATGAATCTAAGGGTAGGGGTGGAATTATTTTCTTGATTATTCTTGGACTATTATTTGGATATGGATATATTTCTTTGAAAAAGGAAGAGGCAGAATGGGAAGCGCAAATGGAACAGTATCGTCTTGAGAATAGGCGTCGTACGGAATTGAGTGAGTTTAAGGCAAGGGAAGAGAAACGTAAAAAGGAAGAGGGACAAAATTCGAGTTCTTCATCTTATTCATCATCATCTTATGATGAAGGAAGTGATGATGCATATTCAGGTGATTATGATGAGAATCGTTATGATAATGATGAAAGTTATCGTGATGGTGTAGATGATATGTTGGATGAATTGGGAGAATAAAGAAAAATACAGTGAAAGAATCGTTGAATATTTGTATACTTTAGAGTATACTACTCGTAAGTATACAAATATAAAGGATGTGATTTGATGTTAGGAAGAAAAGAAGAATTAAATCATTTGAATGAATTATATAATAGTGATTGTTTTGAATATTTAGTAATGTATGGTCGAAGAAGAGTTGGTAAAACAACGATTCTGCAGAAATTTTCCGAACATTCGAACGCAATCTTTTTTCCTGCTCGAGAAAAGAATGATGCGCTAAACTTAGAGGACTTTTCTAAAGTGATTCAATATCATTTTGATAAGAATTTTATAGCTTCATTTAAAAGTTGGGAGGATGCATTCAATTACATTGGGGAGAAGGCTACTGAAAAAATTGCCGTGATAATTGATGAATTTCCTTATATTATTGATGAGAATCCTTCTGTAAAGTCAATATTGCAGCATGTGATTGATCATAATTGGAAAAAGAAAAATATCTTTTTAATTTTGTGTGGTTCTTCTGTAAGTGTTATGGAAAGTGATGTTATGGGTAGAAAAAGTCCGCTTCATGATCGACAAACATCGACTTTAGAAATAAAGCCATTTGATTATTTAGAGAGTAGTGCATTTTTTCCTGGATATAGTAATGAAGATAAATTGTTGGCATATGGAATATTGGGTGGGATTCCAAGATATTTAGAGGCTTTTGATCCCAATCTATCCATTGAAAAAAATATAGCGAATAAAATTATTCGTAATGGAGCGTATCTTTATGAAGAACCAGATAATTTGTTGAAGGCGGAATTAAGAGAAACTAATGTGTATAATAGTATATTAGCTGCCATTGCGAATGGAAGAAATAAAGTGGTTGATATTGCGGATTATATTCATGAGGAGCGTACAAAAGTATCTAAATATTTGATTACGCTACAAACACTTCGTTTGATTGAAAAGAGGATTCCTTGTGGTGATAAAGAGACGAGCAAGAAGTCGATTTATGTGATTAAAGACAATTTTTTTAAGTTTTGGTTTCGCTATGAATTCACAAACAATTCTTACTATGCCATGTTAGGAGCCAATGATGCATCTAAGGAAATCATGGAGGATATAAGCAATCTAATGGGGGATGTGTTTGAGGATATTTGTAAAGAATATTTGATTCGTTTGGCTAAATGTAGAAAGCTTCCTTTCATACCTTATCATTTGGGTAAATGGTGGGGGACAAATCCAACTTTAAAAGCACAGGATGATGTGGATTTACTGGCGTTGGATCGTACTGGTAAAAAAGGTGTTTTTGTGGAGTGCAAATTTACTTCCCAGCCAATGCCATATGATGAGTATGAAGATTTAGTAATGGCTACTCAAGCATTTCCAAATCTAGAAGAGAAATATTTGTGGTTTATCAGTAAGTCTGGGTATTCAGATTCAGTAGTAAGACAAGCTCAAAAAGATGGAGCTGTATTACTAACGATTGATGATTTATTTGAATTTTAGGCATCTGTTTTATGCAGATGCTTTTTATTTTTGGTTAGAAAAAAATAGTATAATACCTCATGGAGTATGAGGAGTTTAAAAAGATTGTTAATTCAAAAACAATCACATACGAAGATTAGTATAGTAGCTTTTCGACTTATCGGAAGGATTTTGTCTTGTATATAAGACAATATGTTTATATAATGCGGTAAAAGAAAGAGTTCTGCGTATGAATCGAGATATTTTAAAACAGATAATAGTAGATCAAAAGGAGATTGACTAAAATTGTCGATCTCCATTATTTCTTCATAGAAATATATTCATAGCTAGGTGTGAAGTGCTGACTATCCTGTAGCTTGTAGTATTCCATAAAAATGCGTGACATGATGTTTGGAATTTGTGTTTCTGCAGGATGAGATAGAATAATCAAATATTGCATAGCACTATAACGTGTACATACGTCCACCTTTCGAATGTTGTCTTGAATAGCTTCACCCATATGGTCAAGGGCTTCTTCGATTTCTTCAATATATGGAAGTGTATCTTGTACAGTTTCCATAGTAACCATGACTAGATAACAGTTCCATTGGTTTCGTGTCATCAATTGGTGTATGTATTCATATTGTCTTGTGAAATCGCGATATTCTAGGTGTAATGCGCCTGAATAGTTTCCACTTGTTTGTAGGGAGTTTGCGATTTGTTGCAAGTCTAAGCTTGTGTTGGCTGTGTTTCCATAATGGATTTGGTTGTACCAAGAATAGTTGTTCTTACCATTTTGTTTCACATAATACAAGGCTTTATCGGCTTTTGAATAGGCATCCGCAAACGTATCGTTTCGAGTGCACATGAGCATGCCTGCAGAAAGGGCTGCAAAATGGGTTTCACTATCGTCTTTAATGATTTCTTTGAATTGTTCAATCACATTTGAAACTGTATTTTCGGCTTGTTCTGTATTCGCTTGTGGTAAGAACAGAAGGAATTCATCCCCTCCCATACGACATGCGATCTTAGGTATTGAAATGTCTAACAATAGTTTTCCCAGGCTTTTTAGGGCTCTATCTCCAGCTTTATGTCCATAGACATCATTGATTTTTTTAAGATTATCCATATCCAAGAAGATTAGGCATCCATTTGTCTTTTGCATAGCGCTCGCAATGCGTTTTTGCCCTACATTACGAACAGGAAGGCCTGTAAGATAATCGATGTTCTTTGTTTCTTCCTGATCTTGCATGGTTGTCACAACATCGGAAATAAACTTATTGATTGTGTCTTCTTGGGATGGAAGTATTTCGTGTTCTAAGTGAAATAAAGATCCGTTGTCCATTAATTTCAAGAAGACTTTTGTGATTTCAGGATCAAATTGCGTACCCGCATTCATTTGGATTTCATGATAAATTCGTCCATGACTTAATGCGTTACGATAGATTCTTCTTGAATTCATGGCATCGTAACTGTCGGCTAACGCAATTATACGTGCTTGTATTGGAATTTCATTTCCTTTAAGTCCATCTGGATAGCCAGTACCATCATAATGTTCATGGTGACTTCTTGTGACTTCATCGATATGCGGAATGATCGTTATATCTTTTAAGATATCTTGTCCAATTGTAGTGTGTTGTTTGATTAAATTAAATTCTTCATTTGTTAATTTGCCAGGCTTATTTAAGATTTGGTCTGGAATACCAATCTTTCCAATGTCGTGTAAATAAGCACAGTTTTTAAGGTTTTGAATCTCTTCATTTGTCCAACCCATATTTTTCGCAATCAAGGCTGCATATTGGGCTACACGCCTTGAGTGTCCACGTGTATATTCATCTTTGGCTTCAATGGTAGTAGAAAGGGATTCCATCATTTGAAGTGTTATTTTTTTGTTTTCTTTCTTTTCAATTTCCAACTCCGTTTGATGACGATTTTCTTCTATGATATGAATCTTTTGGATGGTACGAATAATGTTAGTGAAGAGCAATATAATCATGCCTATGCCAATAAAGATACCTGAAATAGTTGCGACAAAATAAACAGATACAGATTCAATAGCAACACAGACTAGGACTAGAAAGAGTCCAATCAATAGAATGTAGTCGGATTTTATTTGTTTATTTTTGCGTATGTATTGCATCAAATGAATGAATATTAGGATAAACACAAAGACGAGTAGTAATTGTGCAACGGGCAATGTTTCAATGTAGTCTTTGACTTTTGTAAGATAGAGAATGGAAGAAACAATAAAGTTTAAAATTACGACATAACCAATATTTTGATAGAGTTTTTGGTGCTTGCCATTTTGAATGTTGTCCGCATAGAACAAGATGGGTAATGGACTCAGCATGATCATCACAAAACATAAAGCAGCTAACGCGGATGCGTTAGGAACTAGGATTTGTCGGATTTTGGATTCTCCAAGCATCCAGACAGAGCCCATGACCATACACCATCCAAAGTATTCCATGTCGAATGTTGTGTGGTAGACATGTTTTAGGGCTATGCCAAACAGGATGGATGTGATGCCGGTAAATAAGATAAAGAAGGCAATAAATGTGGATATTCCATAAGTATTGTATATATTTTGCCAAATTTCGGCTTTATTACCACAATACACCTCATTGACAATACCAGAATAATTTGAAGTGTAGGTTGTCAGTTCAATGCGTAATGTTTTTCCTGCATCTTTATAGGTTGTAGGACAAAAGATGTAGCGACTCGCTGAATTTTTACCAGCCATTCTTGTATCTTTTGTGGAATATTGTGTGCGCAATGAATTTCCTACATAGAACTGAATGTCCTGCAAAGAAGATCGAATCGCAAAAGACGTTTCATCATAGTCTTTAGGCAATGTTGTTGTCAGGACCATGGTATGGCCTGGTTTTACTTCATAGGTTCCGGGAACCTTTATTTTTTGTTTCGTACCATCCTCTTTATTCCAGTAAAAGGAACCGGAATAGATTATGGATTTGGACGGGTCGTTATAGTTTTGTTCGTTAGCACCAAATAATTGCATGAAACAAAACCATCCTAAAATCGCAATCATTAAGATGTAAAAGAAGTATTTCATGGTTTGAAAGTTAGATTTTTGTGTATGCATATTTGGATTCCTTCCCTTATAGTTAGCATAGTATTTTTGCATAAAAAGTGTCAATAAAAAGTTGTTGACAAACCTATAGAGTAGCTATAGAACGAAAATGTTCTAAATAGAACGATGAGGAGGGCGCATATGCACTTTTGGGATGAACATAAAACGATAACGAGATATTATGAGATGAAGGTTTCTGGAGTTTGCGAAAAATATCAGTTAAGACAGTTGGAGTATGACATATTAATGTTTATTTACAACAATCCTGCGTATAATACGGCTGCGGACATTGTTCGTATTCGTAAGTCTACAAAGTCTCATGTTTCGACTTCACTTAAAGTGTTAGAAGATCGTGGTTTTATTGAGCGAAGAGTCGACAAAGATAATAAAAAGCATGTAACTATTCATTTACTACAATTAGCCAATGAAGTAATTGAAGATGGAATATGGGTGCAAAAGGAGTTTGCACAAGATATGTTTGAAGGTCTTAGTGAAGAAGAGATCAAAGTGTTTATGAGTGTATTTCAAAAGGTGTATGACAATGCAGAAAGGATGATTTCAAATGAAAAAAATTCCTGATTTAATGGAAGCAATTTTTGATGCTTGTTACTTGATTTTTGACTTAATTGCTGGAATCTTATTCTTTGTATATTCGAAAGGAAATCCATTGTTCATATTATATGGTGTATTAACATTAACGTTGTGTGGTGGAGATGCATTCCACTTGGTTCCTCGTATTAAAAGGGCTTTGTATGGTACTAATGATAAAATTAAAAGACAGCTTGGAATTGGATTGCAGGTATCTTCAATCACAATGACCGTATTCTATATTATTTTATTGTTTATCTGGAAATTAACATTCCCAACATTACAAGCTCCACTTTTGGTTGAGACTATGATTTGGATTTCAGCTATTATTCGTATCGTCGTATGTTTCTTACCACAAAACAACTGGACTTCAGAAGAAGAAAATAGGAAGCTTTCTGTGATTCGTAATGCCGTGTTTGCTGTAACTGGAATTGGTGTGATTCTTCTTTATGCCATTTCAGGAAATATGTACGATTTGCATATGAACCGTATGGTTGCAGCTATCATTATTTCTTTTGGTTGCTACATCCCAGTTACATTGTGGTCTAAGACAAAACCAAAGATTGGTTTATTGATGATTCCTAAGACTTGTGCTTATATGTGGGTCATTGTGATGGGATTGCAATTATTATTTTAGAATTTCTTCAAGAGAACGCCTACTCGACGTTCTCTTTCTATATGAATTTTAGAGTATCTAATTCAATGTAAATAAGACGTTTTAGATGAAATAGGAACAATCGCAACAAATGTGTTGTAATGCATAATATTTTCACATTGAAGTTTTATAATGGAAATTGGCTACTGGATATAGTAACGGTGAACCCTCTGAATGAAAAGGATGATATCTTGAGTTCTCGATGATTCCGATTTTGCAGGAGGATGTGTTGTATGTATATTTATCTGTACATTGATGTTGCCATGTGTTTAATGGCACTAGTAGAAATACTAAGAATCACATTATTGATTATAGAAAAATGTAAAAGACACTAGTTCACCCAAACCCAACGGATTACTAGTGTCTTTTCACTAAATTAATTCAGAGGAACCACTGTATCCAGTAGTCTTTCTGTATCTGTATTATAGCTATAAATAGGGGATTATGCAAACCGATTGACAACAAGTCATAAATTCAGTAGAATAATCATCGGTTAGTCATCTCTAACAAGGGATGACTTCTTTTATGAAATATGAGTTAGACGTATCTAACTGTGGAGGTATAATGAGAAAGATTCTATATATCATGATCGGATGTATATCATTAGGGTTAGGAATTATTGGTGTCATATTACCGATTCTTCCGACGATTCCTTTTGTGTTGCTTGCAGCTTTTTGTTTTGCAAGATCTAGTGAGAGATTGGATGGTTGGTTTAAGAATACGAAGTTATATAGGGAAAACAATATTAAGAGTGGTATGACGAAACAGGCAAAGATTCGTATTACGTGTTCAGTAACTTTATTAATGAGCATTGGATTTATCATGATGGGATTGAAGGGCATTGTTGTTGGTAATATTGTTTTACTCATTGTTTGGATTTTTCATATGGCCTATTTTACATTTGGAGTAAAGACAGTATGAGAAGGGTTTTGAATTATTTATTAGCTATTAGCTTTGTTTTGACTATTATGGTTCCAATTACAGGAATCATAGTTCATAAATTAGCTTCTACCTTATTCTTAGTATTGGCTTTGATTCATGTGTTCTTATATAGAAAGAGATTGGATTATAAGTATATTCTTATTATTGTATTAACCATAGTATCTTTTGTATTAGGAATATTAGGATTAATTATGGTTGAACATCCAATAATTCTAACGTTTCATAGAACCGTGTCGATTGTATTAATAATCTTATTAGCTATTCATATATATAGGTTTCATAGAAGGCTTGCCGTTGCATAATGTGACGGCTTTTATTATATTCAAAGTA
>ERZ857745.4548-NODE-4548-length-12037-cov-5.828326_pt1 | contig 12037 bp, 8 predicted proteins | sample MGYA00519699_ERZ857745 | MGnify/ENA primary metagenome ERZ857745 (study PRJEB31778, sample SAMEA3449357) | human gut metagenome | biome: human gut; feature: human-associated habitat; material: faeces | place: United Kingdom | collected 2010/2012 ...
CATTGCAGACGTTGACGTTGCAGTTGCAGATGGCAAAAATCTTGTTCTCGCCGTCGATGTTCGTGATTTGGTGCACAAAGCCGTTGTCCTCGGCCTTCTGCAGGATCTGCATGACCTCATCGTAGGTCACGTAATGCCCCTTGTTGGTCTCGACGAGGTAGTCGGCCATATCGCCCACGCCGATGCACCAGTCGTCGGGGTCGTCGCCGCAGCCCTCGCCCATGGCGGCGCGGGACATACGGCAGCTGCACGGACCGGCGGCATACTTGCCGTCGTACTTTTTCAGCCAGTGAGAGATATGCTCAATGTCGGCGGACCGGTTCTCGGTCTCGATGGCTTTTTCCACCGGGATGACGTGCATACCGATGCCTGCGCCGCCCGGGGGCACCATGGCGGTGATGTGCTCCAGCGGCAGAAACGTCATCCGCTCAAAGAAGGCTGTCACCTCGGGGTGGTCGGCGATCTGCTGCTTGTTCATGTTGAAGAACTCTGCGCTGCCGGGCACGAACATCGGCAGGATGTACTGCTTTTCGCGGCGGGGATTCTCCCAGTTGTACTCCAGCAGACCGACGACGGCCATCTGCTGCAAAAGCGGCTCCAGCTCCCCGGCAGGCTTGCCCGTGGCCTTGACCAGCTCGGGCAGGGTCATGGGCTTGCGGACCTTCATTTTTAAGGCGACGTCCGCCATCTCGTCGGTCACGATGGACGCCAAGCCCCAGTATTCGGGGTCATCCTTCGTCAGAATGCCCTTTTTGGCCGGGATGCGGTCCGTGATCATCTGGCCCAGCCTGGCAATTTTCTCGCGGTACGGCTCGTCCCTCGGAATCTCGAAGGGCAGCCTGCTCTCATCCAGCGGGAACGCAGTGGGTTTGCTCATGGTGTGCTCCTTTTTTGTGCCGTTGCTCCGTTTTTTGCACAGTAGGGGCCGGGCATGCCCGGCCCGGTTGTAAATGGCGGACGGGCGATTGCGGCAAGGCCGCGGGCCGCACATGTGCGGCCCCTACAACGCGGCTGGACTATTTACGCCTGCCACGCCCTGACCTGCTCTTTTAGCCAATCGGCCCATTCGTCAATGCCCTCGCCCGTCCGGGCGCAGATCGGGATGACCCTTGCGTTCGGGTTGCGCAGGGCCACATACGCGCGGCATTTGTCCATGTCAAAGTCAAAATATGGCAGCACGTCGATCTTGTTGACAAGAACGACGTCGCAGACCTGGAACATCAGCGGATATTTCAGCGGCTTGTCGTGACCCTCGGGAACCGACAAAATCATCGCGTTCTTCACCGCGCCGGTGTCGAACTCGGCAGGGCAGACAAGGTTGCCGACGTTTTCCAGAATCACCAAATCGAGACCCCCGGTGCCCAGCCCGGCCAGTCCCTGCCGGGTCATCTCGGCGTCCAGATGGCACATGCCGCCGGTGTGCAGCTGAATGGCCTTGGCGCCGGTCTCGGCGATGGCGCGGGCGTCCACGTCGGAGTCGATGTCGGCCTCCATCACGCCGATGCGCAGCTCATTTTGCAGCGCAGCAATCGTGCGGCGCAGTGTCGTGGTTTTGCCGGACCCCGGTGCGCTCATTAAATTCAGCAGAAAGATTTTTTCCTGCTTCAGCTCGGCCCGCAGCGCGGCGGCCTGCTCGTCGTTGGAGGCAAAGATGCTCTGCTTGACCTCGAGAATTTTCACGTTGTCCATGGGGTGCTCCTTATAAATTGGTATACGGTCTCTGCTAACATTTTAACATCGTGTCAAAAAATCCGCAATCGACGAATATGACAAAGAATTGACGAAAGAACGGGCAGGTTGACGAAAAGAGCGTGTAAACTCATTAGCGGCAGATGCCGCGAACTGGCGGCGGGGTGTGGGCACCCCGCCCTACGCATAACGGGGAAAGTGGAACGTAGGGCGGCATGCCCACATGCCGCCGTGGCCGTGTGCGAAAGCAGGGACCTGCCGGTTTGTGGTTAGTCCGGCTTTATAAAATGCTCCACCACCATCCGCTGCGCCTCCGGCGTAAACAGCAGCACTGAATACGGCGTGCCGCGGGCGCTGACCTTGTTCTCACTGCGCAGACCGGTGTCCACACCGGCAGGGGTCGGCACGTAGTAAAAGCCCTTCGTCGGCAGACGCTCCATGCCGATGAGCCGCTGCGCCAGCAGCCACTCGTCGATCTCCTTGATTGTCGGTGCCTTCACATCCGGGTCACCGGCGGCCTCGATCAGCGCGGCCTTCAGCTCCGCGCCGGTATAGCTGTCCTGATAGTTGAAGCTGCGCGCGTCCTCTGCCGTCAGGTAAAACGCGGGGCGCTCGGCCTTCGGCGGCTTTTTCTTCTTCTCGGACGGCAGCGGCTTTTCCGGCTCCGGTGCGGGCGGGTCCAGGCTCAAAACGGCGTCGGGGTGGTCGGCACGGTAGGCGTCAATGACCGCAAAGAACGCGGCACCGTACTTTTCATACTTGCGCTCACCCATGCCGTAGATGCCCAGCATATCCTGCGCGCGGCGCGGCGCGCGCAGGCACATATCCACCAGCGACTTGTCACCGAACACGACGTAGGGCGGCAGTCCCTCGCGCTGGGCGGTGTCAAACCGCAGCTGGCGCAGCTGGTTGAACAGCTCCAGTCCGGCGCTCGTCAGCGCGTCCATCGGGCTGCGGCGCTTCGGCTTCGGTGCGCGGGCCTGCTCCGGCTCACGCTGCGGCGGCAGCTTGACCAGCACCTGCCCGCCGGTCTTCAGCGGGGCAATATCCCCTATGTGCAGCACGGCGTACTGGTCGTCGCTCTGCACCAAATATCCATCCTCCAGCAGCTGGGCCAGCAGGCGTTCCAGCGTCTCGCGCGGGGTGTCCTTCATCCGGCCGTAGCTCTTGAAGCGCTCGGCTCCCAGCTCCCGCAGACGCGCACGGTTCGCGCCTTGTAAAGTGCCGAACAAAATCGCTTTGCCGTACCGCCCGCGCAGCTCGGCCACGCAGTTGATCATCCACTTGGCGGCGTCGGTCATATCGACCTCGTCAAAATCGTTGTTGCAGCTGCCGCAGTTGCCGCACGGCGCGGTGGGATGCTCGCCGAAATAGGCCAGAATGTAGTTGCGCAGGCACTCCGTCGTCTGGCAGTAGCGCTCCATCGTCTGCAAGCGCTGCAGGTCGCGCTGGCGCAAAAGGTCGGCCTCCTCGTCGTCCATCTCGGCAAAATCCTTTTTGTCCAGCAGGAATTTGTTGATGATGACGTCCTGCGCCGAAAAAAGCAGCACGCACTGCGACGGCAGCCCGTCACGCCCGGCACGGCCCGCCTCCTGGTAATAATTTTCCATGCTCTGGGGCATGTTGTAGTGCAGCACGAACCGCACGTTGGACTTGTCAATGCCCATGCCAAAGGCGTTCGTCGCCACAATGACCGGCGCGGTGTCGTAGATGAAGTCGTTCTGATTTTTGCGGCGTGCTTCGGCGGACAGGCCCGCGTGGTACTTTGTGGCCGCAAAGCCGTATTCGGTCAGAAGCTCCTGCAGCTTGTCCACATTCTTGCGGGTGGCGCAGTAGATGATGCCGCTCTCGCCGGGGTGGTCGCGCAGATATTGGATGACAAAATCGTCCTTGCGGCGGGTGCGCTCGACCTGAAAGTAGAGGTTGGGCCGGTCAAAGCCGGTCACAAGCACCTTCGGGTCGTGGAGCCGCAGCGTGCAGACAATGTCGTCCTTGACCTCCCGCGTGGCCGTGGCCGTGAACGCCGACACGATGGGGCGGCGGGGCAGACTGTCGATGAAGTCGAGGATCTTTAAGTAGCTCGGGCGGAAATCCTGTCCCCACTGGCTGATGCAGTGCGCCTCATCCACCGTGACCATCGAGATGTCTGCCCCCGCGGCAAAGCTGCGGAACACCGGGCTTTCCAGGCGTTCGGGCGCGACGTAGACGAGCTTGTAGCTGCCCTCGGCGGCCAGGTCCAGCGCGCGGGCGATCTGTGTCTCGGTCAGCGACGAGTTGATAAACGCCGCATGGATGCCCGCTGCGTTCAGCCCCTTGACCTGGTCCTGCATCAGCGAGATCAGCGGCGAGATGACGAGCGTCAGCCCCGGCAGCAGCAGGGCAGGGACCTGATAGCAGAGCGACTTGCCCGCGCCGGTGGGCATGATGGCCAGCGCGTCCCGCCCGGCCAGAAGGGCGCTGACGATCTCCTCCTGCCCGGGGCGGAAGGAGTCATAGCCGAAATATCGTTTTAACGCTTCACGCGGAGTCATGAAGGGCCTCCTGAAATTTTTCTTCCATTATACCACATCCGCACCCCTGCGGCCAGAGAAACGCGCACTTTACACCGCGCACCGTCTGCGGTATACTGGTAGCAAACTATAGCAAACTATAAAAACAGGAGCTGTCGCTATGATTCTGGATATTGTTGTGGACGTACAAAAGGACTTTATCACGGGTGCGCTGGCGAACCCCCAGGCACAGGCCAACGTGGCCCACCTGGCCGAGACCGTTAAGGCCCATGCCCGGGCCGGGCACTGGCTGTTCCTGACGCGGGACACCCACCCCGACAACTACCTTGCCACGCGGGAGGGACGCCACCTGCCTGTGGAGCACTGCATCGAGGGCGAGGACGGCTGGAACTTTGCGCCCGAGCTGGAGAACGCGCTGGACGGTACCGAGCCCGAGGTCTGCCACATCGTCAACAAGCCGACCTTCGGCAGCTATATGCTGCCGAGCGAGATCCTTGACGAGCTGATGGCCCACAACAAGGCCGTGGATGACATTGAAAAGATCGTCATCTACGGCTACTGCACCGACATCTGCGTCATCAGCAACGCCATGGTGCTGCGCGCGGCCTTCCCGGAGACGGAAATTGAGATCCTGTCCGACTGCTGCGCCGGGGTCACGCCCCAGTCCCACCAAACGGCGCTGGACGCCATGCGGGCGTGCCAGTTCACAATCGTATAAAGCGTATAAAGGCAAAATTGAAACCGACGCACTCTTGCGTTTCTCACCGCATTGTGCTATACTTTACACCGTAAAACTGAATACGACAGCAGGTGCCTTTTTATGCCGCCGTTCGGCGCATGGGAAAGGGTAAAAGGGAAGCGGGTGCAAATCCCGCACGATCTCGTCACTGTGATAAGGGAGCCTGCCGCCAGGGTGCATTTGCACCGGTCACTGGGTTTTGACCCGGGAAGGCGGCGGCAGGCGTTGAGCTTTCAGCCAGGAAACCTGCCTGCTGCCGGGTACGGGGGCGCACCGCCCCAGATCACGAGGAATTGGTTGTACCGCAAAGCACCTGCTTAAAATACGGGGTCTTTTGTGTTGCCATTCTGCACGCAAAAGACCTCGTTTTTTACGGGGTCAATTTCCGTGTGCCCTGCTGTTCTCTCCCGTACTGTCTCCAGTCTTTAAACAAGGAAAGGAAGCAAGAACACATGAGAAGGATCACCTACAAGAAAGCTGCCGCCGTCGCCATGGCCGCAGCACTGTCCGCCGCCCTGCTGGTCGGCTGCGGCAGCACCGCCGCGAGCACTGACAGCGCTGCCGCGAGCACCGTCGCCGCAGAAAGCACCGCAGAAGATGCAGAAAAGACCGCAGACGAGGGAGATGCAGACGAAGTGGCCGCCAAGAACTGCGCCGATTTGATCGACGCCATCTACGTGCAGGAGCGCAGCGCCGACACCGATGCCCAGTGCGAGGCCGCTAAGGCTGCCTGGGATGCCCTGACCGACACCCAGAAGGAACTGGTCGAGGGTGAGAACGCAGACCCCGACTACTTTGGCCGCGACACCGGCGACGCCGGCAAGGACGACCCGCGCAATGCCGACGACATCGGCGAAAATGAGCTGCTGGTCGTCAGCTTCGGCACCTCCTTCAACGGCAGCCGCGCCGCTGACATTAAGGGCATCGAGGACGCCCTGCAGGCCGCCTACCCGGATTGGAGCGTCCGCCGCGCCTTCACCGCGCAGATCATCATCAACCACGTTCAGGCCCGCGACGGCGAGAAGATCGACAACATGGACCAGGCGCTTGACCGTGCCGTTGCCAACGGCGTCAAGAATCTGGTTGTCCAGCCTACGCACCTGATGCACGGCGCCGAGTACGACGAGATGTGCGAGGCGGTTGAGCAGTACAGGGACAAGTTCGACAGCGTTGCCATTGCCGAACCCCTGCTGGGCGAGGTCGGCGAAGATGCCACCGTCATCAACGCCGACAAGGAGGCCGTAGCCGCCGCCATCACCGCGGAGGCCGTCAAGACCGCCGGATATGACGACGCCGCTGCCGCCGCTGCAGACGGCACCGCCTTTGTCTTTATGGGCCACGGCACGTCCCACACCGCCAAGGTCAGCTACAGCCAGATGCAGACCGCGATGCAGACGCTGGGCTATGACAACGTCTTTATCGGCACCGTCGAGGGTGAGCCCGAGGACACCGCCTGCGATGCCGTTATCGAGAAGGTCAAGGAGGCCGGTTACACCAAGGTCATCCTGCGCCCGCTGATGGTCGTCGCCGGTGACCACGCCAACAACGACATGGCCGGTGCCGATGACGATTCCTGGCTGAGCCAGTTCAACGCCGCCGACTGCTTTGAGAGCGTCGACACCCAGATCGCAGGTCTGGGCGAGATCGGCGACATTCAGCAGCTCTACGTTGACCATGCCGGGGCCGCTATCGATTCCCTGAACGGCTAAGAAAGACCCATTCTGCCCGGAGGGTAAGCTCCGGGCAGTTTTTTGGTTTTTGGGAAAGCACGGCAGGGACCGGGCATGCCCGGCCTGCGTCCGATGTGATGCCCTGCCACGCCGTAGGGGCGGATTCCATATCCGCCTGCGCCGCCTCCCGCTAATGCCTGATAAATATATATAGAATGAGGTAAGGAAAGCATGAAAAAGCTCCAACTCGCATCCCTGACTCTCGCTGCCCTGCTGCTGGCGGGCTGCGGTGCGTCCGCAGCGTCCACCGCCGAGAGCACGTCCGAGGCGGTCTCCACGGAAGAAACCGCCCCTGCCGCCACCGCGGCCCCGGCCCCTGCCGTCACGAAAGCCCCGGCCCCCGCTGCCGCGCTGCCGGACGGCGTATACACCGCTAAGTTCAACACCGACAGCAGTATGTTCCACGCCAACGAAGCCGTGGACGGCATGGGCACGCTGACGGTGGAAAACGGCACGATGACCTTCCACGTCAGTCTGCAGTCCCAGAAGATCGTCAACCTGTATCCGGGCATGGCCGCCGACGCCCCCGCCCACGAGAGCGACTGGCTGCAGCCTACCGTTGACACGGTGACCTACTCCGACGGCACCAGCGACGAAGTATACGGCTTTGACATCCCCGTTGCGGCTGTCGATGCCGATTTCCAGCTGGCCATCCTCGGCACCAAGGGCACCTGGTATGACCATACGGTCAGCGTCTCCGATGCCGAGCCTGCGGCAGAGGATGCGGCTGCGGCAGGCGTCGAGATCCCCGCCGACGGCAGCTACACCTGCGCTGTGACGCTGGAGGGCGGCAGCGGGCGCGCCACCGTCGAAAGCCCCGCCGCGCTGACTGTGGCCGACGGCATTATGACCGCGACCATCGTCTGGAGCAGCCCGAACTATGACTATATGCTCGTCGACGGCGAAAAGTACCTGCCCGTCAACACCGACGGCAACTCGACGTTTGAGATCCCCGTTGCCGCGCTGGATACCGCGCTGGCCGTCACGGCGGACACCGTCGCCATGAGCACCCCGCACGAGATCGACTATACCCTGACCTTTGACAGCGCGACGCTGGCTGCCGCCGAATGAGGCGCGCGGCAGCTTTTGCCCTGCCCGCCCTGCTGCTGGCAGGGTGCGCGGCTGCATCCCAGGCTCCCGCGCAAACGGACGCATTGACGATAGAAAACCGCTATCCGCTGGAATATGCGAAGCAGTTCACGGTGGATGTGTGCGCGGGCGGCTATGACCTCATCACGATTGACGGCAGCCGCTATCTCGTCGTGCCGGAGGGGGCCGCTGCGCCCGCCAATCTGGACGCAGACATCACCGTTTTGCAGCAGCCTATCCAAAATATCTACCTTGTGTCGTCGTCCGCGATGGACCCCATCATCAGCATTGGCGGGCTGGGGGCTGTGGCGCTGTCCGGCACACAGGCCGAAAACTGGTACCTCGACGCGGCCCGCACCGCCATGGAGCAGGGCGAGATCGCCTACGCGGGCAAGTACAGTGCGCCCGATTACGAGACGATCCTGTCCGCCGACTGCGGCCTTGCCATCGAGAACACAATGATCTACCACACGCCCGAGGTGAAAGAGCAGCTCGAAAAATTCGGCGTGCCGGTCCTCGTCGAGCGCTCGAGCTACGAGAGTGACCCGCTGGCCCGGATGGAATGGGTCAAGCTGTACGGCATCCTGCTGGGCAGAACCGAGGAGGCCGAGCGCATTTTTGACGACGCTGTGCAGCGCATTGCACCGCTGCTGGACGAGGAACCCACCGGTAAGACTGCGGCGTTCTTCTCCATCACCTCAAACAATCTCGCCACGGTGCGCAAGGGCGGCGATTACGTCGCCAAGATGATCGGGCTAGCGGGCGGCAGCTACGTCTTTGCCGACCTGACGGACAGCGGCAACAATCTGGCGACTGTCAATATCTCGCTCGAGGATTTCTACGCCGGGGCGCGTGACGCCGATGTGCTGCTCTACAACAGCACGATTGAGGGCGAGCTGCGCACAATGGATGAGCTGCTCGCCAAATGTCCGATGCTGGCGGACTTCAAGGCCGTGCAAAGCGGCAATGTCTGGTGTACGTCGCAGAGCCTTTTCCAGCAGAGCATGGAGCTGCCGGATCTGATCCTGGATATGAACAAGGTGTTCACCGAGGATGACCCGGACGACAGTGAATTGACATTTTTGACGAAGCTGCACTGAAAATTTAACGCGGCGGCAAAAACAGGCGCACAAAACCGTGGCGCATCCGTAGGGGCGGATTCCATATCCGCCCGCACCATTGCCGCCCGCCGCAAAGGAAACCACGCATGCACACCTCCAAACGCATGACAATTGCATACCTCGCCATGGCGGCGGCCCTGCTGGCGCTGTTTGCGCTCAACCTGTTCTGGGGCAGCATTGCGCTCTCCCCGGCGGACATCGCGGCGGCCCTGCTGGGCCGCGGCACAAACGCGCTGGCGGCCAATATCCTGCTGCAGCTGCGCCTGCCGCGCGCCGTCATGGTCGTGCTGCTGGGGGCGGCGCTCTCGGTGGCCGGGTATCTGCTGCAAACGTTTTTTGCCAACCCGATTGCCGGGCCTTTTGTCATGGGCATTTCCAGCGGGGCCAAGCTGGCCGTGGCGCTGACGATGGTCGTCTTTTTGAACCGCGGTCTGCTCACCGGCTCACTGACGCTGATTCTGGCGGCGTTTGCCGGGGCCATGGCGGCCATGCTGTTTGTGCTGGCCGTGGCGCGCCGCGTGCAGAAGATGAGCATTTTGGTTATCTGCGGCGTCATGATCGGCTACATCTGCTCGGCCGTCACCGATATTGTCGTCGCCTTCGCGCAGGATTCCAACATCGTCAACCTGCACAACTGGTCGATGGGCAGCTTCTCCGGCATGACCTGGGGCAATGTCGCCACGGCGGCAGCCATCGTTCTGCCCTGCCTGGCCGCCGCGTTTTTGCTCTCCAAGCCGATGGCCGCCTACCAGCTGGGCGAAAGCTACGCCGCCAGCGTCGGCGTGCCGGTGCGGGCGTTTTCCGTGGTGCTTGTGCTGCTGTCAAGCCTGCTGGCGGCCTGCGTCACGGCATTTGCCGGACCGATCTCCTTCGTCGGCATTGCGGTGCCGCATCTGGTAAAACATACGCTGGGCAGTGCAAAACCGCTGCGGGTGCTGCCGGGCTGCGCACTGGGCGGCGCGGCATTCTGCCTGCTGTGCGACCTGATCGCCCGCAGCTTGTTTGCACCCACCGAGCTGTCCATCAGCTCGGTCACAGCGGTGTTCGGCGCGCCGGTGGTCATCTGGCTGCTTGTGCGCCGCCACAGTGGGGAGGGCACGGTATGAGCTGTTGTGAAACGCAAAATCTAGCCGTCGGCTACGGTGCGCCGCTGCTGCGGGACATTGCCCTGCACGCCGAGCGCGGCAAAATTCTGGCACTCATCGGTCCGAACGGCGCGGGCAAATCCACCCTTTTAAAAACGCTGGCCGGGCAGCTGGCGGCGCAGGGCGGCGCGGTGCTGCTGGACGGGCAAGACCTGACGGCCTACACCCCCAACGCCCGGGCGCGCAAGCTGGCGCTGATGCTGCCCCACACGGCCCGCACCGAGCTGACGTCCTGCTTTGAGGTCGCCGCCGCCGGGCGCTACCCCTACACCGGGCGGCTGGGCATTTTGTCCGATGCCGACAGGCAGCAGGTGCATGACGCCCTGTGCCTTGTCCGGGCGAAGGAGCTGGAGGACCGCGATTTTGCCAGGATCAGCGACGGCCAGCGCCAGCGCGTGCTGCTGGCCCGCGCGGTCTGCCAGCAGCCGGAAATTTTGCTTCTGGACGAGCCAACGTCGTTTTTGGACGTAAAGGGCAAGGCGGAGCTCATGGACATCCTGCAAGTGCTGGCGCATGAGAAGAATGTGGCCGTCATCGTGACGCTGCATGAGCTGGAGCTGGCCCAAAGGCTGGCCGACGCCGTTGTCTGCGTTGCGCCGTCAGGCGTGTCCGCTGTGCTGGCACCGCAGGACGCCTTTGCACAGGACAATATCTGTGCGCTGTTTGGACTGACCACCGACCAATACGCGGTGCTGTTTGCCGGGAGCGGCGCAAAGCCGAAGCCCCAATTTGAGCACTACATCCGCAGCGGGCAGCGTTTACTGCGCTGCGGCTACACCACCGGCACCTGTGCGGCGCTGGGGGCGGCGGGCGCGGCGCGGCTGCTGCTGACAGGCCACGCGCCGGAAAGCGTTGGTCTGCGCACGCCCAAGGGCATCGTCGTGGAGGTCGCACCGCAGTTCTGCCGCCTGACGGCAGACGGGGCCGCGTGCGCCATCGTCAAGGACGGCGGCGACGACATCGACGCCACGACGGGTCTGCCGGTCATTGCCGCGGTCACACTGCTGCCCGGCGCGCCGCGCACCGTTACGATTGACGGCGGGGCGGGGGTGGGCCGTGTGACAAAGCCCGGCCTCGACCAGCCCGTCGGCGCGGCGGCCATCAACCGTGTGCCGCGGCAGATGATAACCGAGGCGCTTTTGCGGGAGGCGGACGCCGTCGGCTACGGCGGCGGGTTCGCGGTGGTCATCTCCATCGAAGGCGGCGAGGCGGCGGCCAAGCGCACCTTCAACCCGCATCTGGGGGTTGAGGGCGGCCTGTCAGTGCTGGGCACCAGCGGCATTGTGGAGCCGATGAGCCAGCAGGCGCTTCTGGATACGCTGCAAATCGAAATCCACCAGGCAGCGTTGAAAAGCCGCCGCCTGATTTTAGCCCCCGGCAACTACGGGCTGGACTACCTGGCCGCCAACTACCCCGCGCTGCACGAGATCCCTGTCGTAAAAATCTCAAATTTTATCGGCGAGGCGCTGGATATGGCAGCGGCGGAGCACTTCGCGGAGGTGCTGCTCGTCGGGCATGTGGGCAAGCTCGTCAAACTGGCGGGCGGCATCATGAACACCCACTCCCGCTGTGCCGACTGCCGCACTGAGCTGTTTTGCGCCCATGCGGCGCTCTGCGGCGCGGACGCGGCGACCTGCCGCGCCCTGATGGACGCCGCCACGACAGATGCCTGTCTGGACATTCTGGACGCCGCGCAGCTGCGGGAGCCGGTCATGGCCAGCCTGCTCACAGCGATCCAGCTGCATCTGGACCGCCGCGCGGCGGGGGCGTTCAAGGTCGGCGCGGTGCTGTTCTCAAACCGGAACGGCCCGCTGGGGCAGACAAAAACTGCCGATACACTGTTGAAATTGTGGAAGGGAACCTGACATGGTACATTTTGTGGGGGCCGGTCCCGGCGCACCGGACCTGATTACCCGGCGCGGCGCGGCCCTGCTGCAAACGGCGGACTGCATCATCTACGCGGGCAGTCTGGTCAACCCGGCGCTGCTGGGGCTGGCGGGGCCGGACTGCACCA
>ERZ857745.4549-NODE-4549-length-12036-cov-3.794925_pt1 | contig 12036 bp, 8 predicted proteins | sample MGYA00519699_ERZ857745 | MGnify/ENA primary metagenome ERZ857745 (study PRJEB31778, sample SAMEA3449357) | human gut metagenome | biome: human gut; feature: human-associated habitat; material: faeces | place: United Kingdom | collected 2010/2012 ...
ATTTGCAGGAAATCCTGCAATCGGAATCGGGCTTATGGGAGGAGGACTCATCGTCCTTGCGTTCGGTGTCCTTGCGGTGGTTCTTGTGGTCTGGATTTTCGGAGGATTTCTTCCCTGGGCATTGAAAGGAATCTGCAAGCTTTGCAAAAAGCCATTTAATAAGGGAAAGGAGCGTGCGGCAGCATGAAAAAATTTTCAAAAATCTGCCTGATCATTGTGGCAGTTCTCGGGGGAATGGGATTATTGCTCGGCGGCATCTCCGCTCTGCTTGGCGGAGGCTTTGGTGCAATCAGACGCATGGCGGAAAGAGGAGAACTGGATGCGGGCAACTGGCATATCCGGCCATATGAACTTTACTATTCTTCGGATGAAGAAGACACAGAGGATGACTGGGGAGCAGACGACGATGCAAAAGTTTATACCTATGAGGCAGCCGGCATAAAAAATCTGGATATTGATATTGATGCTGCGGAAATCTATGTCAAGCAGGGGACGGATGATAAAAACCTTGTGGTGAGAACCTACGGCTGCAAAGAAAAATATTATAAAGGGGATATGAATAAAGATACGCTTCAGATTCAGTATGAGATTCATAAGCAGTTTCCGGACAATTATGATGCGCAGATTGTGATTGAGATTCCGGAGAAAATGACCTTTGATACCATGGACTTTGACATCGGGGCGGCAGATGCAGATTTTGCATCGGGCAGTGTGAACTGCAGAACGATGGAGCTGAATGTGGGAGCAGGGGAGCTGACGGGAGCAGATTTTGCTGTGACAGGAACCCTGGACATCAAGCTTGGAGCCGGTGATATTGATGAGCACGCCGCGCGCGCCGTCGATAGAGGTCTCCATCAGCGGGCTGGAAACGGCCATCTTTGCGGCATCCTCCGCCTTGTTCTTGCCGGCGGCACGGCCCACGCCCATATGGGCAAGGCCGGCATCCTTCATGACGGCGGTAACATCGGCAAAGTCCAGATTGATAAAGCCGGTGTCCCGGATCAGGTCGGAGATGCTCTGCACCGCCTGGCGCAGCACGTCGTCGGCAATTTCAAAGGCGTTGCGGAAGGTGATCTTCTGATCGGTGGCGTACTTCAGCCGCTCGTTGGGGATGATGACCAGAGAGTCCACCTTGCCGCGAAGCTGCTCAATGCCGGCCTCCGCCGCGCGCATCCGCTTCTGGCCCTCGAAGCCGAAGGGCTTGGTGACCACGCCCACCGTCAGGACGCCCTGCTCCCGTGCGATCTCCGCCACCACCGGCGCAGCGCCGGTGCCGGTGCCGCCGCCCATACCGGCGGTGATGAACACCATGTCGGTGTCCTCCAGCGCCTTAGATAGCTGAGTGCGGCTCTCCTCGGCGGCCTTCTGGCCCACCTCCGGATTGGCGCCTGCGCCCTGTCCGTGGGTGAGCTTCTCACCGATCTGGAGCTTATATCCGGCGCTGGAGGTATTCAGCGCCTGCTTATCTGTATTGACGGCGATGAAATCCACGCCCTTTACGCCGGAGCGCACCATGCGGTTGACCACATTATTGCCGCCGCCGCCGACGCCCACCACCTTGATACTTACCACGTTCTCCGGTCCTGTTTCAAACCCAAAAGCCATGACGCTTCCTCCTGCCGTAATTTGTATGTCAAAGACACGTTTTCTGTCCGTATACCCAAGATACAGTATTTTATTTATTGTATTACGGTTTACCTGTCCCGTCAAGTGTTCCGACGGGATTTCCCGAAAAAATCCCTTATCCGGGAATAAACCGGGCGCTGCCCTCGGCATCCCAGCGGATGGTGCCGGTCTCGTTTTCCTCCAGCTTCTCCAGCACCGCCGCCAGATATCTCAGGCGGTAGGCGAAATCATCCTCCCGGTCCAGATACACGTCCAGCCGGTCCTGATACCGCAGGACGATGCCGCTCTCCTCGAAGCGGATCTCTCCGATCTGGTCGGTCATGCCCTTGGAGCGCAGCTGGCGCAGCAGCTCCAGCAGCCGGGCAAGATCCCCGGACTGCTCCTCCGGCACCGCCGCAAGGCTCCCCACCTGCGGGTCTGCCAGGGACAGGCCCACGACCATAGGGCAGCCGTTTGGGGCCTCGGCGGGGGAATCCACCAGCTTGCCCTCCGGGCTGATAAGCCAGCAATGGCCGTCCTGTTGAATGCCCGCCGGGTCGCTGCACTCCACGATATCGATGCGCAGAGTCCCCGGCAGCTTGCGGCTCAGCCGCACCGACTCTACATAGGGCAGGGCCTCGGTGATCCTGGCCGCCGCATCGTACTTATTCAGCAGAAAGAGATTATCCCCCTCCGAGACGCCGCTGGCGGCCAAAATCGTCTCACGGGAGTAGCGGTCATTGCCGCTGACGGAGATGGTATCCACCTTGAAAAACAGCACCAGTGCTCCCACGATGGCGGCACAGATCAGCACGAAGCACAGCAGCTTGTAGAGGAAGGCAAACCTTCCCCGGCTGCGCCGTCTGTTTCTTCTGCTGCGTCTGGCCATAAGTGCTCTCCTTTTATCGTTCCTCCTGACGGATGTCGGCACCCAGCTGTGCCAGCTCCCCCGTCAGGTCTTCATATCCTCGTTGAATGTGCTCCACGCCGGTGACGGCGGTCTCGCCCTCCGCCTGAAGGCCCGCCAGCACCAGCGATGCGCCGCCCCGCAGCTCCTTGGCCCGGACAGCGGCTCCGTGGAGCCGGTCTACGCCGCATACCACGGCCACCCGGCCCTCCAGTCGGATATCCGCTCCCATCCGCACCATCTCCGGCACATGGCGGTAGCGGCTGTCGAAGATGTTCTCCACAAAGACGGTGGCTCCCTCCGATCGCAGCAGCGACGCCATCAGCACCGCCTGTGCGTCCGTGGGAAAGCCGGGATACGGAGCCGTGCGAATGGGGCCTGCGCTTTGCAGCCGCCGGGGAGCCTGCAGGCGGATGGAGGTCTCGCCGCAGGTGAGGCGGCATCCCGCCTGACGCAGCATCGTGGCAACGGCGGAGAGGTGACGGTAGTCCACGCCCTCCAGCCGGATATCGCCGCCGGTGCCGGCGGCGGCCGCCAGATAGGTAGCGGCCACAATGCGGTCCGCCACCACCGTATGTACGCAGCCATGGAGGGGTGCGCCGCCCTCCACCACCACGGTGGAGCTGCCCGCCCCCTGCACATGGGCGCCCATTTTCTGCAAAAAGGTCTGCAAATCCACGATCTCCGGCTCACGGGCGGCGTTAGCGATAACGGTAGTCCCCTCTGCGCCGCAGGCCGCCAGCATGGCGTTCTCCGTGGCTCCCACGCTGGGGAGGCTCAGCACGATCTCCGTGCCGGTAAGGCGCTCCCGGCGGCAGGCCAGCCGTCCGCCGGTCTCCTGAATGGCCGCCCCCATGCTCCGCAGCGCCGCAAGGTGCAGGTCAATGGGCCGGGCTCCCAGCTCACAGCCGCCGGGATAGGTCATTTCCGCCTGTCCGCAGCGGGCAAGAATGGCTCCCAGAAACACCACCGACGAGCGCATCCGGCTCATGAGGTGATCCGGCACATCCCAACGGGTCAGGTCTGCGGCGTCCACCAGCAGGTCTCTGCCCTGCCAGTCCGCACGGCAGCCCAGATGCCGCAGGATCTCCATGGCCGTCTCCACGTCCCGCAGACGGGGACAGTGCCGGATGCGGCACACCTCCCCGCTCAAAAGGGTGGCTGCCAGAATGGGCAGCACGCTGTTTTTGGCCCCCTGCACCGTCAGGCTGCCGGAGAGGGGCCGCCCGCCCCGGATGATGATCGCACTCATATGCCCCCGCCTTTCTTAGCGTTTTCGCCATCCTATGCAGGGGGACAATGTGTGGTGTTACTTCCGCAGGGCCATGACGGTCCGATAGATGCGCTCCGTGGCGTCGGGGATGCCCAGCTCCGCCATGCCGGCGCTCATGCTGCGGCGCAGCTCCGGGGAGCGGAGGATCTCTCCGGCGGCCCGGTAGAGGGCTTCGCCGGTGGCATCCTTCTCCAGAATGACCCGTGCGCCGCCATGCTTTTCCAGGATCCGGGCATTTTTTTCCTGATGATTGTTGGTGACGTAGGGGGAGGGGACGATCACCGCCGGGACTGCCAGCGCCGTCAGCTCGCTGACGGTGGAGGCCCCCGCCCGGCAGATCACTAGATCCGCCGCACGCATGACATCCGCCATGTCGTAGATATACTCCCGGACATCCAGTCCCGGTGTCTTCGTCAGCTGCTCTGCCTCCAGCGTCTGGCGCATGGTATCCCAACTGCCCTTGCCGGCGGCGTGGATGTGGTGAAAGGGCATTCCGTCCCTCGCCTCCAAGCGGAAGAAGTCCAGCATATGCTCGTTCATGAATCGTGCGCCGAGACTGCCCCAGAAGGAGACGGCCAGCGGCCGGTCATCGGTAAGCCCCAGCTTCTGCCGGGCCTGCTCCTTGGTCTGGCGGAAGAAGTCGCCCCGCACCGGCGTGCCGGTGACCACGATCTTCTCCGGGTGCTTATAGTGCTGGCGGCACTCCTCGAAGCCCACCATGATGCACCCGGCATAGCCCTCCAGCATTTTGGTGGTGAGACCGGGGACCATATTGGACTCGTGGACTGCCGTGGGGATGCCCTCCTTGGCGGCGTATTTCACCATGGGATAGCTGGCGTAGCCGCCGGTCCCCACCACCAGATCGGGGCGGAAATCCCGGAGGATGGCACGGGCTCTGGAGCCGGCCAGCGCCAGATTTTTAAGGCTTTTCACGTTGTGGGCGATGCCCGACGGGGACAGGGACCGCTGAAAACTGGAGACCTCGATGGAGCGGAAGTCGTACCCCGCCTTTTCGATGAGTCCCCGCTCCATACCACGGGGCGTTCCCACGAACAGCACCCGCAGATCCGGATGCCGCTCCTGCATATAGCCCGCCAGCGCCAGCGCCGGGTTCACATGGCCCGCCGTGCCGCCGCAGGTAAAGATCACGTTCATATAGCTTCCTCCTAACCGTTGCGGGGCGCCGGGATCTGGCGGGATACGCTGAGCACGATGCCCATTTCAAATAATTGCAGCGCCAGTGCCGTGCCGCCGTAGCTGAAAAACGGCAATGAGATACCGGTGGCGGGAATCAGTCCCGTGACCACCGCAATGTTCAAAAAGGTTTGCAGGCTGATGAGGGTCATGATGCCCACTACCATCAGGGTGCCGAAGCGGTCCTTGGCGTGGAGGGCGATCCAGAAGCCACGGAGGATCAGCAGTGCAAACAGCAGCATCACCACGCAGGCTCCGATGAGACCCAGCTCCTCGCACACCACCGCAAAGATGCAGTCGTTGTGCTCCTCCGGCAGATAGAGGAACTTCTGTCGGCTCTTGCCCAGTCCCACACCCAGCAGGCCGCCGGAGCCGATGGCGATGAGGCTCTGGCTGATCTGCCAGCCGTCGCCGTGGAACCACGCCTCGTTGAAGGGGTCACGCCAAGTATCGATACGGCCCTTACCGTATTGAATGATGCCCTTTTCCACCAGCTGCACATACAGCACCGCCACGATGCCCACGCCGCCCAGACCGGCGGCCACCAGCCAGCGCTGGATGCCGCCCACGATCATCATGACAATGCCCGTCCCCACGATGAGGATGGTTCCGGACAGGTGAGGCTCCAGCATCATCAGAATGGCGATCAGTCCCAGCACCGCCAGATACGGCACGACGCCGTAGCGCCATGTCTCCATTTTCCGTTTTTTCTTGGAGATACTGTCGGCAAAGTAGACCACCACCGCCAGCTTGGCGATCTCGGAGGGCTGGAAGGAGAAGCCCTCCGTCCCCAGCCAGCGGGTGGCGTTGTTGTTGGTGATGGCCAGAGGGTTCTTCGGCACGATCACCAGCACCAGCAGGAAGACGGCAAAGCCCAGCAGCAGCTTGGAGGCCCCTCGCAGCCGCTGGTAGTTGATGCGGGACATGACCACCATGGCAAACAGCCCCAGCACCGCAAAGATCAGCTGGCGTTTGAAGTAGTATGCCCCGTCGCCGGTCTCATAATAGGCCGAGGGGAAGCTGGCGGAAAACACCATCACCAGCCCCACGCCGGTGAGCAGCAGTGTCAGAAGCAGGAAGGGCAGGTCCATGGGGCCCATGAGGGACTGGCGCTCCATCTGGGTGGTGCGCTGCCGGTGGTCCCGGCTGATGCGTATCTGCTCCCGGCGCTCTGCCTCCTCTCGCGGGCGGCGGCGCTGGGCCTCCCGGCGGCGTCTGTCGTCGTCGGGGCGGCGTACCGTATTGGGCATAGGGATCCCTCCTTTCCCACAGAATGTCAGTGAAGCGTTACAGGGAGAAACGGTCGGCCACGCCCCAGTAGGCCAGCAGGCACATCAGGGCGCTGACGGCGGTGAACACCGCCACGATCTTCTTCTCGTTCCAGCCGCACATCTCGAAGTGGTGGTGCAGCGGCGCCATCTTGAAGATGCGCTTGCCGTGGGTGGCCTTGAAGTAGGCCACCTGTATGATATCGGACAGGGTCTCGCACAGGTACACGAAGCCCACCAGCAGCAGGATCAGCGGCATATCGTAGGCGAAGGCCAGCGCCGCAATGGCGCCCCCCAGAAACAGGGAGCCGGTATCGCCCATGAACACCTTGGCGGGATAGTGATTATAGTACAGAAAGCCCAGCAGGCCGCCGAACATGGCCCCGGCAAAGACACCCAGCTGCGTGAAGCCGCCCCACACGGCACCCATCACCGCAAAGAACAGCGCCACCGGCAGCGTCACGCTGGAGGACAGGCCGTCCAGTCCGTCGGTGATGTTGACGGCGTTCACCGTACCCACGATGACGAAGGCAGCGAAGATCATATACACCACCCAGTTCATGACGATGTGGGTGTTGAAGAAGGGGATATACAGGTTGGGGCTCAGCATCCCCTCGTAGCGCATAAGGCACAGGAAGGCCACCGCCGCCGCCAGCTGGAGAATGAACTTCTGAGGGGCCGTCAGGCCGGTATTCTGATGGTGCTTCACCTTCTGATAGTCGTCGATGTAGCCGATGACGCCGAACACCAGTGCAAAGGCGTAGACATACAGGTGGGTGAAGCGGCCCTCCAGCATCTCCGGCCAGCCCGCCGCCAGAATGGCCACGCCGATGCCGATGATGAACATGAGTCCGCCCATGGTGGGGGTCCCCTGCTTGTTCATGTGCCAGGTGGGACCGATCTCCTTGATGCTCTGCCCCGCCTTCAGCTTCACCAGTGCCGGGATCAGCAGCTTTCCTGCGATGAGTGTCACGATAAGGCTGATAACGCCTGCCAGTATAATATACATATTCTTCTCTCCCTCTCGCCCCGCAGGGCGGTGTTATCCGTTGGTGTATGCCGCCACCAGCTCCCGCTCATCCATGTGCCGCTTTTCGCCGCACACCTCCTGATACGTCTCGTGGCCCTTGCCGCACAGGACGATAACGTCCTTGGGGCGACTGTTTTTCAGTACCCAGCCGATGGCCTCCCGCCGGTCGCAGATGACGACGCTCTCGGCGGGGCCGGTCAGGCCCGGCAGGATATCCTCGATGATCTTCTCCGGCTGCTCCCAGCGGGGGTTGTCGGAGGTGACCACCGCCACATCCGCCAACCGGGAGACGATGCGGCCCATCTGCGGGCGCTTCTCCCGGTCCCGGTCGCCGCCGCAGCCGAACACTGCCACCACCCGGCCCTCGGCAAAGCCCCGCACCGCTGTCAGCACGTTTTCCAGTGCGTCCGGCGTATGGGCGTAGTCGATGAGGACGGTACACGGCAGGCCCGGCGTGGGGACCACCTCCATGCGTCCCTTGATGCCGGAGGCCGTTTGCAGCGCTGCTGCCCCCTGCTCCGGCGGAACGCCCAGCATATGGCAGATGCCCAGCGCCGCCAGTGCGTTATACACGGTGAAGCGGCCGGGGATGGAGACGGTCACTGGGATGCGCCGCCCATCCAGAAGGGCGTCAAAGGCCACGCTCCGGGCCGTCAGGCGGAGGTTCTCCCCCCGCAGGCGGCTGCTGTCCCCGGTGCCGTAGCGCAGCACAGGACAAGCACATTCTTGCAGCAGCCGGGGCGTCCACGGGTCGTCGCCGTTGCAGACGGCGGCCTCGCACTGGCGGAACAGCTGCGCCTTGGCATCGCAGTAGTCCTCCATGGTGCGGTGAAAGTCCAGATGGTCCCGTGTAAGGTTGGTAAAGGCCCCCACCCGGAAGGTGATGCCCCGTACCCGCTCCAGCGCCAGCGCATGGGAGGACACCTCCATCACCCCATAGCGGCATCCGGCGTCGGCCATCTGCCGCAGCAGGCGGTAGACGTCGCAGGACTCCGGGGTGGTGCGCTCCGTCTCCAGCTCCGTCTCGTCGATCAGGTTCCGGATGGTGCCTATCAGGCCCACCCGCACCCCCAGCGTCTGTCGGAGGATGTGGCGCACCAGACAGGTGGTGGTGGTTTTGCCGTTGGTGCCGGTGACGCCCACCACCGCCAGCTCCCGGTCCGGATGGCGGTAGAGGCGTGCGCTGACCTCCGCCAGCGCACGGCGGGGGTCCTGCACGACGGCCCATGGCAGCTCCTGCACCGGCTCCCGGCTCAGGACGCACACGGCCCCTCGTGCCTTGGCCTCGGCGATGTGGCAGCGGCCATCCTCCCGGAAGCCGGGAATGGCTACGAACACGTCGCCGGGGCGTATCCTCTGTGAATCGCAGCAGACACCGGTGACCTCCGGCACCTGCGGCACGGCGGCGGAGGTAAGTCCCGCCAGCAGCGCCCTGAGATCCACGAAAAGACTTCCTTTCTGCTCTGTTTTGGCTCAGTCGTTGAGGCTGGTATCGCCCAGCTGCACGCTGATGACGGTGCCGGGCTCCACCTGAGCACCGGCCTCCACATCCTGATTCAGTACCACGATGCTGCCGGAGGTGCTGTTGGTGGCGCCGGTGAAGCGCAGGATCAGTCCGGCGTTGCTGGCCAGCGAATTGGCCTCCGACGCCGTCCGGCCCAGCAGGTTGGGGACAGTACACAGCTCTGTGGCTTTCTCCGCCCCGGCATAGAGGATCACCGTGGCGTTGCCGGGGATGATGGCCCCGCCGGCAGGGGTCTGGTCGGTGATGGTATCGCCGTCGCCGACGATCTGACAGCCGAAGCCACGATCCTTCACCCGCTGCTGGGCTTCCTCACGGGTCATGCCCACCACATAGGGGACGGTGGTGTCGGCACCCATGAGCTCCTCAGCAGTGTAGGTGGGCTCGATGCCCAGATAGGGGAGGATCTCCGCCATGATCTTGCTGGCCACCGGAGCCACCATGGCGCCGCCGGAGGGGTAGGTGCCGGTGTCACGGGCGGGGGAGTCCATGGCGATGAGCATGATGATCTGTGGATCGTCCGCCGGGGCAAAGGCCACGAAGGACACCACCACGTCGCCGGTCTTGCCCTTGTCCGCCGTACCGGTCTTGCCGCCGATGCGGTAGCCCTTCACCTGTCCGTTGCGGCCGCCGCCATCGGAGACCACATACTCCAGGCACTCACGGGCCGTGGCGGAGGTCTGCTGGCTGACTACCTGACGCAGGGGGGTGTTGTCGTGCTGATACACCACAGCGCCGCTGCTGTCCCGGATCTGCTCCACCACATGGGGCTGGTACAGGTAGCCGCCGTTGATGCAGGCGGCCTGTGCGGCGATGAGGGAGATGGGGGTCACGTTGAAGTTCTGGCCGAAGGCGTAGCAGGCCAGATCCAGCTGGGAGAAGTCACTCTGGGCCATGAAGATGCCGGTGGCCTCGCCGGCCAGATCGATGCCGGAGCCTTCCAGCAGGCCGAAGGAGCGCATATACTCGTAGAAGGTATCTGTTCCCAGCCCCAGCCCGCAGTTGATGAAGGCGGGGTTGCAGGAGTTGCCGGTGGCCTCCTTCAGGGTCTGATGCCCGTGGCCGCTGGTGTTGCTGCAGTGGATGGTCTGGCCCATGACGGTGATGGAGCCGGAGCATTCAAAGGTGGAGCTCATATCCACCACGCCCTCCTCCAGCGCTGCCGACAGCGTCAGGATCTTGAAGGTGGAGCCGGGCTCATAGGTGTCGTTGAGGGCCTTGTTGCGCCACTGGCGCAGCTGCTGATCCGCCAGTGAGGCGCTGCCGTCCTCAATGGCCGCCTTCAGGCGGGCGTCCGACACCTCGGAGTAGTTGTTCAGATCGTAGTTGGGGTAGGACACCATGCCCAGCACGCCGCCGGTCTTGACGTCCATGACGATGCCGGTGGCGCCGTTGGCAGCCTCGAACTGGTCCGCCATCTCCTTGACGTATTTCTCCAGATAGTACTGGACGTTGGTATCCAGCGTCAGCACCAGATCGTCGCCGTTGTGGGAGGCGTAGTACTGCTCGTATTCATAGGGCAGGGCGTTGCCGCCGTTGTCCTTGGCGCTGACCACCAGACCCGTCTGGCCCTGCAGTTCCTCCTCATACTGGGCCTCCAGTCCATAGAGGCCGGTGTTGTCCGTTCCCACGAAGCCGATGACGTGGGCCGCCAGCGAGCCATAGGGATAGTAGCGCTTGGCATCGGTCTCCAGATACACGCCGTGGACCTCGTTGTCATTGAGGAGCTCCCGGACGGCGTTGGCCGTGTCCTCGTCCACCCGGAGCTTCACCACCTCGTACTGGGAATAGGTACGCTCCATCTGCTCCAGAATACTCTCCTGCGTCACACCCAGCAGCTGACTCAGGCCGGCGGAGAGACTCTCCTTGGTCCACTTGGTCTCAGGCTTTTCCAGCTCCTCCGCCAGTTCCTTGGGAGAGAGGAACACCGTCTCCGCCGTGGCCGATACCGCCAGCTCGTTGCCGTTGCGGTCGTAGATGGTGCCTCGTGAGGCCGTCACCACAGTGCTGCGGGTCTGCTGATCCAGCGCCTTGCTCTGGTAGTAGTCGTGCTGCTTGATCTGCAGCTGATACAGCTTCAGGGCCAGCACCAGAAACACCGCCACGCCCAGCACCAGCATCAGCACAAAGGTACGGGTCTGGATGACCCGGTTGGCCCGCCGGATGTTTTCACTTTTCCTTCTGTTTTCTGCCATGCTCCGCTCCCTGCGGTCTGCGCCGCCGCAATGTCAGGCAAGGAGCAAGAAGTCACCTTCTTACTCCTTGCGTATGGTCCACTATATGGCGTCGCTCAGCGGAAATATTCCACCAGAGCGCCGACACCGTTTTTCACGCTGTGGGTCAGCTGGCTCAGCAGGCTGTCGCTCTCGGCCTGATAGACCTCTGCCTTGCTGCCGCCGCCCAGCTCCACGTATTCCACCTGTCCGGCGGTGGGCTTCTTCATGCCCGCCGCCTCGGCGGCCTCCTTGATCTTGGCCATATCGAAGGTGCGCTCATAGTCCATCACCAGGCTCACCCGCTGATCCTCCAGCTGGCTGACCTGCTCCTGCAGGTCGCTGATGGATCCGGTGACCGCCGTCAGCTGGATGTAGCCCATGACCAGCACCACCGCCATGGCTGCCAGCGCACCCACGGCACACAGGACCAAGGGGGACACCCGCTGCCGGGGACGGGCCGCCGTCCGGTGACGGGGCGCCTGCTGGGGCTGGGACTGCCGCTCCGGGCGGGCTGCCTCCTCCAGCTGCCGCTGGCTGGCCAGTGTATCCAGATCGTAGGCCAGATTCCCATATACCATTGTGTTGGGTCGTCTCCTCTGTTGTGCCATGACGGCAGCTCCTTTCCGTATCCTCTGTATGGTCAGGGGGACAGGCCCCCGCTTTCTCGTTTATAGCTTCTCCGCCACCCGCAGCTTGGCGCTCCGGGCACGGGGATTGTAGGTCAGCTCCGCCTCCGTGGCCACGATGGGCTTGCGGCTCACCAGCTTCATCTGCGGCTTCTTGCCGCAGACGCACACCGGGAAATTGGGCGGGCAGGTACAGCCGGTGGCCAACTCCTGCATGGTTTTCTTAATGATGCGGTCCTCCAGCGAGTGGAAGGAGATCACCGCCAGCCGTCCGCCGGGATGCAGCCGCTGCGCCGCTGCACGCAGCATGGGCGGCAGCTCCTCCAGCTCGCCGTTGACAGCGATGCGGATGGCCTGAAAGCTCCGCTTGGCGGGGTGCTGCTTCTCCCGCAGCG
>ERZ857745.4551-NODE-4551-length-12035-cov-3.929633_pt1 | contig 12035 bp, 8 predicted proteins | sample MGYA00519699_ERZ857745 | MGnify/ENA primary metagenome ERZ857745 (study PRJEB31778, sample SAMEA3449357) | human gut metagenome | biome: human gut; feature: human-associated habitat; material: faeces | place: United Kingdom | collected 2010/2012 ...
CTGCCTATATCGCCTACTCCCCATATATTGTTGCCCATTATCATTCCGGGACCGTAATATACAACCAGAAGCTGCAGCATCAGAGGAGTGCCTCTGACTACCCATACGATAGCTCTGGTAACCGCCTTGAGCGGCTTGAACTTGCTCATTGTTCCGAAAGCAAGCAAAAGACCCAGCGGCAGAGCCCCGATAAGTGTTGCCACAAAGATCTCAAAAGTCTTTACAAATCCTTCGTTAAGAGCCGATATGACTGTTTCAAACATTATTTCCTCCACATTTAAGCAGGGATATGTTACTATCCCTGCTTACCAATTACTTTCTATTTTGTTTTGCTTTATTTCTGCTCTATTAAGGATTCCTGTACTCCGTATTTTTCAGCAATCTTTAACATGCTGCCGTCATCATAAGCTGTTTTGAAGAATTCGTTGATTTTGTCAACAACGTCGCTGCCTTTTCTGAAGCCTACGCCGTATTCTTCTGAGTTAAGCTCTACAGTGTATGTAAGACCTGCATAGTCAGTACCTTCACCGATCATTGCGCCTGCCATAAGAAGGTCGATGATTGATGCGTCTGAAGTTCCTGCTGAAACTTCCATCAGAGTATCAGCCTGAGCTTCTGCTCCTATGTAGTTAAGCTCGTACTCTTTAGCCATTGCTTCGCCTGCTGAACCTGCTTCAACTGCAAACTGTAATTTCTTGATGCTGTCAACTGTCTGATACTTGTCAGCAACGTCTTTCTTAACAACTACAACCTGAGCGTTGTTGCAGTATGCGTTTGATACTGACATACCTGCTTTAACTTCGTCGTTAAGCGTCATACCGTTCCATACACAGTCGATACCCTTGTTGTCAAGCTCTGTAATCTTGTAGTCCCAGTTGATAACTTTGAATTCAACATCTACGCCAAGGCTGTCAGCGAATGCTTTTGCCATGTCTGCGTCAAATCCGATCCATTCTTCACTGTCCTGATTTTCACGATAATCCATAGGTGCAAACTCTGTAATACCAACTACGAGAGTACCCTTGTCCTGGATATACTGAAGATCTGATGATGTTTCTGTTGAATCATCCTTGCCACAGCCTGTTACCATACAAATGGAAAAAGCCATAGCTAAAACCAGTACTATACTTAAAATCTTTTTCATTTTCTAAAACCTCCATTGAATTACCTTTAGTCAATCTCTTTGTCTAGTATTTTGTTACTTTATCACAGCAACGCAAGCCTGTCAATAGTTTTGAGTATTTTCAGAATAATCTGACCTATAAATCATATGGCGCTGTACCGGTAAAGCTGAGCATACTGACCGCCTGCGGCCATAAGCTGCTCATGAGTTCCCTCCTCTTTAATCCGGCCGTCATCTATGAGGATAATCCTGTCCGCGCCCCGTATTGTAGAGAGTCTATGCGCTATTATTACTGTGGTTCTGCCCTCCGCCAGCTTGTCAAAGGCTTTCTGTATTCTTGTTTCCGTAACTGTGTCAAGGGCCGAGGTTGCCTCGTCAAGTATAAGGACAGGAGGATTTTTGAGAAATATGCGTGCAATTGAAATTCTCTGCTTCTGTCCTCCCGAAAGCAGTACACCTCTTTCGCCTACATAGGAGTCGAATTTATCCGGCATATTCATTATGTCCTCATATATCTCCGCCTTGCGCGCGGCTTCAAACACCTCTTCATCAGTAGCCTCCGGTCTTCCGTATCTTATATTGTCCATAACGGTTCCCGGAAACAGAAATACGTCCTGCTGCACTATTCCTATATTTTTGCGAAGCGCCTCCTTTGATATGCTTCTCACATCGACATTATCAAGCTTCACACAGCCCGCATCCACATCGTAAAACCTCGGTATAAGCTGGCACAGCGTGCTTTTGCCTCCTCCCGACGGACCTACTATGGCAACAGTCTCGCCTTCGTTTATCTCAAGATTAATATTATCCAGCACACTTGTTTTGTCGTCATAGGTAAAGCATACGTTTTCTATGCTTATTCTGCCTCTGACTGTATCAGGCTTCACAGGATTTTCAGGCTCCTGCACCTCAGGCTGCAGCCTCATCAGATCTATAAATCTTGTAAGTCCCGCATAGCCGTTCATAAATATTTCCGTGAAGTTGCCCAGCTTTCTTATGGGATTTATAAAGGTGCTTATATACAGATAAAAGGTGACAAGGTCCACATAGTTCATATTATCTTTCATTATAAGCCAGCCGCCAAACGCCATTATAACGACGGGCATTATGCACATAAAATATTCAAGGGATGAGTTGAATTTACCGAATGCGCTGTAGCTGGCGCACTTGGCTGTTTTGAATTTCTCGTTGGCCTGTGCGAATTTCCTGTAATCCGCCTCCTCGTTTGCAAATGCCTTGGAGGTTCTGATTCCTGAAAGTCCGGACTCAATCTCGCCGTTTATCTCCGACATGGTTATTTTGACATTGCGTGATGTGGTAACCATATTCTTGCGGCAAAGCATTACAACTGCAAGGAATATAGGGATTATTATGAGTATCACAAGGGCAAGCTGCCACTGAACCGTAAACATAATGCATATAGCTCCGATTATTGTGATAAATGCTACAAACAGATCCTCCGGTCCATGATGCGATAACTCTGTGATTTCAAACAGATCGCCTGTCATTCTGTTCATAAGCTGGCCGGTTCTGTTGCTGTCAAAGAATTTGAAATCAAGGCTCTGCATATGTCTGAACAGGTCATCTCTCAGATCCGCTTCAACTCTGACACCGAACATATGGCCCCAGTAGGTAATGATGTAGTTCATACATGCCCTTATCACGAAGGCTGCCGCAACTATAAGCATAACCATAAAAAATGTATCAAACTGTCTTGCCGGCAGAAGCTGGTTCATTGCGCTTCTTGCCACAAGCGGAAACGCCAGATCTATAAGCGCCATAACGAGCGCGCAGGAAAGGTCCAGTACAAACAGGCCTCTATGGGGTCTGAAATACTGCACCAGCACTCTAAGCGGTGTTTTACTGTAATCTTTGTTGTTCATATATAAAGCCTCCTTGTTCAGGTTATTATTTCAATTCACTGCAGTTCTACAGATAAAGCTGCATAAGCAGGATTGCCGCCACAGGAAGTGTACCCATGGAAAGCAGTGTAGTCATTGCCACGCCCTCTGCCATAAGCGCCGCGTTTCTGTTCTCTTTGAGGGCTATTGCCGTGCTTACCACCGCACATGGAAATGCTGCCGCGAATATGAGTATAAGCTTGGATTCCGGCGCCAGAGGCAGCCAGTTTACCGCAAGGAATGTGAGCACAGGTATAAGTATCACATTGCAGAGGCTTGCTGTAATAAGCCGTTTGTTTGTAAGCATTTTGCGAATGCTGCTTTCGGAAAGCTGCACTCCCACAACTATCATTGAAACAGGGATTGTCGCATCACCTATAGTATTTATAAAGTCAGCTAAAATATCCGGAAGCTGTACCTTGAGCAGCATAAGCACCATCCCTATAATCAGCGCATAGGTGCACATATTGAGCATCGGCATAAGCATACCCTTAATGCCCTCTTTTTTGCGAAAGCCATAGTTCATCTGATATACCATCATCGAATAGAGGTATATATTAAGAACTATATTCTGTATTACCATAAGGAAGAAATATGTATTGCCGAATATTGCTTTGGTCACGGGAAAACCCATAAAGCCTGTGTTTACGGCCGTAATTATAACCATAAGCACTCCTGCATCATCTCTGTCGCAGCGCATCAGCTTTACAATCAGAAAAGAAATCCCCATGGCTGCAATAAAAAACACAAATGAGCCTGCCACAATCTGTATCATAAGTTCAAAGGTATGGGCATCGAGCGTCTGTGAGGTCATAGAGCCTATTATCATGCATGGCGAAGTTATGAACAGAAGCAGGTTCGACAGGTACTTCTTGGACTCTGCCGGAAGTATGCCTGTTTTGCTTGCTGCAAACCCTATTGCCGTCATTGCGAATATCGCCGCTATTTTTAAAAAAACTGTAAGCATATATATCTCCCGAAGTTAAAATTCCTGTACCTTTAAGTATATCACACTCCGGCATAATTTCATTGCTTTTCTTGCTATTAAAATACAGCCCGCCGCGTAAAAATGCAACAGGCTGTATGAAGTTTTGTTCTTTTGTATATATTTTGCGGTTTACTTTAGAGTTATATGGTAGTTGTCGTCATAGCTGTATTCATCTGCTCCTATTGTTTCAGGCTGCGGCGGGTCATAATAAACATTCGGCTCAAACACTCCGTATATCTCTACCGTCCCGCCTATATTTTTATCATAGTATGAAACCACCGCTTCAAAATGTTTTTCCCAGTCTGCTTCTTCATATCCGAAAGAATAGCTGACATTATCAGCAGCCGGTGGCGCGGAAACTGCTTTTTCAAAAATAATTCTGCCGTTATTTCTGATGCTCACCTTCATCTTTTCAATGTTTTCCCCAAAGGCTGTTTCATCTTCACCTATATTAACAGCTATCCTCCCTTTGTATGTGTTTCCCTTTGTTTTTTCTGTGTATATCTCTATCTCAGGCATCGCAGTTATACCTTCCAGCATATATACACCCTCATCTATGACTACCTTCTGTTTTTCTCCGTTATTGTCAACCACAAGAGTTATCTTCATCTGTTCACCGCTTATGGGAATTGCAACATCTCCCCTGAATATACCACTGCTGTTTTCAAGCGCAGCCGTATACTGTTTGCCGCTGTCTGTTTCTGCTATTGCCGTAATTTCTGTGCCGTCGCTGTAGGTTTTAGGCTCTGCCTCTATGTGAAGCTTTGACTGCTGCTTCTTTTTATCAGCATCTTTTATTTTCCAGCTTACATCCGAAAATGTTTCGGACACATCATCGGTATAGCTCTCCGAGTTCTGATATATAACTTCCGGCGCTCTGAGTTCAAGCGCTTTTATCCTGTCTGACAGATTAACAGCCACAGCTATCATTATCACAATCATAACAAGGCATATGCCTGCTGTGATTATTGATACAAATTTATATATGTTTGCATCCCTTTCAAGCCTGTCTGTTTTGGCAGGTTTTACTTCTGCCACTTCATCTGAAATAAGGTCGTCAAGTGACACCTCAAACAGCTTTGCCATTGCTTTGAGCTTCTCTATTTCGGGTTTGACAAGGTCGCCCTCCCATTTGGATATGGACTGCCTTGTGACTCCCAGCTTCTCTGCAAGCTGCTCCTGCGTCAGATTTCTTTCATTTCTCAGTTTGTATATTTTTTCTCCTAAGGTCATATTGTTCTCCTCGTCTATTTTATTTCAATGTGATAATTCTCATTATATGTGCGTTCTATCCCGTCATCATAGTCTCCCGGAGTTTCATAGTACAGGCGTACCTCACTGCCTAACGAGATTTCCCCGCTTATCTCTATAATCCTGTCAAGAGTTCTGCTTCTGTACTGCAGGTAAAGCATCGGCACCTGACTTTCATCTTCCAGCCGCGCTTTTTTCCTGATTTCATAGCCTATTTCTTTTATACTCCCTCCATCGTATCTTCCGACCTCATCAGAAAAAACAGTGTTGTCTCCGATTTTTATAACCAGATTGATATCTTCTGCATCCTGAGAGGCTTGGCTGCCTGCTTCGTATGAAAAATGACTCGGCTGAAGAAGCTTTATTATTCCGCAATAGTTATATCCTTTAATTGTCTGTTCAGAAACTTCTATATCAGGCAGCCATACAAGCTCTGCCAGTAATGAAATTTCATCAGGCAGCGCCACCACCTGCTTCTCGCCATTATTATCAATGCTGATGCTCATTTTTATGAATTCTGCATTTATCGGCACACTGACAATTCCCGTAAATCTGCCGTTATCATTTTCGAGTCTGCCTGTACAGGTCTTGCCGGCTTTGAATGCGGCAACAGCCGTAAGCCTTGTATCGTCATTGTAGTTTTTGGGCTGTGCAGTGATATATATGTCTGCCATCATATTCTCTTCATCTACATCTGCCACTCTCCATTCAAGCTCTGAGAAATATGTATCTTTATCGCTCTCTTCATCTCCGTCTGTTACATATGCCCTTGACTGCATCTCCAGAGTTCTTACGCGCTGTGACAGATTTATCATTACTATTATAGTTACTGTCATAGCTATGATAAGCAGACAGGCTATAACGGTTATTATAATTTTATTCCGGTTTGTCTTTTTGTTCAGACTGTCCTCTGTTATAGTTTTTTCTTCTTTGTCCTTCTTATCAGAAGCTTCATCTGAAATAAGGTCATCAAGCGACACTTCAAACAGCTTTGCCATTGCTTTGAGCTTCTCTATCTCGGGCTTGACAAGATCACCCTCCCATTTGGATATGGACTGCCTTGTTACTCCCAGCTTTTCTGCAAGCTGCTCCTGCGTCATATTCCGGTTAGCCCTGAGTCTGTATATTCTCTCTCCTAAAGTCATACTCACCCTCCCGTCATAAATTTAGTTCATTATGGCGTTTTGTCCTCATCTTGTCTATAAAATGTATTGTACAATTGCGCAACCTGAAGTTGCATATAGCATGTTTACATATATTTTATATGGTTTTATCGCAGTTTCCAATGGTTTTTATGCACAAAAAGCCCCCGATGATACGGAGGCGGTTTATGTATATTTTTAGGCTCCTGCCTTTTTCCTGTGCGCAATATATACGCAAAGCCCTATTATTACGCCAAGCACTGAAGGTGTAACCCAGCCAAGCCCCATTGAATAAAGAGGGAGCCAGCCTTCTGCCGAGGCTACTATGCCCGAAACGGCATTTATTCCGCTTACTCTGAACAGGTCCAAAACAGCGGCAATCATAGTAAAGCCTATTCCGAAGCAGTATACCTCACGGGCGTGATTAAAGTATTTTCCGAATATGCTGAGCAGAATAAGTACAATAGCCAACGGGGACAGGAAGTACAGAACAGGCGCTGAGAATGATATTATCTTTGACAGCCCTATATTCGATACCAGCAGTGAAAATACAGTAAACGAAATCGCCCATCCCCTGTATCCCATTGATTTTGGGAATATCTCCGAAAAAGTGTCCGCACATGCTGTGATAAGGCCTATTGCCGTTTTCATACAGCAGAATGTAACGGTCAGGGCCAGAACTATCATTCCAACATTGCCCAGATAATGCTGAGCTACTACGGCAAAGGCTGTACCCCCGTTGAAATCCGGATCTGAAAGCTGATCTGCATAAAGACCGTAGCTCTGTGCGCCTACTACTGCAATAAGAGCATATATAACTGTCATAAGAAGCATGCTGAATACTCCCGATTTAATCGTGTTCTTTGCAATGGCTCCGGGTTCAGTAACGCCCATTCCTTTAATTACGTTTACAACAATTATTCCAAATGCCAGAGATGCAAGCGCATCAAGTGTATCATATCCCTGAAGAAATCCTGTGGCAAATGCGCTGCCCTCATAGCTTTCGTTTACAGGAACCGATGAAATGCTCTGCTGCGGATTTATAAGCGCCGCAACGACAAGTATGCCTAAACAGATAAGAAAAATAGGGTTCAGATATTTGCCTACAGAGTCCATTATTTTAGATGGTCTCAGCGCAAAAAACAGTACCGCTGCAAAGAACAGCGTCGTAAACACTGCCTGTATAAGTGTTTCTCTGCCTGATATAAGCGGCTGAATACCCATTGTAAAAGAAGTTGCCGCGCATCTTGGAATTGCAAATAACGGTCCTATTGTCAGATAAAGCGCGCAGGTGAAAAAGTAGCTGTACCAGCCGCTTACTCTGCCCGACATCTGCATAAGTCCGCTGCTTCTTGAAACTCCCAGCGCAATAATGCCAAGAAGCGGAAGTCCTACCGCTGTTATGAGCATTCCGCAAAGCGCGGGAATAATGCTTGCTCCGGATTTTGCTCCCAGAATAATCGGAAAGATAAGGTTGCCTGCTCCGAAAAACAGTCCGAAAAGCATAGAAGCAACCAGAGTGTACTGCTTCCCCGTAAGTTTTGTTTTCATTAGATTCTCCTTTGTAATTCTCGTTAAGTCTTGATTAATCTCTCACTACTACAAAACCCCCAATTCCAAGGGTTGAAATATGGGGGTCGTCCACACAAAATGTTTCGAGCGCAATGCCCTTTCCATATGCTATATAATATACAGCAAACAGGCGCAGAATTCAATATAAAATTTAAAAATGCAGCTCAGTTCTCTGAATAAGGTCGTTTTGCAGCGCCTCTCCCAGCTCCACAAAATATGCGCTGTAGCCTGCCACCCTGACCAGCATATCGCGGTAATTATCAGGGTCCTTCTGGGCTTTCTTCATGGTTTCAGAGCTCATAATATTAAATTGTATATGCATAGGATTATTGGCAAGATACGCATCTATGAAGCTTATGAGATTATCTCTGCCCTCTCTGCCGCTTACTGCATTTTCGGGAAATTTAACATTAAGCAGCGTGCCGTTTGGCGCCATACTGTGATCCACCTTGCCGACTGAATTTGCCAGCGCCGTAGGTCCCTTTACATCGTGAGAGCCCAGTCTGGTATGAACAGGCCCCATATTATCCGATATGGCCTCGCCTCTCTCTCTTCCGTCTAAAGAAGCATTGGTTCCAAGTCCCATTGCAACGTTACCGCTTACTGAGTATACTCCCGGATTGAACTGTCCGCCTCTTATTGTCGGTCTCCCTATAAGGGTGTTGCAGTAACATTCAAATATGAATTTAAACAGCTCATCTGCATAATCATCATCATTGCCGTAATGGTGCACCTTGGAGCTGTTAATAAGTGTGTGCAGCACCTCGTGCCCCTCCCAGTTGTCTCTGATTGCCTGCAGAAGCTCTTCTCCTGTATATTTCTTTTCGTCAAATACCAGCTGCTTGATTGTAACCAACGAGTCTGCGCAGGTTGCAACCCCCAGCGCCTGAGGTCCTATACCGTTGTATCTGGCTCCGCCTGCGGAAATATCCACGCCGCTGTCAAGGCAGTCCTCAAAGAACGCAGATACATAAGGCAGCGGTTTTCTCTCCCTGTGGGCTCTGTCGATTACATTAAGCGAAGCGCACATCTGCTCTATCCAGTATTCAAACTGCTTCTGCACGCTTTCAAGCAGCTCTCCCATATCCTTGTATTCCGCCAGATTGCCGGTATCGGGACCAAGCCTCTTGCCTAATGCGCCGCATCTGTCCCATCTTGCGCAATGCTCCCCGCAGTCAAGGCAGCGGCCGCCGTTTAATACCATTTCCATAAACTTTGCGGTATTAATATATGCGGCATCGTGCCATCCGTATTCCCTGCCCGGTATTGTCGGCTCAACGCAGCCTACAATGGCATAATCCGCAGCTTCTTCTCTTGGAACGCCTTTTTTTTCAAAGGCTCTGATTGCAGGCTCATCGTTAAAAATCTTAGGGTGACCATAGCCTGCTCTGATACATTCAACAGCCTTTACCTTTAGCTCATACGGCGTGCCCTCGTGCATTCTGACAAGCAGCCACGGACACATCATTCTGGTATGCACAGAGGCATCCAGCATCATCATAGTCAGATCATTTGTCAGATCGTTGCCGTCTTTATCCGAGCCGCCTATGGTAAGACATTCTCCACCGAAGCCTCTGCCCTGTCTTACCTTTGCCGTACCCCCATCCCTTACTTTAGTAGGGTTATTCATCTTTACAAATACTACTTCAAGAAGCTCCTGCGCAAAATCCTTTGATATATTGCCCTCGTCGATATCCTTTCGGTAATACGGATAAAGCCACTGATCCATTCTGCCGTAGGAAATGGAATGTCCGTTGCTTTCAACCTGCGTCAATGTAGTTGCAAAGTTAAAAAGCTGCAGCGCCTGCCAGAAGCTTTTGGCCGGTCCTCCTGCAATCTGCCTGCAGTTATCAGCCATGGCAAGCAGCTCGTTTTTCCTTTTGATATCGTCTTCCTCTGCAGCTTTGCTGCGAGCCAGCTTCTCGTATCTCCCTATATATTCCTTCGCTGCTTTGTGACATATGATTACTGCTTCATAAAACTCTTTTTTAACTGCAAAATCAGGATCCTTACGGTCAAGCTTTGCAAGACCTGCTTCGGCCCTTTTTATCATACCGTCAAAGCCCTCTTTCAGAAGTCTTTCATAGTCCATTACAAGATGTCCTATGCCGCCGTAGTGATACAGGTTGGTCTGGAAAATCTTCTTGCCGACCTCAGAACCTTTAATCATATCCTCGTCCATATACGCATTGGCAAGGTCCTCAACGGTTTTGCCCTGCCAGTAATAGCAAAGCTCAATAAATTCTTTTCTGTCCTCTTCACTTGCAAAATAGTGCTGGTCGTGCTCACGCTCCTCAAAAGGTTCGTAAAGCGCCTCGTGCAGCATCCAGTCAATTGAAAACTCAGGGAACTGCGGTGAAGCCTTTGCGGGCGCGCAGATTTCACCTAAAACGAGATCCTCATCATAAATTCTGAGGGTAGCATTCATTAATATTTTTTCAAATGCTCTGGCGCATCTGATTTTTGTTGTCGCTCTTTCGTTTTCTTTGTATGCCTGCGTAATGTTTCTGAAACGCTCTACGTCTATAAGGTATTCACGCTCCAGAAAGGCTTTTCGCAAATGATTTACGCGCGGATACGGCGACCAGTCCTTATGTCCCACTTCATATCCGATGCTGTATGTTTTGTCAAACGGATCAACTCCGCAGGCGCTGCAGTGCGCAGTATTTATACTCATAGTTTCACCTCCTGATAATCAGCTTTGCGCTGTCCCTACTGTGCAGTGTATTCTGCGACTGTTAAAGTACGCTGCTATATCCTCAACTCTTTGCTGAAATTCTTCTCTGTCAAATTCGAGACTGTCCATTTCATAGGTTCTGCCAAGAGACAGGCATTTCTCCTCACCCATTCTCATAAAGCTTAAAAGCTGCAGCACTCTCAGTCTGTCCCCAATGTTATCTTCTATATAGTCTGCTGTTTTGATGATGTTTTCCATATCATCATTTATTCCCGGTATAACGGGAATTCTTAAAATCATATCGTGACCGCAGGCTGCCAGCCGTTTAAGGTTTGCCAATATTTTTTCGTTGCCGGCTCCTGTATATTCTTTATGTATCTCGCTGTCCATATGCTTGATGTCTGAAATAAGGAGGTCTGCATATTCTGCTGCTGCCTCCACTGTTTCCCAATCTGTACAGAAAGTTGACTCAAGACAGGTATGTATTCCTGTCTCACAGCAGGCTTTAAGAATACTGCGGGTAAAGTCTTTCTGAACCAAAGGCTCTCCGCCCGAAACGGTTACCCCGCCGCCGGATTTTTCATAAAAGGCTCTGTCTTTTTCAATTACCGCCATAACCTCATCAAGGCTCATTTTTTCACCCCAGGCTCTGACAGCCTCTGAGGGACATACGGCAGCGCATTTCATACAGCCTATACATCTGCTTCTGTCTATACCCGCTATGCTTTCTCCTGCAAAAAGCAGTACCTGCTGCCTGCATGCTTTGATGCAAAGCCCGCATTTATCCATAGAGATACATTTAGAGGAATATACTCCCGGCTCTATTGCAGGGTTCTGACTTTCGGGGTTGCTGCACCATCTGCATTTTAGAAGGCAGCCTTTCATAAATATCTCGGTTCTGATGCCCGGGCCGTCATTTATTGTATATCTCTGTATATTAAAAATTATTCCCTGCTCCAAAATTCACCTCATATGCAAGACTTCAAACCAACAATACGATAACCGATCTCTATATATTTTAACCCACACAACTGTTAAAAGCAACAAAGACAAAAAATCATTTAATCTGTAATAGCCGCCGGACAACACACAACATCTCCTGTTTTACTTATTCACCAAACTTGTTTGTTCAAGTTGTACAAACAAGTTTAAATTCTTGGCAAAATAAAAACCCCAATGCATAAACACCGGGGTTTTTGAGTCTTTGTAAAGAGTATCCTCGCTGGGATAGGTCTCTGAGCCGTAAAACACCACGCTTCGCTGTGCTTCTGGCAGGGGACCTTCCTGCAGCTCGTTCCTCGCTGGGATAGGTCTCCCTATCTCTTTGAGAACTGGCTTGCTCTTCTTGCTTTCTTGAGACCGTATTTCTTTCTTTCTTTCA
>ERZ857745.4556-NODE-4556-length-12025-cov-2.609440_pt1 | contig 12025 bp, 7 predicted proteins | sample MGYA00519699_ERZ857745 | MGnify/ENA primary metagenome ERZ857745 (study PRJEB31778, sample SAMEA3449357) | human gut metagenome | biome: human gut; feature: human-associated habitat; material: faeces | place: United Kingdom | collected 2010/2012 ...
ACCAATGAGGAGTACATGATCGCGCGCGACACCTATGAGATCGTGCACGACCAGATGGTCGGCATCCAGCCGTAAAGCGCCTTGTCTGCGCAACAGCAAGGCGTTGCATGATATGCGATGCTGAAAAGCCCTCGTCAGAGGGCTTTTCTTTTGGGCTTAGGTAGCGGGTTGCGTACGCTGGAAATCGACTTCGCTGGCCGTTTTAGGATAGCAGCTGCCATCGCCTAGAATCTCGCGCGCCGTGAGCGTTCGCCCTTATACGGATGGAAGCGCCGATGCGGCCGTCAGCGCCTTTGAGGCATGCGGGTTTGCATGAGCCTCTCGGTGGCCTGGCTATCTGCGGTTTCGACAAGAAGGCCCCGCTTCTCGAACGTCGTTATCGGTTCGGGAAGCGGGGCCTTCGGTTTCGACGCTAGGTTCTGATCGCTCGAGCGGCTTCGCGCCGGCTTGGACTACTGAGCCTTAGTGGCCTTCTTCGCCTGGGCCTGCACGCACGTGATGGCGATGACGCCCACGATATCATGTGCGCTGCAGCCGCGGGACAGGTCGTTGACCGGGGCGGCGATGCCCTGGGTGACCGGGCCGAACGCCTCGGCGTGTGCCAGGCGCTGCACCAGCTTGTAGCCGATGTTGCCCGCATCAAGGTCGGGGAAGATCAAGCAGTTCGCTTTGCCGGCAACCTTGCTGTCGGGGGCCTTCGAAGCGCCCACGGAAGGCACCATGGCGGCATCGGCCTGCAGCTCGCCGTCGAGCGCCAGCTCGGGTGCCAGCTTGCGGGCGATGGCGGCAGCTTCTACCACCTTGCTCGCATCGTCGTTTTTGGCGGAGCCGTATGTGGAGTGGGAGAGCATGGCCACCACAGGCTCGGTGCCGATAAGGGTTTTCCAGGACTGGGCGGAGTTGACGGCGATGTGGGCAAGCTTCTCTGCGTCAGGCTGGATCTCCAGACCGCAGTCGCTGAACAGGAACGTGCCGTTCTGACCGTACTCGCAGTTGGGGACCACCATGATGAAGAAGCTGCTGACCAGCTTCACGCCCGGGGCGGTTTTGAGGATTTGCAGGCTGGGACGCAGCACGTCGCCGGTGGAATGGCAGGCGCCGGAGACCATGCCGTCGGCGCGGCCGGTCTTCACCATGAGCACGCCGAAGAACAGCACGTCGCGCACCTTCTCGGCGGCTTGCTCGAGGGTCATGCCCTTATGCTTGCGCAGTTCATACAAGGTGTTTGCGAACTCGTCATGCAAATCGGAGTCCTGCGGGTCGATCAGCGTGGCGCCGTCGAGCGCACGCCCGGATTCCTTGATGGCGGCCACGTTGCCCAAGATGATAAGGTTTGCGACGCCTTGGGCCAAGATGGCCTCGGCAGCTTCGAGCGTGCGCGGGTCGTCGCCCTCGGGTAACACGATGGTCTGCTTGTCGGCTTTGGCGCGTGCAAGCATGGTGTCCAAAAACGAGCTCATGTTCGTACCCTTTCTTCGCGATATGCTAGACGCCGCTGCCGCAAGCGGGGCTTGGTTTATGCGGCGCCCAAGCGGTTCACTTGGATTTTATCCATAATGTACCCGCAGGGGGCAGCCGTGCGTCTCTCTACCGGTAAAATGGCGAGCGAACCATTTGAACGGCGGCGCCGACGATCTCATTCCCGCTGTTGCTCTCAGGAAAGGACAGGCATGAAAAGCATCACCTTCGCCATCCCGTGCTATAACTCCGCGGCATACATGGACAAGTGCATCGAGTCCATCCTTGCGTGTGGGGGCGATAAGGGCGTCGACGACATCGAGATCGTCATCGTCGACGACGGGTCGGTCAAAGACGATACCGCGGAAAAGGCCGATTGCTGGGAACAGCTCCATCCGGGCATCATCAAGGCCGTCCATCAGGAAAACGGCGGCCACGGGCAAGCGGTGAACACCGGCTTGGCGAACGCTTCCGGCCTGTACTTCAAGGTGGTCGACTCCGATGATTGGCTTGATCGCCGTGCTATGGAGGACGTCATGGCGTACGTGCGCAGCCAAGTCGGACGCGGCGCCCCGACCGATCTGGTCATCGCCAATTACGTGTATGAGAAGGTGCACGAGAGCACGCGCACCATCATGCATTACCGCAACGTGTTCCCCGAGGGTCGCGAGTTCGGCTGGTCCGAGGTGGGGCATTTCAACCCCAGCCAATACCTGCTCATGCACTCGGTCATCTACCGCACCGAGCTGCTGCGCGGCATGGGCCTTCAGCTGCCCAAGCACACGTTCTACGTGGACAACATCTTCGTGTACGTGCCGCTGCCGCACGTCAAGACCATCTACTATCTCGATGTTGACATGTACCGCTACTTCATCGGCCGCGACGACCAAAGCGTTAACGAGTCGGTCATGATGAGCCGCATCGATCAACAGCTGCGCGTCACGCGCATCATGATCGACGCCGTCCAGCTTCCCGGCGATGTGCCCGAGAAGCGGCTGGAGCGCTACATGGAGAATTATCTGTCCATGATGATGTGCATCTGCAGCATCTTCCTGCGCATGATCAACACCGTCGATGCCGAGGACGAACGCGACGCCATCTGGCGTTATCTCAAGGAGAACAACTCCGATGTATACCGCCGAGTCAGGCACAGCGTGCTGAACATGGGCACGAACCTGCCTACTAATCTGGGACGCAAGATCGGCATCACCGGGTACCATGTTGCCCAGAGGATTTTCAAGTTCAATTAAGCGTTAAGCGAAAAGGCCTGCTCGCGCAGGCCTTTTTTGTTGCAACGTTTTGGCATCGCGCCGAGTTGCCGGCTTCTTTTTTCGTTTGGATTGCGTCATAATAAGCATTTCGGACGCAATTCCATAAAGGAGCATTCTTGAAGAAAGACACTTTGATCACCGGACTGGCCTTGTTTGCCATGTTCTTCGGTGCCGGGAACCTTATTTTCCCGCCGTTTTTGGGCATGGAAAGCGGAACCGACTGGGTGATCGGCTTTCTGTGCTTCATCTTGATCGACGTTGCGCTGTCTTGCCTGGGCATCTTCGCGCTCAACGCGGCGGGCGGCGCGAACGTCGCCGTCGAGGGGTCGTTGGGCAAGGTTCCCGGTCTGGTGCTCAACACCGCCGTCATCCTGTGCACGGGCATGATCATCGCCGAGCCTCGTACCGCCGCCACCACCTATGAGATGTCCATCGTCCCGCTGTTCGGCGATTCCGTGAACATGTTGTTGTTCTCTGCGCTGTTCTTCGCCGTCGTGCTTGCGTTGTCCATTCGCCAAACGCGTTTGGTCAGCATCATCGGAAAGGTGCTCACCCCGCTGTTGGTGCTCTGTGTGTTCGTGATCATCGTCACCGGCGTCGTGTATCCGCTCGGTGAGATCGGTGCCCCGCTTTCAAGCCACGCCGCGCAGGATGGCATCTTGGCCGGTTACCAGGCAATGGACGTGCTCGCTTGCGTGGGCTTCGCCATCGTCATGGAGAACGCCGCGCGCACCGCCGGCTATACGCGTCGCGAGGACCAGCTTAAGGTCATCGCGGGCGCTTCCGTGGTCGCCGGCGTTCTTTTGGCTGTGATTTACGGCGGCTTGACCTACTTGGGCGCCTCGAGCGCGCTTGCCTTCGGGGCAGGCATGGACCGCTCCACGCTTATCGTGGAGATCACCAAGCATCTGCTCGGCAACACAGGCGTGATCATCCTCGGCATCATCGTCGGGCTTGCATGCTTGACCACCGCCATCGGCTTGACCGGCGCTTCGGCGTCGTATTTCGAACGAACCACGCACGGCAAAGTCTCGTATCGCACCGGCGTCATCGTGACCGTCGTGGTTTCCTTCGCCATCTGCAACCTGGGTTTGAACGCCATCGTGGCGTTTGCGGCTCCGATCTTGTCCGTGGTTTGCCCGCCGTTTATGGTCTGCGTGGTCATGGTGCTGTTCAGGGAGCGCATGGGCACCACGTGGCCGATCAAGGGCGCTGCCCTTGGCGCGTTCGTCATCAGCCTGCTCGCCACCATCGACGATACCTACGGCGTGCTGCCCGCCATCAAGCATCTTCCCTTTACCGACCTTGGCTTCAGCTGGCTGCCGTTTGCAATCGTCGGCGGCATCCTTGGCGCGGTGGCGTTCAAGGTGCGCAAGGCGGTCGCATAATGGCGGATTCCAATCAAGGCGGATCTAGGCTCATCCTCGTCGTCGACGTGGGGAATTCCGTCACCAATCTCGGGTTAGCTTGCGAAGGGGGTCTGTCGTGCTCGTGGAGCGTGACCACTCCCGAGCGATTGACGGCCGATGAGGCGCTGCTGTGCGTGACGTCGTTTTTGCAGGTTCGCGGATGCGATGCGCACGTGCGCGATGCCATCGTCGCCTCCGTTGTCCCTGGGCTCACCGATGCCTGGGTAGAGGCGTTGCGCGTGCTTTGCGGCGTGCGCCCGTTGGTGGTGGGACCGGGTTTGAAATCTGGTTTGAAACTGCACTTGAACAGCCCTACGGATTTCGGCGCCGATCGCGTTGCCGATTGCGTGGCCGCCAAGCAGCTTTACGGATACCCGATCATCGTGGTTGATTTTGGAACCGCAACCACCCTTGAGGTGATCGACGATGCCGGCGCCGTGCAGGGCGGGCTTATCGCGCCGGGCCTGCGTTTGGCTGCGCGGGCGGTGGCCGATGCTGCGGCCCAGCTTCCCGTCATCGGGTTGCATGCGCCCCGCAACGTCATCGGGAAGTCGACGCGCGATGCCATGCAGGCGGGCATCGTCATCGGCGAGGTTGCCCGTATCGATGGCCTGATCCAGGCGGTATGGGACGAACTCGGGTACGAGACGCGCGTCGTCGCCACCGGCGATGACGCCCAGGCAATGGCCGGGCTCTCCCGACGCATCGAGATTGCCGACGATCGGCTCACGCTCAAAGGGCTGATCATGCTGTATGAGAAGAATAGGAAAGCAAGGTAGGGGATACCCCGTATCGCGTTCGCGCAATGTGGAACTAAGCGACTCGTATCGGTAACTTCACTTTGCCAGGCCGGCGTTTGCCGGGCTATTTTCGCGATTCGGATTAGCCTCATGTAACAATGTTGCGGATACTATAGTTTGCCCTGGTTATCAAAGTGTCTCTAATGGTACCATTCGACTGTTTGAATCAAGATCGATGCGCCGCATCCCGGCGCCGTGCAGACTTTGGGATTGAAAGGACACCGGCTCCGTGTTCAATAAACGGTTGATATCGATGGTGCCGCAGGCTATGCGGTACATCCTGCGCAACGTGGCGGCGCAATGGACGGCACTCGTGGCGAACGTCGTGCTCATGCTTCTTATCGGGCTGTTTCTGCAACGCCTGTTCGATGGCATCGCCGTCGATGGTTGGGTCGCGATGCTTCTGGGCGCTGGCGTTGCCGTTATCGCGGTGCGCACGGCGTGTTTGACCTACGCGCAGCGCATGGGGACGGCGGCAGCTGTGGCCGCCAAGCGCTCGGTTCGTCGTCGGGTGTACGACAAGCTGGTGCGCATGGGCCCCGGTTATTCCGAGCTCATCCCCACAAGCGAGGCGGTGCAAGTCAGCGTTGAGGGCTGCGAGCAGCTGGAAAGCTATTTCGGGCAGTACCTTCCGCAGCTGCTTTACGCCGTGCTCGCCCCGCTTACCGTGTTCGCGTTCCTGGCCCCGCTGTGCCTGCCCGCTGCCGTGGCCCTGTTGGTTTGCGTGCCGCTTATCCCCATCTCCATCGTGGCGGTGCAGAAGATCGCCAAGCGCGTCATGGGCAGGTATTGGGGCGCCTATACCGATCTTGGCGGCGCGTTTCTCGAGAACCTGCAAGGTTTGACCACTTTGAAGGTCTATCAGGCCGACGAGGCTTGCCACCGCCAGATGAACGAACAGGCCGAGAGCTTCCGAAGGGCGACCATGCGGTTGTTAACCATGCAGCTCAACTCCATCACTGTGATGGACGTGTTCGCCTTCGGCGGTGCCGCCGCGGGCATCATAGCGGCGATGGTGCAGTTCGCCAATGGGCAGATCCCCTTTTACGCGGCGTTTTGCGTGGTGTTCTTGTCGGCAGAGTTCTTTATCCCCATGCGTGCCCTGGGCTCGTTTTTCCATACGGCTATGAACGGCATGGCGGTAGCTGAGAAGATGTTCGCCATCCTTGATGCGCCCGAGCCCGAGCAGGGGACGCGCAGCGTCGATCCCGAGCATGCGGGAATCGTCGTGCGCGATGTCGTGTATTCCTATGACGGGCAGCGCACGGTGCTCGACCATGTCGATTTCGCCGCCCCCGCTGGAAGCTTCACCGGCATCGTGGGCGAGAGCGGTTCGGGCAAATCAACGTTGGCCGGCATTTTGTGCGGGCGCAATCTAGGATTTACGGGCGACGTGGAGATCGGCGGCGTGCCGCTCGGCGAGGTTTCCCGTGAGAGCATGGCGCAAACGGTGACCGTCGTCCCGTTCTCCAGCTACCTGTTCTCCGGAACGGTGCGCTCTAATCTTCTGATGGCGCGTCCCCAGGCGAGCGATGACGAGCTTTGGGACGTTTTGCGGCGCTGCCGCATCGACGGGTTCGTTCGTGCATCGGGCGGGCTTGATGCGCCCGTGTCCGAGCAGGGCAGCAACTTCTCTGGCGGGCAGCGTCAGCGTTTGGCGCTTGCCCGGGCGCTTTTGCACGATACCCCCATCTACATCTTCGACGAGGCGACGTCGAACGTGGATGCAGACAGCGAACAGGCCATCATCGGCGTTATCCACGAGCTGGCGAAAAGCCGCACCGTCATCATGATCTCGCATCGTTTGGCGTCGGTTGCAAAAGCCGATCGCGTCTTCGTGCTGGAAAACGGCCGCGTAGCCGAGAGCGGGTCGCATGAGCAGCTTTGCGCTGCCGATGGGGCGTACGCGAAGCTGTGGGGCCGGCAGATGGAGCTTGAGGCGTTCGCGTCGCGTGCTGAGCAGCGCACCGCCGACGTTGGGGAAGCTGATGAAGCTCAAAGCACCGGCGTCGGTCCTGGGGTTGTGCATTCCGGTGAGCCTCAGACGCGCCGTAGGTCGAACCTCTCGATCATGTGCCGTATGGTGAAGCTGGTCAAGCCGCTTGTGCCGGTCATGGTCGCCGCGGTGATCCTGGGCGTCGTCGGTTTTCTGTGCGCGATCTTCCTTACGGTGGGCGCCGCTTTGGTGCTCACAGGAACCGCGGGTTTCGAACCGGCGCTTGGAGCGAGCGCGGGCATCGCTTTGGTCGCCGCCTGCGGCCTTTTGCGCGGTCCCTTGCATTACGGCGAGCAGATGTGCAACCACTATCTTGCGTTCAAGATCTTGGCGCTCGTCCGCGATCGAGTGTTCGGCAAGCTGCGCACGCTCGCCCCGGCGAAGCTCGAGGGTCGAAGCAAAGGCGACTTGGTGTCGCTCGTGACCTCGGATGTCGAACTCCTTGAGGTGTTCTATGCGCATACCCTCTCCCCGGTGCTCATCGCCGTGTTGGTCTGCGCCGTCATGATCGCCTTCATCGGCAGCGTCTGCTGGCAGCTGGCAATTGCAGCGTTCGTGTCATACATCTTGGCCGGAGCGGTAGCGCCGTGGGTTGCGTCGCGTGTGGCGGGGAATGGCGGCAGGGAGCTGCGCGACTCCCTTGGCGGCATGAACTCGTTCGTGCTCGATAGCTTGCGCGGCCTTCGCGAAACGCTGCAATTCGGCCAGGAGCACGCGCGAGCCGAGCGGCTTGATGCTCGGATGGATTCGCTTTCGAAGGTGGAGCATCGCCTGAAGGGCCGTGCGCCGCGCAGCATGGCGGCCACGAACGGGCTGGTTCTTGCGCTCGATGTGGCCATGGTCGCGCTTTCCTGCGTGCTCTGCGCGCAGGGCGTCATCGATTTCGGGCAGGCGTTCGTGTGCGTGGCCGCCCTGATGTCTTCTTTCGGCCCGGTGATCGCCGTCGCGAACCTTGGCAGCGGCTTGCAGCAGACGCTCGCAAGCGGAGCGCGCGTTCTCGACCTGCTCGACGAGCAACCGCAAACCCGGGAGGTTGTCGACGGTTGCAAGGTGGATTCGTTCTCTGGCGCGGCCGCCGAGGACATCGATTTCTCATACGGCGGCAGCCCGGTGCTCAAGGACGTGTCCCTTGAGGTGACGCCTGGCTCGATCGTGCATCTGGCCGGCAGGAGCGGTTCGGGCAAATCGACGCTCTGCAAGCTGTTCATGCGGTTTTGGGATCCAAGCGACGGTTGCATACGTATTTCCGGGCAGGATATCAGAGGCGTGAACACGGACAGCCTGCGCGCCATCGAGGGCTATATGACGCAGGAGGCGCATCTGTTCTCCGGCACGGTGGGGGATAACATCGCGCTCGCCAAGCCCGATGCCGCCCCCGAGGAGCTCATGGAGGCCTGCGAGAAGGCGTCGTTGACCGGTTTGATCTCGCGTCTTCCGCAAGGCCTGGACACGCCGGTCGGCGAATTGGGCGATACGCTGTCGGGCGGCGAGCGCCAGCGCATCGGCCTTGCGCGCATGTTCTTGCATAATGCGCCGTTCGTTTTGCTCGACGAGCCTACCAGCAATCTGGACAGCCTCAACGAGGCTGCCGTGTTGAGGGCGCTGTTGGATGCTCGAGAGGGCAAGACGGTGGTGCTGGTGAGCCATCGTGCGTCAACGGCTGCCATTTGCGATGCCTCCTACACCGTGGAGCGCGGAAGGCTATCGTAGCCGAGCGCTTTGAAATCGCATAAGAAGGGAAGGGCCGCAGCTGCGATCTGCGGCCCAGAACACGGACGGCTTGCATAAAGGCTAAGCCGCTGGGGACTGGCTTTGGAACCTCTCCGGAGTCCGTGCCTTCGTTATTCCCAGCCTGCTTCAAGCAACGTTTCCCCGTCAAGCGTCTTCAGGGCGAACGTGCCGTTCTCGTATACGGCATAACTTGCGCAGCCGTCCTTGGGGATGGAGGTGCTCCCGGGATTCACGTACATCACGTCGTCGACGAGCTCAAGGCGCTTGATATGCGTGTGACCCGTGAGCAACGCGCTTCCTTGCGGCAGCGCCGGCGGCCGATCAGGCGAGTTGCCTGCCAAATGGCCATGGCTGAGATGCAGCAGGTGCCTGTCGGCCCATACCTGGGAAAAATCGCTCAAGCAGGGGAAATCGAGCACCATCTGGTCCACTTCCGCATCGCAATTGCCCCGAACGGCTACGATGCGCTCGGCAATGCCGTTAAGGGCGGCGAGCACTTCTTTGGGAGCATAGCCTTCGGGCAGGTCGTTGCGCGGGCCGTGATAGAGCAGGTCGCCGAGCAGGAGCACGCGGTCGGGCGTTTCCTGATCTATGCGCTCCATCAAAGCGCGGACGGCGGGCGCCGCGCCATGCAGGTCGGATGCGATGACGAACTTCATTGGTCGTTCCTTTCGATAGATGGCAAGTCGGCGCAGTATCCTCGCGCCAAGATGTGCTTTTCGCTGTTGGGGAACAGGTAGCGGTACAGCTCCATGAAGTACCGGTCGGTCATGGACGCCATGTAGTCGACCACCACCTGATCGGGGTCGGTGTGCGCAAGGTAGTCCTTTACGGTGATGCTGCGCGACTTCGCCGCCAGCTGCTTGGCGTGGTGCGATATGACCGGTGACCGTTCGTCACCGGTTTGCAGGTCGGTCAAAAGCCTGTCGTACATGTCCTCGAACATCTCGCCGACGGCGTTGCCGCTTCCCGCGCGCCAGCCTTCGCAATCGTAGATGCGCTCGTAGTTCTGGCGTTTTGCGCGCTTGACGTCCTCGAAAACCTGGGGGCTCATGCGGATATCGTCTTGTCCGAAGCTGTGGTTGACAACATCGACGGTGATGTTGTTGATGATACGCGCGTTATCGCGCCCGATGACGTCGGTTTCGAAGTCGTCAAGGGAGGGAAGCACGCCCATGGCGATGGCGTCGTCGCGATCTTTGCCCAAGTAGGCGATCATGTCGGCCAGGCGCACCACGCAGCCCTCGAGCGTGGAGGGGCGGAGGCGCTTGATGGCGGCCTCGTCGAGCGTGCAGGTCTCGACCAGCTTATCGAGCTGCTGAAACGTTTCCGTGTCGCCATGGCGTAGCACCTGTTGAGCGAACTCGCCGTTATGGCACAGCGCCCCGTCGAGCACCTGCAGACTGATGTTACGGGGGTAGAGCCGGTCCATCACCCGCACGGAGTGGACGTTGTGATGAAAGCAACGGCCCGTGCGGCTTTGCAGGCACTTCGACAGGAACTTCTCCCCGGCGTGGCCGAACGGCGTGTGCCCCAGGTCGTGCCCTAGCGCTATTGCCTCAATGAGCTGGCAGTTCAATCCCAGCAGCCGCCCGATGTTTCGCGCGATGCGCCCGACAAGCTGCACGTGCAGCCCTCGGCGGCAGATGTCGTCGTTCTCAACCAGGCTGAACACCTGCGTTTTGCCTGCATAGCGGTTATATGCGGGAATGTTCATGATCTTGTCGATATCGCGTGAGAACGCCGGGCGCGCTAGCGTGGCCGCATCGTGGGGGTTGTCCTCGCGGCGCAGCGCCTGTTCGTCGGGGAAGCTGCGCGGATGCATGCGCCCGGAGCGCAGGTTTTCGGCTATGGCATGCTCTACATTGGGGTCAAGCTGCAGGTATGCGGGTTCGCTCATGGCGCTTCCTTTCCGCATGTCGAGATGTTACGGGCTTATTGTATCGCACGCGCCGAACATACGGGAACATAGGTTCTATGCGGTATACTTTACCCAGAAAAGCAACCGGCACGCCCTTGCGCGGCCGGAATCGGGAACACGGGCATAAGGCGGGGGTTCGGTCACATTCATGGCGATCAGCGATGAGGATATCCAAAAGGTTCGCGAGGCCAGCGACTTGGTGGCCATCATGGGCGAGACGGGCCCGGTCAAGCAGCGCGGCCGCGATTTCTGGCTGTGCTGCCCGTTCCATAACGAGAAAACCCCGTCGTGCAAGATAGACCCCGCCCTGCAGCTATGGCATTGCTTCGGCTGCGGGGAAGGCGGCGACGTGTTCGCCTTCATCATGAAATCCCAGGACCTGTCGTTTCCCGAAGCGGTGCGCTACCTGGCAGAGCGCGCCCATATCGACATCGCCGATGACCAGGCGAAACGCGGACCCGGCATGGGACAGGGCGCAAAAGCGCGGCTGCGCGCCGTGTGCGCGGAGGCTGCGGAGTTCTTTCATATGCAGCTCATGCGCAGCAAAAGCCCGCAGGCCGGCGCCGCGCGCGCCTACCTTTCGCAGCGCGGGCTGGGCGGCGATATCCCGAAAACCTGGATGCTCGGCTTCGCGCCTGGACAAGGCGCGCTTGTGCGCCATCTGGCATCGAAGGGCTTCCAATCCAACGAGATGATCCAGGCAAACGTCGCTGTCGTCGGCTCCGATGGGCGCGTGCGCGACCGATTCTTCAATCGCGTGATGTTCCCCATCAAAGACGAGCGGGGCCAGTGCATCGCCTTCGGCGGGCGCGTGATCGGCAAAGGCGAGCCGAAGTACCTGAACAGCCAGGAAACGCCTCTGTTCCACAAGGGCCGCATGCTCTATGCGCTCGACAAGGCGAAGGCGGCCATGGCGTCCACGGGCGTTGCCGTGGTATCGGAGGGCTACACCGACGTCATCGCCATGCACGAGGCCGGCATCCGCAATGCGGTCGCCACCTTGGGAACGGCTCTCACCCGCACGCACATCCGCGTGCTCTCGCGTCATGCCCGCAACCGCATCGTGTATCTGTTCGATGGCGACGCCGCGGGTCAGCGCGCCGCGGATCGAGCCTTGCAGTTCATCGACTCTTCCATGACGCCCGAGGCCGGCGCCGCCCGCATCGACCTGTTCGCCGTCACGCTGCCCGATAACCTCGATCCCGCCGAGTTCATCGACGCTCACGGCGGCCAGGAGCTGCAGGCCCTGATCGACCAGGCGAAGCCTTTGCTGGAATACGGCATCGACCGAAGGTTGGGAAACTGGGACCTTTCGCGTGCCGAGGGCCGCTCCGGCGCCGTCGCCGATGCGCTCAGCGTTCTGGCGCCCATCAAGGATTCGCTGCTCGCGAAAGACTACGCACGGCAGATCGCCAGCCGCGCCCGCGCGGACGAGAAGG
>ERZ857745.4563-NODE-4563-length-12013-cov-5.331912_pt1 | contig 12013 bp, 8 predicted proteins | sample MGYA00519699_ERZ857745 | MGnify/ENA primary metagenome ERZ857745 (study PRJEB31778, sample SAMEA3449357) | human gut metagenome | biome: human gut; feature: human-associated habitat; material: faeces | place: United Kingdom | collected 2010/2012 ...
TAAGATTTGAAAGAAAAGGAAGAGATAAGAAACAGGTTTCTATCTATCCAGTAGCATAATTAAGAATGAGCAAAAGATGCTGCAATATAACTGATGCTAGTTGTTAGTTATGTGCAGCATCTTTTTTCTTTATCATAAAACAGCATTTTATTATAAAAAAGGAGAAAGAACATGTTTGCAGACAGAGCGACAATATCGATCAGATCCGGAAAAGGTGGCGATGGACACGTCAGTTTCCGAAGAGAATTATATGTTCCCAACGGCGGACCGGACGGCGGTGACGGTGGTCGTGGCGGAGATGTAATCTTTGAAGTAGACGAAGGATTGAATACTCTTCAGGATTACAGACACCGCAGAAAATATGCAGCGAAAGACGGTGAACCAGGCGGAAAGAAGAGATGCCATGGTAAAGACGCTGATGATATCGTATTGAAAGTTCCTGAAGGGACTGTCATCAAAGAGGCTGAGTCAGGCAAGGTCATTGCCGATATGTCTGGAGACAACAGACGTCAGGTCATCTTAAAAGGTGGAAAAGGAGGCCTTGGAAATCAGCATTTTGCGACAGCGACTATGCAGATTCCGAAGTATGCACAGCCTGGACAGCCGGCAAAAGAGCTGATGGTAAAACTTGAGCTTAAGGTAATCGCTGACGTTGGACTGGTAGGTTTCCCGAATGTCGGAAAATCTACACTTCTTTCCAGAGTAACCAATGCACAGCCGAAAATTGCAAATTATCACTTTACAACACTCAATCCGAACCTTGGAGTTGTTGATCTTGAAGGCGCAAATGGATTTGTTATCGCAGATATTCCGGGACTTATTGAGGGCGCTTCCGAGGGCGAAGGTCTGGGACATCAGTTTTTGCGCCATATCGAAAGGTGCAGACTTATAGTAAACGTAGTTGACGCGTCGGGAATTGAGGGCAGAGATCCGATAGACGACCTTAACGTCATAAATGCCGAGCTTGAAAAGTACAGTCCCGAGCTTGCAAAACGTCCGAGAATAATTGCGGCGAATAAGCTTGATATGACAAGCGGGGAAAATAAGAAAAGGCTTGAAGATTTTGCCGCAGAACGCGGTATACCGATCGTGTTCATGTGCGCGGGGATAGGCGAGGGAACGGATGAGCTTAAAGAGCTTATCGCAAAGAAACTTTCCGATCTTCCCGAAATAAAGGTGTTCACACCCGAAGTCGATCTCTATGCCGAACCCGAAATCGGCGATATGTCCGATGAAATTACCGTAAGAAACGTCAACGGCACATACTTTGTCGAGGCACAGCGTATAATCAATGTAATAAACTCCATAAATTTCAACGATTATGAGTCTATGAACTATTTCCAGAAGATTTTGCGCAATTCGGGCATAATCGCGGCGCTCGAAGAAAAGGGAATCAAGGACGGAGATACCGTAAATATTTACGACGTAGAGTTTGATTACTATAAATAATATCAGAATCGTATAAGAAAATATCAATATCGAATGTCAAACGCACACAAAATGTTGATATAAACGGATATTTTTGGTATAATCTTCAGAGTATCGCAGGAGGGTAAAAGCCATGAATAAAAATTATCTCATATCAGGATTTTCCGATGAAATAGACGCAGGTATAATAAAGCAGTTCGACGTTATTTCAAAACTCGGAATTAAGTATTTCGAGCCTCGCGTAATCGACGGTAAGAATGTTTCAAATCTCAATAAATACGAGACCGCAACCCTAAAAAAAATAATGGGCTGTTACGGAATCACGGTTTCGTCGATAGGTTCTCCGATAGGCAAGATCAAGACGACGGACGATTTTGACGCGCACTTCGACCTTTTCAAGAATACCGTTGAGGTTGCAAACACTCTCGGTGCAAAGTATATAAGAGCGTTCAGCTTTTTTATGCCCGAAAACGAAAAGCCTGAAGATTATACGGGATTTGTCGTTGAAAAGCTCGGAAAGATGGTTGAATACGCGGCGCAGAACGGCGTCGTTCTTCTCCATGAAAACGAAAAGGGCATATACGGAAATATCGCCGTAAGATGCAAAACGCTGTTTGAGCAGATAAAGTCCGATAATTTCAGAGCAGTGTTTGACTTTTCAAACTTTGTAGAGTGCTCCCAGGATACTCTCGAAGCTTACGATATGTTAAAGCCTTATATTGAATATATACATATCAAGGACTGCATAAAGAACGGTCACGTTGTTCCCGTCGGATTCGGCGACGGCAATGTAGAGGCTATTCTCAAAGACCTCTATAAGAACGGTTATGACGGATTTTTAAGCCTTGAGCCGCACCTGTCCAATTATGAAGTTCCGTCAGATGCAGGAAAGCCCGTAAGTGAGTTTACCGAAGTAAATTCCAGAAGATTTGCCTGCGCATATAAGGCTCTCTGCGATATTCTTGACAGGATCTGAAAATACTTTTTTGGTTTAACGGCTGTGTTTTGGTTTATTTGACTGAAACGCAGTCGTTTTTTTTGTGCTTTATTAACTAAATTGTGAGTTCTTAAGAAAAATAATGAGAAAATGAGAGTATTTTCAAGCCGACGGCTTAAATTGGATTTTTTTCGCTTTTGCGCTTGACGAACTCTTGCTCTTTTGCTAAACTTAACTAAACTCAAGCCGAATTCAGGCTGAAAATCAAACGGGAGAGTGATTGAAATGATGAGTAAAGAAATTAAAGACGCTGTCTATCTTATTGATGACAATGATATGTACGGTTGGGGAGGACTTCGTTCCGGCTGGGATTACTTCGGCGACGGAGAAGGTCCGGAGCACGGCAAGAATTTCCTCAATTCCGATAAGGACGGAGAGGTTCTGTACCGCAGAGATGTCCGCGCGTTTAACGGCGGAATGCTCACATATGAGGGCGTTATAGATAATAAGAGCGGCGACGGACTTCATATAATTTTCGGCTCGCGCGACGACGCATTTTTGGATCTGCACACCGTAGGAAACGTGCTTTATGCCGGAAACACCGGTGTATGCGGATTTGATTACGGAAGAAGATATATCAAAGCCGTAATGGATATGAGAACCGGTAAAGCAAAGCTCACGGTGGACGATAAGTTCCGCGGAGAATATGACTTTGAGAGAACCGGACTGGATATGTCCTGCATACGTATAGGATATGGCAAAAAGGACATGGGCGCTTGTGCCGTTGCATTCACAAAGCTGTATGTAAACTATCTTGTAAACGACTTTGTAAGACAGGGAATAACCGGCGCTCTTCCCGAGGAATATCTCGTAGCGTCAAACGGCGCAAAGGTTGAAACAGATTACAGAGTAGAAGGAAAAACGGCGCTTTGTTACTTTATAAAGGCGGCAAAGAATACCGGCGCTGCCGTTTCGAGAGTATTTGAAAAATCCGAAGGCAAGACCGCGTTTGAAATAAAGTATCACACACCGTCAAAGTGCGGCAGAGTGACATTAAAGCTTAAAAACGGCAGCAATACTTTGCTTTGTGTATATGACGACGGCGACGCGCTTATGCACGGCGATACGATGTTACGTTCACACCACGTAAACGTATGGCAGACCATGAGAATGGAGGCTGACACAAGAACCGGCAAGGTTCTCGTATGGCTCAACGGTAAAAAGACAAAGGTGCTTGACTTTGACGAGCCCGCAGCCTTTGCCGACACGTTTGAGTTCTCATTTGAGGGCAAAAAGGCAGCCGATGCAATGTTTACCGATATACTCGTCTGGAATATGCCCGACGAACCCGAAGATTATGTTCCGGCACCCGTTATACCCAAGAAAAAGGGCGACTATTTCGTAGGTATGAATATCTGCTCGCTCTGGCATGAAGGCTCGCACTTCGGCTGGGACGCAATAACGCCGTTCGACGACGTAAAGCCGGTTCTTGGATATTATGACGAGGGACTTCCGGAGACTGCGGACTGGGAAATAAAGTTCCTTGCGGAGCACGGTGTTGACTATGAGCTTTATTGCTGGTATTCCTCCGAATCCGACGCGCCTCTTAAGTCAACCGGACTTTCGTATGCGATACATCAGGGACATTTCCATGCAAAATATGCAGATAATATGAAGCTTGCGCTTTTGTGGGAAGCTGCAAACTGCGCGCACCCGAACGGACTTGAGACATTCAAGAAGTATCTTGTACCGTACTGGATAGACTACTTCTTCTCCGATCCGAGATATGCAAGCATAGACAATAAGGCAATAATGTCGTGCTTCGGCGTAAACTGCGTTGAGAGAGATCTCGGCGGTGAGGCAAATACAAGAGAGGGACTTCAGTACCTCAGAGATGAGGTTAAAAAGCTCGGTTACGACGATCTTATCATAATGGGCTGCCACGCAAATCCGCATGACCTGAAGAGACTCGGTTTTGACGCGTTCCATGCATATCATTGGGGCGGAGAAGGGTATAAGCTTGAAAAGAACATTGAGTGCAACCTCAATAATATAAATATGAATCAGGTTCATATAGTTCCGACCGTAAGCGTAGGATTCAAGAATGTCGGCTGGGGAGGAGACAGACGTCCCAACCTTTCGTGCCAGGATATGTATAACGGACTTGTATACTGCATGGACGAGATACTTCCGAAATACGAGAAAAACTCGTGGAAGTCAAAAATGCTGCATCTTTCCACATGGAACGAATACGGAGAGGGTACGTATATGATGCCGTCGGGACTTAACGGATTCGGATATCTCGACGCCGTAAGAAAAGCGGTATGCATAGATACTCCTCATAAAGACGCGGTTCCCGATGAAGAACAGCTCTCGCGTATCTGCTATCTGCACGTTCAGTCTAGAAGAAAACTTGCAAGAACAAAGTACGATTCAAGACCATTCCCTGCGGCCGATACTCTTGTAAAGAAGTTTGAGTTCAAGACAAAGGCAGACCTTGACGCATGGACGTTTGAGAACATGGATAAAGTCGAGATAAAGGACGGAAAACTTGTCGGCAAGGCAACCGAAAGAGAAGCTTCAATGACGATTCGCGGCTGCGGACTTGACTGCGCGGATATCGCTTATGCAAAGATAATCATTTCCGGAAAACCTGCCGGCGGCGGAACGGCTCTGTCGAGATTCATACCGTCAAACGACGGCGAAAACTTCGACATAAACGCACGCCTTGACCATTGGGCAGCGTCAACCGAAAGAGAACAGCATATAATTCAGCTTGATACCAAGCCTTGCTGGAGGGGAACAATAAACGGCATCAAGTTCTATCCGACAATAAATCCCGGTGATTTTGAGATAGAGAGCATATCGTTCTTCGCAGGCGTTGAGCATACCACTATATATGACTATGACGGAAAGCAGATGTTCTTCGGAGATTATCCCGAAACAAAGAACGGAAAAGTATATGTTCCTCTCGATCCGTCAAGCGGTATTTTCAGAGATTGCCGTTACGAATGGCACAAGGACGAGGGTATACTGGAAGTAACTCACGGAGAAGATAAGCTGACATTCACCGTAGGCAAGGCATACGCCGAAAAGAACGGAGAAAGCTTTACACTCGCGCGTCCCGTATATCTCAAGGACGGAATTCCGTCGGTATCTCTCGACGAATACGCAGATCTCTTCGGATATACGTATGAGATAAAGGGTAATAAGGTTTATCTTAAAAAATAAATCGGTAAATAATTAATATGTACGGCCTGATAGGACAAAAAAGCTCCCGTCGGGCTGTTTTTTTACATTTTCAAAACGGAAATTTTTGCGTATGCTTTTGAAAGCTTTTGCAGATACTAAGAAAAAATATAAAGGAAGTGCTTTTTGTGTCTGAAAAGCTTTATGATGTTGTAATTGCCGGCGGAGGAGTTGCGGGACTCTGCGCAGGGCTTTATGCCGCGCGCGCCGGACTTCATACAGTGATCCTCGAACAGGGAGTAGTCGGCGGACAGGCGACCATAACCGACGATATAAGAAATTATCCCGGATTTTCGGAAATTTCCGGTACAAAGCTTGCGGAAAATCTGCTCAAACAGGCAGAGTCTTTCGGCGCGGAGCTTGTAAACTGTAAACTGCTCGAAACAAAGCTTTCCGAGCTTATAAAGGTATGTATTACCGATAAGGGCGTGTTCGGCGCAAAAACCGTTATATGCGCGTCGGGTGCAAGACCGAGAAAAGCAGGCTTTGAAGGTGAAACCGAATATGCCGGACGCGGAGTGAGCAGATGCGCTGTGTGCGACGGATTTTTCTGGCGGGGCAAGGACGTTTTCGTAATCGGCGGAGGAGAAAGCGCGGCAAAGGAGTCGATTTATCTTTCACGTATTTGCCGTAGTGTAAAATGCCTTGTGCGTGCGGACAGTTTTAAGTGCGCGGAGGATCTTAAAAAGAGACTTGAAGAAAGAGAAAATATAGAGGTGCTGTATAATACCGAAATGCGTAAGGTGTCGGGATATGACAGCATAAAAACCGTGCTTTGCGAAAATACAAAGGACAAGAAGTTTACGGGATATACCGTAAACAGCACCGAGGGTGCGTTCGGCGTGTTTGTGTTCGTCGGATTTGAGCCTAACTCTGATATTTTCAGAACTGAACTCACTCTTAACGCTCACGGCTATATTGTGACGGACGAAAATATGCAAACAAATGTCCCCGGCGTTTTTGCTGCCGGAGACGTAAGAAAAAAGCCGCTGCATCAGCTTATAACCGCAGCTTCTGACGGCGCGGTTGCCGCAATACAGGCGTATGAGTATATAGAGAGCAGAAAAAATGCACTTGATAAGGTAAGTGAAATTGTCAGAACCACATAAAAGCAAAATGTCCGATGCTTTAACCGGCATCGGACAATATTTATTTTCGGATATTATTAGGTTATTTGTAGTCTCCGAGGTAATGTACGTTCTTCTCAAATATCTCGTCGCACATCTTTACAATTTCATCAAGCGAACAAACCGCTGAAGTAAGCGGGTCGTTGAAGACTGCCTGATATACCATTTCCTTGCTTTTGGTAACGGCGGCTTCTTCAACAAGGTTTTCAATTCTTGCTGTTGTGTTTACAAGTATTGCAAGGTGTGCAGGCAATTCTCCGGCAATGGTTGTTTTAATCCCCATTCTGTCTGCAACCACAGGTACTTCTACGCAGGCATCGTAAGGCAGATTCGGAATAGAGCCGTGGTTCAACACGTTTCCGTTGAATATAAACGGCTTTCCGTCGCCGAGACGTGCATTGAATATGTCGGCAGCATACTCATCACTTTTTTCTGTTGAAATTGTCTGAGCTGCCGCTTCATTGTAATACTTTTCAATGTCATTTTTGCGTTCAAGCCTAAGATTCAGTGAAAAAGCGTGAAGTCCGGGGTTCCAATCCGTTCCGTGTGTGCAGTATTTTTCCAAAAGATCGGGACGCTTTCTGAACCACTGATTGTATTCTGAATTGTGACCGCTGGATTCGGTTACATAATAACCGAGCTTTAAGAACATCTCGTTGCGGACTATTTCCTTGTTATAGTATTCGGGGGTTTTCAATAGTTCTCTCAGTTTTGGGTAAAGGCTTTCGCCGTTGTGCTCAAGTATAGTATAAAATGCTTGGTGATTTACACCCATGCACTTGTAGACAATTTCGTTTTTAGGAATTTTCAGCCACTCTGCAAGCATTTTTACAGTACCCTGAACGCTGTGGCAAAGACCTGTGACTTCGACGGAAGAATTTTTCTGCATAGCGCCGCATAGCATGGACATAGGGTTTGTATAGTTGAGAAATACTGCGTTTGGACAATATTTTTCTATGTCACGGCAAATTTCAAGCATAAGAGGAATGTTTCTTAAAGCTCTGAATATTCCCGCAACGTTTCTTGTGTCTCCAACGTTTATGTCGACACCGTATTTTGCGGGTATTTCTATTTCGTGACGCCATATATCAACGTCTCCGTTAAATACGGTACACAGAACACCGTCAGCACCTTTGAGAACTTCCGTGCGATCGGTCGTCTTGGTAATTTTTGCTTTGGGACAGTTCATTACCTTAAGTATGTTTTCGCATATTTCGGAAATTCTGTCCAGGTTATACGTATTTGTGTCCATTAGTGCGAATTCGCATTCGGAAAAGGCAGGATATGTCAGAAGATCTCTGACACAGCTTTTTGTAAACTGAACCGAACCGGCACCTATAAAAGATATTTTCATTTTTTGTACCTCCTCATGAGTTTGTTTTATAAACAAACTTTAGCACAAAAATGTGTGGCTGTGAATACACTTTTCAGTTAAAAGCATGGACAAAACAGGCAAAATATGATATTATTACTTTGAGGTGACGAAAGTGACGAGTATTTATAACGGAAATATCTGTGATACAACCGACAAAATATCAAAATTTGAATTTGAACTTAACAGCTGTGGAGAATCAGTACTTTATCCGGGAAAACGGTTTGTTAACATTCGTGAACGCGGCAGAAAGGACTATCACATTCTTTATATATCCGAAGGAGAATGCATTGCCGAGTTTGACGGCAAAGAATATACTATAGAGAAAAACGGATTTGTAATTTATTATCCGGGACAGAAACAGAAATACACTTATTGTTCACCTCAAAAAACTGTTTCTTTTTGGATTCACTTTTCAGGAACGCGTGTTTCGGAAATTATGAGTGAATGCCTCCTTGAAAGCGGAGTGTATATAAGCAAAAGTCCTGCTCAGACAGTTAAATGTGCCGAAACACTTGTCAGAGAATACCGAAACGCAAATAATTTGTCTGCAATAAAGTGTACGGGGCTTCTTATATGCTTTATCACTGAACTTTCACGTTCGTTAAAGCCGGCAATTGATGCGCAGATACAAATTAGTGCGCTTAAAGACTATATTCATACTCACTACAATGAAAAAATAGACATTGAAATCTTTGCGAAAAATTCAGGTGTGAGTACAGACAGGTTTCTTCACCTTTTTAAAAAATATACAGGGCAACCGTTCCATAAGTATCACAATGACGTAAGAATGTGCGAATGTATGAGAATTCTGAAAAATACCGATTTGACTGTAAAGGAAGCGGCTTATTTGTGCGGATTTTCCGATCCGCTGTATTTCAGCAGGTTTTTCAAAAAACATACCGGAATAAGTCCTTCCGAATATGCAAAGAGAAACGGTAACGGTTAAAATATATCACAACGCATAAGTATTCCGCAAAGCTCGTCACGCCCGTTGACTTTGCACAGCGATGCCAGCCTTTTTATGCGGTATTTTACGCCGCTTTCGGTAAGAAAACACTTTTCCGCCGTCTGTTCGAGCGTAAAGCCTTGACACAGCATACGGAATATCTCCTTGTCGGTTTCGTTGCTTGTGTTAAGGAAACATTCGGCGGCTGAAAGAGAGTGCAGTTCGCTGTCGGAATAGAATGATGCCGAACCTGTCGTGCCGTCGGGACATACAGCCTTGGCGGCGCTTTTTTCTTGGCTTTCGGGATATGTGCCTACGCCTATCGAAATACCCGTCATGTACGGGTGCTTTTTTATCTTTTCATAAATATAGACAGCGGTCTTTCCGAAGCTTTCATAATTTGTGTCTATGCTTTCAAAATATTCTCTGTAAAATGATGAAAGCTGCGTCTGCGCAAAGCTTATAATTTTGAGTTTTCCCAAAATTTCGGGACAGCTTTTCTTTATGTTTCGCACAAGCGAAATTGCCGCAAAGTCGTTAAAGGCAATGCATAGATCTGTCTTGTGCGCGGCGGGCTTGAATTCCTCAAAGCATTTTTCGAGAGAACCGACGTTTAGGATAGTTGTGAACGAATCGAAAAATTCTCCCGTGCAGCAGCGCAGAGCGTTCAATTTTCCCGCGTCCGACGCCGAACTTTGGTTTACGGCATAGAGCGCTGCTCTTGTTTTGCCGGGAATAAAGTATTTTGAGATCATGTGCTTTAACGAACCCGAAATATCCGAATAGACGCTGCTGTAAACATATCCCGGAATTTCGGTACGGCGGCTGCATAATAAGACAGTCTTAAATCCCGCGCCCGTGATGAGGCGTATGTTGTTTTTTATCCATACTTCGTCCGACGCGATAAGAAACACACATTCGGTGTCCGCGCTTATTTCTTTCGGATTTTCTTCATAGGGAATACGTTTTTGTTTAAGCTGAGCCTTTAACGATTCCGCCATGACTTTTCCCCACATACTGCTGCCGTATGACGGCTCTGTTATAATGCATACCGTTTTAGTCACCCGCTTTCCGAAGTATGTTTATATTGTAACACGCAAAAAGCGTTTTGACAATGAGAATTTTCCGTGTTTTTTTACACGATATTCAGTCTGTTGCATCTGTGCTTGTTCTGCTAAAATATTGTATATAAAAAGATTAACGGAGGCACAAAAGAAAAATGTCAGAAGTCACCTGTAAAAACCACGGTATGAGAATACCGACATATATACCGCAGAAGGCGCACGAACTGCCCATGTTTTTTGAAAACAAACCCTATCAGGGAGCGTCGGGACGCGTGTACCCGATACCTTACTGCGACGGAATTTCGGATAATAAAACAGATGTTGAATATAATGTGTTCACACTGGAAAACGAGTACATAAAAACCGTTGTGGCACCGGAGCTCGGAGGAAAAATTCTCCGCGGATACGATAAGACGTCAGATTATGATTTTATCTATTATAATGAAGTTGTAAAGCCTGCGCTTGTCGGGCTTGCAGGACCTTGGATCTCGGGCGGAATAGAGTTTAACTGGCCGCAGCACCACAGACCTACGACATTTATGCCGCTTGAAGCGGTGTGCGAAGAAAATCCCGACGGCGGAAAGACCGTCTGGACGGGCGAGGTAGAGCCTTTCGGAAGAATGAAAGGCATGGCGGGTATCACGCTCGATAAAGGCAGAAGCTACATAAAGGCAAAAGTACGCGTTTATAACAGAACAAGCCTTCCGCAGCTTTTTATGTGGTGGGCAAACCTCGCGGTTCCCGTAAACAACAATTACCGCACCGTGTTTCCGCCGGACTGTGAATGGGTAAACGACCATGACAGACGTGCCGTACTCGAATGGCCCATAGCAAAGGGTATATATAAGACCGCGCGCCCGTATAATTTCGGCAAAGGAACCGACCTTTCGCATTATGACGCCGTAAAAGTGCCCTCGTCATATCTTATATCGCAGGGACAGTCGGATATGGACTTTATAAGCGGATACGATACGGGACTCGGCAAAGGTATAGCGACCGTTGCAAACCACCATATATCGCCCGGCAAGAAAATGTGGCATTGGGGAACAGGCGATTTCGGAGATATGTGGTGCTCCAACCTCACCGATAAGAACGGACCTTATATCGAGCTTATGACCGGCGTGTATACTGACAATCAGCCTGACTTTACATGGATCGCACCGTATGAAACGCGCGAATTTGAACAGTATTGGTATCCCGTGCGCGAGATAGGCGAGATAAAGAACGCGACTGTTGACGCCTGCGTAAATGTTGAAAAGCGCAATAATAAGCTGTATGTCGGATTTAACGTAACGGGCGTATTTGAAAATTGCAAAATTGAAGTGCGCGACGGACAAAAGACGGTTTATTCGGAAAATACCGATATGTCGCCCGATAAAGCGTACCATAAGTATATAGACGCTGAAATTTTCGATATTCATAATATAACCGTAACTCTTTCTTCTGCCGACGACAAGGTGCTTGTGGAATATAAGCCGTATAAGCGCGGCAAAAAACAGCCCATCGAGGTAAGAAAACCGGTAAAACGCCCCCGCGAGTATAAGACCGTAGAGGAGCTTTATATCAACGGCTATCATCTCGAACAGTATAAGCAGCATAACTATAAGCCCGAAGATTACTACCTTGAAGGCTTAAAGAGAGACGGCGGCGATATACGCTGCAACACGTCTATGGCGCGTCTGTCGCTTAAAAACGGAAAGTTTAAGGACTGCGTAAAATACTGCGATAAGGCAATAGAGCGCCTTACAAGCAGAAATATGCACCCGACGGACACCGAGGCGCTCTATCTTAAAGGCGTGGCGCTGGAATATCTCGGAGAATATGACAAAGCTTATGATTGTTTCCTATTAGGAACGCTGTAAATACAAGGCTTTTCGGAGCCTACGA
>ERZ857745.4572-NODE-4572-length-11992-cov-2.756388_pt1 | contig 11992 bp, 8 predicted proteins | sample MGYA00519699_ERZ857745 | MGnify/ENA primary metagenome ERZ857745 (study PRJEB31778, sample SAMEA3449357) | human gut metagenome | biome: human gut; feature: human-associated habitat; material: faeces | place: United Kingdom | collected 2010/2012 ...
TCACGTTTCTGTCTTCTCTGCGAGCGGTCATAAACATACTCGTATGGATTTCCCATTGCCTCATTAATGGAATCCGCTAATGCAAGTGCCGTACCGGATGGAGCATCCAGTTTCTGGTTGTGATGTTTTTCTACGATTTCCACATCAAATCCTTCTGTAGCAAATACTTTTGCCGCATCCTGCACCAGCTTCAAAAGTGTGTTGATACCAAGTGACATATTCGCAGATTTCAAAACGGCTGTCTGTGTTGCTGCTTCTTCAATTTTAGCAAGCTGCTCATCGTCATATCCGGTTGTGCAAAGTACTACCGGCACTTTTTTCTCTTTGCTGAATGTAAGAATATCATCCAAAATTTTTGGTGTCGAGAAATCAATCAAAGCATCTGCCTCTACATCACAGTCTGCTAATTTCTGAAAAACAGGATAACAATGTTCTTTCGTATCCACCATATCAATTCCTGCTACAATTTCTGCCTCAGCATCTTCATTTACAATTCCGGTAATCATGCGCCCCATTGCACCATTACATCCGCACATAATAATTCGAGTCATCGTCTTCCTCCTAATTCTTTTTCAATCGTAACTAATTATTTGATAACGCCGGCTTTTCTCATTTCCTCTTCCAGTCTCTTTGCATTTGCATCTTCCATTTCTGTAAGAGGCAGACGCAAACTGCCCACTTCCATTCCCATCAGATTCAATGCCTTCTTTACAGGAATCGGATTTACTTCGCAGAACAAAGCCTTTACCAAATCAAAATATTTCAACTGCATCTCACAGCTCTTTGCCACATCGCCCTCAAGATAGCTTGCCACCATGTCATGGGTCTCTTTTGGCAGAATATTTGACAATACGGAAATTACGCCTTTACCGCCAAGAGAAAGAACCGGCACAATCTGGTCATCATTTCCGGAATATACATCAACGGTTCCCTTAGCTAAACTCATTAATTCCGCAACTTCTGAAATATCCTTTACGCCGACAATATTTGGTACTTCATGACACAAATCCACAACTGTCTGTGGTGCTAATCTGGTACCCGTACGACTTGGTACATTATATAAAATAATTGGAACATTAACTTCTTTTGCAATGGCTTTGTAATGTGCTTTCAAACCATTCTGTGTTGCTTTGTTATAATACGGAGTAACTAAGAGAAGTCCATCCACTCCACTTTTCTCTGCTTCTTTTGACAGCTCAATTGCCGACTGTGTGCAGTTCGAACCGGTTCCTGCGATAACCGGAATCCGTTTATTAATTACTTCACAGGCAAAACGAATACATTCCAAATGTTCTTCATCTGACAGTGTCGATGCCTCACCGGTTGTTCCGCAAATAATGATGGCATCTGTTTTATTTGCCACATGAAACTCTAACAGTTCTCTCAATTTTTCATAATTCACACTTCCGTCGTCATTCATTGGTGTAATCAATGCAACACCTGCTCCAGTAAAAATAGCCATTTTCTTCATCCTTTCTGAATTACGTTTTGTGCTTATGAATGGATTGCAAAAAAAGGAGCTGACACACGTGCCAACTCCTCATTGTTTTCGATAACGAGTAGCACTCCATCATAGCGATGACAGTCATATGATTATTTACCATATGCCCAGAAGAATCATGTGCAGGCAATCCTCTCCTTCGGCAGACGTTCCTTTCACAAATCATCATCCATCCTGTCATGTCCGATTTGCTACTGATAAAGTCCGCGCCTCTACCTTTCTATATAAAAGAATATCACTCTTCCCTTTAGCGGTCAAGCATTAGTTCACTCTTTTTTATCTTCTTCATCAATCACACAGGCCGCAGTAATCTCATTACTCTCTTCCACACACTCCAATTTGCTGACGGAAATTTCATAAGCAACGCGTGTTTCATATTCCTCATCACCAACCTGCTTCTGGTATTCACGGCTCTGAATCCGTCCCCACAGCTGAACGTGTTCTCCTACACCAAATCCATCGGCATAACGAGCATTTCTTCCCCAGCAGATGCAAGGAATGTAATCGGATTTTCCATACGGACGATTGACAGCCATCAAAAGGTCCGCAATTTCTCTTCCAAGCGGTGTCTTTCGATAAACCGGTGGTTTGCACAAATAACCATCCAAAAAAATATAATTCGGTTTCTCTACTTCCATTTCTTCTTCGTCCATATGTAAATCTCTTACAAACACGGATAAAACAAGCCGGTTATGATTTTCTTCATGACGGTTATAAGAGCGAAACTGTCCACTCGCCTCCATATACATACCTCGGTAATCCTTCGTTATGTCAATAAGCCGCTCCGATACCATGAGCGGAATCTTGTCATACACTTGGCTCAATCGTTTTACCGAAAGATACACCATATAGAATCCTTCACCATACACTTCATGGCTAAAAGCAAACTCACTTACCACTTCACCATAAATATTCACCTGATTGTTTCCCAAAATCTTATCTGCCATTTCTCATGACCCCCTTTGTTTTTTGTCTGCTTAAATCAAGCATTTTTCTTTACATAACTATATATATGCCGTATAATTCATTTTTAGAACTTATATTTAATATTTTTTATTTTATTTTTACCGTTTTGTTATCATATCATAAATTCTACTATTTTGCAATAAAAATCATGAAATGGTTTTTAGGCAATAGATGATGTTGCTTTTTTAGGTTTTTCTTACTTTTAGTATAAAGGCTTTGCGTCTCGTGGGCACTTCCGTTCATTGAGTACGTAACAGTAGGGGCACTGAAACTACCAGTGCCACCTACTGACGCACTCAAAACCCACTCCCCACAAAGACTTTATACTAAAATTATGAAAACTTAAAAGAGTAGCGTCAATTTCTAAACACAGTTTTGGGTTGCGATAAATATTTTTTTTGGGGGGCTTTTACGCTTCCGGTAATTTGGCAGAAAGACTTTGCGATTCGTGGGTTTTGAGTACGCCGGTATGAGGTGCTTGTATATGCGTCAGCATAAGCACCCATACCGCTACGCACTCAACGAGCGAAAGCGCCCACGACACACAAACTTTTCTTGCTAAATTACGGAAACAAAAAAATATGACCGCCCCCTGCCCTCCAAACAACCAAAAATTTCCTCTTGACAACCAAAAACGATAGTGCTATATTTTCATGTAAACAAAGAACAAATGCTATGAACAGAACAAAACATCATAAACTTCATGCATTTCAGAGAGCCGTCGGCTGGTGCGAGACGGTATGCAATTTATGTTGTTATCCTCTGCGAGCAGTATACCGAAAACTTTTAAAGCGAGTAAGTATCACCGGTTTTCCCGTTATCGAAAATCTTATTGCTGATAGTGATATCAAAGATAGGACTGAGCGGTCGCCGTAGGCGGCAAACAAAGTGGTATCGCGGAAGTTTCAGACTTTCGTCTTTCGATGTATGAAAAGTACATTAGAGGACGGGGTCTTTTTTTATTGCCGCTTCCGTATCATACAATATAGCTCTTTTGAGCAGAGAGAATGGAGGAATTCTTATGAATGGATTAGTAATTGTATTAATTGGTATTGTTGCACTAGGTGCCGGTTATCTTCTGTATGGTCGATGGCTCGCCAAAAAATGGGGGCTTGATCCAAAAGCAAAAACACCGGCCTACACCAAAGAAGACGGACAGGATTATGTGCCATCTTCCAAGTTCACCGTATTTTCCCATCAGTTTTCATCGATTGCAGGTGCCGGTCCTGTCACAGGTCCAATCCTCGCTTCCGTATTCGGCTGGGTACCGGTTCTTCTGTGGCTGATCGTCGGCGGATTGTTCTTCGGTGCCGTACAGGACTTTGGTGCTCTTTACGCATCGGTTAAGAATGAAGGAAAATCGATGGGTATGATTATCGAAAAATACATAGGTAAAACCGGTAGAAAATTGTTCATGCTGTTTTGCTGGTTATTTACTTTATTAGTAATTGCCGCTTTCACCGACATGGTTGCCGGAACATTCGTCGGCAAAGGAGAAGGAATCACCGGTACTGCAAAAGCATACGCAGATTCTGCTGCCGCTTCCATTTCCATGTTGTTCATCGTTGTTGCTATCGTCTTTGGTATTATTCAGAAAAGCGTTGGCAAAATGAATGAAATTGTAAAAGCACTCGTTGCTATTGGTTTACTTGTTGTTATGTTTGCCGTTGGTATGCATTTCCCGATTTACGCAAGCAAAGATGCCTGGATTTACATCGTTATGGCTTATCTGTTTTTGGCTTCCGTACTTCCGATGTGGCTTCTCATGCAGCCAAGAGATTATATGACAACATTCATGCTTTTAGGTATGATTGTTGGTGCAGTTGCCGGAGTCATTGTTGCTCATCCGGCTATGAAGTTAAATGCCTTTAATGGTTTCTCCATCACAGGAGCAACCGGCACAAGCACTTTGTTCCCGACGCTTTTCGTAACCATTGCCTGCGGTGCTGTTTCCGGTTTCCACAGTCTGGTATCATCCGGAACTTCTTCAAAAACCGTCAGCAATGAAAAAGATATGCCAATGATCGGCTATGGTGCCATGGTTGTAGAATCTCTTCTTGGTATCGTTGCCCTCGTCGTTGTCGGTGCTGTTGCCGTAAATGGTTCCGCACCGGAAGGTACACCATTTGCCATCTTCTCAACCGGTGTTGCCGGATTCCTTGAGAAATTCGGTGTTCCGGTACACGTTGCTACCGTATTTATGACAATGTGTGTTTCCGCTCTGGCACTTACTTCCCTCGACTCCGTTGCTCGAATCGGAAGAATGTCATTCCAGGAATTATTCTACTTAGATACTACAGACCCATCCGAGATGAAACCTTGGCGCAGACTTTTAACAAACAAATATTTCGCCACCGTTATCACACTATTCTTCGGTTATCTTTTGACACTGGGTGGTTATAACAATGTATGGCCACTGTTCGGTTCTGCAAACCAGCTGCTTGCCGCACTTGTACTGATTGCACTGGCTGTATTCTTGAAAACAACCGGACGTACCGGATGGACATTGTACGCACCAATGTTTATCATGCTTGCCGTAACCTTTACCGCTTTGGTTCAGAAAACAATTGCTCTTGTGCAGAACACATTGGCAGGCAATGCAACCTTCTTAGTTGATGGACTTCAGTTCATCGTTGCCATTCTTCTGATGGTACTTGGTGTTCTGGTTGCATTTAGTTGTCTGAAAAAACTTTTTGGTCGTGAGAAAAAAGCAGAAGCATAATTATAAAAACACAGCCCCTTCTCTTACCTTAAAATTAAGAGAAGGGGCTATTATAATTCTCATTTTACTGCAATTCTTTTTCTAATATCTCATACTCATTTTTGTTAATTGGATGCATTTTTACAATTTTCGGGAATTTTTCTTCCAATTTCTGTTCTTTCAAAACAGCTGCTGCATATACTCCATATTTTTTCAACTGCTTCACCTTAACCGTTTCATCCAGTTTGCTATTTATTAATGCATCTATTTTTTCTTTTGCTGTCTTTTTAAACTTTTTCCAGGAGTCACCAAATTCGCTTACCGTTGCCCACTGTAAATCCTTATCTTCTTTTAAATTACACTCTGTAATATCTTCAATTGCAATTGCTGTAATATATCCCAACAATCCATCTCCGTACTGATTCTCATTAATCTTTTTTTCCAATATTGGTAAAATACTAATTCCCTTGCTAACCAAGCGATCATAATATGAATTGTTTTTTACATACTCGTATGGATTAGAACTCATTGCCAGGTTTTCATTTTTCTCAACCGCTTGATTTATGATTTCCTCTATTCCAGTGTAATCCTCTTCAACTTGCTTTGCCAAAGATTTAGTTGGCTGCGTTTTTCCACTAAATAAAAATATCGCACCACATATGGCAGCAATTAGCACTATACTTCCACCTATCAAAATTCTTTTTTTTCGTTTCATCATTTTATTTAAACCTCCTATTTTTCTATGCAGTTGGACACTTAGACGCACAATTTTGAGTATCTCTATGTGCTATAAATGATATTGTTTTGTCCCTAATATTATATTACAAAGAAAATAATTATGATAACAATACTCATAACAGTTAATGTAACAAATGCGCTTTTTATCTTATTTGATATAAACAAAAAGAATCCACTATAAGCCAGCATTATTATCAAACGAATAACATATCCAAAAACCAACCATAGCCAAATTGGTATTTCCATACCACTTTGTATTCCCATGCATCCTACTGGTTCAGTAATACCCACAAGACCGTATAAACGGTAAAATGTAATAAACTGCGGCAAATAAATAATCCCAAATGAAATTATAATAATGAATACAGAAACCAGTATTTTTTTGTGTGCCATCTTTTTCCTTCCCAGTAAAGTTGCCTGCAACAACATTTTTTGCCCAGTTTCATAATCCTGTGTAAATACACTGCATAACGAAAATGTCAAAAGCAGCAATCCAAGAATCATCAAAATGCCGTTTCCCTTGGAAAAATCCATTAGTTTTACATATCCACCCTCATAGACATATGCATGCAGATTATATTTATTTATGTAATTGTTTCGTTCAACAACTTTTTCAAAGCCATGTACCGGTCGAAGGTCTTCACTAAGAATCATTAGGTCCTCCACCTTATCTTCTTCCATAAATTTTTGCTGTTTCTTTTTTAATGACTGAAAACGCTTATTTTCCTTCTGTATAAAGTTTGTCTTTTCAATCGTTTTCTCTCCTTCTAACTGCTTCATATAAGTATAATAATAATATTCATCTTCATCATCAAATATCAAATGTGATTGATACGACAAAAAACATGAAACAATCAAAAAAAGAAAAAGAATCATGCCAACCCGTCCACCTTTTCTAACTTTATAAAGTTCGTACCGAAACAATGAATCATGGCCTTTCAAGAATCGTTTTTCATTTTTCATAAATGCAAAATTAAACAACCCGCTTTTTCGACTTTCTTCTTTCATCTTTGAAAATCCTATCATTCCGCAAATCATACATATAAGCAAAAGAAGGAAATATACTGCCATAACAACAACCGGATAACCCAAAATATTTATGTTTACATATTTTCCGATTATATCTCCTGCATTTAAACAATAAGCCGGATCAATATACTTTAACCAATTCAAATTAGAATTCATTGGTATTTGTACATAAATCAAAACACATCCTATAATACAAAAGAAAAAAATCATTATTGAAATCAATGCTCTTTTTCCTAATATGCATATACAATCAATAAAAATAGCCAAAGCAGTCATGATAAATATTAAAATAATCATGCTTAGAATCAAAAACTGACCGACTGACAATTCACTTCCACACGAACGATACGCAAGAACAGATTGAATGCTTCGACTCAAATCTCCGATTCCATAACGCTCCCTTAAAATAACATAATTACATCCATAAAAAATTAAAGCTGCAACTGCTGTTCCCCAAATATGAGCTGCCAATTTGGCAAAAAAGAGTTTTCTTTTTCCAAATCGTGTAACATATAAAAGTTTTGCAATCCCTGTTTCATTCTCCCTGACAAATAATAAGTATCCTAAATACAAAACAAAAAACAATACGACAATTCCTGTCATCGTCGAAAACATCTTTTCGATTCCTAAGGAAGGCTCTGCAACCACTTTAACCATTTTCATTTTTTTAAAGTGAGCTGCTGTTTTTTCAATATTTTTTTCAGCAAAGCCCCCCTCAGTAAACGTCGAAAACAAAGTTATCTTTTTTGCATTTTCCTGTATTCTTTGCCGGTAATCGTTATAAGTACTAACTGCTTCCAATTCTTTTGCAAATCTTACATATAACTTTTCTTTGTCGGTCATTTCATTTTGCTTATATTTTTCTGCTTTGTCTTTTGAACTTGCAATTTCGTCTTGTAGATTTTTTTCTTCAGATAGAAATTGCTGCCAAACTTTTTTATATTGACCAGAAGAAAAATCTTCCGTATTTTCAAAACATAATATTCCACAATTTATCAAAATACAGAACAACAATACACCCCACATATATGGGCTTTTTACTATTTTGCTAATCTCATTCCGAATCATCTAACTACTCCTTATAAAAATGATATAAATATACATCATCTAATGTAGGCCAAACCGTGGTTTCTTCATCGCTCTTTGAATCCAAATAACGTACAACAACCTGATTTCCTTCTTCTCGAATTCCTGCAACCAGATATTTATCCTGAATCTCTTTAAGCTGCTCTACTGTCACTTTCTTTTCATACACAATACCATACAATTCCTTTTCCAGAGATTCCGGATTACCGCTTCCAATAATTTCCCCATGTTTTAAAAGCAAAATTTCTTTTGAAATGTATTCCACATCGGATACGATATGCGTAGCTATCAAAACAATTTTTCCAAGTGCCATTTCCGAAATAAGGTTACGAATTCGAATCCTTTCTTTCGGATCAAGTCCGGCTGTTGGCTCATCCATGAAAACCACCTTTGGATCTCCTAAAAAAGCTTGTGCAATCAAAAGTCTCTGTTTCATTCCTCCTGAATATGTTTTGATTTTTTGTTTTCCCATCACTTCCATGTTAACACACTTTAAAAGTTCCGGAATTTGTTTTCTTGCCACCTCCTTTTTTACACCCTTTAATGTTGCCATATACATCATAAACTTATAGCCGGTAAAATACGGAAACATATTTTGGTTTTGTGGCACATACCCAATCTTACCAACATACTCATTAATGTTGTCATAAATAGACATTTCATCACATAAAATCTGCCCTTTTGTTGGCTTTAAGCTGGCGGTTAAAAGCTTCATCCATGTAGATTTTCCAGCCCCATTGGGTCCTAGAAGTCCATAAACTCCCGGCGTAAAAGAATAGTTTATTTTACGAATTGCACAAAAATCTCCATACGATTTTTTTAGATTCTCACATTTCAAAATCATGCGCTTACTTCCTTTCAAATAATTCTTTCTTTTGGTCTTTAAAAAGAGAATCTCCATATACAACATGAAGAACATTCTTTTTATCATAATATTCGGCAAAATCTCCAAATGTATTGGTAAAAGAAGCAATGCCCTCAAGTTCTTCCCATGCACTGTCTTTCAGATAATAAAATTTTTCTTTTTCCATATCTCCCCTGATTAAATAATTTTTATATGTATAATACAACACATCCGTTTTGTCCGGCTTATATATTTCTTTCTTCTTTTTACTTCCAATTGCTACTTCAAAAACTTCCATTGTTTCTTGATTATATACATATACTGCCTGGTCAATCATGCCTATTACAATACAGCCTTCTAAATCTTTTTCGCTACATACCTGCGACTGTTTTCCTGTTTTTATATTATACTCATATACTTTTGAATACTCCTTCGCAGTACTGTAGTCCTTATCTTTCTTTCCAAGTTTTCGATAAGTGGATTCATAATACAATTTTTCGCCGCTTTTTTCTAATAATAACAAGCCATGGAACTTTTCTTTGTTTATATCGGAAATTTCTTTTGTTTCACCGGATTCCAGATTGATTGCAAGAAGGACACTATAGTTGCTATTGGAACCGGCACCACCAATATTATCCTCTTTAACAATAGGTATCTCTGCCTCTGCATAAGCAATGCCATTTTCTACATACACGCTATTGTACACGTTCACCTGATAATCCAGGTTATATAATTTCGTTCTTCCACTACCATCTAATTTTTCCCGATAAACAACTCCCTTTGACAAATCCGCCTGTCCAAACAAATAAACATATTCCCCAGATATAACAGGAACGCAATTGAAAAATAAATCCTTATTCAATGCCGCATCACAAGTAGGATCCGGGTTTGTGTTTTCGTCATAAGGTTCATGTTCACAATTTGATTTGTTACATAAAACAATACTTGATTTTTGATTTGGATCAAAAATATGCAGTAAGCCATCCTGCGTTGTAAAAACACTTGCCAGACAGGAAACCGACTCCCCACTTGCACTATGTAAACTTTCCGTAATTTTCATTTTATTTTCTGTACTTTTTTCCGCACCACACCCGGTTATGAAACAGGCACACGCAGCTACAATTAATAACGCTTTCTTTTTCATTTCTTTCCCCGCTTCCATTTATTATATTGTTTTTGAATCTTGTTTAAAATATCCGGATACTTTTCCATTTTTAGCTTTTTTACAAACTGGTCAATCATCTTTTCCGGTTCTTCATCGCTTTCCAGCAGTTTTTGATAAAACACGTCAACCTCGTTCAGTATTTTTTTGTTTTTCTCAACAACCTTCTTATTTGGAACAAAACCTGCTGCTGGCGACATACTATATTCTTTGTTTCCATCATAATAGTATTTGGCTTTGTCTTTTTCTCCATTTGCTTCATATATGCTAAACTTCGTATTTGCAAGCTTTGCGGGACAATAATCTGAAACATGTTTTTCTCCCACGACCTTTCCATTCTTTAATGAGTAATCTTTGCCCTCTTCACCAAAACAGATGAGGTTAGCCAGTTCTTTGTCTGTATTTACAAGCATTAATACATTTTTTGATTCTTTCGGATGTTTTGTCCATGATGCAATTCCATGAACGGCATTTTCCATTTTATCTATATATCTGGATGATAACTTGCGTGAATAGACAGGAATTTTTCCTCCATCCTCTAAATATAAATAATTACCATCCATTATTTCTTTTGGCATTGTTGCAATCATTGCCATGAAATTTCCACTCAGTGCTTCTGAATAATCTTCATTCTTATCACAAGATAACAATCCCTCACGTTTCAATTGCGCCATGGAAATCCAAAATTCTCTAACATCTTTATTTTCCCAAATATTTTGAATTATTCCTTTATCAGACATGTACACTCCATCACATATGCCGATATAACCTAAATTCGTAAAACGATCAGAAAAATATTCACCTGAATCATTCCACAAAAGATATAATGGCAGTTCTGATATATCCTTATTTTCAATAACCCATTTACACAATTTTTTTATATCAAGCTTGTCTGCATTCATAAAATCAGGTTTACTTGCTATCTTCTCTGCATTTATTAAAAGATATGTCGAATTCGCCTGCTCTTCTTCATTGTAAAAGCCATATATCTTCCCTTTGTAAGTTATCCTTTTCCATACATTTTTACCATATTCTTTTTTTAATTTTTTCCCATTTTCGCTCTTAAGCCATTTGCTCAGAGAAAGAAGATTACCCTGTTTTATCTGTCGGATATATGTTCCATCTTTTTCAGGATGATCACCGTCACCATACCCAGTCCACATCAAATCTCCGATACCTTGTTTTTTCGCCTTATCAATACCATTTTGATAAGATTCATACGACTCAGCATTTAACCCATAAAAAGAAAGATTATAATTATACCCCAATTCATGAATTCTATCATTAATCGCTTTTTTTCTACTTTCACTCAGATAATCTGTCCATGTACTATCCGTCATCCAAACTAGGTTAACAGGCTTCTCTTTGTTCGAATCGTTCGACTTCTCCTTTGTAGCAGCATTCTCTGTCACAGAAGGACTTTTATTGTCTGTTTGCTTTTTCGTACAGCCGGTAAACACACAAATGATACTTATTGCAAACATTAGATACAAAAACTTTTTACTTACCATACCTTTTCTCCTTTGATAGAATTTATATTTTTTATCATAGCCATAAGAAACTTTTTTGTTTCTTATGGCTAAACTGGATTACGCAATGTTAGTATTTAATGGTATCTTCACTTGTTAAAGTTTTTTTCTTATAAATACCTGTCCATTTTGTCGTAATACTAACGGATTTTCCACTAGGGATTGTATAATTCCATTTAGCTCCTGTGGAATCTCCTTCTCCTGTAAGATCTGTTGGAACTGTTTTCACCACATTATTCTTATTTTTGTATTTGTAAACAGACGCAATACTCACATATGATTTCGGCTTAACCGACCCCCAAGCAGAGCCTTTTGTCTTTGAAATTGAATGATCTCCACTTAAAGTAAAACCATATTTTGTCTTTGAAAAAGCGGAGGCATCTGCTGCTGTTCCTATAAGTGTTACTGTCAATGCCGCTGCTGTGATTAAAGCACC
>ERZ857745.4579-NODE-4579-length-11982-cov-4.456695_pt1 | contig 11982 bp, 13 predicted proteins | sample MGYA00519699_ERZ857745 | MGnify/ENA primary metagenome ERZ857745 (study PRJEB31778, sample SAMEA3449357) | human gut metagenome | biome: human gut; feature: human-associated habitat; material: faeces | place: United Kingdom | collected 2010/2012 ...
AACGAAGCGATTTTTTCATAACGCATTACTCCTTTTCAGACTTCTTGGCGTTGGCTGTTTCGGGCACCATCCACTTGAGGGTGGTGTGGCGGATGATCCAGTCGCACAGCATCAGGGCTGCGGGCAGGACCACCAGAATGACGACCATACTGATCAGTGCACCGCGGGAAATCAGCAGGCAGATGCTGCGCAGCGAAAGCGCCCCGAAGCTGTGCAGCAGCACCCCCAGCGCCGCGCCTGCCGCGCAGGGCGCAAAGCAGTCCTCGGCAAAGCCCAGTACAAAGCCCAGGCCAAAGGGCATCAGTGCCCCGTACAGCACGGCCCAGCCGCCCGCAAAGCCCACGGCCACCGCCGCCAGTTTGCGCGCCGCAGGCCGCAGTTCGGCCCGCAGTGTCCGCGGCGTAAACCGCGCCCGGCCTCCGTTCACCGATAAAAGCCCCATCCGCTCTGTCATCTTTACTCCCCGCTTTCCGGCGGGGCATTCTGTGGTTCTGTTCCCCGCGCTTTCTGCATATACTGTAGCGCGGGGCAGCGGCGTTTTTTGGCGCGGTGCATAGAACCGCCCCAAACCCGCCCAAAGACGCAAAAAAGCCCTGCGGCCGTCATTTTGCCGCAGGGCTTTGGGGGTATTTTCAACTGTTCAGCAGAAATAGCGGATCTCGCCAAAAAAGGCTGTCCATTTTTCGATTACTTCCCCGCTGCGCGCTTCAATAACTGCCATAATGTTGCGCAGCACCCGGGGCGGGATCTGAGAGTTATTATTGCACAGGTAGCAGCCACCCGCCTTGGTGATCCAGATCTTGGTGGCGTTGCTGTTGGGTGCCCCCTGTGCAACGTGCACATGGATTGGCTCCAGCGGTTCGTTCTCATTGGCCCAGAAGTAGACCCAGTAGGAGCCAACCTTAAAAACCTGCGGCATTTTCCACGCCTCCTTCTTGGGAGAACTGCAAGATCAGATGCGCGGTGGACTCCACGATCTTCTGATAGCGCGCGATCTCCTCCGGCGTGAAGCCGTGCACCTCCTGCCAGTCATAGCCCGGCAGCCAGCACACTGCTGAGTGGAAACAATCTTCTGCATCCGGTTTTTCAAGGTACACCTTCACCCGGCCATCGGGCTTCATCTCGGAATGCACGATTTCGGTATCGTCGTCCAATGTCATAAACGGGTACATCATAGGTTCCACCTCCCAGATCACTATACTTATATCGCTCAGCCGTTCAGCTTTGCAATGGCATCCTGCACGCGCTGCAGGGTCTTTTCGCGGCCCATCATGCAGGCAAGGTCGGTGCCGCCGCCGGGGGTGCGCTGCTTGCCGGAAAGGGCAATGCCCAGCGGGTAGAGCAGCCAGCCGTTCTTTTTGCCCAGCTCCTCTGCCTTGGCCTTGCAGGCATCGAACACGGCATCGCGGTTTGCAAAATCCAGAGCCTCGTCGCTCAGCACCGGCAGCAGGGCTTCCAGTGCTTCTTTTGCAGTCTCCGGGGTGGTCTTTTGCTTTTTGTTGGCGTACAGGCTCACGTCGTACTCCGGCATGGCGTCAAAGAAATCCAGCTGCTCGGGGATCTCGCCCAGCACCTCGCACCGGGGCTGCAGGTTTGCGCACAGCAGCTTTTTGTCGATGGCGCTGTGCACGGCGCTGTCGATCCACGGCTCGGCCTTTTTCTGGAACTCCTCGGGGCTCAGGCGGCGGATATACTCCGCATTGATGGCGCGCAGCTTGAGGGGGTCGAAGATGGCGGGAGACTTGGAGATGCCCTCCGGGGACCAGATCTTGACCAGCTCCGGCAGGGAGAAGATCTCCTGCTCGGCGTACTCGCCGCGGGGGCTCCAGCCCAGCAGGCAGATATAGTTCAGCACCGCCTCGGTCAGGTAGCCCTTTGCCACCAGATCCTGATAGCTGGCATCGCCGTTGCGCTTGGACAGCTTGTTCTGGGCGTCCTTCATCACCGGCGGGCAGTGGATATAGGTGGGGATGTCCCAGCCAAAGGCCTGATACAGCAGGTTATACTTGGGGGTGGAGGACAGGTACTCGCTGCCGCGGATGACGTGGGTAATGCCCATCAGGTGGTCATCCACAACGTTAGCAAAGTTATAGGTGGGCATTCCATCGGTCTTGATGAGGATCTGGTCGTCCATCTCGCTGTTGTTCACCTCGATGTGGCCGTACACCACATCGTCAAAGCCGGTCACGCCCTCGCGGGGGATCTTCTGGCGGATGACATAGGGCTCCCCGGCAGCCAGACGCTTTTCCACTTCCTCCTTGGGCAGGTCGCGGCAGCAGCCGTCGTAGTGGGTCATCTCACCGTTGGCGCGCTGCTCGGCGTGCAGTGCCTCCAGCCGCTCCTCGGTGCAGAAGCAGTAATAGGCCTTGCCCTCTGCCACCAGCTGCTCGGCATACTGCTTGAACATGCCCATGCGCTCGCTCTGCACATAGGGGCCGACGGGGCCGCCGATATCCGGGCCTTCGTCCCACAGCAGGCCGGTCTCCCGCAGGGTGTTGTAGATGACATCCACAGCGCCCTCCACATAGCGGCCCTGATCGGTGTCCTCGATGCGCAGGATGAAGGTGCCATCCTCGTGCTTGGCCATCAGGTAGGTGTACAGGGCAGTACGCAGGTTGCCAACGTGCATATAACCCGTGGGCGAGGGTGCAAAACGGGTGCGGACTTTATTGCTCGGCATAGAAAAACGCTCCTTTATTCTCATGCAAAAAATTTGCGGATAGCTATGTTTTATTGTACTTATTCTGCGCAGATTTGTCAATGCGGGATAATATCATGCACCCATGCAAAAAGGGGCTGCTGCATCAAATGCTGTGCAGCAGCCCCTTTTTATAATATTATTCTCCGTCCTTCGGGTCATCCAGATGCTCGCGCCGTTTGCGTGTCAATGCGGCGCACAGTTGCAGCAATGCAAAGCACAGGATGCCGGTAAAAACACCGGCAAAAACAGCACCGACCCAGTATCCATAGGAAAAACCGCAGATCAGCGTAACCGCCACCGCAGCCACCAGAGAATACACGGCATTGGCCGGGGCCTTATCCGAAAGGTGGCGATCCCACAGACCATTGCGCAGACACGCGACAACCATATAAATGCAGCCGATCATAAATACGACCCACTCTCCGGCGGCCTTGTCCGCAGCCCCGAACACCGTCTGCACGATCCACGCCGCCAGAAGGCTGCCCCACAGCAGCCAGAAGCCATGGCTTTCAATTTTGCGCATGGTCTGCTCCTGCATCTCGTCCAACTGGTTTTTCTTGCTGTATAGTGAAAATTTCATAGTTCATTCCTCCCAGAACAGTTCATCCAATGTCTTATCCAGAATTTTACAGATACTGCGGCAAAGGTTGATGGTGGGGTTGTACTCCCCTTTTTCAATGGCGTTGATAGTCTGGCGCGAAACGCCTGCCGCTTCGGCAAGCGCGCCTTGCGTCATGTCCTTTTCCGCACGGGCGGCCTTTAATTTCAGGTTCTTCGGCATTGATACGCTCCTTTCCTGCCGGGTCGGCATTTGTTTTATCCTCTGGACATATAGTAGCATTTACCATTCTAAATGTCAAGTATATATTACAAAAAGTTTTTTCACGCAGACAAAAAGCACCCCAGCTGTTTTCAGCCGGGGTGCTTTGCGGTTATGATTATTTCAGCACGACTTCGCCGTTTTCATCGGCATCCACCACAAGGGTGCCGCCGGATGCCAGCGTGCCGTCGATCAGGCGCTCGGCGGCGGGGTCCTCCACAGCCTTGCGGATGGTGCGGCGCAGGTCGCGGGCACCAAACTTGCCGCCCTGGCTCTTGTGCACCAGCGCTGCCAGTGCCGCCGGGGTATAGCTGTAGGCAATGCCCTTGGCCTCCATGCTGGGCTTGTACTCGTCCAGCATCAGGGCGGCAATGCCCTGCAGGGTCTCCTCGCTCAGCGGCTTGAAGGTGATGACCTCGTCCACGCGGCCCAAAAACTCGGGGCGGAGGAACTGGCTCAGTGCCTTGCGGCTCTTCTCCTCGTTCCGCTCCTCCTCGCTGCGGTTGAAGCCCAGACTTGCGGTGGTCTGGTCGCTGCTGCCCGCATTGGAGGTCATGCAGATGACGGTGTTGGAGAAATCCACGGTGCGGCCCTGGGCATCGTTGATCTTGCCCTCGTCCAGGATCTGCAGCAGGATGTTCATCACATCGGGGTGGGCCTTTTCGATTTCATCAAACAGGACCACGCTGTAAGGATGGCGGCGCACTTTTTCGGTCAGCTGGCCGGCTTCATCATAACCCACATAGCCCGGAGGGGAACCGATCAGGCGGGACACCGCGTACTTTTCCATATACTCACTCATGTCAATGGAGATCAGCGGGTCCACGGTATCAAACAGCTGATTGGCCAGCTGCTTGACCAGCTCGGTTTTGCCCACGCCGGTGGGGCCGACAAAGATAAAGCTTGCCGGGCGGTGGCGGCCAGACAGGTCTGCCCGCGCACGCTTAACGGCCAGCGCTACGCTGTGCACAGCTTCGTCCTGGCCGATGATATGCTCTTTCAGGGCATTTTCCAGCCCCATCAGGCGGCCATACTCGGTCTCTTTGATTTTAACCGCCGGAATGCCGGTCCACAGCTCCACAACCTGGGCCACATCGTCCGCCGTTACCTGGATATCGGCCACGCGCAGCTCCAGCGCGGGCAGCTTTTGGCGCAGCTGGGCCAGCTCGGTCTTGGTTTTGGCCAGTTCCTCGTAATCAATAGCGGCATCGCCCTGCTTTTCGGGGTCGGGGTTTTCCAGGTCATGCTCTTTGGTTTCCAGCTCTGCCACCTGCTTTTGCAGGTTCAGGAACTCGGTAATTTCAGGGTGGCGCAGGTTGCAGCAGGCGCAGGATTCATCCAGCAGGTCAATAGCCTTATCCGGCAGGTAGCGGTCGGTGATATACCGTTCCGACAGGTGTACCACATCCGCCACGATGGAATCGGGCACACGCACGCAGTGGTACTTTTCGTAATAACCTTTTACGCCGCGGATAACCGCAATGGCATCATTGATGGAGGGTTCTTCCACCTTGACGGGCTGGAAGCGGCGCTCCAGCGCAGAATCTTTTTCAATAAACTTGCGGTACTCGGCAAAGGTCGTTGCGCCGATAACCTGGATCTGCCCGCGGGACAGGGCCGGTTTCATGATGTTGGCGGCGTTCATGGCGCCGTCCGAATCCCCGGCGCCGACAATGTTGTGGATCTCGTCAATGAACAAGATCACATTGCCGGCGGCCTTGATTTCAGAAAGCAGGCCCTTGACGCGCTGTTCAAACTGGCCGCGGAACTGGGTGCCTGCCACAAGGGCCGTCAGGTCCAGCAGGTAGATCTCTTTATCCTGTAAGCGGGCGGGCACTTTGCCTTCGGCAATGCGCTGGGCAATGCCCTCGGCAATGGCGGTTTTGCCAACGCCGGCTTCACCGATCAGGCAGGGGTTGTTTTTCTGGCGGCGGCACAGAATCTGCACCGTGCGGTATACCTCACGGTCACGGCCAATGATGGCATCCAGCTTGCCGTCCTTGGCTTTCTGGGTCAGGTTTTCGCAGTAGGTGTCCAGGTATTTGCGCTGGCCGCGGCCACGCTGTTTTTTGGACTTTTCGCCCTTCTCCTCAGCCTTGGGGGTTCCGCCAAAGCCAAAGGGGAACACCGGCGAACCGCCGGGCACAAAATCATCCCCGGTATCGTCGGGGTTCTGCATATCGCCGTCCATCATGGGCATCATGGCGCCGCTTTCCTGCGCTTGCTGCATCAGGTCGGCCATGTGCTCTTCCATGCTGGCCAGCTGGTCATCGGTCATATTAAACCGCTTCATCAAATCATCCACAGGCTGAATATGCAGCTCCCGCGCGCAGGTCAGGCAGTAGCCTTCCTGCACCGGTTTGCCATTTTCCAGCCGCTGCACAAACACAACCGCCTGTCTTTTTTTACAGCGGGTACATAACATATGGTTCACCTCTCTATGGGGTATTCGATTGGATCGGGAATGCCGAAACGCGCACACAACATGCGTTTTCAGAACTTTTCCCATGTACTATTATCCCCCACCCCACTGATATTTGCAAGAGGGGCGGGGGGAATGTTCAGATATTGTTAATCAATAGCGGGTCAAAAACGGGTTCAGGTTTGCCAAAAGTCCATAGATCACGCTTCGGTTCAGGGTGGCTGTGGTCAAAAATTCCAGCTTGCCGCCGGTCAGGTTTGCCGCCACCCACAGCAGAATGGACCAGATCCAGCAGTTCAGCAAACCGCTGACAAAGCCGAACGCAAAGCCCAAAATGCGATTCAGTCCACCGATGAGCGGGATGGCGTTGATGCCGCGCAGCACCCGCCCCAGCATCCGGCAGAGCACCCGCACCACGATCCAGACCGACAAAAACACAACGGCCTGAATAACCGGCAGAAACAGCGGTTCCAGCGCATTGACCACCTGCGGCACCGCATTGCTGGACGCCGCACTGACGGTATCGATCAGCTTTTGCTGGATCGACTGCGGCAGAAAGGTCAGCGCATGGATTGCCTGGGCCAGATCTCCGCCGGTCTTTTCCAGCGTGTCAGCCACAACATCGGTAACGTGGCTGGCAACATATTTATCATAAATGCCGCCGGCCCAAACGCGGGTGCCGTAAGTGCCGCCGATAATGCCCGCCACGGAGCCGATAAGGCTCACCAGTCCGGAGGCAAAACCGCGGCGGCGGCCGGCTTCGGCCGCGCCCAGCACCAGCAAAAGAAAAATCACATCATAAACAATGCCAATATACTGTGTCATAACTCTACCATACTTTCCCATGCCGCACAGCATCATTCGTGCGGCGCATTCAGAACCTCTACCGTGCCGGAAATAAATACCAGTGTTTCGCGGGCGTTGATGACCGCCTGCGGTGCCGCACCATAATCCCGGCTCCAATTATGGGTGCCGTCATAGCCATAGCTTTCCACGCCGGACGCTGTCAGCAGATAGACCGCCGTTGCGGTACTGCTGACGCTTTTGGCCTGCCCGGCGGCAACGCTCGCCAGCTGGTTGAGCGAATCATCCAGCGTGACCAGGGTATCGCCGCCGCGCACCGCCAGCAGCAGCGCCGTGCTCCGCCCGCCGATGGACACGCTTTGCAGGGTGGCCCCGCCATAATCATAGCGGGCACTCTCGGTGCCATCGCTCACGTTGATGATGGCGGCATAGGTATCAAAAACAGCCAGCACGCGGCTGCTGCTGATCCATTTCAGCTTCAGGATCACGCTGCCGGTATCCGCCACATAAAACGGCCCGGCAGTATCCGAATTGGTGTTCATCATGCGCACGGTAGTGCGCAGCTGGCCGTCCCTCGCGGCCACCGTTGCCGCGGCAAAGCGGTGGTTATCCGTGGCAAAAGACAATGCAATGGGGGTGCCGTCGGTGCTGGTCAGCTTCCAGGTAAAGGGGTCCCCGCTGAAAGAAGCATCGTACACCATCACTTCCGCCGCATAGCGGTCAGACTCCGTCACCACGGCCAGGGTGCCGTTCTGCGCCATTTCGCACAGCATAATGGCGTTATTAAAGCTTTTGGCGTACAGCTGGCGGGTGCGGCTCTGCACCGTCAGCTCCTTGCCTGCGCGGTTATACAGCACAAAGCGGGTGTTGCCCACGGCCAGCGCCGGGCGGGCATAGCCGGGCTGGATGGTGCGGATCTTTGCGCCGTAAGCGGAATAGACCGCCACATCCTCATTATCCATCTCCACAAAACCGCCCGCCAGGGGTTCCACCTGGGTCGGCGTGCGGATGCCGGTGTTGGCGGGCCAACCCGCCCCGGCGCGGTTGAGATACAGCGAGATAGAATCCGTCATATCCCCCAGCATGGCAATGGATGTACCCAGCAGGCCGCTGCCCACCGCCATAACGGCGGCAATAATCAGCACCACCAGAACAACGGCAATGCGCCTGCGGCGCTGGCGGCGGCGCAGAATAGGGCTGATGGGCCGCAGCGTTGCCGCCGGTGCCGCAGCTGTGCCTTGCTCTTTGGGCGGCAGGGTGCTGGGTGCGCTGCGCTCCGGCGCTGGGCGTTCCCGTTCCGGCTGCTGTTTGGAGGCAGGCGGCGGGGTTGGCGGGGCTTCGCCCCGTTCCCGCGCCAACATACGGCGGCGGCGTTCCAGCCGCTCTTTTTCTTCACGGTTCAAGGGCTTCGCCTCCTTCCCGTCTTGTTGTGTTACTCATTTAGTTGTTTCAGTCGTTCGGGCGCTCTAAATCCGGGTACTGCACATCCCACAAAAACAGCCCCCTGGCGGGCAGCGTGGGGCCGGCCTGGCCGCGGTTCCTGCTTTGCAGCAGAGCGGGCACAGCGGCCGGATTCATTTTGCCAAGGCCCGCCTGCAGCACCGTACCGGCCAGAATGCGCACCATGTTGTACAGGTAGCCGTCCGCTGTTACGGACAGGGTATACAGCTCGCCATCCTGCTGCACGGTGCAGGCGGTGATGGTGCGCACCGTATCGCCGTGGGCTGCGGCTGAAGAACCCGAAGCGCACAGCGCCAAAAAGTCATGCCTGCCAACAAAATGGGCAGCCGCCGCCTGCATGGCGGCAAGGTCCAGCGGGCCGTTGACCCGGTGGCAGGTCTCATAATCAAAGGGATCATCCACCGCGCTGCACCGCAGGCGGTAGTGGTAGGTTTTGGCGTGGGCGGCATAGCGGGCGTGGAAATCATCCGGCACCTGCTGCGCTGCCAGTGCCCGCACATCCATGGGCAGGCGGGCGTTCAACGCCAGCGGGATGCGCTGCACCGGGATGCGGCCATCATAATGGAAGTTCAGGGCAAACCGCCGGGCATGCACCCCGGCATCGGTGCGGGAACAGCCCTTTACATCGGGCCGGGTGCCAAACACGCTCTGCATAGCATCCTGCACCACCGCACACACCGTAACCCCATTGGGCTGCACCTGAAACCCCGAATAATTTGTGCCCTTGTAGGCAAGCCAGAGGAGAATATTCATGGGACACCTTTTGAGTTAGGAGGTAGGAGTGAGGAGTTTTTGGTGTGCGCATTCGCGCACATTTGGGATATCAAGTTTTACTCAATTTTCAAAACAGCGGCGCAAACCGCACCTTCAGCACCTAACTCCTACTTCCTACCTCCTACCTAATTTCAAATTCCCGCCATGAGCCAGCGGGTGGAGAGGATGACGGCGAGGCAGAGGGTGAGAACAACGGCGCATTTTACGTCCAGCGCGCCGAACTTGAGCACCTTCAGACGGGTGCGGCCCTCGCCGCCGTGGTAGCAGCGGCATTCCATGGCCATGGCAAGCTCGTCCGCACGGCGGAACGCGCTGATGAACAGGGGGATCAGCACCGGCACCAATGCCTTGATGCGGTCCATGAACTTGCCGTTATCCAGCATTGCGCCGCGGGCTTTCTGGGCGTTCATGATCTTTTCGGTCTCATCGATCAGCAGCGGGATAAACCGCAGGGCGATCGTCATCATCATGGCAAGCTCATGCACCGGCAGGTGCAGCTTGGCAAAGGGTTTCAGCAGCGCTTCAATGGCATCCGTCAGCACAATGGGGCTGGTGGTGTAGGTCAACAGGCTGGTGCCGGCGATCAATGCCACAATGCGCACCGCCATCAGCACCGCATAGCTCACCCCCTCGCGGTAGATGTGGATAAAGCCAAAGTGTACCAGCGGTTCGCCCTCGCCGGTGATGAAGAACAGGTTGAGTACCGCGGTGAACAACACAATGGGAACGATCGGCTTTAAGCTCTTGACGATCAGCTTGATGGGAATCTGCGCCACTTTGTACAGCAGGGCCAGCAGCGCCAACGAAAGCGCAATGCCCAGCGGGTTGGACGCCATAAACAGCACAATGATGTAGGCAATGGTGGCAATAATTTTTAAGCGCGGGTCGCAGCGGTGCACCACCGAGTTGCCGGGGAAGTGCTGGCCAATGGTAATATCACGCAGCATCAGTCAGCGCCCCCTTCCTGTACGGTTTTGTGGTTTTGCGGCAGCGGAACGGCTTTGTCCGGGTGTTTGGCGTTCCAGACTTTCAGCACGGTTTTGACCGCATAGGGTACGGTGTACACATCCGTGTCGATCTCCATGCCCATTGCTTTCAGCATCAAAAACACCTGGGTGACCTGCGGAACGGAAAGCCCCAGTTCCAGCAGCTCCGGCGCACGGGCAAAGACCTTTTCCACCGTGTCATACATCGCCACTTTCGCCTTGCTCATCACCAGCACGCGGTTGGCATAGCGGGCGATATCTTCCATTGAGTGGCTGACCAGAATGACCGTGATGCCGGTCTGCTCGTGGTAGTTGCGGATCTGGCTCAGGATGGTATCGCGGCCTTCGGGGTCAAGGCCTGCTGCGGGTTCGTCCAGCACCAGGATCTTGGGCTCCATGGCCATAACGCCCGCAATGGCAACGCGGCGCTTTTGCCCGCCGGAAAGTTCAAACGGGCTTTTTTGCAGCAGCGCTTCATCCAGGCCAACAAACTCTGCCGCGCGCTTGACGCGGCGGGTGATCTCTTCTTCATCCAGGCCCATGTTGCGCGGGCCATAGGCGATATCCTTCCAGCAGGTTTCTTCAAACAGCTGGTATTCCGGGTACTGCATGACCAGCCCCACAAGGAAGCGGAAATCCCGCAGGTTTTCGCCCTCCGCCCACATATCGCGGCCATCAATAATGATCTTGCCGCTGGTGGGGCGGTTCAGGCCGTTGAAATGGGCGATCAGTGTGGATTTGCCGGACCCGGTCGAGCCCATCACACCGACAAAATCACCTTTTTCAATCGAGAAGCTCACATCATCCAGCGCTGCGGTTTCGTCCGGCATACCGGCGTTATACACATAGCGCAGATGTTCCACTTTAATGATCTCTGACACGTTACATTCCTTCCCGCACGGTACCGCCCCGGTCCCTCTTTTGCCGGGTGCAGTCTGTGCCTTTTCTGGTTGGGGAAAATTGGTTGTTTGGGTTTCCTCGCAAAAGCGGCGGGGGCGGGTGACCCCGCCCTACAGGGGTGTTGCCGCCCAAAAGGCACGGCATTTTATTTCAGCAGGTCAAAAATGGCCTTGGCGCATTCTTCGGGGGTAATGATGTTTTCCGGCATAGGCAGGCCGGCGGCGGCCAGTTCATCCCGCAGCTCGGTGGCCTGGGGTACATCCAGGTGGTAGCCATGCAGCCGCTTGGTCTGGCTGAACACCTGTTCGGGGGTGCCCTCCATCACAATGCGTCCGCGGCTCATGACCAATATGCGGTCGGCCTGGGCGGCTTCCTCCATATAGTGGGTAATGGACACAATGGAAATGCCTGCATCCCGCAGGTTGCGGATGGTTTTCATTACCTGGGCGCGGCCGCGGGGGTCCAGCATGGCAGTGGATTCATCCAGAATCAGGCAGTCCGGCCGCATGGCAATCACGCCCGCGATGGCAACACGCTGCTTTTGACCGCCGGAAAGCTTGTGCGGCGCTTTATTGCGCTGTTCATAGATCCCCGCCAGCTTCATGGCGTCATCCACGCGGGTGCGCATTTCCCCGGTGGGCACGCCAAGGTTTTCCAGCGCAAAGGCAACGTCCTCTTCCACCACGGTGGCAACGATCTGGTTGTCCGGGTTCTGGAACACCATGCCCACTTTCTGGCGAATGTCGTACAGCTTTTCATCGGTGCGGGTGTCCATATCCTCCACCAGCACGGTGCCGCTTTCCGGCAGCAGAATGGCGTTAAAATGCTTGGCCAGGGTCGATTTGCCGCAGCCGTTGGCACCCAGCACAGCCACAAACTCGCCGCGGTGTACTTCCATCGACACCCCGTCCACAGCAAAGTTCGGCTGCTCCGTATCATACCGGAACCGCACATCCTGCGCCTGTAAAATATCGTTTTCTTTCATGTGGTATCCCCTATTCTGAATAATAGTGTGATCCAAAATTTTTAGTTAGGATGTAGGAGTGAGGAGTTGAAAGGAGCTAAGGCAATACCGCATAATTCTAAGTGCCGATACGGCGAGCGAGGTGCGGCA
>ERZ857745.4587-NODE-4587-length-11954-cov-5.936045_pt1 | contig 11954 bp, 7 predicted proteins | sample MGYA00519699_ERZ857745 | MGnify/ENA primary metagenome ERZ857745 (study PRJEB31778, sample SAMEA3449357) | human gut metagenome | biome: human gut; feature: human-associated habitat; material: faeces | place: United Kingdom | collected 2010/2012 ...
CCCATTGCTTTGCAAGGGCCGTAGCAAGATACCAGGCGATCATCATGTTTACATAATATTCTTCAGACCGTATATCTGCTGCCAGCTTCAGATATTCCGGTCTGAAATCTTCATCCAGATAAAAATTCATCAGCATACCGGTTCCATAACGAATCGTATAAGTTTCTCCCGATGAGATCCAGTTTCTGATTTCCGGAAGCAGCTCTTCTTTATGCTTCGCAAAACACTTTGGTGCCGGAAGGTCACAGGTTGCCCAGTTATTTACATATGGAAGCAGTTTTTTCACTTCTTTCAGGCACACCTCATAGTCTTTGATCCAGCTTATGATCATCATATGCATATTATTCTCTTCATAATATCGGTGTGGCAGATCCTTCAGAAAAAGTTCTGCTTCCAGTGTCTCTGCAAATTCTTTTGTAAACTTGCGGAGCATCGGTGTACGGATTCCTATAATGGTTTCCCTGTCAATACCCGGCAATAATTTACTGTGGAAATCCCGATATTTCAGATCCTGCATCTCAAACAACTGCTTTTCCAGATTTTCTATATAGGACATAAATACTCCTCGTCTTCCATAGATTTTCAAAAAACTCTGTTACTTCAACAGAGCTTTGGGGCATATTCTTTATTCTGCTGCTGAAAGAAATGAAGACGCAAACCCTGCAACATCAGACAATGAATATGTATCCCCCTCTATTTAGTATATTGTAAATTATAACACACAGCTCTTTTTGTACAATCCCTCATGCATATTTTTTGAATTATATCTATACCTTTAAATAAAAGCCTCTCGGAGTCTGCCATGTCACAGGACAAACAACCCCATTCTACACATCAAGCAGATTCGATCATGCTGACTCTTGTTCTTATTCTGGCTGTTTTGGGACTGCTCATTCTTTTTAGTGCCAGTGAATATAATGGCAGAGTACGTTTTCACGACTCTGCCTATTATTTTAAGAAACAACTTTTTGCCACAGCTCTCGGCCTTGGTGCCATGTATCTGGTTTCTTCCATTGACTATCACTTTTTCGTCCGTCTTGCACCGGCCGCCTACTTGCTTTCCATGCTCTTGTCCACCGCCGTTCTGCTTTTCGGACAGGAGATCAACGGTTCAAAGCGCTGGCTGAATCTCGGTCCACTTTCTTTCCAGCCTTCTGAGTTTGCCAAAGTTTCCGTTGTGCTTTTTCTGACCTGGCAGATTGAAAGATCCCATAAACGAACAGACGGGTTCTGGTTTATGTGTCGCACTATGCTCACACTGCTTCCAATCGTAGGCCTTGTTGGCTCTAACAACCTGAGTACTGCCATCATCATCCTGGGAATCGGAGTTATCCTGATTTTCGCTGCCAGCCCTCGCTATATACAGTTTGCAGCACTTGGTGGAGCCGGCATCGGTTTTATCGCGATTTTTCTTGCTGCGGAAAGCTATCGTCTGGAACGTCTCGCAATCTGGCGCGAACCGGAAAAATATGAAAAAGGATTTCAGACGATCCAGGGACTTTACGCTATCGGAAGCGGCGGCCTTTTTGGCAGAGGCATTGGCAACAGCATACAAAAACTGGGCTTCGTCCCCGAAGCCCAGAATGATATGATCTTTTCAATTATATGCGAAGAAATGGGATTGACAGGTGCCATCATCCTGATTCTTATTTTTGCCCTGCTGCTCTGGAGACTCTGTGTCATCTCCATGAACTGTCAGGAACTTTCCGGTGCCATGATCGCTGCCGGAATCATGGGGCATCTGGCGATTCAGGTTATTCTGAATATTGCCGTCGTTACCAATACCATTCCCAACACCGGAATTACTCTCCCCTTCATCAGTTACGGAGGTACTTCCATTGTATTTCTGCTCGGGGAAATGGGGCTGGCGCTGAATGTCAGTCGTCAGAAGAACAATCCTCCCACCAGATAAACCGCAAAAGAAACCAGCCATGCGATCACGCACTGGGCAAGCACAACAAAAATTGCCCATTTGCCACCAAGTTCACGTTTGATTGAAGCAATAGCTGCCACACAAGGTGTATACAGCAGACAAAAAGCCAGAAGACTCGCTGCGGAAAGTGATGTAATACTTCCAAGCAAAGCCGCTGTATTTCCAAATAGGATAGAAAGTGTTGATACTACGCTCTCTTTTGCCATAAATCCAGTGATCAGAGCTGTGGAAATCCTCCAGTCTCCATATCCCATTGGTTTGAAGATCGGAGCGATCACGCTTGCCACCATTGCCAGAATACTGTCTTTGGAATCTGTTACAATGCTCAGATGTGTATTGAATGTCTGCAGGAACCAGATCACCAGTGTCGCCATGAAAATAACGGTAAACGCTCTCTGCAGGAAATCTTTTGCTTTATCCCAGAGAAGATGTCCTACATTCTTCGCACCCGGCATACGGTAGTTCGGTAATTCCATAACAAAAGGCACTGCCTCACCGCTGAACAATGTTTTTCGCATCAGCAGCGCCATCAGAATTCCCATGATGATGCCACCGAAGTACAATGCGATCATCACGATCGCACCGTGATCCGGAAAAAATGCTGCCGTAAAAAATGCATAAATCGGAAGTTTTGCCGAACAGCTCATAAATGGTGTCAGTAAGATCGTCATCTTACGGTCTCGTTCAGATGGAAGCGTACGGCTCGCCATAACCCCTGGTACCGTACATCCAAATCCGACCAGCATCGGCACGATGCTTCTTCCGGAAAGTCCGATCTTTCGAAGCAGCTTGTCCATAACAAAGGCAACTCGTGCCATGTATCCACTGTCCTCCAACAAGGAGAGAAAGAAAAACAGGGTTACGATTACCGGAAGGAAACTCAATACACTTCCTACTCCATTAAATACCCCATCCATAACCAGTGAATGCAGTACATCATTCACACCAGCAGCCATCATCCAATGATCAACGATATTTCCGAGTGCTGTGATTCCCATGTCCAGAATATTCTGGAGAAACGCACCGATCACACTGAATGTCAGGAAAAACACCAGACCCATAATACCGATAAAACATGGAATAGCCGTGTATTTTCCCGTGAGGATCTTATCGATTTTCATACTGCGAAGATGTTCTTTACTTTCTTTTGGTTTCACAACCGTTTCATCACAGACTTTTTCAATAAAATCAAAACGCATATGTGCGATTGCTGCTGCTCTGTCCAGACCACGTTCAGTTTCCATCTGTTTAACAATATGCTCCAGCATTTCTTTCTCGTTCTGATCCAGATTCAGACTGTCCATGATCAGCTGATCACCTTCCGCAAGTTTTGCTGCTGCAAAGCGAACCGGGATTCTTGCTGCTTTGGCATGGTCTTCGATCAGATGCATGATCGCATGGAGGCATCTATGCACTGCTCCGCCATCTTCATTAGCATCGCAAAAATCGATGATCTGCGGCTTTTCCTGATATTTTGCCACATGAAGTGCATGCTGAACCAACTCATCAATTCCCTCATTCTTGGCTGCTGAAATCGGAATGACCGGGATTCCCAGCATCTCTTCCATCTGGTTTACCAGAATGGAACCTCCGTTTTCCCGGACTTCATCCATCATATTCAATGCCAGGACCATCGGAATATCCAGTTCCATCAGCTGCATGGTCAGATAAAGATTTCGCTCTATATTGGTTGCATCTACAATATTGATGATTCCCTTTGGGTGTTCGTCCAGCACGAAATTTCTGGTCACGATCTCTTCACTGGAATACGGTGACATGGAATAAATTCCCGGAAGATCAGTCACAAGTGTATTACTTCTGCCACGGATGTTTCCGTCTTTTCTGTCTACGGTAACTCCTGGAAAGTTTCCGACATGCTGACTGGAACCTGTCAGCTGGTTAAACAGTGTTGTTTTTCCACAGTTCTGGTTTCCGGCAAGTGCAAAGGTCAGTATTTCACTGTCCGGAAGCGGATGTTCGTTTTCTTTAATATGATATTTACCACCCTCACCAAGACCAGGGTGTGGGATTGCTTTAGAAATATCTTTTTTGTGTGCTGCCTTTCCTTCTGATGGCTCAACAGCATCACGAATATTCTCTATCTCTATTTTTTCTGCATCTGCCAGACGCAATGTCAGTTCATAGCTATGAATACGTAATTCCATAGGATCTCCCATTGGTGCATATTTCACCATGGTAACTTCTCCTTTTGGAATCAGCCCCATATCCAGGAAATGTTGTCTCAGCGCGCCCTCTCCTCCGACAGAACGTATTGTCGCAGTTTTTCCGATCGGTAATTCACGTAATGATGTCATATCTGCTTTCCTCTTACCTTTCCCTGTTATTGATACTTTTTCTCATTTAGTACGCATAAACTAACCCTATGATAAATGAGAATTTTTGTCAATAGGATTCATAAAAAAATCCCTGCAGAAATACAATTTCCGCCTGTTTTCTCCGGATCTCGTATTCTGCAGGGAGCAACTTTTTTATTTTATTATTTGCACAGTTCTTCAGCCATCTGATCCAGCTGTTCCATATTCTCCTCACTCAGTGAAGACATGATCTTAACGGTTGTATCAAGCCATGTGATATTTTTGCTCTTTTCGAATTCTGCTTTCATAACCTTGGCTGCATTCGGAGCCCAGCTTCCGTTTTCGATCAAACCAATTGTACGGTTCTGATAGTTTCTTTCTGTCAGATGATCGATGTATGTTTTCATGAACGGGAAAATATCTGCATTGTATGTAATGGTTGCAAGAACCAGCTTGCCATAACGGAAAGCTTCTTCAACTGCTTCAGCCATATCATCTCTTGCAAGGTCAAATACAGAGACTTTCGGGCAGCCTTTTTCTTCCAGCTTCTGTGCCAGAACTTCAACTGCTTTCTTCGTATTTCCATATACAGATGAATAAGCGATTACAACACCTTCATCTTCTACTTTATAGGAAGACCAGATATCATACTTTTCAATGTAATGGCCAAGATTTTCTGTCAGGATCGGTCCATGCAGCGGACAGATTGTCTGAATATCCAGTGTAGAAGCAGCTTTGAGAAGTTTCTGAACCTGCGGACCGTATTTTCCAACAATTCCAATATAGTAACGGCGTGCTTCGCAGTCCCAGTCCTCTTCTACATCAAGTGCACCAAATTTACCAAATCCGTCTGCGGAAAACAGAACCTTGTCTGTGCTATCATAGGTAACCATAACTTCCGGCCAGTGTACCATCGGTGCAAATACAAATGTAAGTACATGTTTGCCAAGTGTCAGGCTTTCACCATTAGCAACTACCAGTTTTCTGTCGCCAAGATCCATGTTTCTGAAGAAGTTCTCCATCATAGTGAATGTCTTGGTATTAGCTACAACCGTTACTTCTGGATAAGCTTTGACAAAATTCTCGATATTTGCAGCATGATCCGGTTCCATATGCTGTACGACCAGATAATCCGGCTTTGCACCATTCAGCACTTTTGCCACATTACCAAGCCACTCTTCTGCAAAATGCGCATCTACCGTGTCCATAACTGCAATCTTTTCGTCCATGATCACATAAGAGTTGTAAGACATACCGTTCGGAACATCATACTGTCCTTCAAACAAATCTACCTGATGATCATTGACACCTACATAATAAATATCATTTCCGACTTTCATTGTTACCATAAACCTCCTCATTGGTCTGTTTTATTTATATCCTTTATTTTTCTTTCTGTTATTCAAGCTGTCTTTCACTCGCTTTTGAACTCATTATATCCACTCTCTCACATGAAATCAATAGTTGTTCATTATATTCTCGACACTTTTTGTCAGGTTTTTGTTTTTTCTCTTCACATACAAAAAGCAGCAAAGATCATGATTTCTTCGCTGCCTTCATATTATAAATGAACATACCCAGTGATGCAAAAATGATCAGTCCATATCCAACAAAACTGTAAGTATCCGGAATCTCTCCAAACAGGAAAAATCCCAGAAGTGTCGCAAATATGATCTGCGAATAATCAAAAATTGAAATCTTACCTGCCGGTGCATACGTATACGCCGCAGTGATCGTAAACTGTCCACCCGCAGCGAACAATCCTGCCATCATAAGTGTTACCAGCTGTCTTCCTGTCATCGGCGTATAATCAAAAATCAGATACGGTAATACAAACAGGCAGGAAAAGACCGAAAAATAAAATACTATGATGGGACCTTTCACTCCATGTGTCCCGAGCACACGCACCATTGTATAGGCAACCCCTGCTCCAAGCCCACCACAGACACCGATCAGTGCCGGAACCAATGCCGCATTCTGGAACCCCGGTTTCACAACAAACAAACATCCGATAAAAGCAAGAAATACACAAGCTCCCTGAGTCGGCGTAATCTTCTCTTTCAAAAGAAGGAACGAAAAAATGATTGCAAAAAACGGTGACAGTTTGTTCAGGATAGATGCGTCCGCAACCAGAAGATGGTCGATCGCATAAAAATTACAGAGAATTCCAAGTGTTCCAAATGCACAACGAAGGAAAAGCGGTCCCCAGTATTGTTTCTGAACTCTTGGTACCATATGCTTTCTGGTCAGAATGATTGCCGCAAAAACAGCTGCTACCAAATTACGAAAAAAACTCTTCTGCACGGATGGAAGATCTCCTGCCAGACGCACGCTCACATTCATACATGCAAAGAAAAATGCAGACAGGATGATCATGACCATTCCTTTTATATAATTTTCCTGTTTCATATTTAATCTATAAGCCTCCTCATATTTTCTTTAAAAATAAAAAGCTTCTATAATATCACTTTTTATTTATCATAGCACCAATCCGCTTGCAGATACAATAGAGATTCTACCACATAACAAGCTGAATATTTTCATTCCCTGTAAATTTTATATGGAAGTTTCACATTCTTTCCGTTATAATGATAGCTGAATACATACACGAAGAGACGCGGCACCTTATTACAACACTAAAGCCGCTTCAGAACGGAGGAGAAATATTATGGAAATTGTTTGTTTAGACCTTGAGGGTGTACTGGTACCTGAAATCTGGATCGCATTTGCAGAAGAGACCGGTATCCCGGAATTAAAAAGAACAACAAGAGATGAGCCGGATTACGACAAATTAATGAAATACCGTCTCAATATTTTAAAAGAACATAATCTTGGACTGAAAGAGATTCAGGAAACAATTTCCAAGATTGATCCACTCCCGGGTGCGAAAGAATTCCTCGACAAGCTCAGAGAAATGACACAGGTGATCATCATCAGCGATACCTTCTCTCAGTTCGCAGGACCTCTGATGAAAAAACTCGGCTATCCGACAATCTTCTGCAACTCACTCGTTGTAGCAGACAACGGCGAAATCACAGACTTCAAGATGCGCTGTGAAAAATCCAAATACACAACTGTCAAAGCCCTGCAGTCCATCGGCTATGACACCATCGCAAGCGGTGACAGCCACAACGACCTTGGCATGATCCAGGCAAGCAAAGCAGGCTTCCTGTTCAAGAGCACCGATGCCATCAAATCTGAATATCCGGAGATTCCGGCATATGAAACTTACGATGAGCTGTATGATGCAATCAGGAAAGTAATCAAAGGATAATATCCAAGACTAAATTCATTCAAAAAATCCCTGACGAATCCGCATTCTTTATAGAATCTTGATCTGTCAGGGATTTCTTTTATATTTTTGCAACAAAAAAGCGGGTGATGGGAATCGAACCCACGTATCCAGCTTGGAAGGCTGGTGTTCTACCATTGAACTACACCCGCATCTGCAATGCATAAACTATAATATCATATTTTACAGAAAATGCAAGCAGAATTTTTATTTTTTTATATTTTTGTATTTATATATGTAATTTAATACAACTGTTTGCTGCACACATTACTCTTTAAGTTCCTGCATATGAACCAACGAAGCATAGATACCATTCTTCTGCATCAGCTCCTCATGTGTTCCCTTTTCGACAATCTGTCCCTGCTCGATCACAGCGATATCATCTGCATTCTTCACTGTAGAAAGTCTGTGTGCAATAATAATCGTTGTCCTTCCAACTGCCAGTTTCTCAAAAGTTTCCTGAATTTTTGCTTCCGTTACACTATCCAATGCAGAAGTTGCTTCGTCCAGAATCAAAATCGGCGGATTCTTCAGAAAAATACGTGCAATGGAGATTCTCTGCTTCTGTCCTCCTGAAAGAAGTGCCCCACGCTCGCCAACATTCGTATCAAACCCTTTCGGCATTTCCATAATGTCATCATAAATTTCTGCCATCTTCGCCGCCCGGATGATCTCATCCATCGTTGCATCCAGCTTTCCATATCGGATGTTTTCTGCAATGCTGTCCGCAAAAAGAAATACCTCCTGCTGTACGACTCCAATATTCTTATGCAGAGATTCCTGTGTTGCTTTTCGCACATCGGTGCCATCAATCGAAATACTTCCTGATGTTACATCATAGAATCGCGGAATCAGCTGACTCAGCGTTGTCTTACCACCACCAGATGATCCGACAAATGCAATCGTCTCTCCCGGTGCAATATGAAGTGAAACATCCTGAAGCACATCATGATCTCCTTCATAAGCAAATCCAACATGATCAATGTCAATTCTGCCTTTTACATCCTGAAGTTCTGTCGCATCCGGAGCGTCTTTCAGCGTCGCCTCCGTCCGCATCAGTTGTACATATCTGTGCAGACTGGCTGTTCCATTCGCAATCAGTTCCACAGTCGTTGAAAGCTTTCGTACCGGATTCACGAAAGTGGAAACATACAGGCTGAATGTGATCAGATCAATAATATTCAACTGGTCCGACATGATCAGTGCACCACCAACTGCAATTACAATCGCAGAAAGAATACACATAAAAAATTCCATCACTGCATTGAACCGTCCCATGGCTCTGTAAAAATCCGCTTTGGAATCGCGATAGCTCAGATTTGCAGAATCGAATTTATCGAGTTCTTTGTCCTCATTTGCAAAAGCTTTTGCAGTTCGAAGTCCGGAAAGTCCGGATTCAAAATCGGTATTAATCGCTGCCATCTCTTTTTTTACATTGCGCGATGCATTCTGCATGGAAAAACGGCATTTCCACACAATGAGCAGAAAAATCGGAATGGTAATTGCGATTACCAGTGCCAGTTTCCACTGAATCGTAAACATAATGATCAGTGCACCAATGATCGTCACAGTAGAAATAAAAATATCCTCCGGTGCATGATGTGCAAATTCTGTAATATCAAAAAGTTCCGATGTGAGCTGGCTCATCAGCTGTCCCACACGGGCATTATCAAAGTATGCATAACTCAGTTCCTGAATGTGCTGAAGGGCGACATGAGTATTATTGGCCCGCGTCCCGATTTGGATTCTGAAATGGCCTTGTACCAAGGCGATGAAGGTCGCAAGCTCGAAGTGACGCCGGGCATTACGGGCTACGCTCAGGCGTACGGTCGCAATTCGCTGCCGTGGCACGATAGGCTTGCCCTCGACGTGTATTACGTCGACCATTTATCGTTCTTGCTTGACGTGAAGATCTTTTTCAAGACCTTCGCTACGGTGTTCAAGCAAGAGGGCATTTACGTGGAGCAGGAAGATTAGTTCTTCCGAACTCGGCGAACAGTATCCAGTCGCGGCAAACATGGCCGTGAACAGAAGAGGCATCAAGGCGACTTGGTGCCTCTCTTGGTATAATCGCCCAAGCTGATGCCTATTCCGAAACGAGCTTTACGATGAAGAAATTCCAAATCATTTCGCTTTTCGCTGCGGCGGCGTTTGCCGTCGCCGTGCCAAGCGCGGCGTTCGCGCTCGACGCCGACGCGTGTGGCGACCAGGTTCCCGATGCGCTTGAGCAGAAAACAGTTGATTCCGCGAATTCTGCCGATTGGTTCGAGGGAGGGGCGCCTTCGGATATTTCTGCTGCCGCGCCTTCGCAGGAGCCGGTCGGTGTGTCGCAGGCCGAACCTGCCGGCGAGCTGGCGGCAAATGAAGCGATTCAGGGCGGTTCTGGCGAGCAAGGCGAACAGCCCTCGTATAGCGAGGGGTGGAACGCTGTTGGCTCCGACTGGTATTTCGTGCGCAATGGAGCGCTCGTCTCGGGCTGGGAATACATCAACGGCCACTGGTACTGGTTCGATTCCTCGGCGGGCTGCAAAATGGCTACGGGTTGGATAGAGCTTTCGGGTTCGCGCTATTACTTGGCGCAGGGCGGTGACTTCCAGGGCGCCATGGCTACGGGTTGGCTTTACGATGGTGGTGCTTGGTATTACGCGAAGGCTTCAGGCCATATGGCTAGTGGCTGGGAATTGATCGGCGGCGCATGGTACTGGTTCGATTCCGATAATGGCTGCGCTATGGCGCAGGGGTGCGCTACGATTGATGGACAAGACTACTTGCTTGGCGAATATGGCTTGGTTGACGGTTGGGTCTCGTATGCCGGAACGTGGTATTACGGTCGCGATGGCCAGCCCGAGACTGGTTGGTTGAAGCTTGGCGGCACATGGTATTGGCTCGACCCCTCGGCACATGGCGCTATGGCAACGGGATGGAGCGACATCTCGTCGACGCGCTACTATTTTGACGCTTCCGGCGCCATGGCCACGGGCTGGATTCTCGATGGCGGCGACTGGTATTACGCCGATGCTTCGGGCGCGGCTCATTCGGGCTGGCTTTCTGCAAACGGAAACTTCTACTATCTTGACCCCGCATGTGGCCTTAAGTTGGCTACGGGATATTTTTCGGTCGACGGGTCGAACTACTTCGCAAGTGACTCTGGTGAAATTGCCGTGCGCCAATGGGTGACCGCCGAGGATGGAACGACGGTTTTCGCGGGCGTCGATGGCGCGCTTTGCGGCAAGCTTGACGGCGGCGTGCTGTATGTCCCGAATGCCGATGGCGCGCTTGAGCCTGCTTCCGGCTTCGTTGAGCTGGGCGGTTGCAAGTTCTACATCGATCCCGAAACCCATGCGCCCTCGTCGGGCTGGAAGCAGTTTGACGGCGTGTGGTACTACTTTGACGAAAATGGCTGCGCGCGTGCTGGCTGGTTGGACGACAACGGCGCTTGGTACTATTTCGACAAGAGTGGCGCCCTGCAGACCGGTTGGATCGATGTCGACGGCTCCTGGTACTATGCGAGCGATTCCGGTCGCATGGAAACCGGTTGGATTTACGCCGGGGGCGCATGGTATTACGCAAATGCCTCCGGTCGCATGGAAACTGGCTGGCTCTACGATGGCGGCTCGTGGTACTACTTCAGCGAGAGCAGCTGCGCCATGCAAACTGGCTGGATTGATGTGAGTGGCACGTGGTATTACGCGAACGCCTCCGGTCGCATGGAAACCGGCTGGTTCGCTTCGGGCGGCGCCTGGTATTGGTTTGACGGCAATGGCGCCATGGCCACGGGCTGGCAATGGATCAATGGCTCTTGGTATTGCTTCAAGTCGAACGGCGTTTGGGTTTCCGACTCAACGAATGCGAAGGCCCAAAGCTACGCGAGCCGCACGAACTGGCTCATTCTGGTCGATACGTCCCGATGCGTCACGAGCATTTACTGCGGCTCACAGGGCAATTGGGATTTGAACAGGCGCTATGTGTGCTCTACAGGAAGGGCTGGAACGCCGACGGTCATCGGCGAATATGAAGTGTCCGGCAAGGGCTACTCGTTCGGTCATGGCTACACCTGCTATTACTACACGCAATTCTACGGTGACTACCTGTTCCATTCCTCCCCGTACTACGTCAACAGCAATCGAATCATGGATCCGACCATGGGCGTTCCGTCATCGGCCGGGTGTGTGCGTCTGGAAATTCAGAATGCAAAATGGATTTACGACAACATTCCCTATGGCACGAAAGTCGTGACGTATAATTAGCAAAGTTGACCATGTCTTATATTTTGGAGAGCGCCAACAATGATGGAGCTGCCGTTTAGGCATGTAGAAGGCCATCGTTGAAGGAAGTAGCTCAATGGATGTTTCGATTTCTAAGCGAGTGATGCCGCTCTTCGGCTTGTTGTGCGCTGGCGCGTTGATGTGCGCCA
>ERZ857745.4593-NODE-4593-length-11941-cov-3.979219_pt1 | contig 11941 bp, 9 predicted proteins | sample MGYA00519699_ERZ857745 | MGnify/ENA primary metagenome ERZ857745 (study PRJEB31778, sample SAMEA3449357) | human gut metagenome | biome: human gut; feature: human-associated habitat; material: faeces | place: United Kingdom | collected 2010/2012 ...
AGATATACAAAAATCAGCTAAGACGTTGGAATTCCAACGTCTTTTAACTTTTAGCTGTTAAACTCGTGATTATATCACAAAGTATCGGTGCTTGTAAATTACCTACAGAAAATTTCCTTTACTGCTGATTTATATCCGGTGTTTTGTTCTTTATGGGCTTAACCTCAAATTCATTGCCTGAGAGTTCAATATCGTTTTTGCTTTTAACTGTAACTTTTGCTTTAAAGACTCTGTTGCGGTTCATTGTTACGGTTACTTCTGCTTTGAGTCCGTAAGGATATGCGGATTTGCTCAGAAGCGGCTTGCCGGCAAGCTGCACAATTCCTTCATCGCTTGTAAATGTTCCTAAACCGTTCTGACTGAAAAAACTTATCATATTGCCGTTATTATCAACATTAATGGTTCCTGCATACCTGAGTTCGTCGCTTACTGCTGTGGTAAGTGTAGTACACAATATCTGAGCCTCAGACATTGATACTGATTTGGTATAGGCTTTAACTCCAAGTCTTACTCCTGTTACAAGCACAGCCGTTACAAGTACCATTACCGCTATTGCAGACAGCAGTTCAACTATGGACATACCTTTGTTATCTTTTAATCTGCCCATACTGCTCACTCCCCTTTGATATAGTAGTAATAGCCATTGCTCTCGTATATTTTTACTGATACAGGGCTGTCTGATACTTCCGGCATCGTCGTCATACTGCCGGTTCCTTCTTCTTTTGCATCATCATAAGTAAATGATATCCGGCTGCCTACAGCATCCTTAACCCTGGCGTTTATTTTTGAAGCAACTGTGACAGATGTCACCATAAATGCAACGCTTATGACCACAATTATAATGGATATGAGTGTTTCAACAAGAGTTTCACCTTTATCTGATTTGAGTTTCTTCATGGGTTCGTACCTCCGTCAGTAATGATTCCGGGGCGTGTTACAGTACCTTTTCCAAATGTTACTGTGGTTGTAGTTGTCATAACAGAATAGTTATTATCCTCAGTAATACCCGATATGCTTTGTTCTGATTTGGTTACAGGTAAGTTCAGGTTTAATTTGTATCCCTGTTCGTCTTTGTTTTTCCCTGCAGTTTCAAAACTGATGTCCATATTATAGTAGTTTGATGAAATTGACTGTATATATATTTTGACATTTACCTGTTCAAAGCTGTAACTGCTGTTTGAATTGTTAACACTGATTGCTGTTTCTTTATTATATAAGTCAGAACCATTGTTTAATGCATTGTCCGCAATGATGGCTTCTGAAATTTCTGTAAGCAGTTTACTAAAGCTTCCTTCAGGCCTGATTTCGTTTACTTCAGACGGTTTATCAGGAACACCCTCTGAATTTTTTGTATACGTTTTGAGAATATGTTCGTATTTTTTGCCCTCTGTTTCATCTCTGAACAGCTCGGCGGCAGAGCTTACCGTAAGGTAAGCCTGCTGCGCCTCTTTGTTATCATTTAACTGATGTGCTGCAGTTGCAGCTGCTGTAATTATGACTACGCTGACAACAACAGCCACAAGCAGCAGAAACAATGCCATGAGTATGGTCTTTCCCTCATTGTTATTAAGTTTTAGGCGTATGTTTTTCATATTATCAACCCGACCTTTAAGTTTACTCTCCTGCCACACTTTTGTTTTCTGTTACATTTACAAGTATAACTACGGATTCTTCAAATGCTCTGATTTTACCGTCAATCTGTTTTTCATATTTTGCCGTAGCTTTTATGCTTGTTGTTTCTCCTGATTTCAGCCCTGTAACCTTCATTGTCCACTTGTCTGCATCTGCATCATATTTCGGCTGCTCATATGATACAACTGCTTCGTCATCTGCTTCTATCTCCCATTTTACTACTTTTGTAAAATCATTTGTATTGTTTACCGATTTAACTGTAAACGACAGTTTTGCATCGCTGTTTTGAGGTATATTCAGCTCTGCAGGCTCTGCAGTTATAAGGAGGTTGGCAGTAATACTGACAAGCGTATCGGCAATTGTATTACCGTCCATGGCTCTGACAGTTACCGTTCCCTCTTTGAGCGCCGTAAATATAACCCGATACATCTGCCCGGCATTTATAAACTTACAGGATTCAAATGCCAGAGGCGAATCTGTTAATTCGTTTCCCTCCTCATCAAGGAACTTAAACGTGTCCTGATCAAGCGCAGGTGTGCTGCCTGTCCCTTTGTAGATAAGGTACATTTCAAGACTGTCCTGCTCAAGCATATCAAATGATTTCATACTGTTTTGCCAGTATAAAATTCCCTTAGGCCATATACCGTAGTGAACATTTACAGTATCTCCAAAAGTATTCTTCTGCATCAGCACTGTCGGGAACGGATAATTCACACCCTCCAGACTCGCATCATCTCCCGGAAAACTGTACTTGCCGTCTATATTGGCGCCATTTTCGATACTTGTAACAAAACCGAATTCAACAGTTTTCGGCATTTCTCCATTATTGTTAAGCAGATCAGCAACACTGCCTGCTGTACCTTGAGCAGCGCTAAGCTGTTCATATGTAACATATGGTGATTTACCCTTATTATCCAGTGAAATATATCTTTCTCCTTGGTAATCCTGATATACTATACATGAATCTCTTTTATTATTCGGATTTTGAATACCCGACCAGTACTTTGGATCATTTTTATACTTATAGTCATCTGTATTTTTAATACTATCTATATAAGCATAGCTGTTACTGATTGTAAGATACGGGTTTTCAATAATTCCAAATTTCTCCTTCATTTCGCCGACAGATGCGATAGATTGCGATCCTCTTATTTGATTTGCTCCTGCTGCAGGCAGTTTTACATAGGAATACGAATTTTTAACATTAACAACATCTTCCGTTGTTCCCACAATGCTTTTAAGGTTGCCTAAATTAATCATTACAATTCCGCCATTGATGCCTCCAATCCATACACTTGCACTGTTACCAATACCACTTCCATTTATCGTTGTTACATTACTTGTAATACTTCCACCTGCATAACAGCCATCAATAGTAGAACGGCAGTTGCCTACAAGACCTCCAACTCTGATGTTCTGCCAACCACTATTATTGAATCCTGCATTTGTAGTAATATCGTTTACTGCTGTACATCTGGAAATGTCCATATTAGTAGCACCTGCAAGCCCACCTATTGAACCGCCTCCCCAGTCACCCTGTTTTACTCGATTATCAACAATCTGATATCCGGATACTGTACAATTCTGAAATACTGCATCACTCTTTTTCTCTTTGACAACTCCTTCTGCTGCAAATCCTACAAGACCTCCAACACAATACCATCTTTCACTATCTTTTGTTATTTCTATGGTATCATTGTTTTCCGAATACATTACAATATTTTCGAGTTTTGCAGCTATGGTAATACCAAACAATCCAACCATCTGTGCCTTACTCTCTATTTTTATATTCTTAATAGAATATGAATTTCCATTGTATACTCCGCCAAAATATGCAATATATGCAGTACCGGCATTATTAGTAGTATTATAATATAAGCTACCTATAGGAGTAAAATTCTTGCTCTCTCTGTCAATATCATGAGTCTGATCCCAATAAAAATTCCATTCATAATCAGCGTTACTCCCGCTAACATATTTTAAATATGGAAAACTATCCCATGATGAATTATTACTGTTCACATAACTGGTTACATTCTTATGCTTGTAATTCCAGTTGATATACTGCAGCTGCTCTGCAGAACGCACTTTGTATCTGTTATCTTTTGTTCCCGGTTCAGCAGTGTTTCCTTCGTATCCGTTTGAGTTCTCAAGTGGCGTAATGCTATCACTGCCCCCAAAATATTGTTTAGGTACATATATGCCGTCACATTTAAATGCATCAGCAAAGAACGGACACACTGTATACTGATATGTTGTTGAGTTACCTCCCTTTGTATAGTTCAATCTCCATATACCATTAGTAATTTTTGTTCCATTATTCCTATACAGATAAAGCTCTCCTGCCTTATTTCCTGTCGTATATGCTGTAACTTCATATCCTGACAGCTGATCCTTTATTTCTGCTGATGCTTTATCGTTTTTCTTTGGAGCACCGCCAAAGTCTGTCATACTGACTGTTGCGTTACTGCCCTCTTTATAATAATAACCGTATCCAAACTCTTTAACTATACCGCCGTCATTGTGCGCCGTACACAGTGATGAGCCTCCAACACCGTTATTACCTGCAACTCCGAGATATCTGAAATGATATCCGGCATTAGGACCGCCTTCTTCATGCTCCCAATAGAATACACCTGTATTGCCAAGCTCTATCTCAACAGGCCAGTTGCCGTAATGAATATATTCCTTGTCCTTTTTAACTGCAGCAGGATAAGGATAATCAGTTTCTGTTGTCTTATCATGATAAAGTGATTTCACGGCTCTGTTATTATCATTTACAAGAGCCTTAAGCTGCGCTGAGTTCACCGGAACAGCACGTTTGTCCCCCGCAACAATATTATATGCATTTAATTCTTCGGCATAATAGTATGTACCTTTATCAAGATATCTGCAATCATTCTTTACGGTTCCTCCTGCAGGCGCAAACCCGCAGCCTTTGGCGCTTCCTGATATTGTGATTGAAACAGCGCAGTAGGCATTACTGATTACTCCTGCGTTTTCACCTGTAAACCCTGCGGCTGTTGTATCGCCCTGCTTTGACTCAATAATATCAACTCTGCCAAGTGAATAGCAGCCGGATATGTTTCCTGTATTTCCGCCTGCAAAACCTCCTGCGCTGACATTTGCGTAGGTCTGGGAAATTTTCATTTCAGGGCAGTCCACAGAGCTGTTTCTGACAGAGCCGTTGTTGCTTCCGACAAGTCCGCCTGCATGCAGGCTGCTGCTTCTGTACGTATACAGTTTAAAACTGTAGCCTGCAGCTGCGCAGTTTCTTATTGTTTTTGAATTATAGCCTGCAAGCGCTCCGATATATGCTTTGGCTTTGCTGCCCTCTATCTTGCTGCTTATGCTTACATATCTGTCGTCATCTCCGTAGTCTGAAACCAGAGCTATATTTTTGAGGAGCCCCCCGTTATATCCAAACATCCCCGCATAGTATCTGTCGGATACAAAGGATACTCCGTCTATAATATGACAGCCGCCGTCATATGAGGAACTGAACTTAAGCTTATCGCCCTTGCCTATAGGGCTTTGCTCAGTCACAGCGCCGATGCCTGCATATTCAGCCCACATATATTTGCCGTAATATATGTCGTTTTCCTGAATATATGTGCTTTTCTTTGTCTTGTTCTCATACCTGTCATAATACAGACTCATATTGTAGAGCTGACGCGCTGTACGCACATATACATTTGATACCCTGCCGGGTTTTTCTGATGTCACTGTCTTGGCAAAATGCGGATTATAGTAGTATGAAACGCCGTCAATTATTATTTCCTGATAAAAATCAGGTGAAGCATTATCTGTATTAACAACTTCTTTTGGGAATTTAAGAAGCCAGTATGTATCAGTTCCCACTGAAATCCGCTCTGCATTATCTTTATTCAGAGTAATATTTTTGTTGTCGTCATATCTGAGATTAACATCTGCAGCAGGGCTGCTGCTGTAGATAATTCCGTATCCGTCGCCGGCAGCACTTGTGTTCTCTTCAAGTGTATCAAGGTTTGCTCCGTAGATTCCGTAAGTTTTTCCGGTAATGTTTTCTTTTGTATATACTTCATAGTATACAGGTCTGTTATCTTCAAAGTCGGCTTTCCAGTCACCGTAATGAAGTAAACTTCTGAGTCTTGGGAATGAATAATCAGTAAGCCCCTGCTTCATAAGGTTATATGCCGCAGTAAAGTTTCCTCCTGTAGATGACGTAAATTTCTCTCCCAAAGAGTTTACAAACTCTGCTCTGTTACTCATTTGTTTATATGATTTAGACGCTCCTATTGCCTTGTCGATGTCTATTCCTGCTGTATTAAGATAATATACTTTGTCCAAAGTTCCTTTGGCTGCCGCTGTAGCATATACCTTGTCTGCATATTTGTTGTTTTTGTCTGTGTATGCGACTGCAGAGTATGAATTCTTCATTACCTCGGCTTTTTCAGGCACAAATCCCGCAGCCTTGTCAGTTGCGGTTATATATCCTGCAGAATAGCAGTCTGTTATGGATATTCTGCAGCCGTCTTTTGCTGAGCCTGCAAGTCCTCCTGCGTTTTTGCCGTACAGGTAGCAGTCGGCATATGAGTTTTTCAGTTCCAGCGTACCCTCCGCATAACCTACAAGTCCTCCTGTGTATTCAGAGTCTGAGGTACCTGCAACTGTAGCTGCAAAACTGTCAGTAATTACAATGTTGCCGGAGGTATGGCCTATAAGGCCGCCTGTATATGTCCTTCCGGAAATCCATATGTCGTTTTCGTCTCTGCCTGCAAGGTCACCTTCTGCTTCCGACAGATATACCTGACATCCTGTGATTTTTACAGGGTAATTGCCGCTCCCTGTAACTTTCCCCGCAAGAGCTCCTGCATAACTGCCTCCTGTTATCTTTGCTCCGGACAAAGTTATATCTTTGAGTTCAGCAAGCTCATCATTCTGTGTTTCAATACCTTTGAACTCATCGAACATACCTTTTCCGGTATCAAGCCCGTAGATTACGGTTTTTATCAGTTCACCGCCATCGTTATAGCTGCCGCTGTAGCTGTAAAGCCGGCTGTTATCAATCGCCTTATATGCGCCTGCGCCATATATTGAATACCAGTCGTCTATGTTTTCTTCATCGTTTTCGAAGTGGAGATTGCTTCTCTGGACTGCTTTTTTGAAGTTTACAAAACCCTCATGCTTCAGTCCCGAACCAGTATCAAGATTCTGCAGATGTCTGCAATAAGTTATTATTGCAGTGTCTACTGTCGTATTTCCATTTTCGGAGCCTGCAAACAGGCTGTTGGTTTTGCCTGTAACACTTGCTGAATCTACAAAATCATTATCACTTCTGGCAGTAAATGTAATTGTAATGTCCGAGCCTGCAACAAGTGTCGGATATTTATCCTTGAATCTCTGACCATCTGTAAGCTTGTCAAATACAATATCATAGGAAAGAGTTGCTCCTTTCCTTATAATGTCAGCTGTTTTTATTTTTTCTGTGACTGAATGATTAAACCTGTCTTCTATTTTAACTTCAAATGAAACGTTGCCGTCTTTTATCTGGTTGCAGCTGAGTACAGCATGAAGCGTTTCCTCGTTATATATCTGCAGTTTGGGATTAAGTACATTTGTATCAATGGAAATTACCGCATCTCCACCGTAATATCCCACCTTGGCTCCGGCTTTTTTGCGCATCTGTCTGATACGCAGGGTATCAAAATCTCCGGGAGTGTAATCCATATCATCTTCACTGTAGAATACTCCGTACACACTGCCGCTTGCAGGGTCGTACTCTATAACCCAGCTGTTATCTCTGATTTCTTTTTCGATTCTGCTTTCGGGAAGTATGACAGCCGCTGTCGAAAGCTCCCCTGAGCCTATCTGATCCGACTTGACATAGTAAAGCGAGTCCTCTGTCCTGTTTTCGTCTTCTGAGTCAAGCGGTATAAGGCCCAGAGGATATACATCATCTGTTTCCGGTGAATACAGCTCGGCTCTGCCGCCGGCAGTAAGCTCAGTCATTCTGTTTTGGGCCGCCATATATATCATTTCTGCCTTGCTGTCAAGCTCACGCTGTCTGAGTTCTTTTTGTATCGCGATTACCCCTATAATCGAAAGTCCCAGCAGCACTGCAATAATAGCCACCACCAGCAGAGTTTCAAGCAGTGTGAAACCTCTGTTATCTTTATATATTCTGTTGTCTCTGTTTCCCGAAATGTTTTTCATTGTTATCTGTTCGCCTCAAAATATATAATGCTGATGTAGGTTGTCACCACCTGCCTGTCTGTAGCCTCTCTGGTCTGTATGGTAAGGTCGTCAACCTGCATTGCATACTGTGAACTGTAAAGCTTGTCTATTATTGCTCTTGCCTGTTTGTATGTAGATGTATCATATGTAATCTCAACAGGTCTTTTGACTATATCATTTTCAAATACAAGCTCACCGAAATCCAGTGAATAATCTATGGAGCTTTTCATAATGCCGTAAAGCTCCGGCATCAGATTAACGCTGTTGTCATACGGCGCAACCGTGCGTTTTATACCATCTGCCTGCGCTTTTTGGATTTCTTTTTCCATCATATTTATTCGCGCCGCTTTTATCTGATTCTGCTCATACTCAAGCTGCAGCTCAGACTCCATATTTCTGTAATCCGATATTTTGCTGTTTATAGGCTGGAGCACGAATTTGTAGTAGCCAAGTCCTATCACCAGAACTGCCAGAACCAGCAGCAGAATTTTTTCTCTTTTTGTGAATTCCTTTTTCATTACTCAGCCTCCTGTTCCTGCTGCAGATATATAGTTACCGAAAAGCTCAGAACTGAAGCCTCCCTGTTTTCGTCTGTCTGCGCAATATTAAGCTGTGCATCTGATACAACAGGGCTTGTCTTGAGACTTTTAATCATTGCCGAAATTTCCTTGAGGTTCATTCCTTTCATTGAAACCTTGGCGGTATCGTCATAAATTTCAACACTTACAACCTGCCCGCGCTTCATCATTACGGTTTCTATAAGGTCAAGAACGTCTTTACGGTCCACGCCTACGAAGTTTTCGTCGTTTTCATCGGATATGAAGCTCATCGAGCAGGCTCTGTACTCAAGTATGATATCATCATAATCCTTTACCTTCTCCGTAAGCTCCTGATTTTGCTGATATACACTGTTGTATGCGGCCTCTGCTTTGCCAAGTCTTGCATACTGGTCATATACGCAGAATTTGGTCACAAGAACTGCAAGTACCACAATCAGAGCTATTCCTGCCGCAATGGTTCTGCCCGCAGCCTCAGTCCTGCCGCAGGCTGCCATATTTATAGTTGTTTTTGTCGGGTATTTTGTTTGTTTTGTTCCTGCAAACATATCCTTTAAATCAGTTATTTTCATAATCGTCTAACCTCCGATAACAAGTCCGCCGCTTTTGAGAAACAGTTCAGGCTTGTCAAGCCCCGTAATTCCGCCTGTAAGCTTTGATGCCGGATATATGTTGAGCTTTGTTTCCTCGGCTATGGTTCTTACAAGTATGTCAACCTCTGCGCCGCCTCCGCATATATATATGTCGTTAAGCTCTGCTTCTCTGTTGTTGTAGTTAAAGAAGTTTACGGCCTTCATAATCTCTACCGCAAGTCTGTTGTAAACGCTGAGCGCCAGATTGCTTTCAAGCACCACATTGTAGTTGCTTTTTTTGTAAATCTGAGCCATATGTATGTCTATGCCGCTTTCGTCTGCAATAAGGATGTCAAGATTTCTGCCGCCTACGTCAATATTACGCATTGCCGCATATTCTCCTTTGTGGAATATATGAAGTCTGGTGCTGCTGTGTCCGATGTCTGCAATGCAGAAATCGGCAGGGAGCCTGTCGGAAACACTGTTTACAAGATTGGTGTATGCGCATTCCTCCGGCACTGCTGTTTTGAGCCTGAAGCCTGCTCTTTTGAACATGGTATCGTATTCCTCTATTACGGATTTTAATACTGCGCATGCCAGAAGCCTCATTTCATAAGGTTTGCCCCCATCATCTGTAATCATCTCTCTTACCGCATAGTCAAAGAGATAGTTCTTTTTTTCTTCCTTGAGATAGTCTTTAAGCTCAAAAGGCAGATTAAACATGAGCTGCTGTACATTCATAGCCGGCATTGTCACATTCTTTGTAAGTATCTGTGATGCCGGAATTATAACGGAGGCGTTTGCCTTGGGTATATCGTTTTTTCTTGCGCTCTCCCTTATAAAGTCAGCCATTGCGTCCATTGAAACAATAGCTCCGTTTTTAACTGTATTGTCAGGTACGTCAGCCACTACGCAGGTCTTAATCTCTCCGCCTGACTTATGCACCATTTTCAGTGTACTTTCACCTATATCGAATCCTACTAATTGTCTGCCCAAATCAAGTTACCTCTCTTCCTAATCTAAAACAGTCCCAGATAAAGCTCTATGACCTCGTTGCCAAACAGCATGCATATTACCGCTGCCAGTGCTATTGAAGGACCCCATGGAAATGTCCTGTCCCCGTCCTCCGATCTGAAAACAAGACCAAATACAATCCCTATGATACAGGCCAGAAACAGACAAAGCAGATTTGCCCTCCAGCCTAAGAATATTCCTGTCATAAATATGAGTTTGATGTCGCCTCCGCCCATAGCCTCAATACCTTTGATTTTTTCAAAGACAAGCACTACAGCAAGCAGGAGCCCTGCTATACCGATACCGCCGATCAGATCATCTACAGCTACCCTGACCGGGTCATTCAGTATCACAAAGAACCCTGTACGCACCAACAGACCGGCAATAATGAACCGGTCCGGAATAATACGCCCCTCCAAATCCGCGAATGAGCATACCAAAAGCAGGCATACAAATATCAGATATTCGAGTGCTTGGAGCGAAATATCAAATTTTAAAAGCACAGCTGCAAACAGTACGGCTGAAACAGCCTCTGCTATAACATGGACTGCCGACAGCCTGACTCCGCAGTAACGGCATCTGCCTCTGTGCGCCAGATATCCTGCTATCGGAATCAGATCTCTTATACCGAGTACATGGCCGCATACGTCACAGTGTGAACGGCCCTTTGAAACAGGCTCATTGTGAACAATGCGCCAGGCCACACAATTAAGGAAGCTGCCCATGCAGGCTCCCAGTACAAGCGCCAGAAATATGAAATAGCAGGTTATATATGGTGTAGTATATAGCATATATACCTCCCTATATCTCAAGAGGCCGCCAACCCAACGACCTCCTGATGCAGAATTATATTGAAGAATTAACCTTGAAAATAAGAAATATTATTTAATTTCAGGGTTATCAAGTGTCCATGTAAATTTGTTCGAACCGTCTTTATTAGTCAGTTTACTAGCAGTATATTCAATCTTTCCTTTAGTGGCAGCTGTACCTCCAGATGCTGCAGTTGGTAATGTATAGGCCGTAAGTTTAGTATCATAGTTCAATTTTCCACCATCTACTTTAGCTAAAAAGGCAGTTTTGTCCGTAGGATAAGCAGTATTGTCGGTCAAATATGCAACTGTTATCTCTGCATATGCAGCTCTGATATTAGCAACGTCTGCTGCTTCCTTTGATTTAGTTAATGCGCCATTAAATGTAGGAATAGCTATAGCTGCAAGTACTGCTATGATTGCTACAACAATAAGCATTTCCATTATTGTAAAACCTTTTTTGTTTGACTTTTTCTTAATCATTTCTTTAATCTCCTCCATTGCGTTGATTATTAAATATATACACTCTCCTCCGGGCTGTAGAGAAGAAATAAGTACCTTGATTAATGTTATTTATATTGCGCTGTACATGCTGAACATCGGCGCATATACACACAGCAGCAGTCCCACTGCAATCACTGCAAGACCTATGGTAATGGCCGGCTCAAGTATTGACAGTAATCTCTGCGAGTAAACCTCCACCTCATTGGAGAAATAATCTCCCACGACATTAAAGGTCTCCTCCATTGATCCTGAACGCTCTCCTACGCCTGTCATCTCTGTAAGCATATTTGAGAAGCAGTTTATCTCACCCATGCATACCGTAAGGCTTCTGCCCTGTTCCACTCCCTCCTTGACCTTGCGTACCGCAAGTGAGAAGGTATAGTTTGTAACAACCGATGAGGTTATGTCAAGCGCTCTGGTTATGGGCATGCCTGCCGCAATCATCGTTGACATTGTATTTGCAAACTGAGATGCCACATTCATTTCTGTCAGCTTGTGAAGCGGAGCTCTCCTGAGTCTGTAGGCTGTAATGCGCCGCCTGCCTTCTTCTGTGCGTATTGCATATTTATATGCCGCAGCAAACAGCAGAATTATTGCAAGCATAATCCACCAGTAGCCTGTAATGAACCGGCTCAGA
>ERZ857745.4616-NODE-4616-length-11888-cov-9.987324_pt1 | contig 11888 bp, 14 predicted proteins | sample MGYA00519699_ERZ857745 | MGnify/ENA primary metagenome ERZ857745 (study PRJEB31778, sample SAMEA3449357) | human gut metagenome | biome: human gut; feature: human-associated habitat; material: faeces | place: United Kingdom | collected 2010/2012 ...
GAAGAGACAGAGGGCACGGTAGCTGAAGAGACAGAGGGCACGGTAGCTGAAGAGACAGAGGGCACGGTAGCTGAAGAGACAGAGGGCACGGTAGCTGAAGAGAGAGAGTTGTTTGATAAATTAATAAATGTATTGAATTGTTATGGGTGTGATGTTGAAAAAGTAGTTTTCTATTTAAAAAATGGGGGAAAAATGACAGGTTTGTTAATTGGTCAGTCATGGAGGATGATATGATTTCAGGATATCTAGAGCATGTTTTTGAAACTGAATTGGCTGAATTATGCAGTTCCAAGAACTGGGTGTATAATATTGATTATTACACACGAACTGTAATAATAATTAAACAGTATCGCGTTTTGGCAATGCATAGATTAGATTATTTAGAGAATTATAATATGTTGAAGAATTTACCGAAAGCCATTGAAATTACCATCGAATCGTTAGACGAAAGATGGTTTCATGCGTGTGATGAACGGGAGAAGATGGCTAAGTTAAAAGCATTTTGTATTTATTATGCTCTGCCAAATCCAATACTTTGTAATGATATAGTTTCGATAAAATGGTATGAATTGGAAATTAAGATGGATATATCTCTATCATTAAAGGATATGATAGAATATATAAATAAAATTATTAAAAAGTGAGGTATTATCAATGGCAAACAATTTCTTGAAAGAATCAATGCTGAAAGTAGCACAGAGAGAGACTTCATTGTCTCGTCTTATGGAGGGACGGGAGAAAATTAAAACTGAGGATATTATCAAAAAGTATCCTAATGGCGTTACACTTACAGAGTTTGACTTAGTAACTATTGACGATAGTACTTTTCCGGTATTTGCATTTGCCGAGAACGACAAAGAGTGTTTTTTTGGAGGTCATGTGCTTACAAAAATTGCCACTGGGTGGGTAAAAGCATGCGATGGAGATGTGGAAACAGCATCTGACAATTTGAAGTCCTGCGGGGGAATTAGGGTTCAATTCGAGCTTAGCAGAACTAATAAAAATAATAATATTACATTGGTCAAGGTGTTGGGATAAACCAACACCTTGATAACGAAAGGATGAAGTTATATGAATAATTTAGAAAAAGAAGTGAGAAGTTCGGTGGGTTATTATTGTAAAATATTTAGAGAGGATATGGGATGTACGCAAAAGGAAGTTGCTATTGCAACAGGAAAGTCAAGAAGACTTATTTCTCATTTTGAGCATGGTGAATCCGATAACATCAATGTTTTTCTGTGGTATATTGTTAATGGATTGTTTAATTATTATGGTGAAGATTTATTTGAAGAAATACATGCAATGAGGTATTTAACTGACCATATTCAAAATTCTGAACATAAATTAAAAAAGGTGATATCGAAATGGTAACTTCTGAGATTCTAGATATAAGTATAGAAGATTTTCTGAAACTTGATAAAAAGACATTATCGAAATATGTCTCACAATTAGCCTCAACTGCCAATAAAAGATTAAAACGACTTGAATCTGTTCAAGGTGGCGTGTTATCTCCTGCTTATTCAGCCATTGAAAGAAGTAAGGGGGGGGCACATTTTTCTGTAAAAGGCAAGAATTTAAATGAATTGAGGGGCGAATTTACCCGAGTTTCGCAATTTTTAAGAAATAAAACGTCGACTGTTAAAGGATGGAAAACTACTTTTAGTGAATTTAGAGAGAGAATAGGTATGTATTTAACACCCGAAGAGACATTGTTGTTCTGGAATGTATATAATAATATATTAAAGGATTATCCGGACTTGATAGGTAAATTACATGTAAGTTCAGATGAATTGCAAAGAGCAATAGGACGTTTTATGTACTTTGAAAAAAATCATTCAGATATTATAGAAAAAGTTAAGTCGTGGTTGGCGGAGGAATATGATGAGCGTATCGAAGACATTTCATACATCTTTTCCGATGACGATTTTTTTGAGGGAGGGGATTTTTAGATATAATAAGGAGTCATTTCATTTACTATTAAAAAGCTGTTTCTTTGAAAAAGTTAAAGATAATAAAAAAATATCGTATTATAATATACCATGTGCGTTTGATATAGAAACAACATCATTTATTCAAAATGAAGAAAAATATGGTGTGATGTATGAATGGACATTCGGCATAGATGATTATGTAGTATATGGACGTTATTGGCAGGAATTTATCGAATTGCTGACTATTTTATCAGAAGAATTAAATTTATGTGATAAACAAATACTTGTTTGTTATGTTCATAATTTATCATTTGAATTTCAATTTATTCGTAATTTAATAAAATGGAATAAAGTATTTGCGGTAAAAGAGCGGGAACCTGTGCGCTGTCTTTCAGAACTTGGTATAGAATTTAGATGCTCCTATAAATTGAGTGGTTATTCGTTATCTAAGGTGGGTGAGCATTTAACAAAATACAAAGTACAGAAGATGGTAGGAGATTTGGATTATTCACTATTAAGGAATTCTGAAACAGTTTTAACAGAAAAAGAATTACAGTATTGTGAACATGATGTTCGTGTGGTCATGTCATACATAAGAGAGCTAATTGAGCAATATGGTGATATAACAAGAATACAATTAACAAAGACGGGATTTGTACGCGATTATTGTCGTAAAAAATGTTTCTATTCAAATTTGAAAGGAGTTAAACGGTCAGATAATTATAATAGATATCGTACATTTATCGAATCAATGAAATTAACAGTAGATGAATATGACCAATTAAAAAAAGCTTTTACGGGAGGATTTACACATGCTAATAGTTTTTATAGTGGTAAAATATTATTTAATGTTGCTTCCTATGATTTAACATCTTCATATCCTGCTGTAATGCTTTCAGAATTATTTCCTATGTCGTCCAGTGAGAGAGTTAATATAAAAACACAGGCAGAACTAGAATATAATTTAAAAAATTATTGTTGCTTATTTGACTGTGAATTTTATAATATACATTCAAAAACTGAGTTCGAAAATATATTGTCTTATTCAAAATGTAGAAAAGTTCAAAATCCAATATTAAATAATGGTCGTATATATGTTGCTGATTATCTGGTAACAACATTAACGGAAACCGACTTTAAAATGATTCAGAAATTTTATCATGTAGACAAATTTGTTATACATAATTTTAGAAGATATCGGAAAGGTTTTTTACCGAAAGAATTTATATTTGCAATATTAAAGTTGTATAATGATAAAACATTATTAAAAGGGGTAGAGGGGAAAGAAGTGGAATATTTAAATAGTAAGGAATTTATAAATTCACTTTATGGAATGTGTGTTACTGATATTTGCAGAGATGAAATAACATATAATGAAGATTGGGGAAAAGTATGTGTTGATTATGAAGCGGAAATAAATAAATATAATAAAAGTAAAAAAAGGTTTTTATTTTATCCGTGGGGAGTTTGGATAACTTCATATGCAAGGCGTAATTTATACACTGCCATATATGAATGTGGAAATGATTATGTTTATTCGGACACAGATTCTGTTAAGATTCTTAATTATAAGAATCATTTAAAATATTTTGAAAAATATAATGAAAACATACTTAAAAAGTTAAAGTATATGTGTAATGTTTATGAAATTGATATTTCATTGCTTTCACCTAAAAATATGAAAGGCGAAGTAAAACCTCTTGGTGTATGGGATTTTGAGCATATATATGACAAATTTAAAACATTAGGGGCTAAAAGATATATTGTAGAATATGATGGAAAAAAAGTTCTTACAGTATCTGGACTAAATAAACAGCGTGCTATTAAATATATGGAAGAAAAATATGGTGATGAAGTGTTCGAGAATTTTAATGATGAATTGGAAATTCCGTCAGAATATACAGGGAAACTAACACACACTTATATTGATTATGAACAAGAGGGTCAGTTAACTGACTACCAAGGAAAAGTGGCGCATTTTCATGAAATGAGTTCTGTAAATTTGTCGGGAGCTGATTACACTTTGAAAATATCTAAGCAATATGCAGATTTTTTAAGAGGAATTGAGGATAAACGAATATGAGTAAAAATTCTATGTTTTGGTCTCCTAAAAAAATATTATCAAAAGGTTGTACATATAATATGGTTATAGGAGAACGCAGTAACGGTAAAACTTATGGCGTTGAGTTATATAGTTTAAAAAAATATATTGAAACAGGAGAGCAATTTGCTATTATAAGAAGATGGGGTGACGACTTTAAAGGCAAACGTGGTGCAACAATGTTTGATTCGATAGTGGCAAATGAAGAGATTAAAAAACTGACAAAGGGAGAGTGGACTGATATCTATTATTATTCTTCTCGTTGGTTTTTGTGCAGATATGAAGATGATAAACGCATAGTAGATGTTAAACCTTTGGCATACGGGTTTTCTCTTTCTGCTATGGAGCATGATAAATCCACTTCATACCCTGGTATAACGACAATCATTTTTGATGAGTTTTTAACACGTAGTGGATATTTGCAAAATGAGTTTGTTTTGTTTATGAATGTTATTAGTACGATTGCACGACTAAGAAGTAATATAAAAATATTTATGCTCGGTAATACTGTTAATCAATACTGTCCTTATTTTGACGAAATGGGGTTGTATCGTGTTCGTAAAATGAAGCAAGGGGATATTGATGTTTATGAATACGGAAATAGCGAATTAAAGGTTGCGGTTGAATATTGTGAATCATTATCTAATAAAGGAAAAAAGAACAGCAACTTTTTATTTGCTTTTGAAAATCCTAAACTAGAAATGATAACAACGGGTACATGGGAAATGGATATTTATCCCCATTGTCCTTTCAAGTACAAATCAAATGAAATTATATACACATATTTTATTATATTTGACAATAATATACTCCAATGTGAAATAATTGTTACTAATAATATAACATTTACTTTTATTCATAGAAAAACAACACCATTGAAAAGCGAGGACAACGATTTGATATATTCAACTTCTTATGACCCCCGTTGTAATTGGCGTAGAAATATGCTAAACTCAAAGGATAATATCGATGTCCAAATAAAATGGTATTTTATTACGGATAGAGTATATTATCAGGATAATACCGTTGGAGAGATTGTAAAAAATTACTTATTATGGTGCAAAAAAAGAGGATGATAGTCATCCTCTTTCAACTTGGTTTACTATTATAATATAGTGTTACTGTAGTATCACTCGAAATTGTTTCTGTATGTTGGTAAACATTATAATCATCGGGAGATATTCTTGCCATGTATAAGATTGTTCCTGATGGAACTTGAATCGATGTAACTTGTTCGCCAGAACTATTTAACGCATATGATTTCTTACTATATGCTCCACGATATTCATAATTATTTCGGGTTGGATAGTTGTTACCTACATTCATATACTCGTTATAATCTGGCTCAGCATCATCAAGTATTCCTGCCGAATTTAATGTTACGGTAACGGTTGATGTAGCTTTAGTCCATGATAACGGAGATGAAATATCGCTATTCTCGTACTGCTCATTATTACTATATGCTTGAACGGTAATAGAATATGTCTTATAATCGGGGAACGAATTATTGTTCATAGTCACCGTATATACATCATCTTCAAGAGTCGCAGACCAATTTAAAGGATATCCCATTTCCACACCGTCAACATAAACCCGATATGCATAAGCTCGTGAGTCATTAGGGAAACTGAATTTACATATGTCCGTGGTTGATAAATCTGTCAATATCGGCGTCGTAAGTTTTATTTTACTCTTAGTCCATGATAACGGAGATGAAATATCGCTGTCCTTGTATATTGTTCCTTGTCGTGCATATGCTTGAACGGTAATAGAATATGTCTTATAATCGGGGAACGAATTATTGTTCATAGTCACCGTATATACATCATCTTCAAGAGTCGCAGACCAATTTAAAGGATATCCCATTTCCACACCGTCAACATAAACCCGATATGCATAAGCTCGTGAGTCATTAGGGAAACTGAATTTACATATGTCCGTGGTTGATAAATCTGTCAATATCGGCGTCGTAAGTTCTATCGAATCTTCTTTTTCTAAAATAATACCCTGTGTCAAAAGATTTTCTATTTCGGTAAGTTCCTCAGTTAAAGCACTATCAAAATTTTCAAGATGAATAGAATTTATTTGAGTAAATCCAAAGCATTGATTTAATTTTTTACTCGTTAACGAGGGCTTACCAATAAGAGATTTGTATGTTGACGGTTCTTGAATAGTTGGGCGTGTATATATGATATATACATTATTTGGAGCATAATAAGAAAGAAAAGCATTTGTTAAATCTCCGCGTACCGTGGTTTCCATTTGCATATTACTGAGTGTGTTAACAGTGGATTTTACGTCGTCTATTGCCATACCACCAATATGTCTCATTTGTGCAGAAAAGGTGCTTCTTGGCATAACAAACGGAGCAGCTGCAGATATTCCAAGTCCTCCAATTCCCTGCAAAAGTGATTGAAACATAGTGCGTTGATTACTTGACCCAATAGGTATTTGCTGACCTACTTGCGCCATTTTTGTTATTTTTATGACTTCATCGGCCATAATATAAACAGAAGCCATTCCGGAATTGAAGTCAAATACATAATCTATCCGTAATACTTTCCCCATAAATTCAGATGTAGAAAGTTCAATTATTCCAAGAAATGGAATAAACACTTCGATTCGTGTATATGGAGCATAATCAAGAAAATTATTGAAATATGGGATAATTTGTTTGTTACAAATATTAACACGTGCCAGCACCAGACCATTAGAAATTAATTTTGAAGCTATTCCAGTGTCGTTATTATTGATATAAATATTACTATCAACCATTACATCGGGCGTAACATTCGTTATATCAAATGGATATATAGTAAGAGAACAGACATTCTGTATTGGCTCATTACGCCATAACGAATTAATTAAATCCCCCCATGTAGGTGTGTTTAGATAATTTTCAAAATCAGTAACTTCCGTACTTGTAAGTGCGTATGCATTATTGAATTTAGTATACGGTGCATATGAATAATGCGGAAAAGATATGTTTGTACTCATATTAACTTACCACCATAAGAATAAAGTTACGATTAGCTGGCTGACCTGTATTTATAATAGATTGAGGAACTTCTTCAACTGTTATATTCGGTTCTTTTGACACGGGTAATGAACTGTCTATCAAATAAGGATTCCATTCGTATTCATTGCGTTCAATAATCGCCGATTGTAATAGTATTTTGTCCTTATAAGACATAAGCACATCGACATGCATATCTATTTGCCATAAATTTGTAGCAATTGATAATATATTTGTAACATAATAATAGCGATTGAATTTTGGAAGATAAACATAATTAAATGTAGGAAATTCACTCATTTCAATTATAATTGAGGGGTTTGTGATAGATGTTTTGTCACGTAAATAACCATTCAAAGTTGAAACACTTTCAAGAAAATTAGTTTTATCAACTCGATTTCGTTCCGCGTTGTTATGGTATAAGTTCATATCCAATGAACCGTCATCGTATTCTTTAAAATTCGCTTTTATAAAATCAGAAATTGTCTTAGGAATATCCTGCGTTTCCTTTCCAAAATCTAATATTTCTCCAACCAATTCTGAATTAAATACCCTATTATTATATAAACTTATGATATCGGTAGGATAACTACTACCTGGTGTATTAGCATCGGTTATATTACATAAATATATATTTTTTATATTATTATCAGCTCGTGTATATTTAGTCAGAACCCATGCTCCATTTACTTCATAATCTAAAAGCATATAATTATAAGTATGCCCTTTTAAATCTATATGTACAGGAATCATTCCTCTATCAACTTCCATAGAAGACAACGTGACAGTTGTTGTATGGTCAGGAATTACATATGAGCCTGAAATTACATCCCCCTCAATTGGAATCATATATGAATGATTTATTTCGTTTAATGATTTTACCACCAAAGGGTACCCATTCAGGTAATGACCATTAGTACTACTATATCTAACGTATGTTCCATATGATGTAGTTCCTGACGTAGTGACGAAGTACGTATTTATAGTAGTTACACCATTACCGTTATAACCGATATAGAGTTCTTTATTATATGTAGAAAACCCGTCAGCATCGTTCATTTTCACGTGAAATGCATTATATAATGAATGATGATTTGCGGTACTAGTACCCCCTGTTTTAATATAATACCAATAAACCATATAACTATCCTTTCTATTTAAGGAGAAGGGAGCAGAACCCATAAACTGCTCCCTTGTATGTGGAACTTTAAGCAACAAAGAAAACTACGAAGTTCTCATTGAGGTCGTTAAAGTAACCTGCTTTATATTTATAGAAATAATTTATGAAATCTGCTTTTGCATTATATTGCGTATTCACCCATTGTTCAATATTAGTAACACCCAGAGCATATCTATCAAACATAACGCCCAGAATACCACTTGCGGTTACAGTATTACCACTACCAGAAATAACATTGATAGTACTGGTAGAGTCAAATGCATAATCATTACCACTGCCTTGCCAATAGGGAACGACTTCATACTTTGTAATAGCAGTAAGCTCGTTATGATAAACGTCAGACTGCAAAAATACGTCAGCAGAACGGGCAAACTCAGATAAAAGAATAAAATGTTGTTCCTCTTTCGGTGTAAACTTCTGTGTTTCACCTACATTAAAAAGCGTAGACACACGAGACAATCTATCAGAGTAGAGTGCCATATAGTAGGAGGCAAAACGTACAAATTCAGGAGTTGTGACAGCCTGAGCCGCAGTAAGAGTTGTTGAATATCTCTGATTATAAAGATAAAGTAAATTGACCGCCCTCGTGTGCGAAGCTCCTGTAAATTCTGTACCACTGTTATAATCCTTATACAGTGTATCAGCGATAGCACTGTTAATCGTACGCATAATTAGATTGTCAATGGCAATCGTAAATGCTTTACTAATTTCATTGAATATCATGGAAATAAAGCCATCAAGTTCTGCAACCCCCGTAAAAGCACTACGCAACTGCTTCTCTGTTATAGTTCTATCAACTTCAAAAGTTACATATTTAGAGAAAAATTTGACATACACATCCGGCAAATTAACTTGATTCGGGTCGTAAGTAGCACCGTTAACCAGTTCATAACTTTCATTTTCTACCGCTTCGGGAACAGCCGAACTGATTTTTTGTGTTACACTTCCCCATATTACACTATCCATATATATAGACGGAGCAAGTCCACTATACGGACGAATAACAAAAACAACTTTACCAATACGGTCTACCAGTTTCTTAACATAATTATCAAAAGAATTTGCGTTAAAAATGGAATTTCCTACATCAATAATATTAGATAAATCTTCCTGAAGCAAAGGAAGATTACCATCAGTTTGCTTCAATGCATCATTTACAATTTCAAAAATTTGAGATACCTGCATAAATTAACCTCCAATAGTAATAGTTTTACTAGTAAACTGAACTTTATCATCTGGCGTAATACTTAAAAGTGGATACTACTGAAAAATTTACATACCGTTCTTTTTGTTCTACGCTATCAATTTTATAATTTGTTATCAGAAAAGGTTTACTATATGAGTCTTCATAAATGTCCCAAATTCCCTCTACAGTTTGTGACGTAGAATTAAGCTCGGAATCATGTCCTTTTAAATTAAGTTTTTGATACCCGCCTCCCATATTTATCTCCTTTACGAATAAATTTTTACAGTTAAAATGTCATCAACTGTTTTAAAAACTTCTTCTATATAATCCCACAAGCGAAATTCGATTTCTTTCATCATTATCTCTTGTGGTGTAATTCCACTACTTCCACCCTCTTTAGTTATGATGGACTTTGTTGTTTTGTCATTACTGTCGTTTCCGGTCTTATTGTTTTTGTCTGTAAGATTATTAAATGTCTCTGTCTCTTCTGTTGTCGCATTATTAACATTATTGGCTACTGGATTCTTAGAACTGGAATTAAACCCGTAATAATTATTATCGATGTTGTTGTTTCCTGATGCATTACTCGCAATAGAGCCAGTTCGTACATTAGTATTAATGGTATTATAAGTTGTAACAAGATTGTCATTACTATCTATTGTTTCCTTATAATGTAGTAAATCAGTAGGACTATATTCACTAATATAAATACTATATAAATTATCCCACACACGACTAAAATGTGCGTAAATGATTTCACACAAAATGTTAAGATTATCATTAGGGAGAACTCCATCAACAAGTAATTTTTCAATAAGAGGAGAAATAATCTTCTCGCCGGAATGATTACCTATATATTCGTAGTCTAGTTGCAGACCTGTTATAAATCCACTCCATGGAACAGTGGGGTGTGCGTCTGTAATACATTTAAACACACCATCTGTGATTTTTATTACATCAATTAATTGTGTTCGATTCGTCATCTACATTCACATCCCCCTCCGATTCTACTTGTAAATCGGTTAACAGTTCCTCGTGCTGTTCCCAAATTGAAGATAACTTTACAGATATGTTGGTACCATACATAGTATTTACTTTATTCCAGCAACTACGTCTGCAATTTAACATATCTGTAACTAATGGGTAAAGTGTGTCTATATTCATAGACGCTTCTCCACTCATAATTCGTTCACGCTTCATATTATAGTTTGAATTAATCCCTAGAAGATTTTTCCATGCGGCTTGTAAATATTGATGATGTTCAATTAAATCCGTGAGAGACTGAGACCCAGTATTTGCATATGGAATTGTTTTTATCGCTTCAATAAAAGCTTGGTCTGTAATAACACCCAATTTTCCATTTATAACATCTTCGATAAAAATCTCACATTGCTTGCGTGAAGCATCCGTATTAGCCGTAAGTAGAGAAACAATACGGGATTGAATAACAGCCATGTTCATTGTTATATCGCTTTCAACAAGCTGTGAAGCGTATCGAGTAAATAACGGCATTAATCCTATAAATGAAGAATCATTATACATAAGAACACATTCTTCATCGATTTTTAAATCATAAGACCATTTCAAGGCTGGATTAGCCCCAATAAATCTTTCAGGAATATAATAAGGATTAGGCTCTCCGCCGAGGTTTCCACCTAGCATACGAATTTCACCGTCAGGACATCTTGTAACACAAGTTTTACCTTGAATCTTCAACATCAATTCTATTTCACGTTGGGGCATTGTATCAGGTAATCCCTCATACTCAAAAATAGACGAAGTTGAATTAAGCATCAATGAAATATAATAGGTGAGAGAGGATTGTTTGTCGTTTACAGATGGATTATATGCTAAAGAATCAAGCACCTTGTTATAAAACTTATATTCCATATTACTCCTTATGAGAATAATCAATAAGACCTTCTCCAGCAATATATGCGATAACAGATGCGATAGACATAACAATACCTGATATTTGTGCAACATCATTATCACTAAGACCAAACGCTACACATAATCCACTTATCAAGCCTGCAACAGCCATCCATAATTTACGTGACGTCAATTTTTGTTTCCAATCCATAATATTACCTCATAATCAAAGAAAATAATGTAGTAATTCCAGCAGTAACAATGGCGGTAATAATTATTGTTAAAATCTGTGATGGTTTTTGTTCAATACTAGAAATTCGCTCATTCATTGTTAACACTGTTTTTTCCATTTGCTCCTGTAAAGTAGTCAAACGTGAAACACAGTTTGAAAGTTCAATGAGCATACTGTCATGTTCTTCTAGCATATATTATCACCCATTTATATTATACAATAAAAAATATTTTTTGTCAATACATGCGTGTAGTGTTCTACACGCTTTTTTATTGCCATGCTATTATTTTAACATACTACTATTTTAATATGCTAACGTTTTACTAAGCTAAAACGGCAACGCCTGCGCGGAGAGAGGGGGCAAGGCTTT
>ERZ857745.4618-NODE-4618-length-11885-cov-48.643195_pt1 | contig 11885 bp, 8 predicted proteins | sample MGYA00519699_ERZ857745 | MGnify/ENA primary metagenome ERZ857745 (study PRJEB31778, sample SAMEA3449357) | human gut metagenome | biome: human gut; feature: human-associated habitat; material: faeces | place: United Kingdom | collected 2010/2012 ...
CGCTAGGGGCGCCCCGCTAGGGAAAATTTTTCAAATTTCTAAAACTGGACCTTAACGGTCAGTTTTAGAAATTTTAGAAAAATTTTCTCCTTTAGCGTTTTTGATGCGCTAAAGTACGTGTTAAGCGAATTAGCGCTAACATCGTATTTAATTCATTTTTTCTGGTTCATTGGACCAGTGGTCAGTGCTACTTTACATAAAGTAGGGGACGTAGACCAATATCTCTGATACTGATAGTCGCGTTAGTGCCGTCGCGGGTAGACGTGCAACTTAAGGGTTTGCCATTACCTGTGTTGTAATACCCTCCACGATAAACACAAGCGCCGGAGCCGCTACTGACAGAGCCGGTAGAGTATTCTGTTGTCCATTCCCATGCATTTCCTGACATATCCCATATATTACAATATTTATCATTATTTATTCCTGTATTTGCAAATGATGCACTTTTATTTTTGCTTGCATAACTACTTGCGTCTGTTTCTGTTGAATATGTTTGTATAAATATTATTGCTGTATCCCATGCATAGCTATTTACTAGGTCACTTGCATATATTAGTTCATCATTTTCTTTTACCTCTCCATACATTTCTCTTGCTGCTTTTGCTGCATTTGGTTGTGTTATTTTAGTTAATAGTGTTTGATTATATTTTGAAGTTATTTTTGATGCTGTTCCACTTGCTTCAAAACGAGCTATATAATATCCTCCGTTTGCTAAGCTTGTTTCTATAAATGTTTTTAAATCTCTTGCTGTTGTGTTTTCTGATGAACTACTTGAAATTCTTGATGTGCTTAATTCTTTATAATAAGTATTTATTGTGACTTCTTGTGTACAATTTTCTACTGATGCCACTTGTGCAGGCGTATATACTCCATCTTTTGCTGTAAAGTCGCTATATCTTCCAAGTGTTATTGTACTTGTTGCTCCTTTTGAATCTCCAGATTTATTTTTTATTGTTCCTACTGGTACCCATACAAATTGATTTCCATCTGTTCCATTTTCTATTACTATTCCATCTTGTACTGCTGGAATAGTATCTCCACTATAAGTATACGTTGCTGAACCTGCTTCTGTTCCATGTGCTAATACTTTAAATCCTTTTGGTATTGTTATTTTATTTCCATATGTATCTACTGCTTTTGTATTTTTAGTTACTGCTCCTTTTCCTACCAATGTTGATATATTTACTTCTTTATCATTGTTACTTTCTCCTGTATTTTCGTTTAGCCAATTTTCTAGTGCATTTATTTGTTCCATGTCTTTTTGTATGCTTTCATTTGCTTTGTTTTGTGCGTCTTGTGCTTTTTTAATAATTCCTCTATCGCTGAATACTGCGTTTATGGTTACTCCTGCTAGTATTAGCAAGACTACAATGGTTACTACTAGTGCTATTAGAGTAATACCTGCTTGATTTGAGTAATTTCTTCTTGCTGATTTTTTATTCATTTTTATCTCTTTACTTATTTTAGTCTTCTTTTTATTCAAGGTTATCTTCCTCCTCTTTCTTCAGTATTTTATTTTGCTTTTTTCTATTATGTATTTAGTATGTACAACTTTTTCTTTTTTATGCACATTTACTCATTTTATAGCTTCATACTATATATCTTTCAAGTTTACTCTATTTAATTTTCAATGTGCTAAATTTTTATCTTACAAAAAATAAAGCAAGATAATTGTACATATCCTACTTAAAAATATCATAACATTTTTTTATTTTCAATACTTTTCTTTAATTTCTATCGACTTTTGTTATTAGATAATGATTTTTAATAGAAAAATCGTTCAAGTCTGCTAGTCTGTAATATTAATGTAACACAAATGTAATGAAAAATATTTCGTGTATTTTTGGTAAAACAAAAATGATATATATAAAAGTGAAATACGAAAGCTAAAGAAAGAAAATGAACAAAAAGAACTTGAAAACAAGCTATTAAAAAAAGAAAATAAAAATAACAAAGAAATAATTCATGACTTAGATAAAAACAATTATCGCAGTCAATGTGAAACTTTGAGATTAGAGAAAAAGGTCAAAAATCACAGTTAATTCAAATGATTTTTGACCTTTTTTCATATTTTAAACTTCATTTCCATAGTAACTATCTATTAATATTTGTTTTAATTCTTCAACTAATGGTAACCTTGGGTTTGCAGTTGTGCATTGATCTTCAAATGCTCTATCAGCTAACAAATCAAGTTTTGCCATAAATTCTTGTTCATTGACTCCTGCATCTTTAAAACTCTTTGGAATATTTAAATCAGCATTCAATTTTTGAATTTCTTTAATTAAAGAGTTTACTCCTTCTTCATTTCCATAAGCAGGGAAATTCATTCTTCTTGATAAATCCGCATACTTTTGGTCTGCAATATAGTACTCGTATTTAGGGAATGATACAAACTTAGTTGGTCTTTGGCTGTTATACCTTATTACATAAGGTAATAAAATTGCATTTATTCTTCCATGTGGTAAGTGGAATTCTGCTCCTATTTTATGTGCTAATGAATGACATACACCTAAGAATGCATTTGTAAATGCCATACCTGCAATTGTACTTGCATTATGCATTTTTTCTCTTGCCCAGCTATTTGCTCCATTATTATATGCTTCTCTTAAATTTTTAAATACTAGTTCAAATGCTTTTTCTGCTAATCCATCTGTATAGTCAGATGCCATATTTGATACATAAGCTTCAATAGCATGTGTTAAAACATCCATACCAGTATCTGCTGTAATTGTTTTTGGTAAACTCATAACCAAGTCTGGGTCAACTATTGCAACATCTGGTGTTAATTCATAATCTGCTAAAGGATATTTTTTATTTAACTTTTTATCTGTAATAACTGCAAATGATGTAACTTCTGATCCTGTTCCTGATGTTGTTGGAATTGCAACAAGTTGTGCTTTATTACCTAATTTAGGGAATTTATAAGTACGTTTTCTTATATCCATAAATTTAAGTTTCATTCCTTCTGCATCAGCTTCTGGATGTTCATAGAATAGCCACATTCCTTTTGCAGCATCTATTGGGCTTCCTCCACCTACTGCAATAATTACATCAGGCTTAAATTCTCTCATCATTTCTACTCCTCTATAAACAGTTTCAAATGATGGGTCTGATTCAACATCTGAAAAGATTTCAGAATGTACATATTCTTTTCTTTTTCTTAAGTAATATAAAATTTTATCTATATAACCTAAGTTTACCATTGATGGGTCTGTAACAATAAATGCTCTTGAAATATTTGGCATTTTTTCTAAATATGCAATAGAACCTGCTTCAAAATATATTTTCTGTGGCACTTTAAACCATTGCATATTAACTCTCCTTTTGGCTACTCTTTTGATATTTATTAAATTTACGCTTGATACATTTGCAGTTGTAGAGTTTCCACCAAATGTTCCACATCCTAATGTTAATGATGGCATATTTGTATTATATATATCACCTATCGCTCCATGTGTTGATGGTGAATTAACTATTATTCTACCTACTTTTACTCTTTCTGAGAATTTTTGAATTGTCTCATTATCTTCTGAATGAATGACAGCTGAATGTCCCATTCCACCAAATTCAATTAATTTTTCTGCTAATTCTATTCCCTCGTCTGCATTTTCAACTACATAATATGCAAGTACAGGGCTTAATTTTTCTTTTGAAAATGGGTATTCAATTCCAACTCCATTTTCTTTTAATACTAATACTTTTGTATCTTTTGGTACTTCAATATTTGCACCTTTTGCGATAATGTAAGGGCTCCTTCCTACTATATCTGCATTTAGTGCACAACCTTTTTCTGTTATAAACATACTGTTACGTAATTTTTCTGTTTGCTCTGCATTTAAGAAATAACATCCTGCTTCTTTCATAAGCTCTTCAAATTCTTTATGAATTTCTTTATCAACTATAACTGATTGTTCTGATGCACAAATCATTCCATTATCAAATGATTTTGATAACACCAAATCATTTACTGATGTTTTTAATTTTGCAGTTTTATCTATATAACAAGGTACATTTCCAGGGCCAACACCTAATGCTGGTTTTCCACATGAATATGCTGATTTTACCATTCCACTTCCACCAGTTGCTAAAATTAAATTAACTCCTGGATGGTTCATTAAAGCTGTTGTAGCTGTTATAGATGGTTCTTCAATCCATAAAATACAATCTTCTGGAGCACCTGCTTTTATAGCTGCATCTCTTAAAATTGTTGCTGCTGCAACACTACATTTTTGCGCAGATGGGTGAAAACCAAATATTATAACATTTCTTGTTTTTGCTGCAATTAGTGATTTAAACATTGTTGTTGAAGTTGGGTTTGTAACAGGTGTTACACCAGCTATAATTCCTATTGGTTCTGCAATTTCTTCATAGCCTTCTTCTTCATTATCTTCAATTACACCAACTGTTTTATCATATTTTATGCTATGATAAATATATTCTGTTGCAAACATATTCTTTGTAATTTTATCTTCGTAAATACCTCTACCTGTTTCTTCTACAGCCATTTTAGCAAGTTCCATATGATGTTCCAAGCCAGCCATTGCCATTTGTTTTACAATTTCATCAACTTGCTCTTGGTCTAATTTCATGTATTCTTCAGATGCTTTTTTTGCTCTTTCAACTAAGCTGTCTATCATCTCTTCTATTCTTTTTCTCTCTTCTTCACTAACTTCTTTTGCCATTTTCAAATTTTCCTTTCTCTCTTGTGAATAATTATTTCCATTTCTATGTAATTATATACTAACTTATTTTTATTGTAAATAAATTATTTTCAAAACTCTCTTAAATTTAAAAATCGAACCTAGCCAACATTGTCAGCTAGGTTCTTTGGGCTACTCAAGGCTCTTCATAATCATGGTAATTTGTTTACTGAAATTCGTTTCAGTAATTTCTTCTTTTTCGAACATATCAATTAAATGTTCAACCTGTTTCTGTTCTTTCTCAACATCTTTAGGCCAACTGCCATGCCGTTTTTCCAAATGGCAAAGCAACTTGGTCATTTGTGCAGTACGATCACCCCTCCAATCGATGTGATCGATGGAATACATGAGCTTACGCAAAAAATTTGCGTACTCTTCTCTTACAAGTTTCCGCCTCATATTTTTCCTCCTTGCCCAAATTTATTTGTAGGAAATCCTACATACATATAGATTATATCATAAATTAAATTTTTTAGCAAATTTTCCTTTTCTTTCACTTTAAAATGTTATATAATAGGTCTGTATTTACAGAAGGAGTGAAGTTTATGGGTTATAACTTTAAAGATATTGAAAAAAAATGGCAAAATAAATGGTATAGTGAAGGTACTTTTTATGCAAAAGATGATCCTTCATTAAAAAAATGGTATGGACTAGTTGAATTTCCATATCCTTCTGCTCAAGGCTTACATGTTGGTCATCCACGTAGTTATACAGCGCTAGATATTATTGCTAGAAAGAAAAGAATGGAAGGATATAATGTATTATACCCTATTGGATTTGATGCATTTGGATTACCAGCTGAAAACTATGCTATTAAAAATCATGTTCATCCTAAAATTACAACTGAGAAAAACGTTAATCATTTTAGAGAACAATTAAAAGCTTTAGGTTTTTCATTTGACTGGTCTAGAGAAGTTAATACAACAGATCCTAATTATTATAAATGGACTCAATGGATTTTTATTCAATTATATAAACATGGATTAGCTTATAAAGCTACAATGCCTATAAACTTCTGTACTGGTTGTAAAGTTGGGTTAGCAAATGAAGAAGTTGTTAATGGTGTTTGTGAAAGATGTGGAAGTCCAGTTGTCCAAAAAGAAAAAAGTCAATGGATGTTAAAAATTACAGAATATGCTCAAAGATTAATTGATGACTTAGATGAAGTTGATTATTTAGATAAAATCAAAGCACAACAAAGAAACTGGATTGGTCGTAGTGAAGGTGCTGAAGTTAAATTTAGACTTGCAAACCATGATAAAGAATTAGTTGTATACACAACAAGACCTGATACATTATTTGGTGCAACATATATGGTAGTTGCTCCAGAACATCCTATTATTAAAGAATTAGAAAACGAAATTACTAACCTAGACGAAGTAAAAGAATATCAAAGACAAGCTAGTTTAAAATCTGATTTTGAACGTGCTGAATTGAATAAAGAAAAAACAGGTGTTGAAATTAAAGGCATTAGAGCAATCAATCCTTTAACAAATACAGAAATTCCAATTTGGGTTTCAGACTACGTTTTAATTACTTATGGTACTGGTGCAATTATGGCTGTTCCTGCTCATGATACAAGAGACTGGGAATTTGCTAAAAAGTTCAGCTTACCTATTATTCAAGTAATTGAACCAGCAAATGAAAACACAGTTTGTGATATTGAGAAAGAAGCTTTTACAGATGTTGCAAGTGGCAAACTTGTTAACTCTGGTTTCTTAACAGGTTTATCTGTTGAAGAAGCAAAGAAAAAAGTTATTGATTATTTAGAAGAAAATAAAATTGGAACTAGAAAAGTAAATTACAAATTACGTGATTGGGTATTTTCAAGACAACGTTATTGGGGTGAACCAATTCCCATGGTTCATTGTGATAAATGTGGATGGGTTCCACTTCCAGAAGAAGAACTTCCATTATGCTTACCTGATATTGAAGATTATGAACCTGGTGAAAATGGTGAATCACCTTTAGCTAAACATACAGATTGGGTTAATACAACTTGCCCTCATTGTGGTGGAAAAGCCACTCGTGAAACAGATACAATGCCTCAATGGGCTGGTTCATCTTGGTATTATTTAAGATATATGGATGCACATAATGATAAAGCTTTAGCTTCTAAAGAAGCCTTAGAATATTGGAGTCCAGTTGACTGGTATAACGGTGGTATGGAACATACTACACTTCACCTATTATATTCAAGATTTTGGCATAAGTTCTTGTATGATATTGGTGTTGTACCAACTAAAGAGCCTTATCAAAAACGTACTTCACATGGTATGATTTTAGGCTCAAATGGAGAAAAAATGTCAAAATCAAAAGGTAATGTTATAAACCCTGATGATATTGTTGAAGAATTTGGTGCAGATACATTCCGTGTTTATGAAATGTTTATGGGACCATTTGATCAAACTGCTCCATGGTCTATGGAAAGTATTCGTGGATGTAATAAATTCTTAGATAGAGTATGGAATATGCAAGAATTTTTAGTTGATGGAGACAGCTACTCTCCTGAATTTGAAAAAATGATGCATAAAGCTATAAAAAAAGTTTCTTCAGATATTGAAGAAATGAAATTTAACACAGCTGTTTCTACATTTATGACAATGACAAATGAATTTTATAAATTAAAGAGAATAAACAAAGCAGAATACAAAACATTTTTACAATTGTTAAATCCTTTTGCTCCACATATAACTGAAGAGTTATTTGAAATAATTGGTTCAAAAGACACAATAGCAAATACTCCATGGCCAGCTTATGATGAAGCAAAAACTATTGATGATGAAATTGAAATTCCAGTTCAAGTTAATGGAAAAGTAAAAGCCACTGTATCTATTGCTTTAGATACTGACGAGGCAATTGTAAAAGAAAAAGTTCATGAAAATCAATCAGTAAAAAATGCAATTAGTGATAAAAATATTGTTAAAGAAATTTATGTAAAAAATAAAATTTATAACATTGTTGTTAAATAATTAACTCTGCATTACAAAAAAGCCACCATAAAGGTGGCTTTTTTTGAGGTTACATCAAATTTTCAAAATACATAATTGGTGATTTAGAATTGCAAAGTTGTCGAATCTCATGATGTTTTGCGTCTCTTATCGTGCGGTAAACGTCCCGCCAGTCATACGATAGCAAAATCAATGCCAACGTCTGAATAAGTTTAGTAGGCTCAATTTTTCTAAGCTTAAAATTTCTGGCACTCCCTTGAATTCGAATTTCTTCAATTTTTCCAAGAAGAGCTGCAGCATCGGTAATTGCAATATTGGCAATTCGATGCAATTGCTCAGCATCATCCGGGTCTACTTTGTAGTTCCGACGTTCAATTTGGTCTAAATCCCTAAAGAGGATACAATCCTCTTCAAAAATTAGGACATAGTTGTAATCTGACGAATAAGTTTTTATTGACATAAATCCTCCAAATTTTAATAGCCTTTTGGCTAAGATACTTATATTATAATACTTTTTACACATTATGTCAATTTATATTATTTTGTTACATATTTGTAATAAAAGTGTAATATGCTTGTAATATTATTTTGTAATATTATGTTGTATAATTGTAAAAGGAAATTACTAAGGAGAAACATTTTATAAATGAACGTTGAATCTGAATTAAGAAAAGATGGAATTGAAATTATTGGAAGACTGGATACTTTGAGTGTAAATTCTATTTCTAGAAATGCTGCCGAAAAAATTTGCAAAGCATTTCCTAGAGCTCATTTCGATTATGGTCAATTATTTATCGAGTTTTCTAGAACTCCAATGTATATAGCTAAAATGCCCGAAGGATATGCTGAAGCAACTTACTTTTATAAAAATTCATCTATATATTTTAAGGCAGGTGTACCTTTAAAAGATTTAGAAAAATTTGCTATTCATGAACTTATTCATCATATTCAAGAAGTAAAAGATACTAAGGGAAATTTATATCGTTTAGGTTTATGCGAATATGGCGAATTTAAGACATATGGAATGGCTTTAAATGAAGGAGCTGTCCAGTTAGCAGCATCTAAAATCTTAGAGCAAAAAGAAACTGTTGTAAAATATTATGACATTTCACTTCCTACTAACAGTCCAAATTGCTATCCACTTTTGTGTAATTTGGTAAATCAATTAGCATATTTAGTAGGTGAACATGCATTGTTTGAAAGTACACTTTTTAGTACTGATCAATTTAAACTTGCTTTAATAAGGTCTTGTGGTAAAAAGAACTTTTTAAATATTCAAAACTGCTTAGATAAAGTATTAACTATTGAAGAAAAAATAGTTCTTTTAAATAATGACTTATTAGAGGAAACTTTATCAGATGAAAAAACTCAAAAAATTGCTTTTAGAATCGGTAAATTAAAAACTGAACTCAAAAATGCATTTGTTCAAACTCAAAATTTAATTTACAGTTCATATTTTGATAACGAACTTAATAGAATAGCAACTACTGAGGAGATTGAAATTTATCGTACCAAGTTATATGATTACAAAAATTATATTGGAATTACTGAAAATTACAGTGATTTTAATAACTACTATCTTGACAAAATGATAGCTTTAGATGATAAATATGAAGCTATTTTAAATAATGTTGCATTAGTAGTTGTAAAAGAAAATACGATTTCTAAAATGTTTAAAAGAATTAAAAATATATTTGGTTTAAGTAGAAATTTCGAGCGAAACTAAAGTATTTGCAAAATAGAAGATTTGATTTCAGTAGATAATAACAATGATAAGACAGCATAAAAGTTGGAAATATAAAATTTCCAACTTTTATTTTGTTTCTAGGTATTCTATTATTTTGTTTGCAACTTTTCTTCCATCACTTGCTGCCCAAGCTACAGTAGAATTTTTGCCTATTACATCTCCGCCCGCAAATACTTTTTCATGTGAAGTTTGGTTGTTTTCATTTACTTGTACGTATTTTCTAGGTGTAGTTTCAATATTACATTTTTCAATAGTATCTTTATCTATTTTTCCTCCAACTGCCATAACTACGTAATCCATATTCATTATGTAGTTACTATTTTCAATATTTATCGGAGATTTTCTTGTTTCTCCTTCTTTTTGTACTAATTCTGTCTTTATACATTCTATCTGTTCGACTTTATCTTTGCCTAATATTTTTACAATATTATTTAAAAATAAAAACTCAACACCTTCTTGTTTTGCGTCTTCAATTTCCTTTGTTTCTGCTGGCATTTCTGTTTCTGATCTTCTATATATTACTACTACCTGTTTAGCTCCCATTCTTTTAATTGTTCTTGCACAGTCCATTGCAACATTTCCACCACCAATAATTGCAACTTTTTTATTTGTATAATCTGGATGATTTGCATTTTCTAATAAGGCGTTTCCACCATACACTCCTTCTAACTCCTCACCTTCAATAGCCATCGTTCTTGGTATATTTGCTCCTATTGATAAATATATTGCGTCATATTCTTTTTCTATATCAGCTAGTTCTAAGTTCTTTCCTAACTCTTTTTCGCATTGGACATTTATGCCGAGTGCTAAAATTTGCTCAATAGTTTTTTCTACAATTTCATTTGGTAGCCTAAACTCTGGTATTCCTCTTTTTAAAATTCCACCTAAATTTTTTTGTTTTTCATAAATTGTCACTTGATATCCTTTTCTTCTAAGAAATGCAGCAGCTGTTAAGCCTGATGGTCCTCCACCAATAACTGCTATTTTTTTATTTTTTTCTTGAGTATTTTCACTGTAGTTTAATAATCTATTTGTATTACTTAAAGCCCAATCTCCAACATAAGCTTCTAGTTCTCCAATTGAAACTGGTTCTGATTTGATACCTCTAATACATTTACCTTGACATTGTTTTTGATGAGGACATATTTTGCCACATATCGCTGGCATAACAGTGGTTTCACACAATATTTTATATGCTTCTTCTAAATTATCCTCTTTTACTTTTTGAATAAAAGCTGGAATATTATTTCCAAGTGGACATCCTGTCCTACATTGTGGATTTTTACAATTTAAGCAATATTCAGCTTTTTGTTTTATATTATTTTTCATCTTCTACTCCTGATTTATTAAAAAATTTCACAACCACTTTTAAATCTTTCCAAAACTCAATTTTCTTGTTTTCATCTCTAAGTAATGCAGCAGGATGCCAAGTAGGCATATACATTATTCCTTTTTGTTCTATCCATTTGCCTCTACTTGCTGTAATAGAATACTCTTTTCCTAACACATTCTTTAGAGCTGTACTTCCTAAAAGAACTATTACCTTAGGTTTTACAAGAATTACTTGATTACGTAGATAATTCAAACAAGCCTCTGCCTCGTCTTGCTCTGGCACTCTATTAGCAGGTGGCCTACATTTAACTATATTTGTTATATATACTTCTTGTCTTTTTATACCTAAACCTTGAAAAGCCATATTCATAAGTTGTCCTGCTTTTCCCACAAAAGGAAGTCCCTGAGTATCCTCATCTGCTCCAGGACCTTCTCCTATAAACATCAAGTCCGCTTGTTTATTGCCTTCTCCAAAAACAATACTTTTTCTAGTTGAACACAATTTACATTTATTGCAATTTTTTATACTATTTTCTAATTCTTCCCAATTATCGTACATTTCTTACTTCCTTTATTTTACACAATTTTCTAGTAATTCTATTTTATTCTCTAAATTAGTATCAATTTTTGCCATTGTTCCAATTGGTATAACAGTCTTTTTATCTATATGTCCAAAATTATTAGATTTTATTATTGGAAAGCTGTACTCTCCTTCTAAAGTATCTAGTAATATTTGTTCTATACTTACTGCTCCATCATAGTTACCAAGCCAGATTCCCTTTATTTTGTCAAATACTCCATTTTGTTTCATATGATAAAAATAATTGCTAACTAATTCCGGTGGTGTTTCGACAAATAGCTCTTCTAAAAATAATATTTTATCTGTAAAATCAATACTATACTTTCCACATACCATTTCATTTACTAAACTTAAATTTCCACCAACTAAAATTCCTTTTGTTTTTCCTTCTTTAATTGTAACATATTCATCATCTGCTTGTCCAAGACTTAATCCACCTTCTTCAAACCTTTTTATTACTTCTTCATATCCATATTTAGTTTGCCATGAAGTTAAGGCTTTAAATGTTGGCCCATGAAATGTTACTAATCCAGTTTTTGCATAAATTGCATTTAAAAGTGATGTTGAATCACTAA
>ERZ857745.4642-NODE-4642-length-11833-cov-2.489387_pt1 | contig 11833 bp, 10 predicted proteins | sample MGYA00519699_ERZ857745 | MGnify/ENA primary metagenome ERZ857745 (study PRJEB31778, sample SAMEA3449357) | human gut metagenome | biome: human gut; feature: human-associated habitat; material: faeces | place: United Kingdom | collected 2010/2012 ...
AGATGGGGCACACTGTTTTCTTTTTTATTCTCATTTTTACTCTCTTGCATCAATTCCCAAATTTCTAAAAAATCTGCTCTTGACATAGAAAAAGCGGGAGCTGATGCCGGTCCTGCAATATCCTGTGCATTCAAAGCCGTATCATCAATTTGAGCATATCCGCGACTTTGCACGGCAATTAAAGCTTTTGCCCCTTTTAAATGTGCCTGATAAACCGGATAATTAATCCACCACTCCTCTCTTTGATTAATTTCAATTAAGACCAATTTTCCTTTTACATCTATATTCTCATAATCTTTGGCTGTTCCTTTTTTCAGATAAACCAGGTCAAATCTTTCAAATCCATCTGTCTTAAAATCAGTCTGATATGCCCCCAATTGAATTTCTTTTTTCTCGCCTGTCTTAGTCTGATAGCGCATCACTGCCTTTTTAAATTCCCAGGCATCGACTGTAATCTTGTCTTTATGTACGTCGACAAGACCTGCTTTTTTCATTTCTTCAACGAGCATATCTCCCGTTTTTCGTTCTGCCAAAGAACCTGCTGTACGATAGCCCAAGATAGGATTCGTTTTTTCTTTTTCCATTCGTCTTGCAAGCTGATAAGACTCTTCTACCTTTAAGCAGGAAAGACAATTTTTTAAAGCCTCTTGAAAACTTGAGTTCTCCATTTTTCTCATCTTCTTTCTACGTTTTTTGTCTCTTCCAATCATTTCTTTTTCTATTATACGCTTACCAGTACTCTTGTCAATTTATTGCGAACCAAAAAACGCCTTATCTCTAAACGTGACAATCTCCCACCTGTAGAGGAAGGAGAATTCTTGCTATATATTATGTTAAAAAAGGCAAAAACTCTGTCTTTTTTTAATAAACACAGTCTTTGCCATTTTTAAACCAAAGTATTTTTTTCATATTTTTTTCTATAATTTTTCGGAGAAATTTCCATATGCTTTTTAAAACAATTTGAAAAATAAATTTCCGAACCAAATCCAACCAGTCTTGAAATTTTCCGGATATCATAATCTGTCCGTAATAAATACTGCTTTGCATACTCCAAGCGAATTTCTACTAAAACCTCAAGTGGTGTTTTTCCAAAAGTTTCTTTCATCGCTTTTGCAAGATAATTCCGGTGCAAATGAAACTGCTGCTCCAGAATCTGATTTGTAATCGGATGTTCCAGATTATTTTCCAGATAAATCTGAATCTGTTCTGCCAGCAGTGTCAGTCTGTCTTTATGCATCCCTGCATTTTCAATTGTCTTTAAAAATCTTAAAAATAATTCTTCTGTTTTCCATATATCATGTTCCCCTGCCGTACTGTCCAGTATATTCTGAAACAATTCAAACAACAGCTCCGGCTCTTTAATAGTCGAATATTTTTGCAAATGCAGAGTATACGAACACTGATGATAATGTTGTCCTGATATCGGAAGCTTTGATACAAAACGGCTCGCCTTTGGTCCTTGTTTCCACTGCGCTGTTGTGTAAAAATGCAACCAGTAAAAACCTGTATCTTCCTGACAGGGTTTCCAAGAATAATGGTGTCTGTCCGGCAATAAAATAAACATTTCATTTTCTTTGACTTCGTACTGTTTCTCTCCTTCCGCAAGAAACAGAGTGCCTTTTTTTACAGCAATTAAATCAAAAAAGCCTAAATTTTTTCGTTCTACATGGCTTTGCCCCTTTCTCATAATTTTATAATTTCCTTCTATAAAATCAGGAAAAGGCGGAATGGAAATGGAAATCATATCACCGGACATCTATTTTTAAACCCTTTCTTTTTTCAGCGTAATCTTTTGCAAACCATTTTCATTTGCAAGCTCTATTATATCACCATCTGAAATAAAATAAAATCCCCTGCTATATGGTGCAAAACTTGTGATTTTATATTCTGTATCCGTTTCTTCAAAACTTCCATTGATAACCAAAATGGAAGTTCCTTTTTTTATAATGAAAGCTTTATCTCCAAAGTTCTCCAAATAAGCAACCAGCTCCTCTCCCATATCCCAGTCAGGAGTCTGGCTGTCATTATCAAACAACTTTGCAAAAATTCCTCCATCTCTATAAAAAGTAGACTGACCAAAGCGGTCTCTTGAAAGATCCGGTCGATTTATATGTGGTCCTGCAACTGCATAAGTAGATGCTGCCATTCCTTTTGCTAATGGAGAAGTCGCTGTCGAATGAGTATCATAACAATAAAGGATTCCTGCCGTTGCTCGATAACTTGCCTCCAGATATCTCGTATCTTTTAATTTTTCAAATACTTTATAAGCAGAAGCAGCCGTAATTCCTCCCCATAAAGAATGAATCATATAGGTCAGTGCCTCCCACCAGCGGTCTGGATTTTGAGCCCTAAAATCATTGGAATAACCAATATTGGCAAGTAAAAGTGCTCCATATTGTTTTGCACTTTCGATTCGCCCACTTTCACACAGCGCACCGGCTGTTGGTCCAAAACCGGCATTGTCATAAAAATGTTCTGTGATGGCTGCTTTATAAGTCTTTGCCTCCTCATCTATTTTATCCATTACACTTTCCCAGATTGCTTTGATTTTATTATATTGCTCCATTCTGCCTTTTTTCTTTAATTTATCCAGCAAACGTTCAAAATATAAAAAATAAACACCTAACATCTGAGATTCTTCTTTTCCTCGTTCCTCTTGGTGAAGTTCCGGATTTACTCTTAATTCAAATACCTCTGTTGCCCATTCCAGATAGGTATCTGCTGTATTGAGCACGAGTGTTTCATCCTCAAATTCCGATAACAAATAAAACAGATGTGCAATATATTCAAAGTCCATACAACGATAAAAATCTCCGTATAACTTTCTCGGTTTTCTAAAATCACCGTCGATAAACCATTTTGGACGTACATAATTAACTGCGCATTTTTCTACTTTCTGAACCTGACTGACATCTAATTTTCCAAGCAGATTTTTTTGTAAAACCAGATTTGCTTTTCCAAGAGATTCTCCCTGATTGGAAATCGGTTCAAATGCAAATGGCGGATAAATTGTCTCATCATGATACAATTTATCACAGATATATTCCACACGTTCTTCAATAACCGTTTCGATTTTGTCCATTACGTTAAGCACAACAAAATCTTCGGTATCATTATCAAATCGAAGCACAATTTTATGTTCGCCCATTGCAGACGGTTTAAAAATCAGCTGATACTGTTCTTTATTTTCTTTGTCCTGACAGACTTCTACAACTGTTTTCTTTCTTTCATCCTGCACTTTATAAAAAGCATCTGCCGAAACCATAGAAATACCTTCCGGAGTTTTTACAGATATTCTTGCCATTTCCCCGATAATATTAAGCGGTGTATATTCTACCTTTGGATGTCTCCATTTGAGTCCTTCTTTATAAAAATCTTCTTCCCCCTGATTTGCGCTCATGACATACTGCCAGTTTTTCTTTTCTCCTGCTTCTAAGTTAAAACCATCTTTTTCATAAATCCAGTCATAATTCTTAAAACCTTCTGGATAACCACCAGCCAGATATAATTTATGAAATAACATTCCATCCAAAGACGGAGAAACATCTTCAAAGAACAGATTTAAATAATCACAGTAAGTTCCTACTGATTTTGTCTGTCCTTTTATTTGATAAAATCCAAGACTTTCTCCGCTTCCATCTCTGCGCACCATGCTTAATTTAGTATAATCCTTAGAAATAAACGGAAACACTGCCGCTGAATTATGAATGTTTTTCAGCACATTTTTATCCCGAAACATCACATAAGCAAACGAAGTCCAAATACCAAATTCCTTAATATTCATTCTTTTTCGACTCTTATTTTCCAGCTCAATGCTCCAAAATAGTGCTTCCTCATCTTTTCCTAAATCATAAAACTGTTTTACTTTAAGAGTCTCAAATTCATAGACAACTTCAATCCCTTTCTCTGTTTCTTTTAAAACCGGAACACTCATCTGACTTCCAAACTTCTCTTTATCTGCTATAAGTTCAAAAAAACCAAATAATTTATCTGCGTCTTTATAATTTTTTTCCTGTAAATAACTGTCCTCAATCATCCAGTTCATCTGATATGGGTCATCTTTCATGGTCAGATTTGATACATACCCCTCTTTGTTTACTTCCATACGGAATTTCTTATTTTCTATCATCATATAATATTTCACACCTTTCCTAAGTTTAAATTTATCATCCTATTACGCTTATTGCTATAGAAAATTTCAATCAAAACTTAAGAAATTTCACACTCACGAATCATTAGAGTAAATTTAACATTTTTTCATATACTTCTTCGTTCTTCTCAATTATTAATGTCAATCGTTCTTTCGCCTGATTTAACTGATGAAAAAGACTTCTTACTTCCTGTTTTCCTTCTTCTTTACAGACATTTGTTCTAAGATATCCTTTTTCGTCATAATAATAAGCATCATCCAACACCATGACAAGCTGTTCTGTTTCTTTATTCTCTTTTATCTGTCCTTTATTTTTTTGATATTCATAGCCCTGTCGTATATAATCCTTTAGCAAATTTTCTGTTTCTTTTTTCTCATTTGCATAGACCACATCCACATGAGGATAATTTCTTGTTCCCTTTTTATCCGGCAGATGCAGGATATTTTGAATAAAAGAAGATAATTCTGCATTGGTACGAATCCGGTTGGTCAGATGAAAGCTCTGAATCTGTGGTAGATTTCCAATCCTCTCCATGACACTTCGGTCCATTTCATCCGGAGAAATCATATCTTCTGAATCACTGGAAAAAATTACCGGTTGATGTTCACTTAACTCTAATAAAATTTCTAATTTTTCTAATGTCAGAAGATGTGCTTCATCGACTAAGATTCCACTATAATTTTTTAACTGTAATTCATGATTTAACTGCTTATCTGAAAGAAACTCAATCCGCTGTAACCTCTCATGTAATAATTTCCATTTTTCTTCAGACTCTCCACAATGAACCATACAGACCCTCTGTTTTTTCGCTGAAAGTTTCATTGCAATATCATAAAGTAATAACGTCTTTCCTGTACCTGGAAGTCCTGTAAAAATAAAATATCCTGATTTTTCTGCCCGAACCCGTTTCAATATCTGTCGTTCAATATCTCTTTGCTGTGAAGTTAAAAAATATTCTTTTTCCAAAAAACGGACTGGCTCTGTCAAAGGAGAAATCAAATATAATTCCGCCTGAAATAAATCTTCAATCTCGCCCTCATAATCTGCACTATTCTTTTGCAGGGCACTGCATAGCTGTTCCCAGTCTGCATCCACGATATGGTCATGATTCGTCAATTTTACCAGCCGTTTCTGACTGCTGATGTAGGTATAAGATAAAATAGATTTTCCAAACACAGACAGATAATACTTATTTTGAAGAAGCTGTTTTTTGATTGCATCTTCTGATACACCCCCGCTTTTTAATTCAATATTTACAATCTGTTCTTCTTTTATCTGAAGAAGGTCAAACTCCTTACCCAGCTTTGGTATCTGAAAAGAATAAAAAAAACGCAACGCAGACACATCTGACATTTGCAATTCCAACTGTTTTACCAGTTCTTTCATACTGTCTAATTCCCACTCACGCATTTTTAAAAAATATTTTCTGCCAGATAAATGACGTTCTAATTTTTGCAGACACTCTATCTTTTGATTTCGGGTAAGCGCATAAATTGATATTGATTTCATTTTTACTACTCCTGAAGAATTTTTCAATCTTCCCTATTTTAAACTTAATTTGATTAAAACCAGGACTGAATACCACTATTCTATCCTACTTTCCTTTCCCTGTCGAGTCAGCTTGTTAAGCAGGTACTCGCAATTGAAGCAGAAAACTTCCTTAATTCGGTTAAACTAAAAAACAGCCAGAACAACTTCTTTTTGTCCTGACTGTTTTTCTAACAATTTATTTGTTTTTTATTTTCTTGACTGCTCTATTGTGCATTTATCATGGCATGCCACCTCTAATTGTGAACTTCTCTCAATGTATGAAGCAATCACTCTGCCCAGGTTCCATTTACAAAAATATCTGTTTTACTTCCATCCTCACGGATTCCTACAATGCGCAGGTCATCTGACCCTACCATAAAGTCCATGTGAATCATTGAATCGTTGATGCCTCTTTCATGGATTTCTTCCTCCGTCATGTCCATAAATCCTTCAATGACTTCTGAAAATCCACGTCCGGCTGCAACATGGCAGCAGGCATTTTCATCAAATAAGGTATTATAAAACATCAGACCTGACTGATTAATTGGAGATTCTTTTGGAACAAGTGCGACTTCTCCAAGCATAGAAGCTCCTTCATCCATCGCAAACATTTTTTTCAGAACTTCCTCTCCCTCTTCTGCATGACATTCCACAACTCTTCCATCTTTAAAATCAACGGTAAAATGATTAATGACCTGTCCAGAACGGCTGAGTGGTTTTGTGGAAACCAGACGTCCCTCACATTTTCCTTTCATTGGACTGGTAAATACTTCTTCTGTCGGCATATTTGGAACAAAGAATGTCTGATTGATATGATTGACGTCGCCTGCACTTCCCCATTTTGCACCAGGAATCAGCTCTACTGTAAAATCCGTTCCGTTACTACTGGTATAATGAAGAGATTTAAAGTTCTGCTCATTCAACCAGTTCGCTTTCTTTGTCATACGCTCATTATGTGCCTGCCAGATTTTCTCTGCATCTTCCCCATCTTTTAAATAAACGCAGTCAAAAATCGCATCCCATAACTTGTCAACTGCTACGTCTTCCGGTTCATTTGGAAATACTTTTTTTGCCCATTTTTTAGAAGCTGCTGCAACAATCAGCCATTGATGTTTTCCGTCAATCTGGTCACGATATTTTTTTAAGACTTTCTGACGCATCTGATTTACCGTTGAGATTAAATCCGGTGAAATTCCGGATAATTCATCTGGGTCTGAAGAATCAATAAAAATACGAACCGGCAGGGTTTCTGTCATCTGTTTTGCACGTTCTTCCTCCCATACTGCAACCTCTCCAAGTACATCTGCTGTTGCATACTGATAATGCAGTTTATTCACTTCACCACAGGACCAGAACAACTCCACATAACTTGCACCAGCCTTATAACACTCTTCTGTAACCATTTTTACAAGCGGAATCTGGTCTACTTCAGCCTGCAGACGAACCCGCTGACCTTTCTGTACATTTGCTCCAATTTTTACAATCAGCTTGGCATACTCTCTTAATTTGTTTTCATTCATTGTAAACAATCTCCCGTCATTTAAATTCTTATACTTTGTGATTTATTTCAGACATCTTATTTTTGTCTTTTATCACTGTTAATTAAGAGTATACCTGCTTTTTATTAGCTTCGCAAGGATAGGATTTATCTTTAAAAAATATCCAGCATATTATCAAGATAAATTGCTTCTCTTACATGAATCTGATACTCCGGTTTTGTCATATAATAAAGCAGAAATTCCAAAACCAGTGCGCTTCCAAGCCCACGTCCTTCTATTTTAAAATTAGAGAATCCCATTGACATGTAGACATTTCTAATATCTTCTAATCCAATGAAACCTGGATTGGTCATTGCCTTTGAAAAGCGATATCCCTCCCCTGCATTTGGCGCACTACAATGATGCTCTGCTTCACTTTTTCCAAGATTTTTTCGACTGACTGCTTCATAGCAGATTTTCCTATCCCTGCATCCAAACCAGCAACATTCATTACAGAGAAATTCTACTTTATCTTTTTGTTCTTCTGAAAGTGTTTTCCATTTATCCAATGCTTTATTTAAACGAAAGTCCGGCACAACATAGCCAAACTCTTCACGATTAATTTCTTTTCTTAACTCTTCAAATTCAGTTAAAACTTTCGTAGTAGAAGAAACAAAATACAGATTTGGGTAATTTACTTTCAAGTAGTCTAATAACAAATCTGAATGGATAATTATGCCATTTTGTTTTTCTTTTCCCTTATTAAACAATGCACACAGCGCATTACATCTTTTATCCGAAAGATGTTCTTCTTTTAATAAAGAATTACTAAAAGTCAACCGTGCTGAAATTCCATATTCCTGCATAAGTTCTAAAACTTCCTGTGGTCTGCTGTCTCCACATTCCACACGACCGCCACCCCAGAGGCAGTCCCACGGTGCTCCATAAATGGAACCAATTTCACACCAGTCATAAAAATATTCTCTATGTTTCCGAAACAGGGGTAAAAACAAGCGATAAAGTTCATAGAATTCAAACAAACCCGGAAGATGATAATAGGCTTTTCTTTTTTTTAATTGTGTCATATCTCATTTTCACCTTTTTCTATATTTTTTATTTTACTCATTTTAGCTAATAGTACTGTTGAAATCGGCATTACCAAAACGCAGGCAATCGCTCCTAGAAGCATTGATGCACAGCTTTGAAATAAAATTTTAGAGTTAAGCAAAAATTCTAAGGAGTCATTTCTCATTTTTAAATAAGAAAGCAATAACAGAGATTCTCCAAAATATGCAAACAATAATGTATTAATAGTTGTTCCAATTACATCTTTTCCTACTCGTATTCCACTTTCAATTAATTCTTTATTTGTCATATCCGGTTTGTGACTTTTCACTTCATATAAGGAAGCCGTAACTGTAAAAGCCATATCTATCACTGCACCTAATGTACTAAGCAAAATTACAGCCACTTGAACTTTTTGCATACTAATATCTAAGTTCATATCGTAGTAAAGAACCTCTTCGCCTGCCGATTGAATTTCATTTAAGCCTCCAGCCCTACTTCCCCATATTACTCCTTGAACTACAAATACTAAAACAGACATCGTAATTAATACTGCAATAAAAGCACTCCATGTTTTTATATTCGACCCATTTTGATAAAACAGTGTAATGTAAGACACTATAGCCCCTATTAAGATTATTAATAAAAAAACAGGTACCCCCTCTGCCATAAGCCAGATTCCCATACTCAAGAAAAATAAATTTCCACACAGAGCAACTAAAGACATTCCACCTCTGTCTCCGCCAATAATAAGAATAGAAATCAATAAAATCAATCCCAATACACCTAACATATTCTTTTCTTTCCTTTTACAGATATCTTTATTATAATCGAAGTAATAACAATAGAGACAGGTATCGCCCATACAATTCCTATACATTCAATGAGAAAACGGCATATTTCACATGGGATGTTTAATTTTATAATTGTAATAAGGCGGACATCATTGTTCATTTGAATTAAGCACATTGGAATTAATTCACAGACAAACACGCACATTAACACATTTAACATAGTTCCCATAATATCATAACCAATTTCTCTTCCTGATTGAAAAAGCTGTCCAAATGTTACATTTGATTTTTTCTCAATGATCTCACTTAATGCTGCGGATATTGCAACAGCCACATCCATAACTGCTCCCAATCCAGAAAGGATAATTTCTGCGTGAAAGATTTCCTCTGTATTCTCTATATTTCTCAGACCTAAATATTCCATGGTCGAATAATCTAAATCACTCCTGCGAACAACTACATCAAATATTATCATAATCATTGCAATTACACAAAGGGTTGAAAGCAATGCCGCCCATGTTTTTCTATGTATCCCATTTAATCCGATTAATGTAACTACTGCAAATAAAATTACGATTTCATTACAAATTTTTAATATATTTGAAGTATCTCCTAATATCCAAAATCCAACTATGAATACTATGATGTTTATAGTTACTGTTATAAACGTAAATATTCCTTGTCTGCCTGCTGTTAAAATCAACATTATAATTAATATTCCAAGCAAGCTTACGATTATTGTATCCCGTTTTAACCCACGTACACCTGTTCCTATGTCATCTACAGAACCATTTAATAATACTTTATCCCCTTTATGATAAGGTTGCCTCAACATTCCAGTATCTGTATATTCATTAGAAAAATGAACTTCTTTTCCTTTATTCTTTCCATTCAATATAATTCCCTGAATTTTCTGTTTATATCTTGTCTCTTCTGTTCCTCTTGTACTTCTCACCTGACCTGATATACTTGTTTCCACCTTTGTTAACTTTGCGATTGGAGTATGATATAGCCATGCATCATTCATTACAAATAGAATACTCAATAAGTAGAAAATTCCAATAATCCAATATTTTTTTTCAACCAACTTAATACCAACAAACATTTTTATTCTTTTACCCTCATGTCTACATTTGCAAGTCTGCAAAATGTCGTATCATAATCCTTTTCTTTATAAGTTTTAAATGTTCCCTGAACTTCAATTTCTGTATCTTCTGCCGGATATTCATCTGGGTATTTATGCGAGCCATCTCCCCAGACAAACTCTAATCCTTGCGCACAACATGCCATCGCATCTTTTATAATGCAATAGTGATAGCATGTTCCTGCCGAATACTATTCTTTATTATTTCTACACTCATTACAAATTCCATAGAAAACAGTACGCAATGAGTCCATTTCAAAACTATGATGTTCCATCATATGTTTTTTTAAGCTTTCAACCTCATCACAATGTAAATGAATCAATTTCCCACATTTTTCGCATTTACAATGATAAGAACATTCTTTTTCTACTATTTGACAATTTCCTGTATACTCAAAACATGCACTGCTGGTTCCGTCTACAACATACTTTGCGACCACTCCCTCTTTTACCATTTTTTCCAAATGACGATATACCGTTGTCGTTCCAACCGATATTCCTTTTTCCTTAAAATAGTCACAAATCTCATTTACAGTAACATGTTTTCCTTGTACAGATTCCAAAAATGTAAGTAACTCAGCCATTTGTTTTGTTTTATATGGTGCTTTTGACATTTTAACTTTTCCTCCAATTTGAAAATCATTTTCATTTTATCACAAAAACTTCTTTTGTCAACATAATTTGAAAACAACTTTCATTTTATCTAAATTCTATTTTTCTTCTATTCTAACTGCTTCATTTTTTCATGTCAAACTTGATTTTATTTCACCTATGTACTATCATTAAAAAGCACAAGCACCAGAAAACACCAAAAAAGGAGGCTCTTATTTTTATGCAAACAAATAAAGATTTTCTAGGCACCGAGCCAATCGGAAGGCTCCTTCTTAAACTGTCTGTTCCAACGGTAATCGCCCAGCTGATTAACATGCTTTACAACATTGTAGACCGAATTTACATCGGTCATATTCCCAAGAGCGGAAGTCTGGCACTTACAGGAGTCGGTGTCTGTATGCCGGTTATTATGATTGTATCTGCATTTGCGGCACTGGTCAGCTCCGGCGGTGCACCACGCGCTTCTATTTTTATGGGAAAACAGGAACATGACTCTGCCGAAAAGACTTTAAGTAACTGTTTTATACTTCAGATTATCATTTCTATTATTTTAACGATTATTTTACTTCGCTGGGGCAAGAATCTGTTGCTGGCTTTTGGTGCCAGTGAAAATACCATCCAATATGCTGATCGCAGTAATTCCCCAGCCTATTACCGGGATAGCCTTTGTCAGAGCACCACTAATTACAGCTGCACCACTAGATAACGCACCAAGCCCAGCGGAACCGGCGGCGATAGCTTTTTCTGCTGCCTGTGCTGCAGGACCGGCCAAAACCCCAGCCTTAGAAAAAGTGCTTTTTCCTGCACTCCCTATCGAACCTATCGACAGAGGATCGCCCTCCAAATAATCCTGCATAGAAGCCTGAAGACGGAGCGGCGCATTGCTGATCGTTTCCAACAAACCCTGAAGTGGCTTCTGATCTTTCTCAAACGCATCTTGGGTCTGCTTGGCGCCTTCGTCAATCACTTGCCGTAGGTTGCTCTCCTCATGGGCCAAGCACGCCTGAAAAATCGCATCCCGCTTAGCATTCAAAATACTATTTGCATCGGCTAAGAACG
>ERZ857745.4653-NODE-4653-length-11814-cov-4.316609_pt1 | contig 11814 bp, 10 predicted proteins | sample MGYA00519699_ERZ857745 | MGnify/ENA primary metagenome ERZ857745 (study PRJEB31778, sample SAMEA3449357) | human gut metagenome | biome: human gut; feature: human-associated habitat; material: faeces | place: United Kingdom | collected 2010/2012 ...
CTCCGATCATGAGGTTGCCGCGCTGATTCCGATATTGAGGCTATTATCAAAACGCTCTGTGCAAAGAAAGCCGAGCTTTGAGACAGCGTACATCCTCAATGAACAGATAGAGCCTGCAACCTTGCATATCAGGGATAAACAGTAGGAATCTCGCTATCATAGTCTCCTGATATTTCTTAACAAAACCAAACCCCTAGTCTCTAAATTGATTCTTCAGACAATATCCAAACACCGTACAACCCAACTCCAAAGTGCTGGGATATACTTGGTGCATCCCCAATGAAAGGGGAAAAAGGAGGTTGTACGATGAAAAAAGTGTTTTGTGTGTCTCTGATCGCTTTGATGCTGGTGTGCCTGGTTTGTGCATCTGCGCTGGCGCAGACGACCGGCATCGCCATGGACGGCAAGGTGTACACGTTCACGGGCGGAGAGGGAACCTATCAGGCCGATGGAAAGACGTTCATCATCGGCGTGGAGTCCGTCGTCGTTCAGGAGCCGGGGCTGCCGGATCGCGTGCTGGAGCTTCACCAAACGGAAGGTACAGAGATCATGCGGGATGGGCATCCTGCTGCTGCCGGGCAGGAAACGGACGATTCCATCATCATCCGCGAAGATACGGCGGCATACGAAGCTGCGGAGGCCATTGCGGTGTATGAGCAATACTCCTATTCGTATCCAGAGAATGATGAAGCCTGGGCCAGACGCTTTGCGCCGTATGCGGAATACGGCCTGCGCTGCGACCCGGAAAGCAGGACGCTCATGTATCAAGGGCAGCGGGTGCGTTCCTTCACAGATGCCTATTCGGTGCGCGAAGGGATGTGCAAGATCATCGAATACACGGACGAGCAAGGGAGCATCGACCTTCAGACTGAGCGCGACCAGACCCGGCTGATTCGCCATGCGGATGGCTCGTTCAGCCCAGAGGGCCTGCTCACCGGAATCCGCGTGCTGGCCAAGGAGGAGTCTGCTGAGCGTAGCAAAGGCGAGCGGATGCCCCAAATGACTGCCACCTCAGAGAGTGAAATGACTGCTGCCGAAAAGCAGGCCTTCTTCGCGCCCTACGCTGCATTTGGCCTGCGCTACGATGCGGCGAGCGATGAGATGGCCTTTCAGGGACAGCGTGTACGCCGGTTTCTGGACATTCGCCAGAGCAACGGCGAACCGCTTGACAGCGGACGCTTCCATGGCAGCATGACGAGCATAGTCTGCTGCGATGACGATCAGGGAGAGGTCGATGTTGAGGTCATTCGTGATTATACCAAACCGGACGCAAACGGCGATGGCGCTTTGATCGGCATGATGGCAGAAAGAGTGCGATAAATGCGAAATCTGCGAAGGGGCAATGGCTCTTTCGCAGGTTTGTGAATATTTCGGGAAATTCAGAAGAAATCCAAAAAGGTATGCTATACTGTCCTGTATAAGGAGGCGCAGGACATGTACCGTATTCTCATCATTGAAGATGATTTTGATATTTCGGAGCTGCTTCAATCTTGGCTGACCGAAGCCGGGTATCAGACCGCTGAGGCGGAGGATGGACTGAAAGCGCTGGAGGTTTTTGAAAGCGGGCAATTTGACTTGGTGCTGGTCGACCTGATGCTGCCGAGGCTCGACGGCTTTGGCGTATGCGAATGGATTCGCAAAAGATCGAATGTCCCGATCGTGATGCTGACCGCGCTGGACGGAGAGGAGGAGCAGCTTCGCGGCTACGATCTGCGGATTGACGATTACGTCACCAAGCCGTTCTCCATGCCCGTGCTGCTGCGCAAAATCGGTGCGATTCTCCGGCGATGCCGGGGCGAGGATCGCCCGGGCGCGAATTTGCTGCGCTACCGCGACCTGACGCTCGATCTGGACGCCTATACCGTCATGCGCGGCGACCAGATGCTGGAGTTGACCAACCGCGAGTTCGAATGCCTGCGGGAGCTGCTGCAAAATCAGGGGCGCGTGATGACCTACCAGATGCTTGTCAGCCGCATCTGGAATTATGACTATCTGGGCGACGATCGCGTGATTTACAGCCATATCAAGAATCTGCGCCGCAAGCTGGGTGCGGATTACATCCGGACGGTCAGAGGGGTGGGCTATCGTGTGGACAAGGATTAAGCACAGCCTGACGCTTCGCATCTTTCTGATGACCTGCGGCCTGATGATCGCCGTCTGCGCTGCCACATATGGCGCGATTGCGTATCTGACGCCGCTCACCTATACGAGCATTTTGCAGGAGGACCTCGACCAAAAGACCGAAGCGCTCCTGACCGCGCTGTCCGGGCGGGAGCCGTCTGCGTGCGACGAGCTGCTTTCCGCCTTTTGCAGGGAGACGGGCGCAGCGCTCCGTCTGTCAGACGAATATGGGCGAATTCTGTACGATACGATTTCGTCTGAGGCTTATCTTGTGGAAGGCACCGCAGAGCGTGCGGCGATCACCACGGAAGAAAGTGAAACGCTTGAACAGGATGCGGTTATGCAGGCCACAGAGGCCGGAGACGCGACCGGCACAGCGGAGAGCGTCATCCATCAGATCACCGTCACCGATGCGTACATATCCGCCGATGAAGCACAAACTTTTTTCTTCCGGGATGGAACGATGGGGCATTTGCTGGTCATCGGCGGGAAAAAGGCCGTCAATCAGGCGTCGGAGGCCATGAAGAAGACGCTGCCGTTTCTCGCGCTGCTGATTCTTGGCGTCTCGCTGCTGACCTCGTTTTTCTACGCCAGATGGATTACCCGGCCCATTGTGGACATCAGCCATATCGCCGCAAGCATCGCCGCGCTTAATTTCAGCTCCCGCTGGGCACAGCATCGCACGGATGAAATCGGAGCTCTGGGCGACAGCCTGAACACGCTTTCCGACAACCTTTCCGACGCGCTGACGGAGCTGAAAACCGCCAATGAACGCCTGCAGCAGGATATGGAGCGCGAACGGGACATGGAGCGTCAGCGCTCCGCGTTCTTTTCAGCGGCTTCGCACGAGCTGAAAACACCGGTGACGATCCTCAAGGGGCAGCTGAGCGGTATGCTGGCGCAAATCGGCGTATATCGGGATCGGGACAAGTACCTGGCACGGGCACTTCAGGTTACCGGCAGGATGGAAAGCCTCATCAAGGAGATTCTGATCATCAGCCGAATCGAGGCCGGCAGCTTTGTCCTCAAAACGGATACGGTCAATCTGAGCGAGATGATAGAACGGCAGCTGGAGCTGGATGAAGAGCTGCTTGCGCAAAAGGGGCTGCACATTGAAAAGCACATGGCTTCGGACGTGACAATCCGGGGAAACCAGGATCTCCTGACCAACGCGCTGGACAATGTTCTGATGAACGCCATCCTCTATTCCCCGCAGGGCGCGAGCATCCGCATTTTGCTGGATGCGCATACGATGACGATTGAAAACACGGGTGTTTCCATCCCGGAAGAAGCTCTGCCCCAACTCTTCACGCCGTTTTACCGCGTGGAGCAGTCCCGCAGCCGTCAATCCGGCGGGAGCGGACTGGGGCTGTATCTGGTCAGGCTGATTCTCGAACTGCACAACGCCTCCTGTGAAATCAAGAATTCGGAAGATGGCGTTGTGTTTTCTGCGCGGTTTACTTGATTTCCGGCTGGAATTGTACTAACTGCATGGCCGCTGTTTTCCAACAATTAGTGCAAAGAATGTGTGGTTGCCTTTACAATGTGTTCATAAAGCTCTTTTTAGCTGCCTATTGGCGTGATCAGAGCCAATAGGCTGCGGTCTTGTCCAGATACTGCTTCCGTTCCTTCCAGTCCGGCATCAGCATCGTGAGAAAGGCATAAAACTGCCTGGAGTGGTTGGGGTGAACCAGATGGCATAGCTCGTGCATGACAACGTATTCTATGCAGTGTCTTGGGGCTTCGAGAAGGCGCTTGTTCAGCGTGATGATTCCCTTCTTCGCCAGACAGGAGCCCCAGCGCGTTTCCATGTCCCGGATTCTCAGAGAAGGCTTCTGCACGCCGTATTTTTGAAACGACGGATACAGCGCATCCATCACGTCGCCAAATACCGTTCTGCACTGCTGGCCCAGAAATCTGTTGACGACGCGCTGCTTCCTTTCGATATCGTGGAGATCCCGAACACCTAGATGGATGTAGACGCCGTCCGCTGAAATGGAATCCTTTGCGGCCTGTGTGACCTGCAGGCGCAGACCTCGACCCAGAATGTTGAATGCCTCGCCACTGACGTACTGCTTCGGCTGAGGCCTGTATTGCGCCATCTCATGGAAGTGGTCAAGGGCCTTTTGAATATACGGGGCCTTGCTGACAACAAAGGCGTCGATTTCCCCGCAGGGGACGCCCGGATCTGCTGAAACCCACACGCTGCCATCCTTCCGCACCCGCAGATTGAGGTTTTTGACCTGCTTTCTTTCAAGACTGTATAGGATTTCGCACCCATCGGCGGTTATGGTTCGTTGGCAGGTGATGTCCATCGCTCAGAACCTCCGCAGGGCAACAGTCTTGACATTGTCGATGATCTTGTCGATGAGATCGAACGAGAGCTTCAGACCATGCTCCTTTTCGTATTTGTAGAACAGATCGTCGATGTCCTGTGAAATGCGGTCGTGGATGGTCTTGTTGTTCGTCCAGTCCACCTGACTGTGGGAGGCGACGATTTTTGTGATCTCCTCGGAAACCTCTGCAACGAAATCGGGTGTAATCCGTTCGTCCTCCACCTCGTCAAAGAGTGCGGTCAGCACACCGAAAAAGGCCTGTGCGTGAACATTATTCTTGATGCGCTCCGGATAGCTGACGGTGCTCCTGCCGGCGTGGTAATCCCCCATGATGGTGCGCATCTTGGCAAGGTATTCGGCTTCGGAGATGACCTTTTCCTTGTAGAGCGCAAGGGCGTCCCTGATCCGCTTGGAGAAGCTGTCATAATAGGCGGGATTCTCGTCGCGCTTCTCGCTGATGCTTCGGGTCATCCGGCTGGCTATCGCATCAGCTTTTGACCGCAGCGAGCCCAGCTCCTCAAGCTCCTTTTCAAAGTCGTCCTTGTTCAGAATGTCGATGGGGCTTGTGATCTTCTTCAGCCCGGCGACAGACAGGTGCGTGTCGAGCAGATTCTGCATCAGCGGTTCATACTCTGCGTTGTCGATGGCGTCGCAGTACTGGAGCTTGACGCTGCGGCGAACCTTTGAAAAGAAGATGAACGTGTCCTGATACTTCTGCCGTTCCTCCTTGCTCAGCGCGTTGTATGCCTGCTCCGCATTCAGCACCAAATGCAGCGCCCGGCCGAAGGCACAGAGCAGAGTATAGAAATCCTGACGCATCTTGTCATCGGCGAGGAACACCTCGACGGCTTCCGCATCGCTGATGCTGCCCACCGGCGCAAAGAGCTCCACCAGCTGCGTGTAGGCGCTGCGGAGATTCCCGACGGCAGCCATCACATCGACCACGACGCCCTTCAAATCGCCGCCGTCGAAGTTCTCCAGACCGGCGCCGCTGTACATGTCCATGGCGGTGTCCAGTTTCTCAATCAGGCCGCGGTAATCGACAATCAGGCCGTAGTCCTTGCCCTCGTGCAGGCGGTTCGTCCTCGCGATGGCCTGCAAAAGGCCGTGCTCCTTGAGCTCCTTGTCGATGTAGAGCACCTGACACAGCGGCGCGTCGAAGCCGGTGAGCAGCTTGCTGCACACGATCAGAATGTCGATTTCGCCGTCGATAAATTTGTTTTTCAGTGTATCTTCGTAATCGTCGGCATTGCCGTATTGCTGCATCATTTTATTCCAGAATGCAACCACCATATCGTCGGTGCTTTCGTCGACCTCATCCACACCTTCTCTCATATCCGGTGCGGAAATGACGACAGCGGTGGTCAGATCACCGAATTGCTCGAAACACTTTTGATAACGAACGGCATCTTTTTTGAAATTACAGGCAAGCATCGCTTTGAATCCGGTGTTCTTGTAACCTTCCAGGAAATGCTGATTGATATCAAGTGCAATTCGTTTGATACGCGCATCTGTGGAGCCAAGTCTTTTTATCGTGCTCCACTTGTCGCGCAAATCGGCTTTTTGCGCATCGCTCAGTTTTTTGGTTACTTGGCTGAACCACAGATCGATATTTTCCTCGTCTACGTTCTGTTCTACGAATCGACCTTCGTATATCAGCGGAACGATCGCTTTATCTTCAACGCCGTCTTTAATGGTGTATTTGTGGATCAGTTTGCCAAAACGCGCAAGCGTGCTTTTTTCGTTCTTCATCAGCGGAGTACCGGTGAACCCGATATAACAGGCGTTGGGGAAGACGGTGCGCATTTTGGCGGCAAGCGAGCCATAGTTGGAACGGTGGCTTTCATCAACCAACACGAAAATATCACGGGAATTGTTTTTCAGACCGCAGCTTTCAACCGTGTTGAACTTGTTGATGATAGACGTGATCACGTCAAATTTACCGCTGTTGATGAGCACAATTAGATGTTTTCCGCTTGTTGCCCTTGCCGGTGCAAGACGGGTATGAGAAAAGGTTTTCGCAATTTGTTTGTCAAGCTCTTTTCGGTCGGTGACGATGACCACACGCGGATTTAGATTGCTCATAGTCTCCAAGATGTATTTGGACACCATCACCATAGTGAGCGATTTGCCGCTGCCCTGCGTATGCCAGATCACGCCGCTTTGGCGGTTGCCTGCGGCGTCGTTCGTGTTGATCGTTTTGATAATTTCCTCAACAGCGAAAAACTGTTGATAACGGCAGATTTTTTTGACGTTGGCGTCATACAGAACGAAATACTTGGTCAATTTCATCAATCGCTCGGGGGAGAAAAGGGAGACGATATTTCTATCCTGCACGGTGGGCTCTCTGCCCACCACAAACTGATCGAGCAATTTGTTTTGCCACTCAGTATCCTGCTCGCGCCAGATGCACCAGAAGTTCTTTCCCGTCCCGCAGGTGCCGTATTTCACGGCGTTTTTGTTGGTCGCCATGACGATCTGTGCATATTTGAAAAGCTGAGGAATATAGTCTTTCCCCTGATTGCGGATCATCTGTTCAACCGCCTGGTCTTCGCTTATCGTCGGCGCTTTGCACTCGATCACCGCAAATGGAATGCCGTTTATAAACAGCACAACGTCGGGACGAGCATTTTTCTGCTTGTCCCAACTGTCGCAGGAGAATTCCTCTGTCACGTGAAAAACGTTGTTGCCGGGATTCTCCCAATCGATATATTTCAAGTTAAAGCTTTTTGACGATCCGTCCGCCAGTTTTTCAAGATAACTCTTGCCGAGCATCAGCGAATCATAGATCTTTTCGCTTGTTCGGATCAGCCCTTCCGTGAGCGGCTCGTCCAGATCGGAGATCGCTTTCTCAATGTTGTCTGCCGAGAATTTGTATCGTATTCCGTCAAACTCAAACTCATTGATTTTGGCAAGCTGACGACGCAAAACATCTTTCAAGAGCACATGAAAAAGCGACCCGCGCTGCGCCATGCAGTCATCCGGCGAGATGTACTCATATCCCAGCTTGCAAAGCAATTCAATCGCCGGATACTTGCTGATGTTATCTTCAAGATATAGATCCGACTGATATTGGTAACTCATTTGAACCTCCTGTATAATAAGCAGATGTAGCGAGACGAAAAACGCCTCGCTGTTCGCCGCATTATTTCTCCTTGCGGACACCTTTGAACGGCGTTCCGTCTTTTTTGCCATCCATGAACTTACCGGTATTGGTATCACGCTTGGTCCATGTCTGTGTCTTGGGATTGTAGGTCTGAGAACGCTGTTTTACAGCACCGTTTCTGTGACCGTCACCTTTCGGGGGATTGGATGCCATAAGGTACACCTCACTTTTTTACCATGAATTTTTTGTTTAATTCGAAAGTTTTAACTACATGATTTATTTTATCAATCATTTTCTCTCTTACTGTGTCATAATCATTGATTTTTAATTTGAACCAAGATTCAGGAGAAATTATTTCATCACTAATTTCATATTTTAGCTGAGTAATTAGCAAAGAAAATAATACCAGCAGATATTGTCCGCAATCTTCTCCAGTTTTATTAACTCTATAAAATGTTTGCTGAATTTCAATAGCGATGGCTACAGAATCTTTGCTACCATAAGCAAAAATTTTTGTCATTAAAGATTCATATTCAGATGCCGAAACCGTATTTTTTGATCCTTGCGACTTTTGGATTTTCGACATCATATTACAAAGTTCTAATGGCAATGAGTGAATTGCTTCTACGTTTTGATCAATCTTGCTCTTCTTAATTTCGTTGCCAAACGTTTTAGTAGTCAGCTTGTATGTAATAAAGAAACACAATATTGTAACAAAAACGTCAAGATTATTAATTAAAAACTCCTTCATTTATTTGTCCTCACGATACCCGTCAGCAAAAGCTGCATCAGGGCTTTCTTTTTTTGTTTTTCCTCATCGCACTTACGCTGATGAAGGGTGATAAGGTTGTCAAGCTGGCGAAAGAAAGAACCTATTTTCTTTTGTTCTTTTTCTGATGGAATCGCTATATCTTGATTGTCCAAATCGTTTTTGTTGAGATTACCGATTGCACCATTCCCGCCAGCCACAAACAACTCAATAAACCGTCTGTACCAAGATGATCCCATCGAAGCGTTTACAAAGTGCGGTTCTTTCGTTGTGCCAAGAAGCATAAATCCACCGTGAACAGCGGATTCTTCAGGGATTCCGCTGATAATCGTGTGTTTTCCAACAAGTCTTGACGACCCATTGGCTGCGGTAATGAGAATGTCGTTTGCTCTTACACAGTCAATATTGACAGCTTCACGCACAACAAAAACATCTTCATCGCTTAATACAAAACTATCCTCGGCTATATTTGATGAGCGCAGAACACGAACCCCATTTTTCCGAATATCAGAGGGTTTGTATGTTAGCCCACGGCGAGTTGCCACAACATCTGAGAACTTACGCTGTTCCCAAGGGTCAGTAAACCCCGGGAAACGGATTTCGGGGACATTGCAACCTTTTTTCGGGAACATTTTCGACAGATACACTTTTTTGAGCCGTTTCAATTCGTCAATTTTCTTCTGTTGAAGCTCAATCACCTTGTCCTGCGTCTGTAAAATCTCGGCAATCTTCTCTTGCTCGGCAATAGGGGGAAAGGGAATCGGCATATTAAACAAATCGTAATTCGTAATGTTCATTCTGTCATGTCTTGCGCCATAGTTTGCAATCCCACACATATAGCTATGCCAAAAGGAACTTTTAAAAAAGAACTCGATGTATTTGTTCTGTTGAAAAACATCGTTCAATCTGAAGACAGTATACAACGGAGAGACAATACCATTTTCTGAAAAATGAGATTTATTAATAGGACCACAGGGCGCGGATACAGAAATTCTTGGATTATATATGTAGTCATTTTCTTGAACCACATAATAACTTGTAATATTTTCTTTGTTGGATATTTCCTTATCGAAATAATCGGTTTGCTTAATAACACCTTGCGTGGCAGAATTGGTAAAAGTGGTTTGGACCTCGCCGTTTGTGTTTTTCTTACTAACATGTGAAGATATCAAATAAAGTTTCGTTATCTCCCATTCTTCCGGCACAATTCCGACTTTCGTCTTTTTATATCCTTCCGGCACCTCGCCACGCCGGATTTGGTCAATTCGTTGTTTTATTTGTGAGTTCATAATTCACCTCCATTAGTTTTCTGAGAGGCAATTTTGTCCTCGATTTTTTGTTGTTTATCCCTTAGAAATCTGTAAAAGAAATCAGGCACCATTATTGCGTTTGCTCTATGATCGTACAATTGGCGTTGTATCTTAATTATTTTTGCATATAGTTCTTCGCCGCCGATAACAACACCAAACTGATTATTTATAGTGCTATGTTCATATGAAATTTTCTTTAATCGATTACAGTCATCGACCAGCTTCTTTTTTAACGGTAATAAAACCTTGATTAGCGGAGCAAATGTTGCAATATTTATTACAAGTTCAAACACTGTCATTTTTAATGCAACTGCAAGGATAAGTACAACCGTTATTAGAAATGCTCCGCATATATATAAACCCTTTACAAAACATTTACGCAAATCCTCATCCCATCTAACACATTCGCACTGTGAATAATATGCTTGCATTACATGGGGATAAGAAGAATAATCACTATACCAGTTTTTCTTATTCTCCATATCTTTTTTAGAAAATTTAGTTTTTGCGATAAATTCAAGGAGTTCGTCCTTTGTATATAACTCGCCCCACTCATCGTCGCGAGTTTTAAATGTGTCATCCTCAAACAGGAAATAATCTATAGTTTGCTGAATCTTTGCGGCGGTTCTTTTTTGCTTAAAAGCACAAGTGGATAATGCAGGCGAAATGAATACGAGTGCAATCGTAAACAAGGCACCTATAGTTAGCAATATTTCGCCAGATAAAAAATTCTTTGTTAAAGAATAACTGATTGGCAGGAGTACACATAGAATTAAGGATAAATAGTTTATTCGTTTTGCTTTGCTATAAAGTTTGCTTTGAACTACAAGTGCATTTATAATAATATCTTTGTTTTGCAATTCATAAATGTTTTTATCCATACGTCGGAAAATCTCCCCCAAAAATTTCACGCCATTTGTTAATCGATTTTTTGTGCTCTTTTTCTTCCGTTTCGTATTTTATTGCCTCACAAGCTTTTTCGTAATCCGACTGTGCTTTTTCTTTCAAAGTGTATTTATCTAAGATATCAATAGTATTTATATTACCTTGAATATCTTTCATATCATATACAGGAGATGTTATGTGATCAGCGATGTATTTTAATGTATTTTTGAATCTAATGTCAATCCATTGACTTAATTCACTCTCTTCATCGCAATGATTTATGATCATTGTTTCTAAAAGATACGATGGAAGTGTTTTCGCATTTTTTACTTTATTCCATTTTTTGCACAATCTTATAAGTTCTAAAACGAGCCCGTCTTTCTCTCTGTTTGTGTTAGTTACATGTTCCCTGTCCTTCAGCGGATCTGTTTTTTTCCAGTTGCCACTACCATTTGGAATAAGGTAATATGCACAACCCTCACTTTCAGTTACAGTATGAAAACAGGGAACAATATCAAATGACCAGTCTTTTGATTTCAAGTTCAAAATTACTGCTTCACCACTTCTTCGGATTTCTGATCGAGAATATTCTCGCACATTCTTGAGTTTATCCTTAAATTTATTGGATACTTGTGTACTGTTTAAGGTGCCATCGTCTCGTGCGCATTCTATTTGTGCCGCATTTATGGTGCTTGCTGTAATTTTCATGTTGTCCCATGGATCATTAGCATTGTAAGTAGCACCATCGGCAGAGATACCAATCATTAGATCAATATCATTAAGTTCTCTGCATTTGGTTTTACGAGCGAAAGAGCCATAGTGTACATTGAAACCTTGATACAAATTGAAAAAACCATCTGCATTATCGAATTCTGCGATATTTTCCAATAGATTATCTCTGCTACTTCTCGCATTAGATACAACATCTGCGTCTAAATTTACAATATTTTTCATAAATTCTGAGAAAGCATTATTAACTGTCGTTGCCATTTATGTTCTCCTTTCAAATTCCTAATTCTTCCATATATTTTTTCATCTGCGCCTGCACATCGGCAAGCTCCGCTTCAATATCCGCAATGCTCTTCTGTACTTGGTCGATATCGATCAGCTCTTCCTCTTCGAAGGTATCAACGTAGCGCGGAATATTCAGGTTGTAGTCGTTGTCCCGGATCTCCTGCAAGGTTGCCACGTGACTGAACTTTTCCTCATCCTTGTAAGAAAGATCCGTTCTATATGCTTTGTATGTATCGACGATCTTCTGAACGTCCTCATCCCGAAGGATATTTT
>ERZ857745.4667-NODE-4667-length-11771-cov-4.196142_pt1 | contig 11771 bp, 9 predicted proteins | sample MGYA00519699_ERZ857745 | MGnify/ENA primary metagenome ERZ857745 (study PRJEB31778, sample SAMEA3449357) | human gut metagenome | biome: human gut; feature: human-associated habitat; material: faeces | place: United Kingdom | collected 2010/2012 ...
GGCGGCGGGGCGGGGCGGGCGGCAGGGGCATCGGCCGCAGGATAAGCAGCAGCACCGGCAGGCCCAGCCCGTAGTTCGCCGCGTCGGTAATGACCCACTGGAACCATTCGCTCTGGATAAAGGCGATCATAAAGCGGCTGCCCCGCATGGCCAGGAGCTGACACCCCAGCATCAGCAGCGCGGCGCCGCCCTGCATCACCAGCATCATGGCAAAGCACGCCCACCCGATGCGGCTAAAGCTCCGGCGCGCATCCTCTCTGTATTCCTCCAACTGGCTTTCCCGTGGGGCAAAAGGGTAAAATTCTGACATGGCAGCTCCTTCTCCGTGCAATGGCATCGGCAATATAATAGCTGATTATAGCCCAGCCGCCGCCCCTTTGTCAATTCTAACGCCAAAGGAAAAAGCCGACCGCCTTTCGGCAGTCAGCCTCTCCCTTAAACAGCTGCAAACGGATAATGCTTTCCCGTCACCATTTGCAGGATAAACAGCAAAATGATCCCCAGATCCGCCAGTATATTGACCGCTGCAAGAATTCGTTCCTTCTTTCGGCTCCGTTCTTCTTTCTTCCCCGGCATCATGAATAGGATCCACGAGCCAATCAGCAGCGTCAGTGTCTGTGCCCCGCACAATAGCCCGAATACCGGCTGCTTCGGCTGCTCCCCACACCTCGCCATAATACCGTTGGCAGCGAATTGCAGCCAAAAGAGGAGATTAACCGCATGGAGCAGTACCGTCCATTTTGCATTCTCCGTCAGCTTTCCCCGCATGTTGTCCTCCTACTTTTCCTTTTCCTCCGGCTTATCGTTCATGTTCTTCTCCTTGTTTTCCTCTCTTGCCCTCAGTATACCATGTCCCCACAGATATTTCCATCGGCTTTCTCTTGCAGGGTGTCCCCGCCTTTCGACTATCAGAACAGCCGCCACAGGAACATCTCGCCCGTCACAAGCTGCGCAATAAAAATCGCCGTGACCAAAACCGTCAGCACGATCTCCGTTATGGCAACGATCTTCCGGTTCCGCCGGTTGATCTCCGGTCCGTAGTCCGGTTCCTCCACCGGCAGCAGCTCCCCCGCCCATACAAAGAGCATAAGAATCAACCACCACATCAGCTCCAAAGAAAAGTCGACCTCTTTCAATACACCGATCCGGTCAAGATCATGAGCCAGCCATACGATCAGCGTAGCAATAAAAGACAACGAATAGTACAGGATATCGCTGCCGTATTTTCTCAGCTTTTCTCTCATTTTTCGTCTCCTTTCTGTTTCCCTCTTTCTTTTTTAGCATACCATATCCGCGCAGATATCTCCATCGGCGTTTTCCCTCAAGATAACCCCCTCTTTTTGGCGCAAACGACAGATTGCGGCCGTCTGGCATCTAACCGTTTTTCCTCGGCAGTCTCTTACACCTCTTATAACGGCTCACACAGCAAAATTGCAACAAGCTTTTTTCATTTTCCCACACGCCGTGCCAGTCAGCACAGCAAAAAAGCGCCCTTTCGGGTGCTTTCTCTCCAATGCTGTTATTTCCGGTTCCTTATCAGCTTTATTCCCGCCAGCACCGCGGCATACAGCACACCGGCCACCGCCCAAATGATCCAGCTGTATCGGGGCTGGCCATTGCCTTTGGGGCCAAAGGTATAGATCATAAAAATTGCCGTCGCCACCAGCCAGTAGATCACGCTCACCGGCCCGGTAATGTTCTTCTGGGATTTCTCCCTGCGGGTATAGTCGCCCTCCTCCAGCAGCTTCTCCATCGAGCTGTAAATGGTCCCGCCGTACACAAAGAAGTACACACCGATCCCCACTACCGCCAGCAGCAGGCATACTGCCATCGTCATAAAAAAGCCATCCTGTATCACCGCCATGACAGCGAACAGCGGCACAAACGAAAGAACACACAGCACCGTGCCAATGGTGTTCATGTGGTCATAGGTCGGCTTAAAGGCTTTCTGCCGTTCCTTTACCATGCCGGTCACGCCGTACTCCGTCTCAAACGGCTCCTTCTCCAGGAACTCATATTCCTTCGCTTTATTTCCGCAGTCCATAAACAGCACCACCGCAATGGCGACTAGGATCAACAGCGCACACAGTCCAATGCCGGCTGCCACACCCTCCCGCAGGGGAAATGCTGAAGCCGAAAGCTCGCTCACCGCTGCCAATCCGATGAGCGCAATGGGCGAAAAAATGCACAGCATCGTTGCCAGTGCCATCTTGGGGGCGGCGGTGCGCCGCAGCGCCAGGTAATCGGAAGCCTCGCCGATCGTCACGCGGCGCAGCGGCGGCCGGCGGTCGTCCTCGGTCACTGTCGGCTCCGCTGTCTCTATCTCGTCCTTCAGCAGGTAGTCGGTCGTCACCCCAAAAAGGCGGCTCATCTGCACCACCTTATCCATATCGGGAATGGACTGCGCCCCCTCCCACTTGGAGACCGACTGCCGTGTCACCGCCAGCTTTTCCGCCAGCTCCTCCTGCGACCAGCCCGCTTTCTTTCTCAAGTCAATGATTTTATCCGCCAGTATCATTCTTCATGCCCTCCTTTATTCCGGACGGCATCTTCTATCCGTCCCTGTGCCATTATCCTACCATTCGGCGCAGTTGCGCACCACCAATTCAACCATCAAATCTGTCAACCCCCAGTTGCGAGCGTCCGCTCTTTCGTCCCACTCACACATTTTGCGGAGCCTAATCCCTGTCCTGCTTATTCATCTGCTAAAAATTTAGGTCCTGTCCTAGGCAAGTTCCTGCAAACCGCTCTTTCGCGTCCCACTCACGCTTTCTGCGGGGCTTAGCCCCAGCCCTGCTTACTCATCCGCTAAAAAACCAAGCCCTGTCCTGGACAGGTTCCTCCAAGCTCCGTTTTCGTCCTATCGCCCATTCGCTAAAAATCCGGACCCCTCCTTGGAAAATTTCTGCAAACCACAGGCTTCGGGCCGCAGGCGTTCCGGTCAAGGCCGGAACCAGCGGGCTGCGCCCGCTGCGGCGGCTCTGCCGCCAGGCCTGCGGCCCGCCCCGCTCTTCCCCAGGCTTTTGCCCTCCGCCAAAAAGACGCAGAGCGTCCCTTTTCGGTCAGCCCTGCGTCTTTGCGTCTTGGGTTATTTACTTGTTCATCGCCTGATAGGCCGCCACAGCGCAGGCTACGGTCGCGCCCACCATGGGGTTGTTGCCCATACCGATAAGTCCCATCATCTCCACATGCGCGGGGACGGAGGAGGAGCCGGCAAACTGGGCGTCGCCGTGCATACGGCCCATGGTGTCGGTCAGGCCATAGGAGGCCGGACCCGCCGCCATGTTATCGGGGTGCAGGGTACGGCCGGTGCCGCCGCCGGAAGCGACGGAGAAGTACTTCTTGCCGTTCTCGATAGCCCACTTCTTGTAGGTACCGGCGACCAGATGCTGGAAGCGGGTGGGGTTGGTGGAGTTACCGGTGATGGAAACCTCAACGCCCTCAGCCTTCATGATGGCAACGCCCTCCAGAACGTCGTTGGCGCCGTAGCACTTGACAGCAGCGCGCTCGCCGTCGGAGTAGGGGATGGTCTCGACGACCTTGAGCTCGCCGGTGGCGAAGTCATAGTCAGTCTTGACGTAGGTGAAGCCGTTGATACGGCTGATGATCTGGGCAGCGTCCTTGCCCAGGCCGTTCAGGATGACGCGCAGGGGCTCCTTGCGGACCTTGTTGGCGGTACGGGCAATGCCGATAGCGCCCTCAGCGGCGGCGAAGGACTCGTGGCCGGCCAGGAAGGCGAAGCAATGGGTGTCCTCATGCAGCAGCATGGCACCCAGGTTGCCGTGGCCCAGACCGACCTTGCGCTGCTCAGCGACAGAGCCGGGGATGGTGAAGGCCTCGAGGCCCTCGCCGATGGCAGCTGCACAGTCGGCAGCGCTCTTCAGGCCGCGCTTAACGGCAATGGCGGTGCCCAGGGTGTATGCCCAGACAGCATTGTCGAAGCAGATGGGCTGGATGCCGCGGATGATCTTATCGCAGTCGATGCCCTTGGCCAGCAGCATCTCGTTGCAGGCGTCGAGGCTCTCAAGGCCGTTGGCCTTCAGGCAGGCCTCGATCTTGGGCATACGGCGATTCTGGGATTCAAAAGTTGCCATAATCTATGTTCCTCCCTCTCTTATTCTTCACGCGGGTCGATGTACTTGACAGCGCCCTGCTCAGCAGAGAAGCGGCCGTAAGTGCCGATGTTCTTCTCGTAAGCTTCCTTCGGGTCCATGCCATGGCGGATTGCTTCCAGCATTTTGCCCAGACGGACGAACTGATAGCCGATGACCTGGTTGTCTTTATCCAGAGCGGTCTTGAGGATGTAGCCCTCGGTCAGCTCCAGGTAGCGAACGCCCTTGGCCTTGGTGGAGAAGATGGTACCGGTCATGGAACGCAGGCCCTTGCCCAGGTCATCCAGACCAGCGCCGACAGGCAGGCCATTCTCAGAGAAAGCGGTCTGGCTGCGGCCGTAAACGATCTGCAGGAACAGCTCACGCATTGCAACGTTGATAGCGTCGCAGACGAGGTCGGTGTTCAGTGCTTCCAGGATGGTCTTGCCGGGCAGGATCTCGCCAGCCATAGCAGCAGAATGGGTCATGCCGGAGCAGCCGATGGTTTCAACCAAAGCTTCCTCAATGATGCCGTTCTTGATGTTCAGGCTCAGCTTGCAGGTACCCTGCTGGGGTGCGCACCAGCCCACACCGTGGGTATAGCCGCTGATGTCCTCAATTTTATAGGCCTTGACCCATTCGCCCTCTTCAGGGATGGGAGCGGGACCATGCTTCGGACCCTTCGTGATCGGGCACATATTGTTGACCTGTGCGGAGTATTCGATCATAATATTCTCTCCTTTGCATTATTGTCGGAAGCCGGTGCCATTTGTACCGCACAAACATCAGCAAGCCTGCGCGGGGGCTGTGCGTTCCGGCCGTCCATTGTCAAGCTTTTCACAGCTAATTTTATTATACGAGGGTAGTGGCCTTTTTTCAAGATGTTAGTCTTTTCTAACCGTCTGTTTTTGATAAATTTTTCTTGCCATTTTCTGCATATTCAGCAAAACGCCGCCCCGTTTTGCCTGCGGGGCGGCGTTTTCACCAGTCAAAAGAATTCCAAAATCTATTCCAATCGGCAGATTGGAAACGAAAGCGGGGTGCAGGAGCGCAGCACAGCCACAGTGCCCCCCTCCTTTGCTTTATCCCATCAGAAAGCCGAACAGCAGCGGCGCAATGCCGCTTGCCACTGCCATGCACAACACAGCAGCCAGCACGGTTTTGCCAAAATACCAGGCGTTCTTAGGCGGCAGCGGTTCCGGCTTTTGCTGCTTTTTGCCGCGGGGCGCGGGGGCGGCGGGCTGCGGCAGCTCCGGGGCCGTCAGGGCCGCCAGCGCACCAAACAGCAGCATAACCAGCGGAAACACCATGGATACCCGGATGGATACCACCGCCTGTGCCAGATAGCTGCACAGCGCCAGCATGACTGGGGCCACGCCGGGAGTGTTCCAGCTCCGTTCCCCGCGCCGCAGGTGGGCCGCCACCAGCAGCAGCCAGGCGGCCAAGCCAAGAATGCCGGTCGTCAGCAGCTGTTCCAGATATTCGTTATGCGCGGCATAGAACGTCGCCATGCGGGCTGTCATGGCGTCGCCTGCCCAGGCGGCCACGGCGGTATGCATCATGCCGGGGCCAATGCCCACAATCTTGCGCAGCAGGCTGCCGTCCGCCCAGGTGCCAAACGCAGCGCGCCAGGCCACGCCGCGGTAGGTACCCCAGTCATCGTTGAACACCAGCAGGTTATGCAGGCTTTCCGGCAGGGGCCGGTTTGGCATTGCATTGGCCAGCACAAAGGCCAACGCCCCCACCGCCAGCACAGCAATGGTGATGACTCGCCCCGGCAGGTACAGTGGGGCCTGCGCTGCAATGCCTTTGCGGGCCAGCACAAACAGCACCAGCCACAGCAGCAGGCTTGCCGCCATGCAGGGCAGTGCCACCTGCCACGCACCCAGTTTGGCCAGCAGGGCGGTGCCGCCCTGGGTGTAAACGCTGGCACGCATGTAATGCATCCAGGCAGCCCAGCCGAAGAACGCCGCACTGATGAGCGCCGCACGGCGCAGGTGGCGGGTGGTAAAGTTTTTATGGCAGACCAGCACCATCACCGCCGCGCCGATGCCCAGGGCAAGCGCCTCTGAATCCACAACGGCCAGCGCCAATGCGCCAAACGCTGCCGGAATGCCGGTCCAGACAGCGGTTCTGGTATCTTTGGCGTTCAGGAACTGGTAAAACACAATGGGCAGCGCTACCGAGAAAAAGCAGCCGTTAAAGTCCTTCTGCCCCAGGGTTGAGAAAAACTGTGCGCGCTCCACCACGGCGGTGTCTGCATACGCGCCGATAAGGTCAATGTTAAAGATGTTGAGCACATACAAAACTGCCACAATGCTTGTGGTAATGCCCAGCACCCAGAAAACAAAATCCAGGTTTTCAAGGTCCAGGTAGCTGCGCACAGCCCAGTACCCGGCGGCGGTAAACAGCACCAGCATCAGCCCGCCGTAATAGCCCCCCAGCCCCCAGGTGGACGCCGTGGGCGAAAGCGATGTAAAGGTGGAAATCAGGCTAGTGCCTGCAAAGGCCAGCACACCCCACCGGGTTACATCCCGTCCGGCGTTGGCGTTGCGCGGGCGGGGCGCACGGGCCCCAATGGCCGTACAGGCCACCAGCCAGAGCAGGAACAAGAGAAACAGGGTAAAACAGCCGGTGAACTTGGTCACACCAAGGTTAGAAAATTTATCAATGTACAGCGGGTACACGCACAGCACCGCGCACAAAAAAGCGGTTGCCGAGGTGCCCGCCAAGCGGTTGATCGCTTGCTGTTGGTCAGAACGCATGGTTCAAATTACCTCCGGGTCTTTTTCCCGCAGGCTTTGCGGCGTGCGGGTAACTGTATTGTATTATTTTACCCGTTCCTCTGCTGCTTTTCAACCGTTGCTACAGGTTTTACAAATAGGAAACATATCCCGCCCGCCACGGCGCTGGCTACCGCCAGCATATGCCAGGCAGGCAGGTCCAGCAGCTGACTGCCCGCATAACTCAGCAGGCTGCCGGCGCTCATGCCAAGGGCGATCAAGCCATAGTTGACCCCCGCATGGGCAAGGCCGAACAGGTCCGTATTTAAGGCGGGCTGCACCGCCGCGCCGCCGGAGTAAAAGCAGGTCAGCACACAGTAAGCCGCCAGCACCCACCACCCCTGCGCAAAGGCAAACCCGATGCTGCCCGCCGCCAGGGCCGCATACACCCCGTACAAAACTGGTTTGCGGCCCCAGTGGTCACTGGCAGCGGGGCAAAGCAACCGCCCTGCTGCGCTGGCCGCACTGCCCACTGCCACGCACAAGGGCGCCCACTGCTCCGGCAGGCCGCGGTCCGCTGCAATGGTCAGAATCTCCGGGCTGAACAGCAGCATGGGCGGGGCTGCCAGCGCCACCCCCGCAACACACAGGCGGTACTGCGTGGTGCGCACCATCTGGTGGGGCGGCAGGTCGTTTGCCGCTTTTGCGTTTGGCTGGCCGGCGGGCTGGGGTGGATTTTGCAGCACGGCGGCGGATGCCCCGCACACTGCCAGCACCACCACACCGAGCGCGGCAAAACAGACACGCATCCCCCAGCGGTTTTCCACAAAACCCACAAAAACGGTTAAAAACGCACCGGAAAGCCCCATAGCCGCACCGCTGACCCCCGTTGCCAGCCCTTTGCGGCTGGCATACCACTTTTGGGCGCAGGCCAGCACCGCCGGGGCCAAAAAGGCGCTGCCTACCCCCGCCGGGATGCTGTACACCAAAAAGAACAACGCCGCATTGCCCTGCGGCACCAGCGCTGCCCCCATGCTGCCGCCGCCCAGCAGCGCAGTACCCCACAGGGCCGCATAGCGCGGGCCGTGCTGATCCTGCACAAAACCGCCGATGGCGCAGCCGATGCCATACCCTGCCACCAGAATAGCAAAGCTGAGCATGGCCTGCCCGCGGGAAAAGCCGTACTGCGCCATGACCGGCTTTTGGAACACGCCCCACGCCGCCGGAATGCCGGTCAGCAGCTGCACGGCGGCACCGGCGGCCAGAATTTTGGGGTTGCCGTTTTGTTTTGGCATGGTGTTCTTCCTCCTTGTCCTTCCAGTTCCACACAGTTTGATACAGCTTCAGTATGCCCCGTTTTTGTTGACAAAAAACGCCGGGACAGATATGATAAAGAGGTATATCTTTTGATCTTTCCGCGGGCCGCTGCCCGCGCAGATAATAGGGAGGAACAACCATGAAAACACAGCCGTTGAAGGGCATGCGCGACCTTTTGCCGCGTGAGCAGGCATTGCGTGATTACATTCAGGGCCAAATTTTGGATACTTACCGTGCCGCCGGGTTCCAGCGTATTTCCACCCCCATCCTGGAGGATATGGAAAACCTGGACAAATCCGATGGCGGCGACAACCTGAACCTGATCTTCAAGGTTCTCAAGCGCGGCGAAAAGCTGGCCGCTGCCCTGCGCTCCGGCGATGAAAAGCAGCTTTCCGATATGGGCCTGCGCTATGACCTCACCCTGCCCCTGAGCCGCTACTATGCCGCCAACAAGGATAAGCTGCCCAGCCCCTTCAAGGTCATCCAGACCGACCGGGTGTTCCGCGCCGAGCGTCCGCAGAAGGGCCGTCTGCGCGAGTTTGTACAGTGTGATATCGACATTCTGGGCGATGCTTCCCCCAACGCCGAGGTGGAGCTGATCGATGTGACCACCCGCGCCTTGCTGAACATCGGCTTTACCGGCTTTACCGTCAACATCAACGACCGCCGCATCCTGCGCGGGATGCTGGAGAGCATGGGCTTTGCCGCCGACACGCTGGATTCCGTCTGCATCACCTTTGACAAGATGGACAAGATCGGTGCCGAGGGCGTGAAGGCCGAGCTGACCGAGAAGCAGCTGCCCGAAGCTGCCATCAACGCGCTGGCCGATTTCATTGCCGCCGGTGATGTGACGTTGGAATCCGTAGCTTCCCGCTGTGCCGACCCCGCCATTGCCGATGACCTGAAGTATGTGCTGGCCACCGCAAAGGCCATGGCCAACGGCCGCTTCGATGTGGCCTACTGCCCCAGCCTGGTGCGCGGCCAGGGCTACTACACCGGCATGGTGTTTGAGATCACCTGCCCGCAGTTCAGCGGTGCAGTGGCTGGCGGCGGCCGCTACGACAACATGATCGGCAAGTTCCTGGGCACCAAGGTGCCCGCTGTCGGCTTCTCCATCGGCTTCGAGCGCGTCTGCGGCATCCTGCTGGAGCAGGGCTACCAGATCCCCGGTGCCAAGCAGAAGATCGCCCTGCTCTACAACAGCGATGTAGACTTCCCCGCCGTGCTGGCCAAAGCCGCACAGCTGCGCGACACCTATAACGTCACCGTTCTGCCTCAGGCCAAGAAGCTGGGCAAGCAGCTGGGCCAGCTGGAGGCTTCCGGTTTCGCTGGTGCCGCCTTTATGGACAAGGATGAAGTAAAGATCTTCGCACAGCAGTAACAGACGACGGGAAGCTTTCCCGCCGCCCTTTGCAACAGCATATATAACAAAGCCCTCTCAGCCGATTTGGCCGGGAGGGCTTTGTTTTGTGCGGGTCAATTACAGGTTGTACAGTTCCGTATATTTTTTGGTCAGATAATCCAGATAGTAGTGTGCATCAAAGGTGCCGCAGGCGTTTCTGACGACTTCAGCAGGCTCCAGCAGGTGGCCGTACTGGTGCCCCTTTTCCCGTAGCCAGCCGGTGACAGCGGAGAGATCCCCGTGGGCCACGCCGCCGTACACATCGAACTCCTGCTCCATATTGTGGAGCATCTGGGCACCGTAGGCGTTGCCCAGAGCGTAAGACGGGAAGTAGCCGAAGGAGCCGCCCGACCAGTGGCTGTCCTGCAGGCAGCCCTCGCGGTCATTGGGAACCTCCACGCCCAGATACTCCTTGTACAGCTCTGCCCACGCGGCAGGGACCTCCTTTGCCGTCAGGGTGCCCGCAATGAGCTGCTTCTCGATCTCGTACCGCACCATGACGTGCAGGCAGTAGGTCAGCTCATCGGACTCGGTGCGGATGAGGCTGGGCTCCACCTTGTTCACAGCGCGGTAGAACTGCTCCGCAGTCACATTTCCCAGCTGTGCGGGGAAGAATTCCTGCACCTTGGGATAGATGGCCCCGATAAAGGCGCGGGAACGGCCGATGAGGTTCTCGTAGAAGCGGGACTGGCTCTCGTGCACGCCCATGGACACACCGCCGGTCAGGCAGGTATACTGCAGGTCATCCCGGATGCCCAGCTCGTACAGGGCATGGCCGCCCTCGTGGAGAACGGAGTACATCGAGGAGGCCACATTGTGCAGGTCGTAGTTGGTGGTGATGCGGACATCCTTGTTGTTGAACTCCAGCGTAAAGGGGTGTTCGGTCTCACCCAGGCCGCAGTGGCCCCGGTCCAGACCCATGACCTCCATGAGATAGTCCGCAAACGCCTTCTGTTGCTCGACTGGATATTCCAGATGCAGGAAGCTGTCATCGATCTGGGGCTTCTCGCCGATGGCCCGGATGAGGGGCACCAGCCCCTTGCGCAGGGTGTCAAAGAACACGTCCAGCTGTTGGGTGTCCACGCCCCGCTCATACTCGTTCAGCAGGGCATCGTAGGGCGCTTTTTCCGCATCGTAATAGCCCGCGAACTTCCGGTTATACTCCACCAGCTCCTGCAGGATGGGGCAGAAGGAGGCAAAGTCGTTTTCTTCCTTGGCCTTGTGCCAGACATCACTGGCGCGGTTGGTCAGCTCGCTGTATGCCATATACTCCTCGGCGGGGATGCGGGTGAGCTGCCGGCAGCTGCGGCGCAGCTCCTCCTGAATTTCCGTGAAGGGGATGATGTGGACGATCATCCGGCCGCAGTACACCGTCAGCAGCCGGGCCAGCTCCAGCACCTTGTCCAGCGCCTGCTGGGAGGTGTACGGGGGAGAAACAAAGTGCACCATTTCCAGCTCCACGCCCCGGCGGGCAATCATATAGGAGGAAACGGGGCTGTCCAGACCGCCGGAAAGCAGGCTCACCGCCCGGCCGCCCATGCCGATGGGCAGGCCGCCGGCAGCGGGCTCGGCGGGGGCGTGGACGTAGGCGGCATCCTCCCGCACCTCCACATACACCGTCAACTCCGGATGGTGTACATCCACCTTCAGATGGGGATAGGCCTCGTGAAGCTCGCCGCCCACCCACTGGCTCAGCTGAATAGAGCTCATGGGGAAGGACTTGTCGGCACGCTTGCTCTCCACTTTGAAGCTGCGGGCCGCCGTCAGGGCCTCCCCCAGATACGTCTTGGCGGTGGCCAGAATGGCCTCCTTCTCCTTGGGGCAGGGAACGGCCCGTGCAATGGCGATGATGCCGAACACCTGCTTGCAGGCGGCATAGGCCCCGGACAGATCGCAGGTCTCCTCCGCCGGCTCCACATAGATGGTACTCTGCTTGGAGTAGATGCGGAACTTGCCGAAGCGGGCGGTACGGCGGCGGATGTTGCTCATCAGCTTCATCTCAAAGCTGCGGCGGTTCAGGCCCTTCAGGACCACCTCGCCCAGCTTGCACAGAATGATCTCATTCATAGGTGTTTCTCCTTGTATCTTCAGGTTATCCATAACAGGTAAGCGGTATCACTTCAGCATGGCGCTGCTGCGGTACTGGATGGCCTCCGCCAGATGGGTCGGGAGGATCTGCTCCTCGCCCTCCAGATCGGCGATGGTGCGGGCCATGCGGAGGATGCGGTCGTGGCTGCG